>SDBU01005831.1_pt1 | contig 14627 bp, 30 predicted proteins | sample 2277071 | NCBI WGS metagenome assembly SDBU01 (sample SAMN10397929, study PRJNA504765) | marine sediment metagenome | isolation source: marine sediment core GS08_GC12, 126 cmbsf | place: Arctic Ocean: Gakkel Ridge, Loki's castle | collected 2008
GGCATACAGTAATTGAAACACGTCGCCACCTACATTACATGCGTAACAATAATAACGCCCTTCATTCAGATACAATACCCCTGATGGTTGTTTGTCCTCTCCGTGTAAGGTGCATCTGTATTTCATATTACTATTGTTACCCGGGAATAGCTGAAATCCAGTTATCCTCTGAAACAAGCCAACAAACATATCGCCAGTATAGTGTCGCTTGAGTGCTTCAACCTGCCCTGGCGCTATTCTATTCTCTCCCTTATACGATGGGGCGCCGTGTTTTGCCAAATCTACCCGCCTGTCTCTTTCCTCATCGAGAACATTCTGCCAGGCTCGAAGTTGGTCAGTCTCCCACTTCTCTACTTTCCCCAGCTTGGCTTCTACCAACTCGCGCAACACATAGACACGCCAAGATTCTAAATCGTTATCAGAATAATACTTAATCTCGGGAAAAAGTAGCTTGTAGAATTTCTTGTCTTCCTCTTTGATCATGCTATTAAACTGCAACCTCCACCTCTTCAACATTAATTACAGGTACCGGCTCTCCATGCTTACGCAAACTAGCTATATAGGCCAAGATAGCATTTCTAATATTGGCAATGGCCTCTTCTCTAGTTCTCCCTTGAGAGTGACATCCATGAAGGCTAGGGCAACTGGCTACTATAAAGCCGTCTTCATCCCACTCAAGTATCACTGTAAATTTAATAGTATTACCTCCTTGCTCTACGAAGACCTAGTAGATGTGACATATTTCTTGGATATCAAAACACCCGGTATCTCAGTAACGCCTGATTTCACTCTGGCTCTAATTTTCGGCATGGATGGTTCACACAATTCTCTCGGCACCTGGCGAGCATCTACTATCTGTATGTCGTAGTCATCGCGGTAGGTGACCGTTCCCAAGTTAGCCCTGCTGGTCTTTTCAACTGCAACTTGGATAGGCTGGGCTAACGGTTCGATGACTTCGCCAGTATCTTTAGCATGGGCGATCCTGGCTGCTTCCTCGGCCAACGCTGCTAACCTGGCTGCCTCGGCCTCGATGCTTTTCTTCCTGTGGTATGCATCGAGAGCTGTGTTAATGTTTGTGATGCCTGAACTGAGCCTGCTGGTGTACGGCTTAAAGAGTGCGATGATTCTTTCTTTTGACTCGTCAAGTGGGCGAGTAAGTTGCCGGCGTGTTCCATCGGCTTCCTTTAGAGCTCGCCGGGCCGAGATTAACAAGTCCTCGGCATTGTGTTGCTCATCATCGCTTGTAACAGTTATTGTGTCAAGCCAAGGCAAAAGCAACGACTGATTTTCTTCAAGTTGTGCTATTGCGGTTTGTGGGTTCTGTATTTCCATGATTCCTCCTTTTAATATTTTTCCTCAGAGCCTGGGCAGAGAAGACCAATTCCTATGATAATAAAAATCCATTGGAGCCATCCTTCGAATTGCCAGGCTCCTATTACTATTGTTGCAATACCAGCTAAACAAGCTATCACTTTCCCTCCTTTTTATATTACTCAAGAATGGTTTATGTGTTACTCTAATCTTTATATCACCTTGTGCCTTTTAAGATGTTTATATTCCTTTTCCAATTCCTTCCGCCAATCTTTATGAAGGTTCTCACAAGTACCTAATGCAACATGAGCAATCTTGTAAAAAGGTTCTTCCTCGGCGGATTCATTCAACAAACATATCCCCTCAATTACCCTCAATGCTTTTGTCTTAATATCTACCCGCCCCAGTTTTGTCTTAGTGTTCATCTTCTTTATATCATTAATGTTCATCGTTTTCACCTCCTGTTACATTCCTCCTAGAATGTTTACTCACTTCATTCCTGTTTCCTTTTTATTCGTTTAGTGACTATATCTTTCCCATCTGCAATACAAAATGTCTTATGTTGCCTACCCTCCACTTCCACACTTAACATGGCATCTCGGATAGAGAAACCATATTTGTTATCTGAAGAATCTAGTGCTTCAAATTTCTTAATTACAGCCTTGAACCATTCCACAATCTCCCTCTCATTTTCATAACGCCGAAGGTCACCCCAAATGGAGACAACTCCCCTTGATATACTATGTCCTATTCCTTTATCGTATCCTGTTAGCATAAAACGCCGTTGGATGCTACCCTCTGAACCGCAGGGAACATTACAAGCATCCCATTGTTCAGGTGGGGAATCATAGTCACAGGTAGAACCAACCATTTTCTCAATTTGTTCTTTTTCCTCATCGTGGCTAAGCCCCAAAAGGTCTGGGAAACCATCAACTCTGATTGTACCTGCCACATATGTCCATTGACTCATTTTAGTTACCTCCTTTTTACATTCATTCCTTCCAAGGCTTCCATATTAGTAATAAAAGTGCTACAATAATAACTAATCCACTTCCCAAAATTCCTATACCCACCAAAGATTGTAACCATTGCTGAACAAATGAACTAGGCTCCTCAGTAAAAAGTCCAAAAGGAAACTTCCTAACTATCCACGTGAGGTAAGCCACAAGAGTCAAGACAAAACTCACAAAAAATCCAATATATCTAATTATCCTTTTCTTCATTTTCTTTCCTCCTTTTTATTCCTTCACTCGTTATTTATCCTAGCTGGCTCGGTGAACCCCCAGCTATTGCCCAATTGGGTTATATCGACTGTCTTCAACAGAGAGTCTCAATTGGCATCACCTCCTTTTTCGTTACACCAACCCTAGAATCATTCGCTCGATATAGGTAACATCTCCCATATTTATTGAACCATCTTGGTTGGCGTCTGCGTTAGCGGTCGGCTCATCAAGTTGTAGGATAATCCTCTCTACCTTGGTCACATCGCCCATATTGATTTCTCCGTCTTCGTTGGCATCGCCCGGGTTATCCATAATGAGCAGCTCTAGCGCCGTCACATCGCCCATGTTTACCTCACCGTCGCCGTTTATGTCGGCAATACCAAGTACCACCCTTTCCAATATCTCTATATCAGTAGAGTTAACTAGGCCGTCGCCATTTATGTCTCCATGCAAACCGGATTCTTCCACATTACCCAACGCTACAGAACCAGCGACCATCAACATCGCTATGACTGCTACTACACCTACTATGAACCATCTACTTTTCTTCATTCTATGACCTCCTTTCTCTGTTACGAAGCAGCAAGGGACCTAACTCCTTTAGGGCCTGTATTGTTTGCTTGTCAGTCTCAGTATAATCTGGATTTAGTGACTTGATAATGCGGTCTATGATTCCCAGCATCCTCTCCATTGCCTCATGGTTCTTATCCATCATCTTGGTTAATTCCTCTAATGTGTATACCTTTTCTGCCATGTTATTTACCTCCTACGCTGGTGGTCTTACCCTCTGCCGAGAACCACAGTTTATTGCTTCTTCCTCGTATTTCCTTCATTGCCTTCGCATAGTCATCAAAAAGGGGAAGTGGCTCCCTGGCGCCTTTATTAGTAATGTTCCCGGCAAATTTGTTGGCAATCATCTCTATCACCTCGCGGTTCTCATCCACCATCTTACTTAGTTCCTCTAATGTGTATACCTTCTTTGCCATGTTATTTACCTCCTACCGGGAATATCGATGTCCCTAGCTCCTTTAGGGCCTGTATTGTTTGCTTGTCAGTCTCAGTATGATCTGGATTTAGTGCTTCGGTAATGCGTACTATAACTCCCAACAACCCCTCCAATTTCTTATGGTGTTCATCCGCTATCCTAGTTAGTTCCTCTAGCGTGTATGTCTTTTCTGCCATATTAGTTACCTCCTTAAGCTCATCCATGTTTATTCCTGTGTCCGTTCCTGCCATATTATTTACCTCCTTTTTCTTCTTTGATAGTTCTCAGCTCAATATCGGCACGTAACAACCTAGCTTCAGTAACTGCATCTATTTGTGGTGTAGGTCGAACCTCAGACTTTATTTGAGACTCTATAGTAGATTTTTCTAATAGCTTAAGCGCCTTTGCCAATTCAGGGATAGCAAGAATTTCATCAGCCCCCTTAAGATATATTTCTTTCACATAATCAGGTGCATCTTCCCACTTACGCTTTGCAAACAAGCCACGATCATTACGTTCTTCCAGCTTTGCTATTTTCTCTCTTACTCTATTTCTTAGCTCACTCACTCATTTCACCTCCTTTCTTTATCCCAATAAGGACTTCCACACTTTGGACATCTTACTGGCAATCTTTCTGCTTTGGGATACCATTCATATTTACAGCGTTTGCATTTTAACTTAGTTAGCTTTACTTTCATTGATACTCCTTAGTGTAACATTCTAACGATTATTTTGTCAAATCAAATAGGGTAAAAGGTGTTTTTGCTGGGTAAAAGAGTCACTACCTGGTCAGACGACCGCGTGACTGCCACATAAATCAACCTATGCTCTTCCTCGTTGCCATTCACGAAGTTATTAAACGGCTTTCTGGTAAGCGTGGGGTCAATAATGACCCGGGCCGCTTCGTCTCCTTTGACAGAGTGAAAAGTCCCGAGCTCAAGGTTAGGCTTCCTCTGTAGTACCGAAACACCATATTTATCCACTACGCTTCGGATATAACTCTTCTCAGGAAACTCCCTCCCCGCAAGCAACTCCAAAAAGCCGGTCCCTATATGGCTCATGAACTCTGGAGTGAAGCCTAAGTAGAGTAAATCCTGCCAGGATACAGTTCTGTCCGGGTCGATCTTGACATCATCACTGACCATCTTTTTACTTCCTCTCTCAATCAAGGTTACATCCCCCACCTTGGAAGGAATAAACTCCATAATATCCTCTAAGTCAAACAACTTAATGGGCTCCTCTGGTAATCTAAGCAGGTTAACAACTACTCTCCGCTTCCTTTCCTTTTTAGCATCAAAGATATTCTTCTTCCCCCTCCTTGTCCTGAACGGGATACCACGGAGATTAAGATAGTCAAACGTCTGGTTGAGCAGGTACCTGGTTCTGAATAGCCAGAAAGTCGGCTCTTCTGTGAGGTCAAAGTCAACTGTGTTTGTAATCCTCCCATCGGCATCCCGCGGGATATAATCATCATCCTCATACCTTGTTTTGAACCTACCGACTATCCGCCGGCTTAGATCGTGTACCTCCCGTGGGCACCTATGCGATTGCTTTAATGTTAAGGTCTTGTCAGCGGGAAAGTCAATGAACAGAGATGGACTGGCGCCACTCCACGAAAAGATGGTTTGGTACGGATCCCCCGCCATGTAAACCCTTTCAACATTCTTTGCCCACATCTTTACAACATCATATATCGCTGGGAAATTGTCCTGTGACTCATCTAAAAATAACACTTTTATACCGGGAGGGCATAAGTCTCCTTTGAGTACCTCGACTAGCATATCAGGGAAATCAAATAGCTTATTCTCTTGCTTATAGGCATCACGCCTTTTGATATAGGTCTCTAATCCTTCACGGCTAAACCCAAAAGGCGGTAAGCCTTTAGTATATGTGGTAATTGCGTTATCAAGGCTCACCACGCTGTTCTTCCAGTAACCGCAGAGAGACTCATAGTAGTCAGCAATAGTAATTATCGCCATGTCCTGTATCGTTTGTGCGAACGGATCGGCACTACCTTCCTGTGGGGTAAAATCATAGTGATACATCTTGCCAAACTTCATAAGTTCCTTCGTGGCAAAAACATCACTGCGATGTAAGCCAAGCAAGTGAAAGCAAACTGAGTGTACGGTTGAGAAATACTTAAAGTCATTCTCGTCATACTGGGGAAAGCGATCCAGCGCCCTTTGCATTGCTACCCTGGCAGCAACCCTGGTGAATGAGCAATATACAAGCTCTTGAGGTAATACACCTTGAGCGAGCTCATCAGAGACAATAGATATTAGCCGCTCGGTCTTGCCGGTTCCTGGAGGACCGTACAGGCGTGTTATGTTAGGCATTTCGCTTGTGCCACCTATTCATAGCAGCCTTACGGCGTGCTTGCTTCCTCTTGACATTCTTTTCAGCTTTTGCCATGAGTTCAGAGAACTTTCGTAGATTTTCGCTTTTTCCCATTTTTCTTAAACGACAGTTTTTTCTGGCTAGGCCACCAGCGCTTTGGTCTACCTAAACTATCCCATTCGTTAAAACACTCGTTACACATGGTACGCCCATCATCCCACTGGATACACTCTTTCTTACCACATCTCCTATCGCACCACTCACAACGATAGGTTTTATTAGAATTCACAGTGTTAACAGAAACACCACATTTCTGGCACCTATAATTAACTTTACTTAGTATTTCCGCCCTTTTCTTTGGAGAAAAAACAACACTAATATAAATACCATCAGTCACCTTACTTCTATTACAGTTATTGTTTTTCTTATGTACTTGACGATGGCATTTTGCACATATAACTATCCAGTTACTCCCATCAAGCGGATTATTCAAAGTGTTATTATCTATGTGGTGAATATGCGCTCTCATTTTCCTAAAATCCCCCCGTTAGAGATTTTCACAACAATGTTATAAATAAATAAATTACAACTGCTGTAATTACAACAAATGTCTGTCTGTTAGATGCAAAGCTAATGTTATAAAAGTGTTGTAAGCAATGTTGTAATCCTAAATAAATTACAACATAATTATAACATCGTAAGCCATAGCTAAATGTTGTAAAATATAGGTTTTTCATAAAAAATGTTGTAATAACATTTGCAAATGTTATAATTATAACATCGTCCTGAAAATCTCTAACGGGGGGATTTTTATAAAAAGCTAACATCTATTTTCCCATCCTTCATTTCTATTTTATCCTCTTTTTTGATTATCCCCTCTTCAATTACTTTCGCCGGTAAAGCCCAAAGAGCTGTTCTGGTGCTGCTACCGATTCGTTTTGAAATAGCCTTACCGTCCTTTTTGTCAATACCGCCCCAGCTATACACTAACTGCCATAAGTCGGCAGTAGACATTTTCTTATCAAGCTGCTGCTTGATATATGTAACAATTGCTGACTTCTGAAATAAGTAGTATCCCTTGCCATTTATATCTTCTAGGGCATACGAGCCACTTCGCAGGTCGCTTGCTTCTTTACCCTCACCCCTCGCCTCAAACAAATCTTTTATCACATCCAGTATCTCTATGTTTACATCTGCGTTTGGTGGAGCTAGTGACTTTTTGGCGCCAACCATAAGATTTTTCATGAACCCCTCCCAATCTTTAGGCAAAGCGGGAACAAAGTCCAGTGTGTTGATAATCGCGTGCTTAGCAGCTTTAGGGTTCAGGATGTCCTCTATGCTCATATCCACATCTTCGCCATTACTGAACCGGATCCTATACTTCCGAGGGTTTGAAGTTAGTATTTCCAATTTTACTATCCTGGGTCCCATTCCTTTAGCCATACTCCTCAGTGCGTTAAATTCCGAATCTACATCTTGCAATATGATATTGGAGTCAGCGCTTGGAACTACAGCCTCCTTTACCATTTTATTGCCCACTTGGATAATCCTTCTCAGAATAGATAGATTCCTAACGGTTGAGGCATTGCTTGAGAAGGCCACAGTATCAGCAACGACCATGAGTTTATCTAGGTAATCCGCGCCACCTATATCATCCAGCGCATCACGGTTTGCCAGTTCCCTAGTAACAGTTTGCTGATTTACTTCCTGATGTCTGTCGTCCAGAAATACACATACATCGAATATTGTGCCTATCTCGCTGCTCCAAAAATCATCCAGAGTGAGTAGCCCACTTACTCGCTTCAGCGCATCAGCATTGGTCAATATTGTGCCGATGATAGCTTCTTCGACAGCAACATCGGTTGGAAGTGAGGCCCCAGTTTGTTTTTTTGCCACCGCTTAATCCTTAAAGCAACCTTTCGTCTTCCATGTTCAGGAAGGCTTCTACGTCTGGGTCTTCTTCAGGTGAGTGTTCCTTATCTTGCACGAATAAGAGTGTTTTCTCAAAGTCGCCACAAGTCCATTTGCGCTCTTTGCCGGTAGCTTTCTTAATCGCTTCCCGTATAGCATCCTTACTCTCGTATCCCAGTTCCCTCATTTTATTAACGAAGGGTATTTTATCCTCGTCAGTTGCAATCTTAGCAGCCAGGTTAGCTGCTTCTTTGGCTAATGTAGCTTTCTTCCGGGGAGCTGTGGATGGTGCGGACTTATAATCTTCGGGTGGTAAATTGGATGTGTCAACTGGTGTTTTGCCTGGTGCTTCTTCCTCAATCGTATCATCTTGCGATTGACCAGTCACAGTTCCTTCCTCTCCAGGTGGTATATCCTCGGGTTCTTCAGGTTCACCTAACTGGCTGGTAGTGTATAAATCCTCTGGGATTTCCCCGGTGACCTCTGGCAATAACATCTTAGATGGTGGTAGCTGTGCCTTCTGTGCTAGTTCTGCAAGTTTAATATCCTGCTTAATATCGAGAACCCACACAGTTTTCTTTTTCATACCCGAAGGGCTTACGTCTTGCGGTCGTAATACCAAAGTCAAAGGTATCATACTGCACCTGCCCAGGATCCCCTTCAGCATCTTCGCCATTGAGTTGATATTTATGATGGAGTTATATGACGAAGAGTCTATCTGCCAGGCGCCCAGTCCCGAAACTTTAGGCAAAAGAAAAAGTAGATTTAGGACCCTGCGGCACTTTTTTGCAGAATACTCGGGGCATTCCTGTGGATTACAGGGTATCTCGTGCCATGTCCAGTTGATAGTCTTACCGCTGGCCACAGCACCTGTTTCAGTATCTACTTTCATGCGTGCGTTTATCCCATCGCCGATACAAACTAGCCCCTGTGTTTGGCTATATGCTCGCAGGAATTGTGGGGCGAATTGCTCCAGTTCCTCAACCGGGAACATAATGTCGAGCTCTTTCGGCTCAGCCCCGTAGACTGCCTTTACTTCGTCGGGGCAGACGAAATAATCAACTGCTTTGGGATATTCTACCCCTTTGGCGGTTGTGGCTTTGATTCCCAGGTGTATTTTGCCGAGTCTTGGAATCCGAACTCTGTCTGATAAGTTATCTATTGGCATATTGTTCCTCCTTTATTTTCTTTCTTTTAATAACTATTTGCATATAATGGCATCTTGGAATTTTACTCTACCGTCTAATGGTTTCGCTACTCTTAATAATTCTACTGCTTTAGATATTGTTGCGAGTGGGCTAGACGGAGACAGCCCATTGTTTTTATCATTACCAGGACATATTGCTGAATGCCCTAAAAATCCGAAACCAGCGGTATTAACATAAATTACAATACCTGCTTGCCTTTTATGTTTTTTGTACTTCATGGAATCCTTCTCCTTTATTCAAGATTCCTATATGAACCACCTCAAAACCATCAAGTGCTATCTCGTAACCTCTGTGGGTTCGCATGACTCTTACGAATGGCACTCCCATCATTCTAAGAGCACGGGATGGCTGTCTGCGTCTGCCCTGTTTAGTAAATAACCAAGATCGCTTAAAGGATATATAAATGTCGTGTAACGAGTTATCCAGAAGCCCTACTTGGTTAACAACGCACCATTCAGGTAATTCACCTACAGGAACGTACAGTTCAAGTGCTTTCTTTCTTAATGCTACCCTATTATTACGAATTTCCTCAAGAGTATGATCGCCATTCCATAATGTAGAATCCTCTTGGGATAAGGTATTTATAGAATAATGAAATTCACCATTCATTTCTTTACAAATCTTACAAACGCCATACCAAGCTCATCCCCAAAAAACCATTCAGCCCGGTGTAGCTTGAAAAACTCCTTAACTAACAATTTTGCCTTTTTCGCTTCTTGCTCCACCAGGTCTTTCGGGATGCTGACTTCATAGGTTGCGTTACCGGCGCCGGTGGTCCGCATCCGGTATTTTTTACGGTAGATTAGTATGTTTTTCATTCTTTTTTGTGACTACTACCAAAAACAAATTGATGGCATGTTGGACAAGTATGACCATTCATAAATTGCCAGTAAAATTCATTCTCAATAAATAATTCCGTTCTTTCTCCATTAGCCCATTTCACTACCTTTATAAAAGGAAATTGGTATTTAAGTTGATCCCATGGGTTTGGAAAAGGTTTAAGGCAATAAGGAATAAGCGGTGTCATTTGAACCCATTCCGTTTTATCATGGGAACCTTCGTAATACCAACCATTTTTTGTGTCTTTAATTATTTCTGTTTTCTGCATTTTCATTTTACTGGCGAGGTGCAGCTAGCTACTAAGGAGGACACCAAAGCGGAAACAAACCTTTTGCAAAAGAGATGATGAATAACTTCTCGCAAGATTTTGAAACCCACTAGCTGCACCTCATGTTGGCGGGGTGCAGTTGATTAAGGTAAATGCCGATGACACATGCATGGCAATTTTCAACTGCACCCCAAGATGCAATTCTGTTCGGTGAAATAGTTTTGTAAGATTTTTCAGATTGCACCTCAGTTCCTCCTTAGCTAAAATAATATCACAAGCCCTAAAATCTTGTCAAGCCCCTGAAAAACCTGTAGAATGTTTTTAGAGGTGAATTATGACAGATGGAGAGAAAAGATTATTAGGAGCGATAGCTGTAATAGCTGGTGCTATCTGGCTTTACGGTCAATATGAGAAGCACGAAGTTAGAGCCCGGGCAGCGAAGAAGGTAAAAGAGAAAGAAAAATATCCACACGAAATCGGAATTTAGCAAAAAGGTATTGACAAAACTTTCAGGGTATGCTAACATTCTAACAGAATATAAAAAGGAGGATAAATTGAAACTACAAGCGAAAAGTGATGAAACTAGAATTATATATGTTTTGAGTACTTGGGAATGGGATAGCAAAAAGCAGGCACTTACTCAACACATACCCATTATAGAGAAAATAAACTTTGGTATATTGAAGGATCCGCAAGCGTTTACATATTTTTCAAAAGCTCGGGTACCTACTTTACAGGTAGGTCAGTCAGTTAAATTGGATGAATGTGATATGTATGTTGTGCATATTGACCTAGTTGACCTCGTCGAAAAGACAGTCTTTGTTTACCTAATGTCAGAGACGAAACCACCAGAAATATCAGAGTGGTGGACTACGGAAGTGAAAAACATTCCATGAAGAATATACAGGGAGATAAAAGATGGAGCTGAAGATATTGAATGATGAGGAAATTGGCGACCTGTTAAGCGTCGAAATGAAAAAGGAGCCTGACGACTATTATAAATATCCATGCTCCGATGGGAGCAGTGTCCTCACGATAGATTGTCGTTCAGTAGCAAAAGCCCAAGCTAAACTGACGGTAAAACAGATTGTGAACTGGGGGAATGAACCCTGCGACAAGCATAATTTCGTACCTTGGCCCACAGTGGCGGGGGGTGGAACCGTAGAACGAGTCAAGGTTCCGAAACGGCGAAGATGCCCAAAGTGTTGGAGGGAACTTGCGGAGTGAAACATTCCAACAGGAATGTAAGGAGGTGAAAAATGTTTGTTACAAAATTCTTAACATTTGGTAGGAATAAGGGCGAAAAACGTCCCATAAGGCTAGCTGATAGAAAAATGGTAATTACTAAGACGGCCCGACCACCAGTGATAGAAAAAAAGTACGGTTGGATGTGCCAATGTCCTTACTGCTCCAAATAATAAACTAAGGGAGGAAATAAATGAATAAGCAAGAAGAGTTGAGAGAAGCAATCGGCCTTTACACAGACGATAGATGCTTGTATCTAAGTAAAGGTTGTGTGTGGTGTAGTAAAGAGGGTTACTGTGCTTCTGGTAACGATGCATACACTTGTTTAATGAAGAGACTTACCGAATTAGGCGTAGTGATAAAGGTGGATAGAGAATTGCCTGAGAACCCAAATAATCGCTTTGGTCTGCCAGCACTTCTGAATCCCCAAGACGAGAGAGAGTCCAATATAGCCTTTTTGTCATATAAAAGGTGTCAGGACGATATAAAAGATGCTGGCTTTGAAGCAGTAGTGCCACTGATAAAGGAAGGATAAACACATTCTTGTAGGAATGTAAAAAAGGAGGTAAAGTTAATGTCAGAAGTAAAAGTTGGTGAAAGAAAAGGGTTTGTTATCATGTATGACCCCGGTGGTAAGGATTTCCATTTGCAGAATTCCGATGGTGATGAAGTAGGTTCGGGGAAAACACAGGATGATATGGAGAAGGTGGCTGATAAACTATCCAAATTGAAGTTCCAGTTCCCGGTATTGGCATTTAATGTCTCTGGTGGGCGTGTAGAAGAGGGGAAAGTAACTAGCCTTAATGTCGATGAACGAACCATATGGTTTGTCGGTCCAGTGCGTGGGTATGGAAGCGGTCGCTCGAAAAGGCGTTTGCGGCATCGTGATGTTTTTGAAAAGACTGAACACAATGTGGCTTTAGTAGGGGAGATAGGAATGTTAAGGGCTAAGATAAAGAACATGGAGGAAGATATTAGCACGATGATTGGCCAGTTTGATAAGCCTATGAACTCAAAGTATTTTGGTCTGACTGATGACTATAGATATTAAATACATTCTCCCGAGAATGTAAAAAAGGAGGTTAATGTGAAAGCAAAAATAGAAGACATACACACTCTGAATCGAGGGGTAGATATCACTTCCGAATCCGAGGAGGAGAGAATGTTGTTACAGACTATATGGTGTAGAAGTGCAGGTGCTGTAATGTACGCTCGCAACAATGATGGAAGTGTTACTTTAACTATTGGGCCAACCAAACCAGAGGAGTAAAGAGGATGAAGCTACAAAAACTAGTAGAGATTAAAGCAAGGTGCAAGTTGGGCCAGAATTCTCTAGAAATAGAGAAAGAGCATCCTGAGTGGGTAGATTGTGGAAAGTGTCTATTGGGTGGCAGTGTTGAGATCAGCACAGGCAAGATAGACAACGAACATGGAATTGACGGTGTTAAGTTGCTAGTTAACCCTTGTATGCTACTTGAGGAGCTAGCCTGCGCAGTAAAGAGCAAACGGATTTAGGGATGTAAGGAAGGCAAATGGGAGTAAACATTCTATGAAGAATGTAGATAACTCAAAGGAAGAAAATAACAATGGCAAAACCAATTAAAGATAACCCGACTATTCAAGGGAAGGCAGCGAAGCAGTTTGTGAAGATGTTTCTCAGGGTATCTAGGCCTAGCCCGGAGAGAGTCGAACAGAATAAGAGGGATGTAAAAACATTTCGAACTGAAGAATATAGAAAATATCTTGAAGCAAAGCGGATTATTAATAAAGGAGGGATAATGGAAGTTAAAATGGGAAGACCAAAACTTGACCAAGAAGATTCAAAATATGTTTTCGGAATAGGACAAAAGGTTCTTGTCCGGACTGGGACAGTGTGGCATACCCGCGAGATTCTGGGTATTACGGTGCTGCGGAATGGAGAGCCAAGGTTCTGGTTCAAAGATTATGGTAATGTTTCTTTTGATGAGATAAAGGTCACCGACATTTCTTGAGGAATATAAAGGAGGAAAGAATGATACATAAAGACGTAAAAAAATGGGTAAAAGAATTACCATGCTGCCACAGCGAGCAAATGACCAAAATTCATAAACGGGAGCTCGATAACTATGATAGGTGTGGTGGGTGTGGGAGAGCTAATAATGACTACATAGTCAAGATTAGAGCGAATGACCAAGTAAAAGTATGGACAGATAAGGACGACACTATACTAGCTCTTATCCATAACGGTGACCTAGTAGTATTCTCAGATAAATAACGAGTGAAGGAACATTCTGAAAAGAATATAAAAAGGAGGGAGATTAAATATATGATACAGGAATGGGTTGTAGTGCTACTCTGTTTTGTTTTTATGGTTCATGGTTGGGTATGGGGATATTATAGCAATCACAAAAAAAAGCCAAGAATGTAAAAAGGAGGGCGAAACAATGGCACTAACTAAAGAACAGAAAAAATATCTTGAGGCAAAACGGGTTGTCGTCGAGTATGAGCGAAAGTATCCTCAACATCCATTTCTAGTGCGTTCCGGGGCAGAACGAGGTGTGAAGCTGCCAGAAGTTGAGGAATGGACGATTCCTAGATTTGTATTTGTTATAGCAGTGATTGGAGGATTAGTAGCTGTGTTATGGTGGATACCATTTAGACTGCTTGGTTTACTCTGAAAGTGGAACAGAATAAAAACATTCTTGTGAGAATGTAAAAGGAGGTAAAATGAGCGATATAAGAGATAGGGCACGAGAGAAAATAGCAAAGCTGCTATATAGTGAATTGTGTGAGGAGTATGGATGGGAAGATAGGTGGGAAGATGTAAGAGACAAAACAAAGGAACAATATCTTGAGGATGCTGATAAATTTTTTGCTAACCCTGAAATAGCGGTAGTGGATAGAGCAATGCTGAAAGACGATATTGAGAATCTAGTTAGCTACGCTAGCAATAATGACCAGATGTCTGATGAAGAGTACCAACACCTAGCCCAAATAAAAACTCGGATGCAAGAGCTCGGCCTTCACAATAAGTCTAAATGAGACACTAATAGGAATGTAAAAAAGGAGGGATAAAGAATGGAACAAATAATCAAGTTTAATTACCCTCGTAGAGTGGCTTTAATTGGTCTTTCTCGGGTTCCCAAGGGTGAGGAAGACAAGCCTGCCATGATAGAAATTGGCAAGATTTGCGAAGGCTGGGAGATTGGTTTTAACCCTGTGACGAAACAGGGTACTCACCCAATAGTAAAGGCAATCCAGGACATATTAGGGCCTAAACTAGAAGGGGAATGTACACCATTTGTAGCAAGCGCTGATAT
>SDBU01005832.1_pt1 | contig 14624 bp, 14 predicted proteins | sample 2277071 | NCBI WGS metagenome assembly SDBU01 (sample SAMN10397929, study PRJNA504765) | marine sediment metagenome | isolation source: marine sediment core GS08_GC12, 126 cmbsf | place: Arctic Ocean: Gakkel Ridge, Loki's castle | collected 2008
TCCCGTCATAGGCATCTGTGGCACCCAGGTGAGTGATTGCAGAGGGGGGTGTTGTATCCGGTGGGGGTGTGGGTGTAGGCGAAGGCAGCAGTGGTGCTGGGGCTGTTGCCGGAGGTGGTGGTGATATCGGCGTTGGGGCTGTTGGCGGAGACGGTGGTGGAGGTGGTGCCTTCGGGGTACAACCGAACAGTACCAGTAATACCAGACCCAATATAATCAAATAATGCCATTTCATCATATCAAATAATACGCTTGGCCACTTTTTTTGTCAAGTGGTTAGCCATCTGGCATACTGACAGGACATGGCCGTTACCGTACTTTCCCTTACCAAGGGGAGGGATAAAGGGGATGGGGTTGACAAATAACCCTCTATTTACAACTTTTTCTCTTCTACCGAAACAGTGATACAATAAGTCAGATGCACTATGGACAGGCTTAATCTCGGAGCGACCAAACTAGGGCTGAAGCTCAATGCCGGGCAGCTGGAGCAGTTCCAACTATTCTATCAGGAGCTATTGGACTGGAACCAGCGGATGAACCTTACTGCCATAACCGGCTATGAGGAGGTGCAGGTAAAACATTTTCTTGATTCTCTCACCGTGACCCTGGCCTTAGAGCCACCGACAGGCGGCGAAGACTACCGTGTTATTGATGTTGGCACCGGCGCGGGCTTTCCCGGAGTACCTCTCAAGATTCTATGGCCCGATGTCAAGCTGGTATTGCTTGATTCCACCGCCAAGAAGGCTAGCTTTCTCCACCACCTTAAGCAGAAGCTGGGGCTGGATGATGTGGAAATCGTGGTCGGCCGAGCGGAGGAAGTGGCTCATGAGACTCAATGCCGGGAGAAGTTTGATGTGGTGCTTTCCCGCGGCGTTGCCCGGCTACCGACCCTGCTCGAGCTTACCCTGCCCTTTTGCGCCGTTGGTGGCGCTTTGATTGCCCAGCGAAAGGGAGACACTGAGTCAGCAATAAGCCGTGCCGGAAAGACAATCAGCACACTGGGTGGCAGACTACGGGAGGCAAAGAGAATTAAACTGACTGAGTTTACTGACGGGCGCTATCTGTTAGTAATTGATAAAGTATCCCCGACACCGGAGCAATACCCCCGCCGCCCCGGCATACCAGCAAAAAGACCACTCGGGTAAGGTCAAGATATTAAGAAGGGCTGATGTGGCGGTTTAACGACCGTGATAATGCCTTTCTATTTCGGGATACCCTCTTGAAACTCATCCGCTCTCAATCTTTTCCTTATCGGGATTTGCTAGCTGAAAAGTAGCTAACTCAAGTTTATCTTGCTGTAATCCAGTTTTTAATATAGACAACTCAAACCCCCAACCTAGCCTACCTTCAAGTTTGCATACTGCATAAGTAGCCTGTGTATTGTCTGCCCAAACATTAAGTAGCACTAGCATGGGGACATTTGCCACCCCATAACCTATAGACTCTGTTCCTTTCTGGTAGACTATTTCTAGGCTTTTACTTACAATACCTTTTCCCCACCTGAACAAAGGTATTTTCCCGTTACCAAATCCAGCAACATTTTGGGTGCAAACCAAGTCTTCTACCTTAGGATAGTGCTCTAAAGACCACCGAGTATGTGGTGTTTCAAAAACTAAGTTTAGGAGCTGAGCACGACAGTTTACAAGATTAGTTGAACCAGAATTGCTGAATATCAAACCACATTCACCCACATTATCTTCATATGTTTCTTTAATCTGAACCTCTGGCTCTGCCATTTTGCCAATCGGTCTTGTGCCTATAATTGCTCCCTTTTCGCTTTTATATCCTTTTAGTTTGTAGCCTCCTAATATCAAAAGGAAAGACACAACAAGCGGTAGAACCCATGCTACCGAAAATCCTATTATGACTTGCCAGTTTACTTGAATCGTGTCAATTATCTGCCCCATTACCCAATCCTCCAAAAGGCGAAATGGGAAATGAAGAACATAAATCCCAACCGCATTAAGCAAAACGAAAATAATCTTACTCCGCATACCCCTATTCTATCACTTCCACATCTTGCATCAAATAAATCATTTTACAGGGGCGTTTAAGAGGGGCGTAGCCCCTCTTTTCAATATCCTTCCCCCTCCCTTAATTTAATAAGGGAGGGGGATAAAGGGGGTAGGTTACCAAATAAAGCCTTAGAGAGAGCGAAGTTGCTAAACAGACTAAACGAGAGTAAAATTATATAAACTACTATATGGACTGCTGAGCTTGCAGCAAAACAAGGAGGAGGGTATGGAAACCGGGACGTGGAAGGTCAAGACTGGACTGGCTCAAATGCTAAAAGGCGGGGTGATTATGGATGTGGTCACCCCGGAGCATGCCAAGATTGCCGAGGAAGCCGGTGCCTGTGCCGTGATGGCGCTGGAGAGGGTGCCGGCAGATATTCGGGCTGCCGGTGGGGTGGCCCGTATGGCTGACCCAACCATTATTGAGGCTATCATGAAGACAGTTTCCATACCGGTAATGGCCAAGTGCCGCATCGGGCATTTTGTCGAAGCGCAGGCGCTGGAAGCCCTTGGTGTCGACTATCTAGATGAGTCTGAGGTGCTGACCCCGGCCGATGAAAGTAACCATATCTGGAAGCACGATTTCAAGGTTCCGTTTGTCTGCGGCTGCCGTGATTTGGGTGAAGCATTGCGCCGCATCGGTGAGGGGGCGGCGATGATTAGAACCAAGGGTGAGGCTGGCACGGGCAACATCGTGGAGGCCGTGAGACACATGCGGGCGGTAATGGGTGGCATCCGCCGACTGGTAAATACCCCTCAAGAAGAGTTAATGGCGGCGGCAAAGGAAATGGGAGCACCCTTCGAATTGGTCGCCGAGATACATCAGACGGGCAAACTGCCGGTGGTTAATTTTGCCGCCGGTGGGGTAGCTACCCCGGCTGATGCCGCTTTGATGATGCAACTGGGTGCTGATGGCGTCTTTGTGGGTTCGGGTGTATTTAAGTCGAGTAATCCGGAGGCTATAGCCAAAGCTGTTGTCAAAGCCACTACTCACTATCAAGACCCTCAGATTATTGCTGAAGTTTCCAAGAATCTGGGAGAGGCCATGCCCGGACTGGATATAAAACAGATTCCTTCCGAGGAGCTATTAGCGTCTAGAGGGTGGTAGTATGAGAATAGGTGTCCTTGCTTCGCAGGGAGCCTTCGCTGAGCATATCGCGGTATTGCACCAACTGGAAGTAGAGGCTGTGCCCGTCCGCTTGCCCCGGGAACTGGTGGGCTTGGACGGGCTAATTATTCCTGGTGGAGAAAGCACCTCTATCAGCCGGTTGATGCTCGGTGATGACCTGGCGAACAGAATAAGGGACATGGCTCATCATGGCTTGCCGGTGTTTGGCACCTGCGCGGGCATGATTCTGCTTGCCAACGAGGTTTCCGACTCCAAAGTAAAAACCCTGGGGCTGCTGAAGGTAAAGGTAAAGCGTAACGCCTTTGGTCGGCAAAAGGATAGCTTCGAGACGGACCTGCTAATACCGGTTCTGGGAGAGGAGCCCTTCCCTGCGGTATTTATCAGGGCGCCAATAATTGAGCAGGCGAATAGCGGAGTAGAAATACTGGCCAGGTTAGCTGAAGACGCTATCGTTGCCGTGCAGCAACAGAATATTCTAGCCGCCGCCTTTCATCCTGAATTGACCGATGACCTTAGATTCCACCGGTATTTTCTGGATATTGCCGCCAAGCAGCGGTGAGTCTGAACTGGGAGGTGCTTTTGCGGAAGGTAATTACCGATGACCTGGAGGCCCTGCTTGATATCTTGCCGCCGCATATCCGCCAGCCATTGTGCCAGGAACCGGATATTAGGGACCTTCTTGAGGTTGTTCTGGACTTAGGTCGGCCTCCTGAAGCTCGTTTTCCGCAGCGAGAGGTTATTCTCAGGCCCGAAGAAGTGATCGAAGCCGACATTGATTATGTTGCTTCTCGTATCAGTAGCTTCGGGGATGACAACCGGGCTGGAATTGAGCGGACGCTACACCGCATCTCGGCGATTCGCAATCGTAAGAGTCGCATTGTTGGCCTTACCTGCCGTGTGGGCCGGGCTGTTTTTGGCACGATAAAGGTTATTGCCGATTTGGTTGAGTCAGGCAAGAGCGTTTTGCTGCTGGGCCGTCCCGGCGTCGGCAAGACCACCATGCTCCGTGAGGTCGCCCGGGTGCTGGCCGACGACTTCAAGAAACGGGTTATCATTGTTGACACCTCCAATGAAATTGCCGGCGATGGTGATATTCCCCACCCGGCCATCGGACATGCGCGGCGGATGCAGGTGACTACTCCCACCATGCAGCATTCGGTGATGATTGAGGCCGTGGAAAACCACATGCCTGAGGCAATTGTTATTGATGAGATTGGTACCGAGCTTGAAGCCCAGGCGGCCCGGACTATTGCTGAGCGGGGTGTGCAATTGGTGGCTACTGCCCACGGTAACACCCTGGACAACTTGATGATGAACCCTACCCTGGCTGACCTGGTCGGCGGTATCCAGACGGTAACCCTGGGTGATGATGAGGCCAGGCGGAGGGGGACACAAAAGTCCATACTGGAGCGCATGTCACCCCCCACCTTTGAGATTGTTGTTGAAATCCAGGACTGGGACCGGGTGGCCATTCATCCTGATGTCGGTGAGGCGGTTGATGCTATCCTGCGCGGGCAACTTACCACCACCGAAACCCGCTGGCTGGACGAGAACGGAGAGGTGAGAATAGAAAGAGAAGAGCCAGTTATCGCCAAGAGAACTACTAAGGGCAGGCAGCCCGCCAAACAAGGTAAGCTGCTCAGGGTTTATCTGTTCGGTGTAAACCGGGCGCGGCTCGAACAGGCAGCACGAGAGGCGCATTTGACTCTGGACATAGTCAGCAACCTTCACCAGGCCGACCTCCTGGTAACTTCCAAGCAGTACTATCGGCGAAGGCCACAAAAGGTCAGGGATGCCGAGGCCGCTAACGTGCCCATCTACGTTCTCAAGAGTAACACTCCGCCTCAGCTCCGACAGCTACTGAGTACCCTTTACCCGGCCAATAACGCCAGTAAGGGAGGCTCTCTTGAGTCTGCCTTGACCGAGGCGGAACAGGCCGTTCTCAGGGTAAAGAACGGCGAGGAGGCGGTAGAGCTCAGCCCCCAGAGCGCCTATATCCGGCGACTGCAGCACATGATAGCGGAAAGAAACGAAGTTTTCTCGCAGAGTTCCGGCAGAGACCCCAATAGACGGGTGAGGATTTATAAAGAGTGAGGGGATTAAAAGGGGCTTCGCCCCTTTAAGAAACTTACTTCCCTCTCCCCTTATGAAGGGGAGAGGGATAAAGGGTGAGGGGTTAGTAGAGAACTAAATATGTACCGACACTGTGTAAAACGAATGGGATAATTATGTCTTTATTCATTACCTTTGAGGGTGGGGAGGGGTGCGGGAAGACCGTCCAGTCCAGAGCGCTTTATAGAAGACTGGTGCGATTGGCCATTCCAGTCCTGCGGACTTACGAACCCGGTGGCACCCCGCTGGGGAGGAAGCTCAGCCGCTGGCTCAAGTGGACGGATAACCTGGATATATCACCGTTGACTGAGTTACTTCTGTTCAACGCCTCTCGCGCCCAGCTAGTAACCAGGGTAATCCTGCCTCACCTGGAGAGCGGAGAGGTGGTTATCTGTGACCGATACGCCGATTCTACCACCGTCTATCAAGGTTATGGACGGGGGTTAGAACTGTCAACGGTTGAGGCCATCAACCAGGCGGCCACCAAAGGGCTAAAGCCCGACCTGACCGTTTTGCTGGATATGCCAGTGGAGGAAGGGCTGGCTCGTAAAGGCTTTGCCAAGCAGGACCGCTTTGAGCAGGAGGACGTTGCCTTTCACCAGAGGGTGCGTGAGGGCTACCTCAAGCTGGCAGCTAACGAGCCACAACGGTGGCTGGTGATAGACGCAACTAGGAGCAAAGAAGAAATAAGAGAGGTCATCTGGCAGAAGGTAAGCCAGCTACTTTCGCAGCAAGGAGACTAGGTTGGTAATATGTCCCGAGAACGAGTAGTTGTGGCCATGAGTGGTGGGGTGGACTCATCGGTGGCGGCTGCCCTGTTGAAGGAGGCCGGCTATGAGGTGATTGGCGTCACCATGCAACTCTGGCCTGCGGATAAGCCAGCCGGTGAACGGGACGGCTTTCGCGGCTGTTGTGGACTGGAAGCGATACAAGCAGCAAAGCGAACTGCCTACAAGCTGGGCATCCCCCACTACGTGATGAATTTCAGGGATGCTTTTGCCCAGCGGGTTATCGCCGATTTCTGCCGGGAGTATAGCCTGGGGCGGACACCCAATCCCTGTATCCGATGTAACCAGTATATTAAGTTTGATACGCTACTAAAGAGAGCTAAGGATTTAGATGCCGATTTCTTAGCCACGGGGCACCACGCCCGGGTTGAACCATCACCGAACGGCTATCGGCTGCTGAAAGGGGTTGACCGGGCTAAAGACCAGTCCTATTTCCTCTACACTTTAGGGCAGAGGGAGCTTAAGTACCTGCTGCTGCCTATCGGTAATCTCCATAAAGCGGAAGTACGGAGAAAAGCCGCTGAACTGGGTCTGCCCACCGCTGCCAGGGATGAGAGCCAGGACATCTGCTTTATAATGGATAGTGACTACCGGTCGTTTATTGCCGGGCAAATTCCCCTCGAACCTGGGGACATCGTTGACACCAAGGGTGAGGTCTTGGGCAAGCACCGTGGTATAGCCCGGTATACCGTAGGACAGAGGCAGGGCCTGGGGCTTTCCTCAGGCAAGCGCTTATATGTGCTCAGGATTGATGCGGCCAATAACCGGCTGGTAGTGGGCACTGAAGAACAGCTGTTTGCCAAAAGCCTCTTGGCCGCTAACCTGAGCTGGTTATCCGGGGAAGCTCCCGCGGACACTAGCAGCATAACCGCCAAAGTTCGCTATAAGTCGCCTGAAGCGGTAGTGACACTCAGCCTTAACGATGGAGCAGCTAAGGTAAACTTTCGTCAGCCTCAGCGGGCAATTTCTCCCGGGCAAGCAGTGGTATTCTACCAGGGGGATATTGTCCTGGGTGGCGGGGTGATAGAAAATAGAGTAGATTGAAATGGGAAGCCTCTCTTATTATAACTAATTCCCCTTCACAAGGGGAAGGGGAAAAAGGGGATGGGGTTGGTACGTAAACTTGAGACACCATCCTTTGCTGAAGAAAGAGTGCTTATGGCGCAGGGTTACCGTTTTATTGCCGGCGTTGACGAGGTCGGTTGCGGTGCCCTGGCGGGACCGCTGGTGGCGGCTGCGGTTATCCTCCCCGCCAGAATGCGCGTTCGCTGGGCGAAACAGGTTAATGACAGTAAGCTGTTGACCCCGGCCAGGCGTGAACTTTTGTTTCCCCACATCCATCAGGTGGCCATATCAGTGGGTATTGGCACGGTCCCTCACGAAGTAATAGATGCCCAGGGGTTAACCAGGGCAAGACGGCTGGCAATGAAGCTGGCTGTAGAACAGCTCTCACCGCCTCCGGAGTGGCTGCTCATTGATTATCTGTATCTTCCTGAAGTGGCACTACCTCAGAAAGGAATAACTAACGGCGACCGGTTGTGTTTTTCCATTGCCTGTGCCTCGATTGTGGCTAAAGTGACCCGTGACCGCCTGATGGTGGAATTGGAGCGAACCTATCCTGGCTACGGACTGGCTGCGCACAAAGGCTATGGCACCAGGGAGCACCTCGCCTGCCTCCGCCGCCTGGGACCCTGCCCCATTCATCGCCGGTCATACCAACCGGTTAAGGAGGTAATTTACCAAGAGAGATGAAACGCCGCGACACCGGTATCCTGGGAGAAAGACTGGCTAACAATTTCCTTAGGGACAGTGGCTACCACATTATTGAAACTAACTTCCGCTGTCCCGAAGGCGAGATTGATATTGTTGCCAGGCACCAGGACTACCTGGTCTTTGTTGAGGTGAGGACCAAAAAGAGCCTGAGTTTTGGCACCCCTGAAGAGTCAATCACGCCCGCTAAAAGGGAGAGATTGCGGGCCACTGCCGCTTACTACCGGCAGACCCATGATGGTTTGCCCCCACTATGGCGCATTGACGTCGTCGCTGTAGAGCTGGACGGGAAAGGTAGGCCGTTACGGATTGAGCTGATTGAAAATGCGGTAGGCGAGGAATAAGGACATTGCCTTTACCCCCATAAACCGACTGTGCTAGAATGGGCACGTGGCAGTGGTTTGTGCCTGTCAATGAATCCCCTGCGCATGGTGTCACCGGAGGCGACATTATATTAAATGCTCCGTATAATCGATGCCAATCTGGACCGTATTGGTGAGGGGCTGCGTTTCCTGGAAGATGTGGCCCGCTTCCTGCTTGATGACCGTGTATTGACGGAACAACTCAAGACTATGCGGCATGAGCTGCTGCGTGGTGACTGGTCATTTCACCGGCAACTCCTACAGTCTCGACAAGCGGAAAGTGACGTTGGCGCTAGTATTGAAGAGGAGCAGCAAAGGGACCTGCCCATGGCGGTAGTGGCTAACGCCAGGAGGGTTCAGGAATCGCTGAGAGTGCTCGAAGAGCTGGCCAAGATTCCGGACACTGCGCCTAAGTTGGACCCGGAGAAGTTCAAGCAAGCGCGGTTTACTCTCTATTCCATTGAGCGAGAACTGCTCTCTAAACTTCAGCGCCGGGACAAGATAAAACGTATTTCAGGTCTCTATATTGTCATCGATTTCGAAGCGCTGGAAGGGCGCAATCCGGTTGAAGCCGCCCGTCAGGCAATTCGAGGAGGAGCTAATATCATCCAACTGCGGGACAAGCTAAGCAGTAAAAAAGAACTGCTTTCTACCGCCCGGCAGTTAAAGGAGTTATGTGCTGAGCACAATGCGCTATTTATAGTGAATGACTACCTGGACTTAGCTCTGGCCACTGATGCCGATGGCCTGCACCTGGGTCAGGATGACCTGCCAATCATAGTAGCCCGCAAGCTGCTGCCGATAGATGCGATTCTGGGCTGCTCAGTAGCTACCGTGAGCGAGGCTATCGCTGCTGAATCCGACGGGGCAGACTACATTGCCCTCGGTTCCATCTACCCCACACCGTCCAAGGAGGACGTGGTGGTGGTCGGTTTAGACCGACTGCGTGAAGTCGGACAGGCAGTAACCCTGCCACTGGTAGCTATCGGCGGTATTACCCAGAATAACGTCGCTGAAGTTATAACGGCTGGTGCCGATTCAGTAGCCGTAATCAGCGCCGTACTGCAGGCCGATGATATAGAAAAGGCATCCCGCCAGATAGTAGAGAAACTTGAAATACCAAAATGAGTGACTTAACCGAAAACCTGCAATCAATCGCCGGCGAAATACAGCAGACCTTTTCCGCCAAGGATTCGGCTAGAGAAAAGGCACTACCGCTGTGTCGCCAGGCCATCCGCCACTGTGCCCGGGCCATTCGTAGTGTGCACCGCCAGGAAATCGACCAAGCCGAGGGATTGCTTCAGTCAGCCCAAGGACTGCTAGCTGAGGCCAAGGAAGCCCTGGTCGCGCATAGTGACCTTAGCCACACCGCCTTTCTCAGGGATGCCCAAAAGGAGTTTGCCGAGGGCATGATCACCCTGGCTCTGGTAGCGGGCAGGCGATTGCCTGACCCAGGTGAATTAGGCGTTGCCCCCGCGGCCTACCTGAACGGGCTCGGTGAAGCGGTAGGCGAGCTAAGACGTTACCTTCTGGACGGTATGAGAAAAGGTGACCTGTCACGTGGTGAAGAGCTACTCGGTGCTATGGATGAGATTTACAGCACGCTGGTTACCATGGATTTTCCCGATGCCATAACTGGCGGCCTGCGTCACACTACGGATATGGTACGAGGTGTCTTGGAAAGGACGCGTAGTGACCTGACCCTGGGGATAAGGCAAAAAGACTTAGCGAACAGGTTGGAAAACCTGAGCCAAAATCATCACCCGACTGGTAACAACTCTTGACCTCTACGGCTTTGATGTGCTAGATTAGGGACGAATTTGTCGATTGACGGTACTCTTCAGGTAAAAGAGGAGAGGGGTTGGTTTCCGGCCAACCCTTATTCTTGTATCATAGTCGATAACTTTCAGGAGGTTAGCTGATGGAATTGATGATATGGGCGCTGCTGGCCGGGATTCTGGCTCTGGGCTTTGTTGGCTACCTGGCATTCACCGTATTGAGAGAAAGTGAAGGTAGCGAGAAAATGCGGGAGATTTCTCTTGCCATCCGCCAGGGAGCCGCTGCTTTCCTGCGCCGTGAGTTTATCACTTTGGCCGCTTTCACCGTAATCTTGTTCGTAGTTTTAGCTGTCTTCATCGACCCCAAGCCCTGGGTAGCGGTAGCCTATCTCTTTGGCACCGTTACCTCTGCCTTTGCCGGTTTCGTGGGGATGAGCATTGCCACCAGGGCTAATGCCAGGACGGCCAATGCCGCTATTACCAGCTGGGCTAAGGCACTGAAACTGGCCTTCTCCAGCGGAGCAGTGATGGGTTTCTCGGTGGTGGGGCTAGGTTTGCTGGGACTGGTCATTCTGGCCTTCTTCTTTGAAGACACCCATGTCTGGCTGGGCTTTGCCTTTGGCGCTTCATCAGTAGCCCTGTTTCTCCGGGCTGGCGGCGGTATCTTCACCAAGAGCGCCGATGTGGGTGCCGACCTGGTAGGCAAGGTAGAAAAGGGCATTCCGGAAGATGACCCCAGAAATCCGGCGGTAATTGCCGATAACGTGGGCGACAACGTGGGTGACGTGGCTGGAATGGGCTCTGACCTGTACGAATCCTATGTCTCCGCCATCGCTGCCTCAATGGTGCTGGGAGTGCTCGCTATCGGCGCGATGAAAGGTACGGTACTTCCTCTTATCCTGGGCGGTCTGGGGATAGTAGTTTCCATTATCGGAGTCCTCTCCGTAAGACCCAAAGAATTTAAAGGTAGCTTTGAAGAGCAGGTAGCCAAGGCGCATAGCACGATGAATACCGGGGTCTATGTCAGCAACATCCTGATGATAATCGCCAGCTTCTTTATCATCAGGGGTTTTATGGGCGAACTGGCACTCTTCTGGGCGTTAATATCTGGACTGGTTGCCGGTTTCCTTATTGCCCAGGTAACTGAATACTTTACCTCGGCGGAACACCGTCCGGTACAGAAAATAGCTGAGGCGGCTAGAACTGGGGCGGCAGTTAATATTATTGAAGGCCTGGGTACCGGCATGATGAGCACAGTCCTGCCGGTAATACTGGTGGCGCTTGCTACCGTTCTGGCTTACCTTTTTGGCGGGCTACTGGGTATAGCCATTGCCGCTATGGGTATGCTCATCAACCTGGGTATGCTGCTGGCTATGGACTGCTATGGCCCGATAGCCGATAATGCCGCCGGTATTGCGCAGATGGCGGAATTAGGTGAAGATGTCAGGGCACGCTGTGAGGCGCTGGATGCGGTTGGCAACACTACGGCGGCCCTGGGCAAAGGTTTTGCCATTGCCTCCGCTGCTCTGGCTTCACTGGCCTGGCTGGCTACCTATTTCAAAGTGGCTCACATTGACGTAGCCAGCCTGACCAACGTTGCGGTTATTGCCGGGGTGCTGATTGGTGGCATGTTGACCTTTATCTTTAGCGCCCTGGCGATGAAAGGCGTCGGCGACGGCGCTTTTGAAATCGTCAATGAGGTCAGAAGGCAGTTCCGAGAGATAAAGGGGCTGATGGAAGGCACTGCCAGGCCCGACTATGTCCGATGCGTCGATATTGCTACCAAGAAAGCTCTCAGCTCGATGCTGGTCCCCGGGGCGCTGGTTATCATTGTGCCGCTGCTTATCGGCTTTACCCTGGGCCCTGAGGCGGTAGCCGGTCTTCTCGTCGGGTCACTACTGACCGGATTCCTGATGGCGGTAATGATGGCTAATGCCGGTGGTGCCTGGGACAACGCTAAAAAGTACATCGAGGCCGGTAACTTCGGGGGTAAAGGGAGTGATGCCCACAAAGCAGCCGTTATTGGCGATACCATAGGCGACCCGTTTAAGGATACCGCCGGACCCTCCCTGAATATCCTGATTAAGCTGGTAGGTAAGGTGGCGGTCATTTTCGGTCCCATCTTCATCACGCTTATTACACTGGACTAGCTCTCCGGGCTTTAGTCCGCGGTAAGCAAAGAGGCGAAGGTAAACCCTTGGCCTCTTTTTTGTCTTTCAATTGGGCTATCACATCCCACGCAGGAACGGATTACCCCGCTGCTCGGCGCCAACCGTGGTCTCAGGGCCATGACCGGGATAAACCACGGTATTATCGGGCAGTACCATGAGCTTGGTGTGGATGCTGTTCATTAGCTGGCTGTGGCTGCTACCGGGAAAGTCGGTCCGGCCGATGCCATAGTTAAACAGGGTATCCCCGGAGAAAACTATCCCCTCCCCTAGCAGGCAAATGCCCCCCGGACTGTGCCCCGGCGTGTGAAGAACCAGGAAGTGCAGGTCGCCGATATCGATGCTGTCCCCGCCGTTGAGCCAACAGTCAGGAGCAGGCAGGATGGGATACTGCAGGCCAACGATAGAACCCAACGGCCGTTCCTGGACGAGCCTGGTTTCGCCGGAGTGAACGCAAAACTCGGCCCCGGTGGCCTCTTTTACCTCTTTCACGGCCCCGATGTGGTCGATGTGCCCGTGGGTTAACACTACGTACTTTATGTCAAGTCCTATCTCTCTGACCTGCCTCAGGATTTCCTTACCGTTACCACCGGGGTCAATAACCATCCCCTCTCTGGTTGATTCCGAGCCCACAATATAGCAATTGGTGCCAAATGGGTTTATTACCAGTCTTCTTAAAATCACGCTACCCCCTACTTTCATTCTACCATCCGGCCCGGCTGGCGACAAGAACACGGGCCATAGCTGCTGATGGCTGCTGACGGTGTTCCCCGTATTCGATTGAGCACCGCTTGTGCCTGTGCTATAATCTTAACTAGAGAGGCGACTGATTATGTGGAACCATCTGGAGCAAATAGAAAAGCGCTACTACGAGCTGCAGCAGAGAATGGCCAGCCCTGAGGTAGCGTCTGACCCTAATAAGCTGGCGAAACTGGCTCAGGAAGTAGCCAGCGTTGAACTCCTGGTAATGAACTATCGGGAATATAAGGAGATTGGCAAGTCGCTGGAAGAAACGAAAACTATGGTCAGCGGCGGGCTGGATGAAGACATGGCCTCCCTGGCCAGGGAAGAAATAGAAAGCCTGGAAAATAAGTTGGCCGATTTGCAGCAGGAATTAAAGGTTTCTCTCCTGCCCAAGGACGCTAATGACGCTAAAGACATAATTATGGAAATCAGGGCTGGGGCCGGCGGTAATGAAGCCGGGCTCTTTGCCGCTGACCTGTTTCGTATGTACACCAAGTATGCTCAGACTAAGGGCTGGGGAGCAGATATCATCAGTAGCCACGAAAGCGGTATCGGCGGCTTTAAGGAAATCATCTTTGAAATAAAGGGAAAGGGTGCTTTCAGTCGGCTGAAATATGAAAGAGGGGTGCACCGGGTGCAGCGGGTACCGGTTACCGAGTCTTCAGGCCGAATTCATACCTCAACGGCCACGGTAGCCGTCCTCCCCGAGGCTGACGAGGTAGATGTGTCAATCAGTCCGGAAGACCTGAGGATTGACATCTTCCACAGTGGAGGCGCCGGGGGCCAGCACGTAAACAAGGTGGCCACCGCAGTGCGCATTACCCATCTACCTTCCGGTATCGTCACTACCTGCCAGGACGAGCGCTCGCAGCTAAGAAACAAGACGAAAGCAATGGCAGTACTCCGCGCCCGACTGCTGGATATAGAACAGCGCAAACAGGAGGATGAAATAACCCGAGACCGCCGCTCGCAGGTAGGCACTGGAGACCGGGCGGAAAAGGTCCGCACCTACAATTTCCCCCAGGACCGCCTTACTGACCACCGTATCGGCCTGACCCTGCGTAACTTGCCCCGGATTCTGGAAGGGGCGCTGGACGAACTCATCGATGCCCTGGCGACTAATGACCAGGCGAAGCTGTTAGAGAGACAACTGGTATGACGATAAAAGAGGCCCTCAGTCGTGCCAGAGGAATTCTAGCCGCCAATAACGTTGAAGACGCTCCTCTTGAGTGCGAGATACTGCTGAGGCAGGTACTGAACATCAGCCGCGTCCAGCTATATCAGGACATCAACCTGGAACTAAGCCCAGAACAGGAGAAAGCATTTTGGCATCCGATTGAGCGGCGGCTTGACCATGAACCGGTTGCCTACATTACCGGGCACTGCGAGTTCTACGGTCTTGATTTCTGTGTTGACCGCCGTGTGCTCATTCCCCGTCCCGAGACTGAATTGCTGGTGGAAGAGGCGCTAGGATTTGCCGGTGAGCAGTCCACCGGTGGACGTGCCTACCTGATAGCCGACGTGGGAACCGGGAGCGGTATTATTGCCGTCGCCCTGGCCCATTATCTACCGCAGGCCAAAATATACGCCAGCGATGTCTCTGCCCCGGCACTGGAGGTAGCTGCCATAAATTGCCGGAGACACGGGGTGGAAAATCAGGTTGAACTGCTATTGGGCGATATGCTGGAGGCGGTGCCGGAGCCGGTTGACCTGATAGTGGCTAATCTGCCCTACGTCAGGGATAGAGAAATGGAAGAG
>SDBU01005833.1_pt1 | contig 14621 bp, 9 predicted proteins | sample 2277071 | NCBI WGS metagenome assembly SDBU01 (sample SAMN10397929, study PRJNA504765) | marine sediment metagenome | isolation source: marine sediment core GS08_GC12, 126 cmbsf | place: Arctic Ocean: Gakkel Ridge, Loki's castle | collected 2008
GGATTCCTCTTACTGATTTGAATACAGGAGCTGGGCTGGGTCAGACGCATCTCTTCGACCACATCCAGCATCATATATGAAACATCGTTGACCGCGTCAGCCCCATCGACCGCCCTTACTCCGCCGATGTTAATCAATGAAAAATCTGTGTAGGTCCCGCTTTGTTCTTCGGTAATTCCGACTTTAGGCGGAGCGGGCTGATTGTTGAACTTTATCCAAAAACACTGCAGCAGCTCTTTGGCCTGTTCGGGCGTCAAGGTTCCTTCCTCCAGGCCCTGCTCAAAGAACCCCAGCAAGTGCTGGTCAAGGCGGCCGGGATTGAAGGAGTCCCATGTATTCAATTCCGTAATCACGGACAGATGTACAAACCAGTACGACTGCAACGCCTCCCAAAAATTACGAGGTGCATGAGCTGGTACGTATGAACAAACCTCGGCTATCTGTTCCAATTCACTACGGCGAACAGGTTCGCTCTCCTGCTGTGCTAATTCTTTTGCTTTGGCGGCATACCGCTCAGCGAAGATAATAACTGCGTCGGCACAAACGCTCATGGCCTGATATTCCTGGTCCTTTTCATAGGCGCGCGGGTCATTAAAATAGTCGAGTTTTTTCCGGTTTTCCGCGATGTCACGTTTAAAGTCCAGCATACCCTTGTGGTAAATCTTGTCATCAAGAATAGCGTGGCCGGGAGCACGTTGTTCCATAAATTCGGTGAATACTCCTGCGTTAAATGCCTGATGCCACTTTTGGTCCATCGCGCCGAAAATCTTTTCCCGCATGGTTTTACCGGTCCAGAATGGAATGATTCTCTCGCTGTAGATTTTTCTAATCTCTTCTGTAACCACAAAGGATGTTCTTTCCCGGCTGTTGAGTATGTCCAGGTCCTCTAAGCTATGGCAGCACAGTTCGGGATAAGTCGGCGTAGCCTTGGGGGCTGGGCCGCGCTCACCCACAATCAGCTCACCATCGTTAATACAAATTGTTTTATTCTCCATAAGGTACTTAAATGACAAAGCCCGGCAGACTGGAACAGATTCACGTTGAGGAACGTCGCTCTTGTAAAACTCGGTCATCAGCTCCGCCCGTTCGGTGGAAATGTACGGCCTGATCTCTACACTTTGTCTCCGAAGTTTTGCTACTCTTTCGTTCATATTATTAACCACCAATCTTGACCTCAAATCCGTATTTGCTAAGATTCTTTGCAATCAAGTTCATTTCCTCTTCGCCGGGAGTTTCTCCGCAAGGAGTCCCAAGGACAACTTGCATAGGTTTACTCTCAGCCGTCAGTCGTGCCAATTTCTCTTTTCCTCCACGGTTGAAGGGCAGGATATCTACTCTAATGACACCCGGCAGGGACGCTGTAAATTTGCCTGTCGCTTCAATATTTGCCTTCTCGTCATTGAAGCCTGGAATGACCGGTATCCTGATGACGATTTCTTTGCCGGCCTCAGAGAGACGCCTGATATTATCCAATATCAAATTATTTCCCACGCCGGTAAAACGCTCGTGAATTTCATTGTCCATGTGTTTAAGGTCGCAAAGAAACAGGTCGGTTCTTTCGCTGACCAGCTCTATTATTTTCGGCTCTGCGTAACAGCTCGTATCCACCGCTGTATGTATCTGCTGCGCCTGGCATTGATTCAGCACTGCGAGAAGAAACTCCGGCTGCATTAAAGGTTCACCGCCGGAGAATGTAACGCCACCGCCGGACTGGTCGTAAAAAATAATATCTTGTTCAACTTCGACCATGACCTCACTAACGGTCATCGCCCGTCCAATTATCTCTCTCGCTCTGGCCATACAGACATCCACGCATCGGCCGCAGAGCTTGCATTTGTCCGTGTCTGTTACAGGCCTGTTTTCAACAAGCGAAATTGCTTGCTCGGGACACGCCTCTGCGCACTGACCGCATCCGATACATCGGTCCCCGCGCAGGCCGTGTTCAGCGGAACTGCTCCAGCTTTCCGGATTATGGCACCACTGACACTGCAACGGACAGCCTTTGAAAAACACTGTTGTGCGGATACCTGGGCCGTCATGTATTGCATACTTCTTGATGTCGAATACGAGTCCCTTTATCTCTAATTCCCATTTAAGATTAACTTGGATTTGCGATTAATTTTTCTTTACATTAAGATACCAAATCTACCTGATAATAGCAACTATCTCGGATGTTGTTCTGTAGATTTTGCCTCAAAACAGCCGGAAGTTATTGGTAAACCTATATTGTTCTATATAATGAAATGGCTGAAATGAATGAAAATAATCGAGTCTATTACTACCGGGATAAAAAGTTTAGCATTTCTTTTACAATCCTGACATTTCTCTTACAATTCGCTTTTTGTCCGTGTTTTATGTATATTTTTTATTGGTATGCGTTGACGCCGAACTCCATCGGCGGGCTGCCGGCTTCATGCGCGCCTATATCCGGCGCGGCGCCGGTGTAATTGTCATTGAAATTCGGAATTACTTCGCCGGCATCATACCCAAGACTGGATGAACTTAGCTCGAATATTCCGTTGTTTGTAGTGCGGTCGTATCCACTCGAAGGAATATATGTTGGAACCCCATAGATACCGTTCGACTCATGTCCCTCCGAAACATTAAGCACGCCGTTGTACAAATCGTAATCGAAATCATTGGTTGAGTTTTGATTTTGATTAGAGATACTATTGTAGCTGTCATTGGAGACATGGAGAATATTATTTCTGGTAAACATATTGCCAAGTGTATTACTGCTTCCGGATATTATTCCTGAGGAAGAGCCGCTATCTGGGGGCGGGGGCTGCAATATCGTATTATGGAACATATAAAACTTACCGTGACTCCAACTTCCAAAGTTACCTGCTTTGAAAGCCGGCCATCCATAGTTGTGATTTGGACCTGCCCGGCTAATGTCAAATACGTTGCGCCAGACATATATAGGTCCGACGGTAACGATTCTTGTAGCTATCTTAATCGGAGTCCGGGTTATATAATTGCCCCATATCCTCACATTACAGTTTGCACCTTCGGCTTCTATACCATCGTCCCAGCATCTCTCGATATAATTGCCGTAGATATCGGAATCGCGAATCGGGAAACCATCATAACTGAAGTTATGTGTCTCTCCCATGCTATCGTTGTAATAGTGGTCCTCATCAGAGTAGATTTCATTGTAGCGTATGACAAAATGGCCCGCTCTTTCATTTCTGGGTTTAAACACAATGGCTACAGGTCCCAAGGGATGATTCGTGTTTCTTGGTATAGTCCTGGCTGATTCCTTCCAGCTATTAGTATCTGCCCTGGGGTGATGAAGTTTATTCCTCTGGACGATAATCCTTTCAATGTTTGGTGCATTAGAATAAACGGCAGCATCTAAATTGTAACCCCACTCACCTTCCTGTAGACGGCCCCATCCACTGATATCACACCCTTCTATAACAACATCATGCACATTATTTAGTATGCGGATACCGTGTACACCTGCATCTCTCAGAGTTAACCCGCGTATAATAATATAGGAAGCGCTAACATAGATACAAGAGTCTTCCTGATTATCTACATCAATAGTCGAGCTTTCACCTTCGGGATGGGTATAAAGAATATAGCCGTCAGGTGAGCCGGATTCGGTTATCTCAAGAGCCTGATTAGTCGTCCCGGCAGGAAGATATACAGTCTTAGCTATCGGAAAATCTTCACTCCATGTTTCAGCTATGAGTTCTTCCTCAGTACCGGTATTTAATAATTCCAATTTGATCTCGTATACCGTCCCAGGATCTAAATTAACGATACTACCGCGATATCCTGCGGAATATCCGCCGACTCCTCTGTCATCATAACATAGTGGCAGGGCCTCTTTCCAACCAGTTGAACCATGAGAACGATAGTGCACCTGACAAACATTATCACTGCTGCCGTCTTGAGGGCTCCAGTAAACTCCTATACAGTGAAATGTCGATACAGCTGAAGGATCGGCTATACCGGGGGGAACGAAGAAGCTCCACACCCTGCCTTTATGTGTGGTCACACCGTCCGCTTCCACTTCATCGATGCGCCAGTAATAAGTCGTTTCGCCAGCGAGACCGTCTGGATAGGGATCTTCTGGCAGGCCCACAGAAAAATGATTTGAGGTTTGGTTGCCCCGGAAGGTGCCGCCGGTGCCGGCATTCACATCGTCAGAATTCTTACCGAAGTACACATCGTGCGAGGCCGCAAAACCTCCCGGCGACCAGTTCAAACTTACCCAAGTATCCTGAATTATAGCACCATTAGCTGGACTTGGATTAGAGGCTGTGCTAAGAACAAATATCATGGCATTTTGATAATCCTCATTGGTGGGCACATAGTTACTACGATCTGCCCACATGAAGACATCCCAGAACACGGTCGAATTCCCTTGCCTGTTAAAGATGTACATCGTGTTCTCACCATCTTGAAGCTCTTTAATGTAACCCTCTGGGGTACCGTAGCTTGAGCCTGTCCATCCCCAGGGAGGTCCGACATTTTCTTCAAAGATTCGGTCATCATCATTAACGAATGGCGCTTCCCCGCTACCTCCTGGGAAGGGGGGGCCAGTGGGAATCTCTGCGTCATCTGGATCTCCCTCCACGAGCATAAAATCCGACTGATTGTCCGGATTCAAAACACGCGCCCAGAAATACCACGTACCTCTCCTGCCATCGGCTGCACTGATATCGAATGTCCAGCGAATCATGCCACCGGCGCCACCCGCCCGGGTAATTGCTTGACCGAACGCGCCATCCGCGTCAACAACCGGGTAAAACTGATCAGTGTCGGGATTGCGTTCATCGTAATCCTCGGCTTCAAACCAGATCTGGTACCCACCTGCGTAGTTGGAGATTTTGAAGTTTTTTACAGCATAGACCGGCATTGTTATTAACAACAAAACGACGAAAATACCAAGTAAAATTTGTTTAGATGATTGGTGAAACATTTTGTTTTTTTCCTCTTATTTGCTAATATTTTTAATCTGTTCTTGGCGAAAAACTTCAAGTTATATAGAAAGGAATTAGTTTTTTACACAGGGCTATCCTCCTACAAAAAATAGAAATACAAAAGGACCGATAACAATTCTCACACTCGCTACATTTTATCCATGTTTGCCCAGGATAATTTTTTTACGACTTGACACAATCTCCTTCCTCCAAGAACCCGATAAGCCACATAATTTCATTCATCAGAAGTTCAAATTACACAGACACAAGCTTTACTATCTTTGTTTATACCAAATCAGCCACCTTCCCGTCAAGGAAAATCTCTGGATTATGAGTGTGTATCTATTCTTGATGTGGTTGTGTTGAAAGCCCCTACTAACTAATCATCACCTATTTCAAATATGTTGAGATTAGTATAATGTTAGCATAAAATCAGTCGTTCGATCCGTTCGACTGCGGTCCCTTCGACAGAGTTTACCCTGAATTAGCCGCAGCCCTGAATAAGCCGAAGAAACCAATCTCTAATCCACTCAAGAATCCATGCAATTTATGCCATAGGTATCCGTGAAATCCGTGGTTTAAGATAGGTAAAATATTCCGTCAGTTTTCAATCAAAAACGCTGATACCTCAGAACAAAAATCAAAATTTTCAAAAAATTTTTAACTCACTTTCCCAAATCGAGTTACGAGAATAACGAATCGATATTCGAGGACTTTTTTCGTATCAAAAGTGCAGGTAGCTCTAATTATAGTGGGAGTGTTTTTTAACTCCCTGAGTTTACCCGAGTTTATCCCCGGGTGTACTTACACGGCTCTTCTGCCGGGGGGGGTGTGCTCACTTGCTTTTGAGTTTACCCTCGGTGTGTGCTTACTTGCTTGTCTGCCGGGGGCCGGGGGCTACTTTTTTCGCCTCCGGCAAAAAGAAGCCAAACTCTAAACTTGTCCTGAGCGGAGTCGATGGATTAGAATTTAGTATTTCAAACTACCAGATAACTCCTTATGCAACAAATACTTATAATTATGCGTCTGTATTCTGTCATCTGTCGTCTGTCGTCTGTCGTCTGTCTTCTGTCATCTGTCCTCTGTCTTCTGCGCCCCTCTACATCTGTCGAGAACCCTCTACAAATCAGCTACTTTTTATGCAAAACAAACCCAATTTCTTCAAAGGAAAAATCGCTTGCCGGAAAATCTGACTTGCAGCCTAAAAATTGCAGGAACATTAGATTTAAGGTATAATAATGTATAAGGTATGAACATTATGAACAAACAAAGAGGATTTACATTAATCGAACTTCTGGTTGTCATTGCCATCATTGCTCTTTTGATGGGGATTCTCTTGCCATCCCTTCAGAAAGCCAGACAACAGGCAAAAATGGTCTCGTGCGGCAGCAATATGCGCCAATTGATCTTTGGCCTGGTGACCTATGCGGAGGACAATGATTCACGATTGCCCCCTCATCCATCTACGATTCAAGCTCCCGTGAACTACCATCGGCCCTTCGAGCTGAACTGGAATCGCAACAACGTGGGTCCTGTGGCAGATATCAACAGCAAGGATTACCACCACGCCGGCAGGTATTTGTCTTCTTATCTGAAGGACGTTCGTGTTCTCAACTGCACGCTCTCGGCGATCAGAGACAACACGCCCTGGCCTCCGGTGAACTCCGGACGGCCCGCGCAGGGAACCTATGGCCAATTCTATTCGACCGGTTCCTTCGCCCCCCTGCATTCAACCTACACCTTGTTGTGGAGCTATCAAGGGTATAATCACAAAACGTCAGGGCATGTGGATAAGGCCCAGGGACATTTCGAGGGCGCCAACCGGCTCGATTCCAAGACAAAACTGGTCGTGCAGGATGCACTTTTCTATCTCACCAACAACACCAATTTGCTCTGGCCAAACCCCCAGCAGACCTGGTGCTCATCTCACCCTTTCAGGAATGGTGTAAGAACCCGTCCGTACTGGGTTTTCAAGGACCCCACTATGCAGAGACAGCCTAAGATTCGACTCAATGCCGGATATCTTGATGGGCGTGTGGAGACTTTCAGTGCCTGGGACGCCAAGGGCGTGAAAAACTATGGCGCTCAGGCGTTTATTACACCAAAATATCGTTAGAAGAGACGTTACAATCCTGACATGGATTTTTCGGTAAACTTGATAATATCATTCATCATCAGGACTGATTGATACGGAAAACGGCCGACAGCAGTTTCCGCCGAAAGCATGACAAAGTCCGTACCATCGATGATTGCATTGGCAACGTCAGTAACCTCGGCACGCGTCGGTCTGCTGTGCTCGGTCATATGTTCCAGCATCTGTGTGGCTGTAATTACGAACTTTCCCGCGGCATTAGACTTTCTTATTATACGCTTTTGGATTATGGGGACTTCATATATTGGGATGGCAACACCCATATCGCCGCGAGCTATCATTATTCCATCCGCGGCCTCAATTATTCCGTCTATGTTTTCTATCGCTTGTCTATTCTCTATTTTTGCCACGAGCCGACAGTTGGGTAATCTCGGCTTTATCAGTGCAGCGGCTTGCCGAATATCGTTTTCATCCCGTACAAACGATAAAGCGACGTAATCGACCCTGTGTTTTATGCCGAACTCGATGTCTCTTTTATCTTTCTCGGTTATCCTTTCAAATCCAAGGTCCACATCAGGAATATTTATGCCCTTTCTTTCCTTAAGGACACCTCCTTCGACAACGATTGCTTTTATGCTATTGACGGAGGTGCTCTTTATGCGCAGGATCAGGTTCCCATCATCAATAAAGATAAGCTGTTTTGGCTTTAACCGGCCCAAATCACCTTTGTAATCAAATGGTATTGTTCGCGGCCCACATGCTTCGGCCTCATTGCTCAGCCACACTACTGTGCGGTTCTTTAACAATCTGGTTTTGGCACCTTTGAATCGCCCTATTCTAATTCGGAAACCCTCCAGGTCCTGCATTATCCGGATGTGTCGTCCGTACTTTCTGTTTAGCCGGCGGACAAGCTCTATCAAGCCGAGATGCTGTTTATGGCTGCCGTGTGAAAAATTCAGCCTGACTACATCCAGGCCGGCTGTGAACATTTTCCGAAGGACAGTGTAGTTACTGCTAACAGGCCCTAACGTGGCGATGATTTTTGTTCTTGGCATTCTATCAAGTTCCGACTCGACTGAGCTCGCCGAAGTCTATCCGTATGAGTTATAGGAAGATGGAAAACTCAGAACCACCTCAGTTGCTGGACAGGATGTGCTTTTGCAGGCTCTACTTATCCAATGGGATTCCGCGCAGCACCAACCGGTCAAAACGATAAGGTGATTCCCCAGCCGCCCACGCCATGCCGCGGAGTAACAGGATACGGCAATATGGGTCATCAAATGTCCAGGTATAATGCCCAAGTATGCAGCTAAAAACACGTCCTTTGCCGCATTCATAAGCGTAGAACATCGGTTCCGGCTTAGTCTGCTGGGAGTCTTTGCTGATTGTCTCATTGGAGTTCGCCAATACCGTGATTTTGCTGAGGTCCCCTTTCAAAGGCCAATAGGCCTCGTCCAGGAAATGAATTGTCTCGGGCAGACCTAAACAGATAGGGTGCTCCGGGGCAGCAATCTTCAAGTCTATCGGGCCGTGGCGCCAGCGGGTATAATCATATTCCCACGCTAACCCTATGAGCTTTGCCAATTGACCTACGATATCCTTACCCTTGGGAATGATCACAGCCGGGTGCAGGATGACAAAACCTCCACCTCGCGACAAGAACTCTTCCAGGTCCTCGAATTTCTGTTCGTCCCACTGGACGTAGCAGAACGCGGCAATCAAGTTGGCCTTTTTGAATTGCTCTTTGCTCGGCCATCCGTAGGCCGTTGAGACTTGCACTTTCGGTGCACCGGCCAGAGTCCTTTTTTGTTTGGCCTTAGGGGCCGGACCATAGAGGTTGACCTGTTTCTCCTGCCCGGCCTTTTTGCCCCCGAGCAAAACTGCCCATCGCTTCTGCCATAAGGGATAATCGTGCTCGTTTGGGCCGTGGTCCTTCTTGAACGCAACAAGAACAACGTTAAGCTCGCGAAGATTCCGTCTTGCCGGCGGCTTTGGAGCTCTGGCAAGGACCGCTTCGACTTCGCTGCGACTGCGCGGTTTTGGCGCTTCAGCCGCCCATAAACCTGATGCGATCTGTGAGCTAATAGCCGCTACAATTAATACATAGAAAGCTGTTTTGCTTCTCATGATTTTTCCCTTTCACTTCACAAAATCTATAGCAAATGACAAGCACTGCTCAGCACGTGCATTGCCTTGTTGTCACTTACAAAACGATGATTACAAATCTCGCTATATTTTGCTACAATCAGACCAAATTGCAAGCCAAATATGTGGGATAACCTACAAGGGTGTGGCCGGATTTTTTGGCAAGCGATTTTACGTTCATTTTGGCCTTTGAAGAAATTGGCTTTGATTGGGTTTGTTTTCACCAAGTGTCCAATTGGATTTATTTTTATAAGCCATTTGTGTAAAAGTGTTTGCGTTCATTTGTACCTTTCGGAAATTGGGTTTGTTTTGCATAAAAAGTAGCTGATTTGTAGAGAGTCCTCGACAGATGTAGAGGGGCGAGAGAGTGAAGAGTGAGCTAAAGTGCCTAAAGTGAGCTAAAGTTGGATTCTCGATGCTCATGATTGGGAAATCCTTCTGATTTATTATTGACTATTGACTAATTCGACTGGGCCTGCTGGACCGAACGACCGTGCCACGCTGTGGCTTACGTGAAATGTCTGTTTTTCACCGCTTAGGGGCGGTTTATGTTTGCCTACTGGCCCCTAAGGGACAAGCTAACATACGGGTATTTTAACGTTATTACAAACAATGTCAACAAAAAAATGGCCAAAAATGCACTTTTTTTGCCATCTTGCTCGTTTATTAGGGACAGTCAAGAATGGCGATCCATAGTTTTCTCACCCAGGGAAAATTATATTTTCTCTTCACAGGACTAAGAGCTATCTGGTGAACTATCTTCGTCTTTAGCTTCGTTAGTTATTTGGCAACTAATACGTTTACGTTTAACAAGGTCGTTGATGACTTGCAGTTGCTTAATTGGATTATCCTCACTGCTTGTTGATGCAAGAATCTGTGCAATAATCGACTTTCTTTCTCCCGGAGAATAACCTGCTGTCTCCAAGAATTTGAGAAATTGGTTATAGGCTTCAATCTCTTTAATAGTAGCTTCAGCTCTTTCTTTTCTGGCTCGGGCCGCGGGTATTTTGTGAAAGATGTTGATAAAGGCGTCTTTGAACTTCTTTACTACTCTAAGAGATATTTTGTTTTTCATGTTTGTCCCCCCTCCCAAGCAGCGTATTCATCTGTATGTTGGCCGATTTTAATTTCATTCAGGTATGGTGCGAAGCCTACTAAACTTGAATATAAGCCATTCAATGCTCTAAGGAGATTAGTAACCTCCTCATAGGTGATATCGTCAGCCAGATTGATAACCAATTCGACTTGTTCTGTTGATTTAATCAGTTTGTTATCGGTGGCCTCCCCAAGGTCAGCTCCCTGAAAGTTGGCTCCCTTAAGTATGGCTCCCTCAAGTATGGCTCCCTTAAGTATGGCTCCCTTAAGTATGACTCCCTTAAGTATGACTCCCTTAAGTATGGCTCCCCAAAAGTCGGCTCCCTGAAGGTTGGCTCCCTTAAGGTTAGCTCCTGTAAGGTCAGCTTCCTGAAGTTTGGCTCCCTGAAGTTTGGCTCCCTGAAGGTTGGCTCCCTTAAGGTTAGCTCCTGTAAGGTCAGCTTCCTGAAGTTTGGCTCCCCGAAGGATGGCTACCTCAAGGTTGGCTTCCTTAAGTATGGCTCCCTTAAGTTTGGCTCCCCAAAAGTCGGCTATAAATAGTTTGGCTCCCTTAAGTTTGGCTCCCTCAAGGTCAGCTACCCGAAGGTTGGCTCCTGTAAGGTCAGCTCCCTGAAAGTTGGCTCCCTTAAGTATGGCTCCCTGAAGTTTGGCTCCCTGAAGGTTGGCTATAATAAGCTTGGCTCCCGTAAGTTTAGCTCCCTCAAGGTCAGCTCCCCGAAGGTTGGCTCCCATAAGGTTGGCTTCCTGAAGGTCGGCTCCCTGAAGTTTGGCTCCCCGAAGTTTGGCTCCCTTAAGGTGGGCTCCTCCAAGGTAAACATTTTGTAATTTGATTTTAATATCAGGGTGTTTGGTACGATAAGTGTTCCACTCTGTTATATCCCTCTTTTCCGAGCACCGCTTGAGAATATCAAATTGTTCTTGGTTGAACTCAGCCTGCTCGTCTTGGGATTGTGAGTTTTTATTTTCCGTGGTCATAATTCAATTCCTACTTTAAACCTCATTTACAGTAAAATGAGAACGCTATTTACTCGCCAGTGATAAAATACCCGTTAAGTGACAGACAAGCAAGAAAAATTAAAATTGTTTATTTACTTTTGAGACTAAAATCCTGTAGAATTACGGCTATGGAAAAGGCTGAAATCAAGCAGATTGCTGATTATCTCAAAGACCTTGAGGAAGGATTATATGAATGGGATTAACATCACAGCCGAGGATATTGACAGACTTTTGGAGCTGTTCCAGCAACTGGATGATTTGCTCAAGCCCGCGTTGCCACCAAAAGATGATAATTTGTGGTGCGAAGCTAAAAAAGCGGCGAAAGAAGAACTTATAAAGAAGTTAAAAGAGCGAGGTTCAACATTTTCTGAGCGGCCTGGGCCATATGTTCCTCCGAGAAAGGCAACCAAAGCAGAGCAAAGGAGGGCCCAGGAGCGAGTCGAAAAGCGAATCGTCGAAATTGCTGAAAAGAAGTACTGTGAGCAAGACCATACTTATTCAGAGGCGGTTGATGAAGCAAAAAAGACCACAGCAGACGTGCTGAAAGAAATAGACCATTTGTTAGCGTGCGTCGGAGAAAGCATACAACAATTACCTCAAGCAAAAGATACGTGGTTGGTAGGAAACTTCAAGGAGATACGACGACTATATGATTTGATAGATAAAAACAACATCAAGTATAATCTGCAAGAGACGATAGATGTCTTACAAGCTTTGAGGTTAAAACTTGAACGGCAACAGAGGCTTAAGGCTCCTGTACAAGAGCAGGTTCGCCCTAACAAAAAAAATGCTAAAATCAACTATTTTATTATCGTCATTAGTATATTCATAATCTGTATATTTGAATTTTTGATTTACCGAATACCGATTAGTTGGCTCCAAAACCACCCCAATAGTTATGGCCTTCAAGGTGGCTTTGTCCTTTTGGTTCCTTGTTTCGTTGCTGGGTGCTTCAAACCACGATGGCGAAAATGGTGCTGGGGAGGTGCAGCTTTAGCAATCATAGTGCTCATATTATCGTTGCTGGGGGGGCCGAACGAAAATGGATAAATAAAGAACAAACAAGATGGCGGATTCAAACGCCCAGAAGATTACAAAACGTGACTAAATTACTTGCTAAGGGAGTTGGGCCGGCTACTCACCTCCCGGCCGCTTGCCCTTTTTTTCCTCAGCGCCGCTCATCACAATCCCACTTTCAGACTACAGAATATCCGAGAATGCTTAGAACCTATCCAAATAACCCGCTCTATTGCGGCCGGCTGCAAAGCCCGATGCTTGCGTTGTCGGTGAAAAAACGTTCTCAACGTGGAGCAAACCACGCCTGGCGAGCCTTTTTGGCCTGCCGCCTTGGACACTTATAAAGAGCGAGAACAACTAAACAACTGAATATGATGACCGCTACGATTGTTCTATATTGTGACGCTGACGCTTTAGAAGCGTTCATTCTGCGTACATCAGATATTTCTTTCGGATTTTCAGAAACGATTTCAGCTCCGCCTGCCAGTCTTTTCTGAGCTGTTCCAGTGATGAGCCGGTTATAATGGCCTGGCGTATTGACGACGTCCCGGATAAATGGTCGAAGTGTCTCGCCTTCCATTGGAAGGCGTCCGGATACAACCTGAAAAGCTCATTAACAATCAGAATCCCACTATAGTATGGTTCAAGCAAATCCCTGTCGGTTATAATGATTTTAACGCCGTGACATTTTTGGCCCTGGTATTTGGAGCTTGTTGGTGTGAAGTTAGTCGGCGTAAATCGCAATCCCGGCAGATTCAACCGGTTAAGTCGCGTGGTGAAACTTTTTGAACGAATCCAGGGTGCGCCAAATTGTCTAAATGGCATTTCGGTACCTCTGCCCTCCGAAACATTCGTACCCTCCAAGAGACATAGGCCGGGATAAACAGCGGCAGTCTGAAGGTCACTTATGTTAGGTGAAGGTTTTATGAACGCAAGGCCTGTTTGGTCGTACCACATTCGGCGGCGCCAATCCGTCATAGGTACAACGACAAGGTCGGCTCGGACACCATTTTTCAGCCAACCTTGTTCGTTGAACATGGTGGCCAGCTCTCCAATGGTCATGCCATGTCTTACAGGGACAGGATGCATTCCGACAAAGCTAACAAAGTTCGGTTCGAGAATATTGCCCTCGACTTTTAGGCCATTGATAGGATTTGGGCGATCCAAAACGACAAAGCGTTTGCCACATTCGGCGGCAGCCTCCATAGCTAAGGACATGGTGGAAATGTAAGTGTAGAAGCGAGCTCCGACATCCTGGACATCGAAGAGGAGAATATCGATATTCTTCAGCATCTCCTCGGTGGGCTTACGTGTCTTTCCATACAGACTGTAAACAGGAATATTGTAGTACGTATTTGTCCTGTCCTCGATTGTCTCTCCTGCTCTCTGGGTACCATAGATACCATGTTCCGGACTAAAAAGTGCCGTGACCTTCGCGCTATGGATATTGCGAAATACATCCAGTATGTATTGTCCGTTGCTGTTGTAAGCGGTGTGGTTGGTTATGATTCCGATGCGCTTGGCGTGGAATAATTGCTCATACTCGGGGACATTATCTAATCCGGTCTTAACTAAGTTTCCTGCCGGAGCTAACATTGCCAAAGTAATTGTAAGTGTCAATCTTGCAAATACCATCATTTGTCTCCTGCCGGTGGATGCCGGTATAGACTATCCTAATAAAGCATCTTGAACTGGCGGGTTTTATTATACTTGAAAAAAGCATAATAGTGTCACCAATTCTTCATAAAAACCTCTTCAACTCTTGACGCTTATAGCCAAAACAGCCAATTATTATTACTGAAGTTTTGCAAAAGCCTTGTTATAATCTGCTTAACCTTGGAACTAATATAACCAGGAATACCAATGAAATTGCTCAAACTTCAATTGTACACGAAGGTTTTGATAGGGTTGTTGGCGGGAGTAATTTTTGGTGTGCTCGCCAATCAGTGGGGATTTTCAGCCTTTGTCTTCAGCTATATCAAACCCATTGGTTCTGCATTTATTAAATTGATTAGTATGGTTGTTGTACCTCTGGTCTTTGTCTCTTTATTAGTGGGAACAGCCAGTCTCAATGACATTCGTAAGCTCGGTCGGATTGGCGCCAAAACCGTGGCTTATTATCTGTGTACAACAATCATTGCAATTAGCATCGGCTTACTCCTGGCGAACACCCTCAAGCCCGGGGAGGGTCTTTCACAGGAAAAGCGGACACAGCTAACGGAAAGTGTCAGTGAAAAGGCAGGTGCACAAATTGAGACGGCCCTGAAAAAACCAACGGTAACGGATATTCTCTTGAATATTATCCCAACAAACCCAGTTAAAGCATTTGTGGAAGGCAA
>SDBU01005834.1_pt1 | contig 14618 bp, 30 predicted proteins | sample 2277071 | NCBI WGS metagenome assembly SDBU01 (sample SAMN10397929, study PRJNA504765) | marine sediment metagenome | isolation source: marine sediment core GS08_GC12, 126 cmbsf | place: Arctic Ocean: Gakkel Ridge, Loki's castle | collected 2008
GGATCTATTTGACTCTCCCTGGGCTGATGTTATATCAGGCACTATCTATCTGGATGATCCTGCTTGGGAACAGATCGGGTGCCCTAGTCAATTAGAAGTTACCTTACGAGGTAAATAGCTCTACCCTCTACTCCCTGCTACTGCCAGAGCGGGGGGATAGGCGATAGAGCCGAGAAGGGAGGACAAAATAAAATGATCTCTATAAATATCGAGCGCAACGGGGCATTCAAGGGGTGGCTCACTGCCTATCGGGAAAACAGGAGGAAACACACATCAGTAATGGTGGTACGTATCCCAATGCCATTATTAACACCCGAACAAGTGTTGACGGTTGTATTGCGGAGCGAGGCTGCTCCCACAAATGACACACAGGCATTAGAAATGAGTTTAATGCCTGTATTACGAGAGAAAGGGTTGAAGGTGGCACTGCAAGAGTTGCTCTCTCCCGAATTTGATTGGGAAAGATGCAGATAGGCGATTAAGCCGGAAAGGAAGAGAATATGAGCAATATAGATTATTTAGGGGATTTCTGCGGGGATGTTAAATGCCTAGGCGACATGGATGAGCAGGCGGTCAGAGACAATATAACAGAATTGTACAATGACTGGATGAGTGATGGCAATATAAAACCAGGCGATCCCAGCCTAGAGGCTACAATTGAGATGGCCCTGGAATACCGGCTGGAATTGCTAGCAGCACAATCATAGCTCCAGTGAAATAGAGAGGACGGGATAGGCGATAGAGCCAGAAGGAGAGAGAATATGGCAAGGAAAATCGAACAGGGGGTTTGTGTAGGGTGTGGGTCCAGGGTTGAGGTAGATGCCGAGCCAATCACTATAAGTGGCTGGTATGGTGGCCATTATTACAGGTGGGGGTTGCGTGGAGGAGTGAGGATGCCTTTGCTGGTAGATGTGCGATGCGAGAGTTGTTCCAAGCGGGCAGACACTGATAGATCGCTAAAACTATCACAACAAGAAGCGAATCATAGAAAAGAGCCACCCGAGGCGTAATCAATAAGCATTGTTTAAGAACGGAGAAAGGCGGAAAGCCCTGAATGAAAAAGATAATAATGCAGCGCATCAACCACATGATCGGATCAGTTAAGAGAATACCTGACTGGGTACAATTGTCCAAGAGTGCGAAACCCTCCCAGCAGCGGGGGGGCTACAATGGTCTCAAGAGCGAATGTCTCCTGCTCATGAAGGAATCCTTCCGTCTCTGGTGGTACCTCACCTGGCACAGACCTAAAATAAGGGACACTACCAAGGGATTAAGAGAGGCCGAGAACATTGTCGACAAGGCTAGCTCTCCTGACTTCCAACGTATTCCGGTAAGCATGGCTGGATGGAAGCGGATGGGTTCCACCATCATCAATGGTGAGACCTTGGAGGTGTGGAGAAATGGTCCCCTCAAGCGCTATCGGCGCCCGGGGACGCACGAGATCGTGGAAGATTAGACGATGGAAGGGCTCAATCTTGAGGAGAAAATCGAAGAAGCAGAAACCAAGGCGTGGGCTGCCCTGGCCAGTTATAAATTCATCATGTTTGGCTATTGGGCAGCTATCTGGGTCCACCTCAATCGCATGAGCGGAACGAGGAAGGCCAACCCTTTCCGAGATACAGTGAAACTAGCAAAGACAAAGAAGAAAGGAGCGAGACCTTAATATGGCCATTGAATTAATACCCCTGAACGAAATAGACGACAGCCCCTTCCAGTGCCGGCAACACTACTCCACTAAAGCAATCGATGAGCTCGCCGCTTCTATTTCGGAACACGGCCTAAGGCAGAAGCCTGAGGCTAGGCGGAAAGAAGGAAGGGTACAGCTTGCATATGGGCATATGCGATTCCGCGCCTTTAAGAAGTTGGCCAAAACACAACCCGCCAAATGGAAGGAGATGCCTCTGGATATACAGGAGATCTCTGACGAAAACATGTTCTACTATTCTCTCGAAGAGAATATGCGGCGTGCCGACATTACCCCTCTCGAGATTGCGCAGTCAGTTGAGGTTTACTTGACACAGTTCCCGGAGCAGACCGAGACACAGTTATCGAAGCGCCTGAAAATGAGCCAGGGTCACATCAGCAATATGCGTCGTGTTCTCCGTTTGCCCGATAAAGTCCTGGCGAAGATCAACGAGGGGAAAATAAACTTCACCATGGGGAGAGAGCTCCTTGTCTTCCAAGGGAAGAACGCCGGCCAATATCAGGAGTGGCGCGGACAGGAGCCTGTTGTACTCCAGAAGGATGAAGGATATCTGATGCTAGAGGCCATCCGCGGGATAGGGGGGAATTTCGGGATCCCTGCTACTGTTGATGGAATTATAAAACAAATAAACACGGTGGCCAGCCAACATTTCCGTGCCGTGGGCCCAGGACAGTCATGGGGCCAGAGAGAGCCCCTGTTCGATACTAAGGAGAGTGACTGCCTTAAATGTGAACACACCATAGCCACACATCCCACTAAGGGTTCGACCTATTATTGGTGTACAGACCTAGAATGCTGGGACCGGAAACAACAGGCACATAAGGACGAAGTGGCTACCAACGCCAGGGCGAAGATGCAGGAGGATATCCTGCAGAGAGTAAATGATGCTGAAGCTAACCGACAGAAGGGGAATGTTATTTCTCAAGAAATATCCACTGTCGACGATGAAGGCCATAGCACAGCATTGACCCCGGAGGAAGCAAATACCCTCGAAGAGATCATTGAGGCCGAGGAAGATAGAGAATTAGCAGGGTCCTCCGATGACGAAGAAGAATCCCCCCCGGAGGATGGCGGGGTAATCCCTGATGCCTTGCGTATATTGGCAGAGGAAAAGGCGGGTACTCGTGCTGAAGTCCTCGACCTGCATGACCTCAAGATAGGTACATGGGGCGACGACCTCAAGCAGGGGTATGTCTTGTTGCGCACGGATATTCTGCACGATCCGGATGAATGTCTCAATCGATGCACTGCTGGATTCCATTATGCCTTTAATAGCAGGACTACCTCAGGCGAAGTACAGTTCGTTTGCACCGGGTTGAAGTGTCACGGTAAAAAGAAAGGCGCCCTTACAAGAGAAAAGAACGCCGCCGGCCAAAACAAAAAGAAGGCCGAGTTAGCCGCCATCAAAGAAGCGGTCCAGAACACTACAGTTATTGATGTCAGTCGTATCAAATTAATCCTTGTCGCCCAATGCCAGGGAGGTCATATCCAAAGAAGCTACCATAGTCAAGATACTACCTCTCCTGCAGAATGGTTCATAAACGAACTCTCGTTGGAGGTAGGGCCCGGAAAGCATTTCACTGCTAAGATACTTTCGGACAAGATAGACAGCATGGAAGAAGCTGCAGTAGCTCAACTCCTGGTGAAATTCATGCTGGAAACGCTTCTTTACCGAGGAGATATTGACCACTATAAAATACAGACCACTGAGGCCTTGAACTGGATGGGTGTTGGAGTGAACATCGAAAAGAAGAAGAATGATGCCCAGAAGAAGGAAAAGGTGCCCACTAATTAGACATCTTTGTTGTATTGTCTATTATCGGGTACAATAGAACAACGATATACTCCTACAAGCAAACAATAAGGGGGAAAGGCTATGCCGATAGTGAAATTCAACTCCGTCGAAGAATACCTGGAGGAACTCCGGAAGGAATACTCCGAAGAAACCGATATCGTCCGTGTAACCAGGGAGACCCGAATTAGCAGCAATATGGCAATAAGTCATCTCACAGTGATATCTACGGCCAGGTCCACATCTCATCCGGAAGACATCATTAGGCTAGAGAGATATTGCGGACAGTTATGTGGCCACGGCACCATAGACGATAAGACGTATGAGATCGCCGATAATGCCACAAAAGCCCTCCAAGCGGCATGTGAAGAGCTGGCACTGGAGGTGCGTGCCGGGGTCTTGGAGCCAGCATGATGGAAGAAGACAGAGAGTTAAATCTCGCGGTGGGCCCTTTACAGTTTGCCGGATTCTTCCCTTCATGGGACGGCGACGGGGAACGGCCACATATTGCCCTCATCTGGAAGCGATATACAGAGGTGCGCAATGTACTATGGCTTCGTGTTATCAATATCCGCCTCGGTTGGCCTCCTGTACAAATTGGCGCATATTTCACGACCGTTGAATAAACAACGATTATTGATTTACTTTAGAAAGAGGGGAGTTTTGACGATGGACAGAGATAGATCGAATTTGCATCCAACATTGAGCGAACTTGATAGTGCTATCTACAAACAAGGTCAAGAGATTAGCGTCACTACGTTACGCATGGTTTACGGTGCAGCCAGCATTGCTACATCAAGGGCGGCCTGGGGTGTGAGGCATTTTGTGTCAGACTACATCCTGCTTGGAAGAGCAGAGTTCTGCGAGACATACAACATGGGATCAGAAGACTATATAAGTTTAGTCTTCACTGAGTTGCTGGACTTATACCTCAAATCTCAAAACATTGCGGAGAAGGAGGCGACACCAGAGCCATTATCACCAGGAGAATTACTCGAGTTTAATTAAGGAGTTATAGCTATGATAAGGCAAAGATGGAGTTGTGGGACTTGCGGGAGAACAGGAACAGTGACATTCCCCAAGTACGATGGAGTGATGAGTGTTTACAATCGTCTTTCAGATGACCACTTGGAGAAGTCACCAGCTTGCACTGCTAGCACTAGAGATTTGGCCGTGGATGTGGATTCCGTAGACGAGGAAGTAAATCTTGATGACAGGCTACCGAAACATTATCACGAAGAACCGCAATGTATCCGTTGTGCATACATTGGCGAATGTGGAAGTCTCGAGGAAGAGCCTTGTAGTAAGCGTAAGGTAGTACGATAAGTAAACAACGACTATCGACTGAAAGGAGCCCTATGGAAGAGGACCGGGAGAATGGATGGTGGGCAGCTCCTACCGCCGCTAAGTGCAAAGGGCAATGGGTATGTCCTGATTGTAAAGAACCTTCCCCAATTGGGGAATGGCTAGAACACCAGGTGCCTTGTGAACTCTGTGGTGAGCATGATGGACGAATGTGCCCGGAATGCGAAGAGGTTTTTGACCACATAGAGGGAAGCAACAGAATAGGAGGCGCAACAATCCCCTCCCCAATCCGAATTACTAGGCCGCCTAATCCAGGTCTCGACATTCTGTTTGGGCAAGAATAAACAACGACTATTGATTGAAAGGAGAAACCGGTGTCCACAAAACGAAAGAGTGGCCAACTCAAGGATGGCAAATACTTGGTGCTAACAGAATCTGAAGGAAAGCAAGGGGTCGGATTCACACATAGTTGCGGGACTGAGATTATGGGCGCGAAAGTAGCACATCCCGTCTGGGATGGTCCCTTCCCAATGTCTGGTAGCGGGCAAGTAAAATATACAACAGTTCCCTATTGCACTAAATGTGAGACAACCCCAGACTTCCATGGCATGCCCGTGGAGGTCGGTCCGAAAATATAGCGTTGATAATCAACGATCATTGATTAGAGAGGAGAAGATATGATGGGACTGAACCCAACAACGATAGAGTGGGTACGAAACCCGAACGGATCCCTTGGGTTTACCAGTAATCCTTTCACCGGGTGCCTTAATGGATGCCCTTATTGTTATGCCAGGCTGGAAGCGCATGGGCGCTGTAAGGAAAAAGATATGGCGGGCATGCCGATGGCTCACAGCGACAGCGAAGAGGCCATGGATCCATTTGCCCCACGTTATCACCCGGCCAGGCTCACAGATATCGAGAAGAGGAAGAAACCAGCTGGAATATTCCTCTGTAATAGGTCTGATTTCTTCGCTGATTATTGGCCTGATATATGGCAACAAACCGTTTGGGATACAGTGAAAGCTTGTCCACAACATATTATTTATCTCCTGACCAAGCAATCTGCGCAATTGCGCAAGTTTTCCCCATTTCCCGATCACTGTAGGGTGGGGGTGACTGCTACGGACTATTGGAAATATGTCGATGCGTGTAATTATCTGTCGAGAATAGAGGCAAAGGTTAAATATCTTTCCCTCGAACCTCTGCTTTCATGGGATAAAAAGGCATCATATTTCTTTGAGAGTGGTGGCGTCAACCAAGTAATCATCGGGGCACAGACAAAGCCATACGCGCCACCGAAGATAGAGTGGCTAGAGGAAATCGTGAAGGCTGCGGATGCAGCCAGCGTGCCAGTGTTTCTTAAAAACAACTTGCAGCCGTTGTTGCAACCAGTGTATGAGCAGGCTGGCTGTATCGACAATTACTTCACCGGAGTAGTCGGCGCCAATGATGTGCCAGAATTGAGACAGGAAATGCCGGCATGATGAGCCTGGAGGAGAAGGCAAAAAGAGCGGGTAACCGGATGAAGCGCTATTATCTAAACCTCGCTAATGGCCTTTGTCCAGCATGTGGGGGGCCTCGGAATACATCCTCTTTAACATGCTCCGCCTGCAGGGAGAAGAACAGTGTTTCCCAGCAGCTCATCCCTCGATCGCAGCATTCCGCCTATCAAGGAACTTTAATAGGCAAGCGGAAACGCCAAGGAGCATGTCCCTATTGTGGAAAAGTACGCGAGGACCCGGCTTATAAGATGTGTTCGAGCTGCAGGGAGAAAAGCCGCTTGGTTTACCATCGGGATCCGGGCAAGTATGTGATTAAGGCAATATTGAATGGCTCCTATAAACCCCCGCCTCCAGTACCACTCTGCCCGATATGCCAGCTGCACCGCAGGCGCTGCGGGTGTGGCAAATATATGAAGGGCCGGCATGGAGTTGGTGGATGCAATTGGAGTTGCGTGTGCTCACCCAGGGTAGATATTCTAATCAGGAAGGAGGAAGACGCATGCCTTTCGAGACAATAATAGAGAAGCTCGACGAGACCGACGCATTGATGCGCGAAGAAATGGACGTGCAGGGGACACCAACGGGATCACTACCGTCATCGTAGGAAAGCAGCCCTGATAGCCGCCCGCACTTCTGTGCAGATGGCTCTCACAACGTTACTCGCTAGCCGAAGGCTATAATCAACAAGCATTGACTGAAAGGAGATGACTAGATGGTGTATTGGTATTGGTTAATAGTAGTGGGTGTAATGTGCTTCGCTGCAGGCGTCGTGTCTCTGATCTATCTTATTCGCTTGGGGGCAAGCATCGAGGGTGCTGTGGACCAGGCGGCAGAGAAGGCCGGTCCCTGGATCTCGTCCGGATAAACAAGGAGTATTGATTATACTGGACAACGAAGGGGTTATCTCATGAACATAGGTATGCAACACAGTAAACCCCTGTGCGGGAAACCCATGGCCGCGGCTATTTTCAAGAAAGTCCATGATATCCTTCACGAACAATGCCCCAAGTGCAAGAAGTACGCTCACCTTTATAAGGCTACATCGACCCACCGTTTCTGGCATTGTAGCTGTGGCCACAAGTTTTCTACCTTACGAGAGGATAAAAGCCTGATTCTCCCATTTGGGAAGAGGAGGTTTCACCCAAAGGTACGTAAGGCGCAGTTAGGGCGGGGACAAAAATGGTGTTCTGGGTGTGAGAATTGGCTACCTTTGGAGGATTTCGCTAACTGTATAAGAAATAGGCTTGCTCGAAAAGCTCCCTACTGCAGGAAGTGCACTACGGATCTGGCCAGGGATTACCAGGCGCGGTATTATCTGGTCAACAAATCTCGCCTGGCGCCAGGGAAGCGAGCCGCCGCTATCGCTAGTATAAAAAGGAAAAAGGAGCAGGTCAGGTCGGAAACTGCTCATGCGTAATCAATAATACTTGTTTTAGGAGGTGTGTAAATGAATATAGTAAAGGACCAGGCTAAATTAAAACAATATTGCAGGGGGGTGAAGAAAAACGAGGATGTGTCCGAAATAACAGGCGCTCTTCTCGTCGGCCTGAAAGAACACAATGGTTTAGGGTTGGCCGCGAACCAGTTGGGGTGGCAGGTGCGCGTTTTCTCCATGGTCTACGACCCCTTAACTAACATTGTTATAATTAACCCTGTCATCACTAAAGAACGTGGACGCCAGAGAAGTCCAGAAGCATGCCTCAGTCTGCCCGGGGTAAAATGTACAGTCAAACGCCCTAAACAAATAAACGTCAAGGGTTTAGACCAGTTGGGGAAACCGGTGAGCTACCGGTTCCAAGGCCAGCAGGCTTGTACCGCCTGCCACGAAATAGACCACCTGGACGGGAAATTGATAATTGATCATGGCGAGCAATAACTTGACATCCGTTTTGCCCTATAGTATCCTATTCGCCACATACCTTATGGATAGGAGGGCGATATGAAACATACCTTCAAGATTAACCCCGCTGCTCGTATAATGCATGTCCCAAAGGAGTTGGTGGAAGCTGGCTTCTCTAATGATGTCCAGGGGTACACCAATGCCTGTACCCTTACTATAATTCGACCTGGCGCAACCTTTGATGAGGTTAAGCGCGGCCTGGCAATTGTGCTGGAAGAATACCGGCTTTCCCTCGGCGTCGCATCGTCCCAAACTGGCTAGCCTCTTTAGTTACTATAGGCAATAACACGAAAGGGGCTTTACTTTTGAAGCAAACGCTATCTGATGCGCTAGAGCGTTACAAGAAATGGGGTTTCTGTATCATCCCCATTGAACATAAAGGCAAGAAACCATTAGTTCAGTGGCAGGAGTACCGCAGCAAATCTCCGTCCAACACGGATTATATCGATTGGTTTCTCATGGATGATAATCCCAAGAATATCGCCATCGTCTGTGGGAAGGTGTCTGGGAATCTTGTCGTTCTGGATTTCGACGACGAATCGTTATTCCAGGGTTTTGAATCCTTTTGGAATGAGACACATGAAAAACCCCTCAATGAAATGACTCCTGTTGTCCAGAGTGGCGGCAGGGGCTACCATGTCTATCTTCGTGTCCAGGATTTACCCTGTTTGCATCATCCTAGTGGTGATGCGCGTAATGAGGTACCTGATATTCAATCCGAGGGTGGATATGTAGTGGCACCTCCCTCTATTCATACCAGTGGGAAAGAGTACAAATTACTTAACCCTGATTGTGACACCATTGCCCAAGTCGGCAGCTTAGACGACTTGGGCATTACTAATATTCCCCTCTACAGGGAACCCGAAACAAGGGTGACGCCAACCACACCACCCCGTCAATCGTCAGAGGAATTCAACGGCCTGGCTGTACAAAAAATATTCGAACAGTGTTCATTCATGGTCCATTGCGCCAAGGATGCTTCCGTTCTGGCAGAGCCTCACTGGTGGAGTATGGTCCATTGCCTCGCTGTCTTTGGAGATTCTGGATCTCGTAAAATACATGAGGTCTCCTCCCCCTACCCGAAATATTCCGAGAGGGAGACGAATAACAAAATAGGAACAGTGAGCAAAGCCGTAGATAAGGGCATAGGCCCTCATACATGCTCCGTGATACAAAAAGAACTTGCGTTCGATTGTCCTGATACTTGTCTATCCAAACAATTGGAGACTGCCTCCCCTTCGGGCATGGCTTCAAAGCTTGCGTCCCAGGCGCTGGTCCAGAAAAGAACCAAGAGTGTGCGGATCGGAACCACAAAGAGTGGAAAACAGGATATTAATGTTAATTGCCCTACATTAGGCGAAGAAATACTAGCAAAGTCTGATTTCCAGACCTTCCGGGACTCTAAGGAAGTTCTTTCTTATGGAAATGGCTTCTATAGCCACGGGGGCGAAAGTATTATACAGGAGCTAGTACAGCAACATCTGCTGTATCTGACGACGACTCACAGAGTTAGTGAAGTCGTCGAATATATAAAAAGAGCCACTTATGTGGAGCGTACTTCGTTTGACAACCCCAGCACTCTCCTTAATATCGCTAATGGGCTTCTGGACCCTGCGACTGGCAAGCTCCAGGCGCACACACCTGCTCACCTCTCCAGCATACGGGTTCCGCTAGTTTATTCACCCCAAGCAAAGTGTCCTCAGATAAAGCGATTCTTGGAAGAGACACTCCCACCGGAGATGATCCCTGTGATCGAGGAACTGGCGGGATATTGCCTCGAGCCTGGCTACCGAATACACCGCGCCGTTCTCTTTATTGGTGATGGCGCAAATGGCAAGTCGACTCTCATCGAACTATTAAGGTCCTTTTTAGGCATCGATAACTGTAGTACTATTTCACTGCAGGCGCTGGAAACTAACCGTTTCGCTTCTGCTGATTTATATGGGAAATTGTCCAATATGTATTCTGACCTTCCCTCAACGATACTCAAACATGTTGCTATGTTCAAGATGCTCACCGGTTCCGATTCTATCAGGGGTGAGAAGAAATTCGCTGGAGGATTCTCCTTCTACAATCGCGCTAAACTCATATTTTCCTCCAATAAACCACCGAAGGTCCAGGGCGAGGACACCTACGCATTTTGGCGACGCTGGATAATAATCAATTTCCCTAATCAATTCACCGGAGATTCTGCGGATAGACACCTTCTCGAGAAACTAACCCACCCCGACGAACTCTCCGGGTTCCTTAACCTGGCACTGCGAGGGTTGCGCCGGCTCCGTGATCAGGGGGATTTCTCTTATTCTCTCTCTGCCGATGAAGTATCGGACACCTACCTGAGGGCGGCGGATCCCATCTTTGCTTTCGTCACAGAGAGATGCGAATTGGACGAGGGGGGATGGATGCCCAAGGACGACCTCTACTCCGTATACAAGGCATTCAGCCAGGAACAGAAAATACCTGCCCTGGGCAAGGAATCATTTGGGCGTGCGCTCAAAAACTCTACAGCTGCTGATACAGTGAAAAGCGACAGGAGACGTTTGGGCGGGGTAATGATGTATGGATGGAAGGGGATAACCGCAACTTAGCTTTTTAGCTAAGAAAAATGCGTTTGTTCTAAGTGTTCTATGTTCTTTTGAAAAGTTTTTCCTTTCCGACGGTGTTCTAAGTGTTCTATGTTCTTTTGAAAAAGTTTTCCCTTTTTCCGGCAGTGTTCTAAGTGTTCTATGATCTTTTGAAAAAGTTTTCTCTTTTTTGAATAATGCTGACATAACCAACATAGAACAGCGTGACATAAATCTGTTCGTAAGCCCGATTTTGTTCTAAGTGTTATGTCGAATGTTCTAAGTTCGAAGTCCCTCGTAAATAGCTACCAGTGTTCTAAGTGTTCTACCTTTTATTCTACTATACGCGGGCGCGGGAGGAAAAATAGAAAGGTATATAGTACTTAGAAGGAAAGATCTTAGAACACTTAGAACACCTCATCGTAATTCGTAGCTAAAAGTGAACTTAGAACAGATCTTAGAACAGCACATTTGTATTAGGAGGAGAAAGATGGTCGATAACGAGGGGGAGATGCGGGTGCGTTCGCGGGCCCTGAGGTTCCGGATAAACCTGGGGATGAAGCAAATTAATGAGAGGCAGGAGGAGGTGGAGAGAACACCGAACGGTGAGTATAAAAAGAAGCTCTGGGCAACAATGGCCAGCGCCCTGGAAAAACTGGGAGAGCTTTTGTGGGAGTATTGGGCGGTTGCGCGTCGTCCTTTCCATTGCCCGGCCGAGACCACCTGTGAGACCTGCACCTGGAGGAAGCAGGAAAGGTGCGGTGGGTTGTAATCAATAGCGATTGATTTTGTATGTAAGGGGGAGAAAAAGATGGGTTTTACTTTACATCTTGAGCCGAGAGGCGGGCCATGTTACAGTTACAGGAACGGGGATATGAAGCAAGCGTCTGTTTGGATAGTCCCCACTCTCATTAGAGAATCAGCTGAGGGCAGATGTCGGATCACCTGGCGGTGCAGCATGGGGGTAGCCTGTGGGAATAAAGGCTGCTTCTATTGCGTAGAGCCAGGACTGGAAGAGAAATAGCGAGGGAGGGCTGAATACATGGTAGGAGAAAATAACAAGACCCTGGGAGATAGATACGCCGAGGCCGATGCCATAGTTCTACTGGCTACGGGACAAGATATAGCATTTCACGGGAGAAGGTTGTGGGATTTAGTGGGCAGGGAAGCAATGGAGGGTGTCATCAAATCCCTGGGGGTTTCCGCAAAGAGGTCCTGGCCGAAGCATTATACTGTTTTAGGGATATCCCCCGAAGTGAGTGACGTTCTCGTAAAGGCGGTCTATAAAGTAAGGGCCAGGGAGGCGCACCCCGATACTGGTGGTAGCGGCAAGGCGTTTAAGCGAGTTCAGCAGGCGTATGAGGCGATCTGCAAAGAGAGGGGAATGCAGAAGTGAGATGACGAAAAGAGATAGAGACCAGGGTAAACGCCTCGAGATTGTAGCTTGGGCAAAAGAGCACAATCTCGTTATCAATCCTAGTAAAGGCTATGAGCTGTATATTAGACAGTTCTTCGAGTTCGGGAGGTGCCCCTGCGATAAGACGGGAAAACGCACCAAGTGCCCCTGCCCTGAATCGTTAGAGGACGTGAAGGAGAGGGGATGGTGCTTGTGCCGGCTCTATTACCGCGATTTGGAGACATTCAGAAAAACATTAAAGGGGGGCCAGGATGAGGAAATCATTAGAGAAGCGGGTGCAGCAGCTAATTGAAGCAGAGCGAAAGCACCCGGTTGATGAAGCCTTATTAAACAGGCTTAGAGAAATTGCTACGGAGGAGACAGATTACTGGCAGCTTGCTGCAGAGCAACGCAACGCATTCAATGCCTTTTTCAACGAGACGAAGCAAATGATGCTGCACGAATTACTACTGGGAGATTATGGTCCAGAAATACTCCTAGATGCCACGATCGTGCTCAGTTTCGAAGTGGGCCACAAACTGGGGAGAGAAGAAAGAGAAGGGGGGGCACCGTAGCCCCCCCTGGTATGTCGCACTAACTGAACCAACTAGAGATTCAGTTTGATGGCGCCCTTAGCTGGAGCGCAACCTTTTACAACGTCGCGGATGGCGCCCTGGGTCATGCCCTTATGCACTCCACCCTTGACGCAAGCCCCGGCCTGGTTGCCGATCTGCTTTGCGAAAGCCTTCTGCACCTTCCCACCGGTTACCACACGGGCAACATAGGGAGTCAGCGACTTACCACTTGCAAGAAGCTTCACCTTTAGCGGCATAGCATTAGCTCTCCTTTCTATTAGATTTTGCGTATAGGGTACTGCCTTTTCAGAGGATTGTCAAATACTCATTATCAATTCGTTATTATCACTCAGGATGAGAAGGCTAGGAATACCAACGGAGTGCTTTTCTAATAGGGACAACACTTCGTCTGGGTCCTTCTCGAAGTTCTTTTCGGTAATTTCGCCATGCTCAATCAGCTCTGCAAGCTGCTCCTTCAACTGCGCACAAGGGGTACATCCGTCCGATGTTATCAGGATTCCTTTCACTACGCACCTCCCATAGCAGCTCTTATCAGGTTGATCTTTCTTTCCAGGGAATTAGATTCTCCTTTGAGGTAATAGCGCTTCGCTAAGTCATTCACGTCATCCATGGCTTCTTGGACTAACGGTGCGATACCTTCGCCCGGAGGGCACTTGATCGTGTCCTGTAAGACCTGTGCGGCTACTCCCTTAACTTCATCAGCCTCACCCGCGCGAACCTTGAGGCTTATGGTATCGAGATTACCTATGATGCGGCTTGCTATTTCATCGCAGGATAGGGACTCTTTCTCCTTAGGCGATCCTGTCTTAGCCCATTTCGGAAGGCGGGGCAGGCTGCATACCTGCGCTGCGTCTTCCTCCGTCTTGGATTTGCCGGAACATAATTTTGCCCCTATACAGAAACTCGTCTTGCGCTCATCCTTGGTTTTACCAGTGCCCGTCATCCAGGGCTTCATGCACTTATTAAACTCTTCCCTGTCCACTACAGCTCTGCCTCTTCCGGCGCTTCGTCCGGGATAGGCTCCTGCTCTTGGGTGTTATTCGAGAAGAGGAGATTCAGCAGACTTAGCACGGAGTCGAATAGGCCCTTGCCGACACCTATGGTGTGGCACGCCCCATCAATACATGCGGATACTTCCTCATCGTCCATTTTCACGGTTATATTCCTGCCGTCCACCTCAAAGTCTTTCACCATCTCCTCAACCGCAAACCCCACTACTTGCTGCGTTCCGTCTTTTGATTCCATCATAATCCTGCTCCTTGGAAAGATTTTTTGGAGAAGATAGGTTACCTAAGGGCAGTAGTGGTCCAATACACCATAAAGGCCCCAATCGCCCCTGCAATGGCGGCAACTATTGCGACTTTCCATCTGAAATGCACCTCCGCGACGGCTGCTTCTGGTTCTTGCTGTATCGACATGACGCCCCCTTATAGGTTATCTACGGCGGTTTTAAATTGATCCCGCACACCCTCCAGCTGGTTCGTGGTGAGGAGGGCACTTATTTTATCAGTCCCCATTAGCTTTTTCCGGAGTTCCCGTGCCTGCATCGACAGCCTGGGATAGATTTCCGCGTATTCCCCGCTGCCCGAGGCTTCTTGCGTGGTGATCGGGGCAATAACCTTCGCCCAATCCGCGATTTCCTTATAAACCGCAGTCCCTGTCATCCCGAACGTTTCTTCGGCGAGCGCCTCTATGGCCATGGGATGCTTCTGGCAACAATCGCAGGGGGTGCCGTCGATCTGGCAGAGCTGCTGGAGATGTCGCTCAAGCAGCAAGAGGTCTTTTCCTATCTCCCTGTTCTGATAAGCGATAGTGTCCTGCGTGCTTACTTTTGCGGGTGGGCCTTGGGGGGGTTCTG
>SDBU01005835.1_pt1 | contig 14615 bp, 22 predicted proteins | sample 2277071 | NCBI WGS metagenome assembly SDBU01 (sample SAMN10397929, study PRJNA504765) | marine sediment metagenome | isolation source: marine sediment core GS08_GC12, 126 cmbsf | place: Arctic Ocean: Gakkel Ridge, Loki's castle | collected 2008
GGCGTTCAAGAGCAGGCAATCGAGCACGGAATTGAGTACCAGGTCTTTCGACCCAATTGGGTAGAGTTTTGGGAAAGGCAAAGGCGACGTTTATGAGTGATGAAACCTACACTTGCCCTAATTGTGGACATGTGACAACAGAAGAAGAGTGTCCTGAATGCGGTTGCAATGTCATTGACTAAAATTAGGGGTGTGCTATTGGATTTTCGCACACTTTGCAGTTTACGACCTTTGCAGTCGTTGGCATTGTTTGGTCTTGCAGGCACTTTGGGCATTGTACTGGGATTGTTTTCTCACTATGTCCTGGATTATCCGATGCTGGCACTGGGGGCAGTGATTCTGTTTCTGTGCTTGGCCGTGCTAGTATTTCCATTCCTGGAATCGAGCCTTCCACCACCTTGTTTAGCACCCAAAGGCCGTACGCTTTTACAAGTTTATCGCTGTTGAAGTTCACTATTTCTTCTATGTTGCCTTGCTCAATCCACTTAAACACCTGTTTCTGTGGTGCATAGGGTTGTGAGCCAAAAAGGTAAGTGCTCCATTGTTCCAGTGTTCCGGGTTTGTTGAAGCCTGGCACGAAACTGTCTTTGACCTGTTTTTGCTGTTGCATGAGGTCGTATAGCTTTGCTTGTAGCCAACGGGCAGAAGTCTTCCGGTATTTTTGCAGAACTGCGTAAATAAACCGATAGTCAAAAGCCACGTTGTAGGCTACAAGTGTCGTATAAGAGCTTTGTTCCCAAAAAGCAAGGAATTCGTCAATTGTCGCTAGTTCACTCTCTTGAATGAAGTTTATTGCCATGGGTTCCAAAGCATTTGGGTCCAGGACACCGATTACCACAATTCTGCCTTCCCATGGCAGCGTGCTTGTGGTTTCTAGGTTGATGATGAGCTCTCTTTTCGGTGCCTCAAAGTCTGGCAGTTTTCCAAAGGGGGTTGGTGGAGGCAGAACGCTTGAATTGTAGAAATCGGTCCATTCCGGGGTGAAGAAAGTTGTTTGTCCTGCCTCCAGGGGTTCTAAAGTCGCAAAGATTTCTGTTGTTTTCTTGGGGTCAAAGGGCTTTTCTGTTGTGTCGATCCATTCGACTGTGATTCCTGCTTGAAGTTCGTTAACCATTTTAAGATTCCTCCACTAGGCGCAAGGGTGTTGACCAGGGCTTGAAGCCTGATTTTGTTATGCCTATTTCGTAGTCGCCTGCTGTAAGCAAAACGCTGTCCGGGGTATAGCCTTTTGTCCAGACTCCGTTTACGAGTATTTTGCCGCCTGTTGGGTTTGAGTTTACGCTGATTCGGGCCAGTCGTGTTGTTGGTGTTGGCTCGTCTTCGGCTATCAAGTCTACGACTCTCATCGTGGTTTGTTTTGCGTAAATCCAGACTTCTAAGATTTTGTCCAGGTATTTGTTTTTCTTGAGTGTGAAGGTGTAAAATCCTTGCTCGAAATCGGCTTTGTAGGGTGTTGAATCTGCTATTTTGTTGCCTAGGAGCCAGACTTCTGCTAGTGGGTTGGAAGATATTTCGACTGTGCCTTTTGTTGGCTCTTTTAGTGCGTAACAGAGTAGCCCTCGGACTGGTATTTGCTCGTATTCTCTTCCGTCAATGGGCATTGTGGTGTGGTAGCCGAGTGTTTCGCAAGTCACTGTTGGCTCTGGCTCTTCCGGCTCTTCGATTTTGTCCATTTTGACGACAATTTTTGTCGTGACCTGTAACTCGATGTCGATTGTGTCTGTGTAGTCTTTGTAGCCGATTGCTGTCCAGCGCACTTCGTAGACTCCTGGAAGCGGGTCGAGTTTTCCTGATGTTGCAAAGTCGTCAACCAGTGAGCCGTTGAAGTAGAATGCTGTGCCAACTGTTGCGCCTGTTTTGGCGTCTTCTGAACGCCATTCGAGCCTGCCTGCTCTTGGTGTTATGGCGTCGGGGATTGCTTCAAATTCCCAGTCTATTTTCTTCTGTTCGCCTGTCACTACTCTAACCTCTTCTTCGTGTGCTACATAATTCTCTAATTCGAGCTTTATTTGGTAGGTTCCCGGCACGAGCTTGTCAAGCACTGTGTTGCTTTTCCAGGGGTGCAGGACGCCGTTTACCCAGATTGAGGCTTTTGTCGGAATTGTGGTCACCGAAATCGAGCCTGTGTCTGCTTCTGTGAGCCCTTCTTTGATTACTTTGTCGTAGGCGTCAATTTGGTCGTATGCTGCTTTTTTGGTGCTGGGCCACCAGGCGTCTAAGAAAACGCTTAAAACAGGAATTGTTGCCAGGGCGTCAACTCCTGCCGCAACACCGTCAACGGTTCGCTTGTATTCTTCGAGTGCTTTGGCTGCTTCTACCCAAACCTTGTTTGATACGAGGACAAAGACGCCCATTCCTGCTGTTTGTATGGCTTCTTCTCCGAGGAATCCAATAAAGTTTAGCGTGTGTGCGAGTCCAAACAAGCCAACTAATGCAGCTCCACCCCATTTTACTGCTTTTAAGAGTATTGTTGAGCCTTTTTGGTCGAGCATGACTCTTTGAATTGTTTGTATTGCGTCGCGTCCAAGGGTTTCTTTTGTAAGCTGTCCAAACAGCCTTGCCATGGTGTCTTTTGGCACGGCTTTCATTGTTGCTGCGAGCCCTTTTGGGTCTTTGAGCCCTTGTGCCAAGATGTCTTTTGCTGTAAGATTTAAGATTTCTTTGCCTGCTGTTGTGGTTGCAGCCTGTTTTATGGACATTGGGCCCCCAAAGAACAGGATTTTTGTAGTAAGCCCTTGTTCTTCAAACAGGGCCCTGTCTTCCGCTGTGAAGGCTTTTCCAAAGTCTGTGCCAAATTGTTCTGTTGCCCATCTTGCAAAGTCGTCTATTGGCTTCCACCAGTCGGGAACCTCTCCTAAAACGTGTTTTAAGAGCTGTGCAAATGGCGAAAATGGCGGCAGTTCAGGCGGTTCATCAGGCGGCAATGTTGGCGGTGTTGGCGGCAGTGGTGGTTTGTCAGGGGGAATAAGCGTCAGACTTGGTAAGAAAAAAAGAGGCTTTTCTCCATTAAAATGCCCAACCGTTTGCACAAAAGGCTCTGCGTTCTCGTGCACAAACCTAAAACTGTGCGAGCCAATTGAAAGCTCTACTTTTAAGGGTGTATCGCCAACAAAGTCACCGTCAGCCAAAACACCTGCACCCGAAGGCAAGCTGTCAATTATGTAGAGCTGTTTTCCAGGACTTGCCTGCAAGGGATAGTTGTCAAAGCTCCTATTCGCATTAGTCCAGTCCGTAGCCCTTGCCAAAGCCCCAACGGAATGAATGTCTGTAACAGTTTCGCTTCCATTCCAGGCAGCAGTCCAATAAGTGCCATTCGCCCTTTCGTAAATAGCAAAATTAAAGCCATTAACAACCAAACCACCAGGCTTTGTGTCAACAGTATGAGAACTTCCCCAAAGCGTCTTAACAACAGCCATCAGAGAAACACACTCTCCTTCACTTCCCCGTTTCCATTTTCTCTTTAAGTAAATCGGCTTTTGAACGAACAGTCACACAAAACACCTACACTATTTACACCCCAGCTTGTACTTATTCTTTTCCCTAAAAGCAGTGAAATGTGTAAAGAAAACAGAACACTCTCAACAAAAAACCTTATTAATAAGATTTTGATAGATTGGATTGAAGTTAATTAGATTGTGTGTGTGTGAGGTAAGGTGGTTGGGTTGTGTGTGTGTTGTGTGTGGAATGTGCTTTGGTGGTGTTTGTTCCATTGTCCCGCCAATGGGAAAGGCGGCCCCTCAGTCGCCGGGGAGGCTTGTAGATTGCTTGAGAGCACCTTTTCCTTGAGAGGACTAGCCCTGATAGTAGGTATGGCGTCCATAAACATAGTATAGGGGTTAATTGTAAAGGATAGTTGTCAAAATCTTATTAATAAGTCTTTGTTTGAGGGTTTGTTTGTGCCTCTTGTTAACAAAAACAGTAACAAAAATAAGCTAAGCAAACAACATAAAAAAAAGGAATAATTGCCCTGTTTTGGCTTCGTATAACGCATTTACAGCGTTGTTTACGACACTAAACCGCGTTTAAGCCCTTTTTGCCTCATTTTGTGCTGTTGGCGGCGGGCAAGCGGAATAGTTGCCCGACGCTTGTTCTTGCTTCTTCCTGTGCTCGTTTTCTGCAAAAATTACTATTTTAGTTTTCTTGAAGTTATGTAGAGGACACGAGTAGCGAGTATGCTTTTCCTTGCTTGGGAGCGCGGAAAACTCGTGTCCTCAAACGGGTTGGTGGAATTGCACCACCTTAAAGCTCTTTACATTGCCCGTGTGTAAGGGGCTAATTGCCCCTCTTGATTTCTTCCTTTTCTGCTTTGGTTAGAGTGTTGAAATTCATTACTCCAAAATATGCGTTAATTTGATTGCGTATTTTCTTTGTTTCCTCTCTTAGTCCAACAAGCTTGTTTTCGAGCACGTGTGCTTCCAAGCGTTGTTTTTCTATGTCATTTGCAAGGTTTTCCAAAGCACCTAAGGCACCTTTGAGGAAAGTGCCTTGTTCTTCTGCTTCCTGTTCGTTCATTGTTTCACCCCCCCGTCCTGCACGAATTGCCTACAAGCGTTCTGACAGTACTTGAACACTTTGTATTCTTCATTGAGTTGGTCGCTGAACTCGTCAAGAGTTGGCTTTAGTGACATCGGCTTTTCGTAGGCTCGTCTGCTTACGATTTTGAACACCATTCCGAAGCCGATTTTGTCAAACACCACGCCTGTTTCATGGTTTTTCCTCTCCTGATACTGTCTGGATTTCAGGTCTTTTAGGTACTGAATGCACTCGCTTGCACTGTCACTGTTCAGGATTTTGCCCTCGTACTTGTCTGGCAAAATAGCCGAGTTTGTTTCAGCCATTAGCTCGCGAATGAGCTTGAATTGAGCGTTTGTAGCAGACTTTTCTGCTTGTCCTTTCTTTTCTGTTGATGATTTTTCCATATTTGATACACCTCGCTTTTTTTGTGGGCTTTTGCCCGAATGGTTTAGAGCAGGCAGGCGCAATAAATCCTTTTGCCCCAAGGCGAAAGGTTTATGCGCCAGTGAAACGGTGCCTGCTCAATGAAGGGCAAAAGCCATGGGAAGCGAGGTGGTTGTTGGAAAAATCGAGAGAAAAGGGAAGAGATCGGGCAGGCTACTTGGATGGTAACCAAAACAGACCTGCTTTCCGACCGCCCTTAAGATTTATGTTTTTTAATCCAACATGGTTTATATCTTGGAGTACAATTCACTCTGCAAACTGTTGACGTGCCTCTTCCACCTCTTGCCCTCACCGCTTCAAATATTTTGCGCCTTTTTGCAAGCCAACCTTCTTTTCTTCCCATTGTCACTATTTCCATCAGACGCTCCCCATACTTCCACTATTCAAAATGCTCAAACCCGCAGGCCCCGCATTTGAACCTCAGCATTCCAAGCTGCTGCCTGACCAACAGCCTTGTGCTGTTGCAGGTCGGACACCTTTTTGGCGCTACGCGCTGCGGTTCAGGGTACATTCAAATTCCTCAAAGCCTCGGCCCATTGGTCCTGCTTCTGTTGCACATATACATCGAATAGTGCCAACGTTTGCACGCTTCGCACCAATATTCATCTGCTGCCATTTTACATCACTAGTCCTTTTCTTTCTTGTTGCGTTCGTCAAACTGGTAGTCTTCAACGTCTTGAAAGCGTTGCTTGTTTTCCTTGCGGCCACGCTGTATCCTCATTTAAAAACCTTCCAAGCAACCCGCCAAATAGGACATTTCTTGTAGTCTTCATCATAAGGCGCAGAACAATCGGGACAAAGTTGTTCACAACAAAAACCCCTACACTGCTCCGAAACCTTGTCCAAATTGTGCTTTTCTGGTTTTTTCTCGTAGTTTTTGCAATCTTCACAACTCATACAAAACTCGTCTCCGATTCCCAAGTCCACTTTCTTACATTTATTAGGTTGAAACTACGAACATCTTTTGCAATATCTTTTTCTATTGCAATCGTCAATTCTGCGGCACACAAGTCTGTGTCTACTTGCATTCTTATCTCAAATTTGGTCATGTTTATGGTTCCTCCGGTGGTTCAGGCAGCTTGTAGTCTGATTCTGTTACCCAAGCATAAAGGTCTTCTGCAATGTCTTTAATTCTTGTAGAAACCTGTGCTGTACTAAGCCCCGTTTGTGCTTGATGCAATCCTGCAAAAGCTACGGAAGCCGCTTTTATGCAGGTCTGTCGAATGATGAGATTCTGCCTTGCAAAGTACGTTCTTTCACCAGACTCAATGCTTTTCTCAACGATTTCAAGGTCTTTGTCTGCTGTTTCCTTGCGCACTGCTTTTAAGTCCACCTTATTGGTGAATTTGTCTATTCTTATCTTGTCAGAAAAGTTGCCAGTGCCTTCTGAAACCTGTATTGTGACCGTTGAGCCAACGTCTGCTCCGCATTTTCCAAACCCGTAATAGTCGTTGCTATCGTCTTTTAGGTTTAGGAAATAGCCCTTATGGCTTGACCATTCCGTGACTCTTGCCACTTCCCCTGTTGCGGTGTCCTTGTTGGTCATTTGTCGTCCCATCTCCCATTGTACTTATTTGAACCGCCTTGTCCATGAAGCGTAAAGGTTCCATCGTCCCTGAATATTGCAACAAAGCAGCCATCTATGTAGACACACACGTTATCAGTACCTTGTTCCAGTTCAATTTCCTGGTTTGTTAACGTTGTTCCCTTTATCTTTAGTGTCATTTGGTTTTACCTCCAGCCTTTTTATCTCGTTTACTTTTGCCTGAATCGCTTGGTTGTACTGGTTTGTCTGTTGTTGCAGACTGTCCCGCACCATCAGTAGATCGAACGTCGACGCTTTCAGTAGTATTGCTGCCTGTTCCCTGGGATTTTGTTTGTTCGGCATTTGGTTTTCCCTCCACTTTGGTTGTTGTTCCTGGCTCAACAATGTCAACAGCAATTATGTGCTCGACCTTGATGAGCTTTCCGCACTCGGGACAAGTCCCTGCGAGATTGTACCTACTTTCCTTTCTTCCTTCCATTTGCTTTCACACCTCCAGTGTGCTTTTCTGCCAAATACCTAAGTATGGCAGAGCATGATGTTTGCTTTTCTCTTGCCTCCAACGCAATTGACAAATAGGAATCGTGCGATAAGAAGACAGTTACTTGTGGCAAAATACCACCTCCAGATGTCGGTTCATGCATATACATACATCTGGAGAAGTATTTAAACCTTTCTTTAGTGTATTTCCGGTGACCTTCATTCGTCGTTCGGAAACATAGCTATTGCAAACGCGCCTGTAAAGCCGATTGCAGCAGTCACTACTGGCGTTATGCCTGCAATGTATGGCGCAGCTATTCCGCCAACAACATATAATGCGGTTCCTGTCAGAATCCCGTAAACTATTGCTTTTGTTATTTTTTCTGCCCAACTCATGCTTTTTGTCACCTCCAAAAGAGTCCTGTAAGTGTTGAAATTACAAACGCTATTGCGCCTGCAATAACTGCCATGAATTTTTTCTCCTGCTTTCTCTCAGTCTTAATGATGAGCACGTCGTCGTGAATGTTTTGCAGCTTGCGGTCTATTCGCGTAATTTTTGTGTCAAAGTGGTCCCTGTCTGTTCCGTTCATATCAAATTCCTCAGTGTTCGTGCCCTATTGCTGTCACGTGACAGTTGTCTGTTCCTGCGGCAACCGTCCACTTTGCGCCAAGTACATTGTTTGCTGCAAGCACTAGGTTGCTGGCTAGTGGAACCGGCACTGTCTTCTTTTCGTTAAAGTGCATCATGGCTATTGTTGTGCCGGCCGCGTTGTCGTATATTTCGACTTGTCCTGCTGCTTCGACTGACACAATAATCGAAACAATGTGTACGCTTTTTCCTGCTGCCGGATCCCAGACCGTTCCGGTTGTCCCTGTTGTGTCGTCCGATATTGTAACGTAGTGGTATGTGTTATCGTTTGTGTCTATTATTAGTTCGCCGTCGTCCCTTGTCAGCAGATACCTCGCAATTGCGTTTGAATCTCTTGCAATAGTTGTCATGGCTTCTTATTCCTCCTCCGTGACTGTTACGTCGTCAATGTAAACCGTTCTTGCCGTGCCTGTGTCTGGCGCTATTGTGATTTCTGCTCTTGACCTAGGAATGACGCCGCCTGCTGCTGTTTTTAGGGCCAGGCTTGTCATGTCAACGCTTTGGTTGTCAAGAAGAAGCCTTGTGTACTTTCCTGTTGTCACATCGAGAGTTAGCTTTAACCTTTGCCAAATATAAATGTCTGGAAGGGGAAAATCCCACGTTCCAGGCAGGGTTGTCCAGTTGCCGTCTGAATCGTAGTATTTTATTGTTGCAGAAGCAGGCATGATATCAATATACCCATCGGATAGTATGCTGTTGGAAACAACCTGGAAGCCAAACCTTAAATTTCTCATACCCGTATTTACGGCGTAAGTTACTTCCAAACCATATTTTCCTGATGCAACAGGCCCAAAGTGTCTATACACCGTTCCCGTTGTTCCTGCCACTGATGCGCTTTCTAGTTTGAGGCTGTTTCCTCCTGAGTTTCCGTAACCCGCAACCACGTCGAAGGATATTGTGCCCGATGCTACGTTTATGCCTCTCCAAGGGGTTTCAAAGTCGTAAGTCCAAACAACTCTGCCAGAAGGCCAGACTTGTCTAGGTCGGTTTGTGGTTTCGACCTTCCAGGCCAAACCCTGCCAGTCTGGCGCTCCTGTTGCCATTCAAGTACGCCTCCTAAAAAGTCTGATAAAAGTTCTGATGGACTTTATTACGTTTTCTTCTTGTTCCATGACCTCTTTTGGCAAAACGCCCAAGAGCATTCTGACTTTGTGGTCGTATGTGTCGTCTTCGTTCCAGGTCAACATTGTCAGGGTATTCAAGGCCGCCTGCATTTTGTACCATTCTCGATAATTGACATTGATGTGCTCGCCTTCAATTGACAAGTCTTCGTTCCGGGGCAGGACAAAATAGCTTGCGTGCTTGAGCTGTGCATGCACCAAGTTTGCACTGCCAGGCGGAATGGTTACAATAATGCTGTGCAAGATTCCGCCGTGTACCCTTATTTTTGTTTCCCTGGCGTTGACTTTCGCTGTGTTTGCCGGAACGGAGTCCTCAAGCACATACCACATAGTATATTACTCCTAAGGAAGTTTTCCTTTGTTTGTCCAGTATCCCATTGCTGTGAACACGAGCTTGTCGCTTGCTGTCGGTGTTGTGAACACTGCAACTATTGACTGGTTCGTGCCTGTTATTAGGCTTCCTTGCCAGTCAATTGACAGCAGTGCCGCTGTTGTTGTTCCAGATTTCAGCAAATGTAGTTCTCCTGCCTTTTTGCTGTATAGCTGAATCACCTTTGAGCCGGTTGTGTCGTCTGATGCTGCAACGCTTGTTACAACGTAGACTCTGCTGTCGTCGTATGGGATTTTTATTTCCCTTGTTGTCACTGCTGCTGCTGCTGTGTGTCTGTCTGTGTCTTCCCATTGGTACTGTGTACCTGTCAGTACTGAGTGCCTTGCGACTTGCAGCTGCAAGTCTCTGAGCTCTTGTTCTTCAGCCAGGATTCTTTGCCTTCGTGCTTCCTGTGTTTCTGGCACCTTCGCAGTGCCTTTTATTTCAATTCCTGTTTCGTCTGCCATGTTTTCCCTCCAATGTTTTTGTAATTACCAATAACCTTTCATGTTAAAATACTGGCCTGTTACCGGCGGTTCTTCCTCCGCGCCATAGCTTTGCAGGTCTTGGTTTTCCGAGCGGTAAATCAGCTTTATTTCGTCAAGCGATAGCACCGAGCCCTGAAAGTATTTTAGTTCGTCAATCACTCCGTCACACTCATTAATTGCATTCGGTGCTGCTCCCACATTCCAATCTTGGCTTGTTCCTGCACCCATTGCCGCTATTGTTTCGGACTTGGTGTTGTCCAAAACACTGTCAACGTATATCTTCAATGTTCCAGGCGTGCCTGTTATAAAAGAGCAAACGATGAAGTACCATTGCTCTGCCCACGAGGTTTTGACCGAGTCCAGCTTTCGTGTAACGCCGTTTGTGGTACAGTAAAATCTCAGGTTTCCAAAGTCTGAGTGCCAGGAAATATACATATAATTACTGGCACCACTTTCTTTAGATACAAGGTATTCGTTGCCAGAGGTTGCTTCGTGACCGCCTGTTAGTTTAATCCAACCAGTAACCGAGAAAGCCGAGTGGCTGTTGTCTCCCAAAGTAGCATTTGAGAAACGCCCTGCGCTTGTAAAAGTGCAGCCGTCATCAATCTTTGCGGTGTCCTGTGTCGAAACAGTGCCCGTTTTTGTTATGTCCCAGCCGTTGCTCGTGCTGTCAAGCTGAGTTGTTGCGTCTGCCATGTGCCAAACGGCTGTGTAAGCTGCGGTGTAAGTGTTATTCTCGTCTTGTCCGTCAGAAGCCGCGCCATAGCCATAGTACATATAAATATCGATGTCAGTGCCAGAATCAAAGGTGTCTACGACTTTTACCCAGGCCACCATGTCGTCTGTTGTGTGGTTGAAGTTCTCAAAGTGGTACTTCAATTCCGTTGTTTCATCTGCTGACGTAAAGCGAACGTCTTCGCCGTCTGTCTTTACGTTTCCCCAAAAGTCGCTGTCGCCTGAGTCCTGTACCACTAGGATTGCGTGGTCGTTTGTGACGTCGCCTGCCAAATATGTCGAAGTTGCAAGCGTGATTTTCTTGCGATAACCGTAGTTTGTCAGCCAAGCCATTGCCAAAACCTCTTTTACGGAGCGATGTAGCCAGAAACCGTTACACTGTGCGTTGTACAAGAAACACTGGTGTAGCCAAAGTTCTTGTTTGCCGTGAGCTTTAGTGGCGTCTGGAAATTTATCACGCAACCTCCGTTTATTGCAAAGTACAAAATCTCAACGATGTCAACAGGACTTGATGCTGTTGATTCTACAAATTTGATGTTTCCTGCTACTGCGCCATTGGAAACAATTATGTCTGTTATGTAGAGGCTTAAGCCGGCTCCTGGTGTTGCCTGCAATTCTGTGTTTGTTTGTGCAGAGCTTTGGTTGTCTGCTGCTTTGAAGGCGTTGGCAACGTGTCCCGTTGTTTGCTGGACTCCGTAAGCGTCTGTGAGCAAAAGCGCTGCTTCGCCGTCGCTTACTGCTGTTGGAATTGTTGCGTCATATCTTCCGATTGCCTGAAGGCCCGAGGTTTTTGCTACCTCGCTTTCAATTGCAACAGGCAAGGTTGTTGTTCCGTCGCTTACTTTGACTTCGTCTGTTGCGGGTGTAAGGTTTCTGATGTCAAGGTCTGTGGCTGAAACAGGTTGAGTTACTTGCCAAAAAGTGCCTGAAACTGGCTGTGTCACTTGGTAAAATGAGCCAGTGACAGCAACAGTGTTTCCCACCGCTACCTCAAGCTGGTTGGAAGCGTTTACGTTTACACTCTCAGTTCCGTCAGTTATGTAGACTTTTCCGAGAATGGTTGTGCTTGCAGGCAAGTTTGCTATGACCGAGCCAGCTGACGCTTTTGTTTCCGGCATTCTTTACTCCCCCACCAATTCTTTGATTCTGTGAATTTCTGCCGTTGCCGAGTTTATCATGTTCCCGGCCCTGCCTTTGACCGCAATGTCGATCACAAGGTCTTCGTACAGGTTTTCTGCGGCATCATGCAGGTTGTTGATTGCGTCGTCCAGTTTGTTTGTCAAATCACTCATGTGTTTTTTTCCTCCTCTGCATTAAATTTTTATCCAGTATACTTTGTCAGCTGCGTTTGCAGCGTCAACGTATATTTCAACGTACTTGTGTTTTTCGTAGCCGTGTGTCAGGTTGATGCTTAGTGTCCCGTTTGGTGTAATTGGATAGCCAATTGTGCTGTTGACTCGTCGGTTTCCTATGTAGCAGTCGCCTGTGTTTCCGTCGTCGGCCCAAACTGTTATTGTTTGCCCGGCATAAAGCTTTGTTATTTTGACAGGCGTTCCAGCTGTGGCTACTGTGGTGTAGTTTGTTTCAAAGAAAAGCTCTTCTTCTTTGGGTGAGTCCTTTGCTAGCCTTGGCGGTGTGTAGCTGTAACGACTAGGCGCGCGTGTCTTCAGAGTCATGTCTGGCAAAATCTAGTCCTCCTGTAAAAGAAAGAAAATAAAAGCATAAAGCGTTCACTCCTTATGCCTTTTTCTTCTCGCCTTTTCCTGTGCCCTTTGTTACTGCCTCAAACTGATGAAAGCAGCCTTGGCAGACACCATCTTTGATGTCAGTGCTGTCGCATTCAGGACACACTTGTGTTTTTTCCGTCATGCTTCATTACCCGCCGTTTGGCTTTAGGTACTCTGCGACCAAATGCTGTTGTCCGCTTGTTCCTGCCGAGCTTCCTGTTTTTGTCTTTATGTCAATCCTTGAGTAGTTCGTTGTTGGCACGACTTCCATGTCGCCATCAACCAATTGCCTCATTGGAATGTACAATGTCTGATGTGGTCCAAACCCGGTGCATTGTGTCCAGTAGGTTGACGCATTTGTGTTAGTCGTGTTTGACGCTGTTACCACTTTGGCTGTTCCAATAGGTCTTCTTGCGCTTGTCAATGTTCCGTGTACAGAAGTGGCTCCCAAATCTGTTATGTCAACGTGCTGTACGTTCAACAGCCTTGTGTCGAAGTGGTCTGCTTCTGCCATTGCAACAGTTCTCGTGACTACACATGGCTTTGGAAACCATGTCTTGTATACGCTCCAAAACTGGGCGTAGTTCATGTCAATTGGCTTCCAGATTCCGTTGTCAAAGTCCAGCTCTATCTCGTTCATCAGTTCCTCAGGGTTTATGTTGAGGTATGCGCCTCTCCACATTAACCCCCAAAGGTCGAAACCTCTTGGAATTTCTGTGTTGTGCTGGGCTGAGTTTGCGTTGTCCCATGTGTCGATTTCCCTTGACTGCATGTACTTGTTTGCAAATCCTGCTGGTGTGCCGTCGAGCATTTTGGCAATCGTTGAGTGCGTGAATGTTGGGTCTGTGTGTGCGTCCAAGGTCATGCCGTCCCAGGACGTTGTCGACGTGTTCCAAGTGACTTTCAGCTGTGGGTTTGCGTAGTCGTCCATTTTTAGGCCGTACTTTGTGTCCCCTGCAAATCTTCCGAGATACAGTGGGAAGTCGTGGTAATAGACGTTGTGGTTTTGTGCAAACTGTGAGTCGTCGCTCACTGAGAACGGCCCTCCGTTGTACCAGTCCAGTGCCTTTACCTGTGTCCCTGTCAACGATTTCACTACTGTTGAACCATCAACTAGGAGCTCTAGCTTTTCCAGGATTACGTGCATTGGCACGACGCAGTCGTCGGAATATGCTCCAAGCGACCTGGCCTGAAAGGTCAGCTCTGAAAGGACTCCAGATTCAGGAAGGTCAATTGTTATTGTCCCTCCGTCTGCCGAAGAAGTTTCAGCTTTGTCTTGTTCCAAAATAGCGTATCTAAATCGTCCCATTTTGGTTCACCTTATTTCCTCTTCATGTCGTAAAGCGCTTGTGCTATTGGCTTTACTCTACCGTCAATGTTTGCCATTGGGTCAGCAGACCTCTCAGCGATTGTAGTTGCTTGAATTGTTGCAAGTACATCTCCGATTCCTTTGCTGAATTTTGGCAGTGCCGCTGTCATTCCGGGCCCGATTCTTGACGCGCCTTTTGTTGCTGCTGCTTGCTTCCATGCCGCGGTGCTTGACTTTTGCAAGCCTCTGACACGTGCTTTGTTTGCTATCGATTCCGCTATTCTTGCTTCGTATAGTCCTTGTGAAGCAATTGCGTTCTCGTTCTGGTTGTTGTTTTTTTCTACACCTTGCTTGTATCTTGCAGGTGCTTTCCCGATGCCATCTCTATAATTAGAAACGGTGGCTTCGAGGGATTTTGTTTCTACCATAAATGAAACCTCCAAAAGTTTTCTTAAAAGTGTTTGTTTTTCCAGAAATATAAGCTTTGCCCTAATTTTGGCACCCAACCTACCGAACTTTTAAGCACTTTGGTGCGTAATAGGTCTATGATATCGATTCATACGCGATTAACAGTACGTGACCGCAACTATTTAGATGGCGAGATTAAAAAAGGACGCTTTGCTTCTTATGGGCACTGCCTTCGCTACTTCGTTCATTCAGATAAGACACAAAAGCGTGAATTAAGCAAGCTCAGGTCGGAAAATGCGCGCATGAAAGGAATGTTAGAGGTGGTTCAAACTGGACTCATACAAAACACCAAACAGGTATTGTCGGAGATTGGACGACAAAAAGCAAAAAGGGATTAGTGATTGGAATGACGCAACAGTTTGAGAAAAGGCTGACGAATGAGTATTTTGCTGAACACTTTATTGACAGGCACGTGCAAAGGCGCGTTGCGCTTGGACCAACTCAAGTACCTATCGTCAACAAGATGATGAATGTAATTACTCGTTGGGCTGACGCAATAGTGTTTGAGCCCAGGCTTATCACAATCATTGAGTTTAAGATGGAGCCCAAGGGCGATGCTATTGGACAGCTTAATTTGTATGCTCAGGAGTTTGGAAAGTCCCTGGCTTATCAGCAGTACTGGGACAGGCCTGTTCACAAATTGCTTGTGACGACTCGCATTGATGATGGCGTTCAAGAGCAGGCAATCGAGCACGGAATTGAGTACCAGGTCTTTCGACCCAATTGGGTAGAGTTTTGGGAAAGGCAAAGGCGACGTTTATGAGTG
>SDBU01005836.1_pt1 | contig 14615 bp, 16 predicted proteins | sample 2277071 | NCBI WGS metagenome assembly SDBU01 (sample SAMN10397929, study PRJNA504765) | marine sediment metagenome | isolation source: marine sediment core GS08_GC12, 126 cmbsf | place: Arctic Ocean: Gakkel Ridge, Loki's castle | collected 2008
AAGCAAAAAAGAAAGCTGAGGATCTTGAAAAAGCAGAGGATGTCTTGAAATCCCTGTGAGTTTACCTTTGAACATGGGGGACTCGAATTGCGCAGCTAAGGCCCGGCCTGAACTAACAGAGCCCAAACTCCCTGGCTCCCGCCCTAAAGCCCGGCAATGACCCCTCGATAACCCAATCCTCTACACAGTAGGATATGCGGAAGTATCCGGGAGCACCAAAACCCTTCCCTGGCACCACCAGCACGTTATGCTTCTGCAGTTCCCTGACGAAAGCTACATCATCCTCAATCGGCGACTTGGGGAATATATAGAAAGCGCCCCGGGGCTTCACAATGGCGTAACCCACCTCTACAAGATTGCTGTACAGCAGGTCCCTCTTCCTTTCATACTGGGCTACATCAACAGACACATCCTGCAGGGTTTGCACCACATGCTGCATAAGGGCAGGAGCATTCACAAAACCGAGTGTGCGATTGCAGAATATCAATCCATTCACCAACTCTTCGCGTGCGTCATATTGAGGATTAACAGCGATGTATCCTATACGCTCCCCGGGCACAGCCAGGTCTTTCGAGTGAGAAGTGGCGACAATGGTCGCAGAGTGATACTGAAACACATGAGGGCACTCCACCCCATCATAGACCAGCCTCCGATAGATGTCATCGCAAATCAAGAAGACCTCTCTCCCATACTCTAACTGCTTCCGTCCCAGCAGTTCAGCGATCCCCTGAAGAATATCATGGCTATAGACAACGCCCGTCGGATTGTTAGGGGAGTTCAGCAACACCGCCCGCGTTTTCGGCGTTATGTTCTCTTCAAGAATCTTCAGGTCTGGTATGAACTGGTTGTCTGTAGGGACAATTCGTGGGATGCCACCATGGTTGTCGATGTAGTATACATATTCGACAAAGTATGGGGAGAAAATCACCACTTCATCACCAGCCTCAACGACAGTTTTCAACACCACATTAAGCCCCCCGGCAGCTCCACAGGTCATTACTATCTCATTCTGGGTGAAGGCCAGCCCGCTTGTGGCTGAAAGATGCCCCGCCACGGCAGCCCGCGTCTCCGGATAGCCAGCATTGGGCATATATCGGTGCATCCCCGGGCTGGGGCTGTCCACCCACCTTCGAAGCTCCCGGTGTAACTCGTCCGGGGGCTCGATCACCGGATTGCCCAGAGAGAGGTCGTAAACATTTCTCTCACCGTACTTCTTCTTGAGCGCAATCCCCTCTTCAAACATCCTCCTGATCCATCCACCATCCACCATCTGCTGTTGTAACTTACGTGAAATCGCCATCGGTCTGATCCCCCTCGAACGCCTTTCGCTCCTATCGGAAATCACAAAGGCTTTAAGTTCTAGATATATCTGCCCACAGCCTCAGCAATGGGCTTCAATTCGGCCATCAGCCGCTTGAAATTGGGGATGTTCAACGATTGCAAGCCATCGACCAACGCATCCTCCGGGTTGGGATGAACCTCTATCAGGAGCCCATCAGCCCCGGCTGCTACCGCAGCCTTCGCGATGCTGGGCACATATGCAAAATGCCCCGCAGCATGGCTGGGATCAACAATAACCGGGAGATGGCTGAAATACTTGACTACAGCTATTGAACTGATGTCCATAGAAAACCGAATGCTGTCTTCGAAGGTTCTTATTCCGCGCTCGCACAGGATTACCCGCCGGTTGCCCTCAGCCAAAAGATAATCAGCCGCTGTAAGCCATTCCGTGACGGTAGCAGAAAGCCCTCTCTTCAACAGTATGGGATGCCTCAGCTTGCTCAGTTCCTTCAACAGTGCGAAGTTCTGCATATTCCGGGCCCCGACCTGAATTATATCAGCGTGTTCAGCTATGATCCCTATGTTCTGAATATCGACAACCTCGGTTATGACAGGCATGCCAAGATCAGATTTAACCTTGGCCAGCATGTCCAGAGCATCGTGTTCCAGCCCTTGAAAGCTGAAGGGTGAGCTGCGAGGTTTGAAGGCACCACCCCTGACTATAGCAGCCCCCAATTCCTTGACCGCCCTGGCGGTTCCCATAAGTTGCTTCTCACTCTCAACGGCGCAGGGGCCAGCCATAATCACCAACCTCTGCCCCCCGATCTCGACGCCGGACACATTTATCTTGCTGGCCCGTGGATGAAATTCTCGCGAGGCGAGCTTATATGGCTTCATGACGCGGGAAACACTCTCCACGCCCGGTAAAACTGCGAAAGCATCGGTCGAGGCCTTGCCCGTGTCAGTGCCCAGAATCGCCACCACCGTCTTCTCAATACCCAGGTTCAACTGGACATCAAAACCAAAGGAGTGCGCCCTCTCCACCACGTGATCGACTTGCTCCTCGGTAGCGCCCTTCCTCATCTCGACAATCACTTCATATCACCTCACAAACAGAGTACCTAAAGAACACCTGCAGTTCCTCAGCCCGGCATACAACTAACCCCTTGCACCCATACTAACCGTCGTGCCCGTCGCCCGGGCAATCGTTTTTCCATTTGAATCTACAACCGTCATCTCCGATGCCCCCACTCTCCTGCCTGCGTGCAGCACCCTGGATTCGGCATAGATCGTCTCTCCCACAGACGCAGCCGCAAGAAAATGTATGTTTATCTGAATGGCCACGTGTATGTTATCCAGCGTATTGCAGGCACAACCGAAAGCCTGATCAAGCAATGTGGCAATCACACCCCCCTGAATCATGTTCTCCCAATTAAGGAACTCCCTCTTTAGCTCAAGCTTCACCTTGGCATATCCCGGCGAGAGCTCTACAAGCTTCATGCCAAAGTGGATAGCGCAAGGAGAATTGTCGAACTTCCCGTGCATTTCCTCAATGTCTGCCATTCTGCCAGCCTCCACATTCTCAAATCGCCAGGGGTTTTCCCGTCCCGCATGATTGTAGCAACAAATTGGCAGCCATACAACATACCAGCCTGCACCACAATGAAACCGTCAGCCAGGACAGACTTAATATCCTGATTTCATGTAAGGACAGCCCGAATCCCGTTGAGAGATGCTTGAGGAGTACAGCGGCGATGAGAGAACCGTTCAGTGTGGAAAGGCGAAGGGCCTTGACTAGGCAGCAGCCTTCTTCAATGTCTCTTTCAGCACTTCGTCTATGCTTTCAACAAAGACGAAGTTGAGCCCTTCTCTGACGTGCTGCGGGACCTCTTCCAGGTCCCTATCGTTCTCCTTAGGGAGGACAACCTTCTTTATTCCGGCACGATTGGCGGCGAGTACCTTCTCCTTGATGCCGCCCACGGGAAGGACTTTGCCCCGGAGTGTAATCTCACCTGTCATCGCTACATCCTTGCTCACCAGCCTCCTGGTCAGGGCAGAAACGAGCGACACCGCCATCGTAACACCGGCGGAAGGGCCGTCCTTAGGAACGGCACCGGCGGGAACATGAATATGCACATCGTTCCTACTGTAGAAATCCTCTTCGATGCCAAGAGAGGCAGCTTTCGAGCGGACATAGCTAAGCGCTGCTCGCGCCGACTCCTGCATTACGTCACCAAGTTGACCGGTGAGGATAAGATTTCCCTTTCCCGGCATCAGGGTGGACTCTACGAAAAGCACGTCGCCACCCGCGGGTGTCCAGGCGAGGCCTGTAGCCACTCCGACCTCATCGGCACGCTCAGCCACCTCATGCCTGAATTTCCGCTGTCCCAGGAACTCCACAAGTTTCTTAGGAGTGACCGTTGTCCTCCTCTTATCCCCTTGAACAACCTGCCGGGCTCTCTTGCGGCATATCGTGCCAATTTCTCGCTCCAGATTCCTCAGTCCCGCCTCCCTGGTGTAGTTTCTGACAATGGCCAGGACGGCATTATCGGAGATTCTGAGCATACTGGCGGAAAGACCGTGCTCTTCAAGCTGCTTCGGGATCAAGAACTTCTTCGCGATATGAAGTTTCTCCACCTCCGTGTAGCCGGAGAGCTCCAAAACCTCCATTCTATCTCGCAGGGCCGGTGGGACGGGATCCATGATGTTAGCTGTGGTGATAAACATCACCTTCGACAGGTCAAAAGGGACCTCAAGATAATGGTCGCTGAAAGCGAAATTCTGCTCTGGATCCAAGGTCTCGAGCAATGCCGCAGAAGGGTCGCCACGGAAATCCGCTCCTATCTTGTCGATTTCATCCAGCATGAAAACCGGGTTGTTGGACCCAGCCCGGTGGATGCTCTGTATTATCCTCCCGGGAAGAGCGCCAACGTAGGTGCGCCGGTGGCCGCGAATCTCTGCCTCATCCCTGATACCACCCAGAGACATGCGAATAAACTTGCGCCCCAGGGCCCGGGCGATCGACTTCCCTATCGAGGTCTTGCCGGTTCCCGGAGGCCCCACAAAACACAGGATGGGGCTCTTCATATCTTCTCCCTTGAGGCCACGCACCGCCAGATAATCCAGAATCCTCTCCTTGACCTTCTCCAGATCATAGTGGTCCTCATCAAGAATTCTTTGTGCCTGAGCAACATCAAGATTGTCCTCGCTGCTTATGGCCCAGGGTAATGAGGTCAGCCATTCGAGATACGTTCGGACTGTGGTATACTCCGCAGCTTGAGGAGGCATCTTTGACAGACGGTCAAGCTCTCGCTCGGCCTCTTTCGCCGCTTCGGGAGGGAGTTTGGCCTCCTCAATCTTCGCCCGGAACTCGTTTATCTCCATAGCGCGCTCATCAACTTCACCAAGCTCCTTCTGGATGGCCTTGAGATGCTCTCTAAGCAGAAATTCCCTCTGTGTCTTGTCCATCTCACTTTTGACCTGGGACTGGATCTTTGTTCCCAGCTCCAGTATCTCAAGTTCTCTATTGACAAATGTTGTGAGCTTCTCCAAGCGCTTTTGGACATCCAACGTCTCCAATATCTCCTGGCTCTCCTCTAGCTTGAGGTTCGAGTGGGCAGCGACAAAATCGGCGACCATGCCAGGTTCGGTCAGGTTTACGGCAGCAACAGAAAGCTCCTCTGGCAGATTGGGGGCTAAAGAAACCAGTTTTTGGAAAAGCGACAGTATATTCCTCATCAAGGCTTCAAGCTCAGGTGTCTTTCCCAGCTTCTCTTCTACCTTCTCGATTTTCCCCCTTAAATAGGGTTCAACCTGCACCATCTCAACCAGCCTGATCCTGCTGATACCCTGTAGCAGGGCGTGAACAGTACCGTCCGGCATCTTTAGCATTTTGACAATACCGGCTGCTGTGCCGATCTCATACAGATTGGCTGGCGGAGCCTCTTCCACATCTTGACGCCGCGCAAATATCCCCAGGATTCTGTCCCCGGCAACAGCGTCATCAATCAGCTTAACCGTTTTCTCATCACTCACAGCTATGGGAACCATCATTGAAGGGAAAACTGCGCCTTGTCCGCCGGGAATGATGGCAAGTTCTTCTGGAATAGAGACTTCGGCAGGTTTGTTTTCTGACTTTTCACCAATTGATACCATCGTTCTTCTCCCCGTATCAACAATCAGGCAGTTTTGATATCAACCTTGTGGGTTGTACCCTTACCGGCTTTAGGGAGGACAACTTCCACAAGACCATCTGCATAGTAGGCCTTTGACTCTGTGGTATCTACAGCAACGGGCAGAGCGATACTTCTCGCAAAAGGACCGCTCATGATCTCCATCTGATAATACATTCTTCTTACACTCGTCACTACGGCTTTCCTTCTTTCACCACGTATAGTGAATCTATCGCGATCAACCAGTATCTCAATATCTGATTCCTTAACGCCGGCCAGTTCGACAATCACCACGATCTCATCCTCAGTTTCGTATACATCAATAGCCGGCTCCCATCCTGCAGGAGAGAATCGAATCTGAGGAGGCTTCGATCCGGCGAGGTGATTTAGCAAACGTTGCATCTCCTGCTGCATTATATCTAACTGCGTGCGCCAATCCGAACGTAATTGCACCATGGTATCCCCCTTTGTCGTGGTCCTACGAGACAGTCACTGGCAACATTATAAACCAAATGACTAGGGCTTCTCCACCCGCTCCGATGAACGCGAAGCAGCCTTCGGCTCTTCCGGCTGCGAGCCATTCTTCCTGTTATCCGTGACATAGAAACCGGAACCGTTAAAGATTACAGGTACAGGAGAGAAAAGACGGCGCGCTTTGCCCCCGCACTTAGGGCAATGCGCCTCCGATTCATCCTCGAAGCTGCGCCTCAGATCGAAATGCGTCGAACAGTCTTTACACTCGTATTCATAGACCGGCATGATTTTTCTCTCCCGCGTGGAATACCACTTCTAGATCACAATCTTCGCCCTAAGGGTCTTCTCCCCCCGAAGGAATACAATCGCCATATTACCGCCAGGAGCCAGATTAGCCAGGGCCTGCTCCAGATCACCGGCATTGTGTATCGGCCTCATATTGATTTCGATGATTATGTCCCCACTGCGCAAGCCAGCCTTTTCGCCTAAAGACGCAGGAGCCACCGCGCCCACGAGGGCCCCGAATACAGGGACAGCTCCAACCTTCTGAGCCACCCGGCTGGCATCAGCTATCTTCAGCCCGAAGCGCGGGCGTTGCCCATCGCCTCCCTTGGCCAGCAATTGCTCCAGCCGGGCCCGGTCGAAGCCGACGACCACCTCGCCATCGACAACGATCACAGGTACGCCCATCTGACCCGTCAAACGGACTACCTCCTCCGCTGCCGCGCGATCAACGGAGACATCGTACTCAGTAAAGTTGGTCCCGCGCTCGGAGAGAAATCGCTTGGCCTGCTGGCAATAGCCACAGGTCGGTGAGCTATATACTTTCACGTTCATTCTTACGCTCCTTGCTCATACCTCTTCATTATTTATTCACTTCGAAACAAAGTTTAATCCGTTCGCCCTGAGCCTGTCGAAGGGCCGTTCATGGTTCGACAAGCCTGTCCTGAGCGGAGCCGAAGGGCTCACCACGAACGGCATCAACGGATAGATTAAAACACCGGCTCCAATCCCGCCTGGAGCGGATGCTCCAGCCTACCCATAGCTTCCGCCTTAACACGCCCCACAATCTTAATATCAGTAAATATTATCGGTCAATAGCATGACAATTCATATGACTTTTGTCTCAAAATGGGCGGTATATAAATGGTAAAGCGACCCTGAAGTGCAACTTAGCACTCAGAGTCGCAATTCCAAGGTGATTTCCTACGCTACCAGGACTGGCAACCTGGAGTAACCTAGATCGCCTGGTAAATCGCACCCAGGTCGAGGTTACGCTTCAGAATCTGCCCCAGTAGCTCAATCTTCTTCTCGTGATACAGGCTGGCTTTATCCAGGACACTCTCCAGAGCCTCGATTGTGCTGTTAGTGTCCTTCTCCACCAACACTATCGGCACATCAAGCTCCAAAGCCCGGCTGAAGATAGTGGGATTAGGGTCTATATTGTCGGTCAGGACAAGACATTTAATCGAGGTGTTCAGGGCTGCCAACTGAATATCAGCATGATCACCGCGCGTTATCACCGCCTTGTTATCCCTGGTGGTCAAATACGAGGGCGCAGAATCAAAAGATAATGCCCCTACCATCAGGCTCTCCACCAGTTCATCGGACCGATCTTGAGAATTAAGGATGTTGCCCCCGATATGTTCAGCGAGCTCACCGATGGTGATGGTGAACAATGAACGGGTCTCGGGCAATACGCCCAGAACCTTGATGCCATCCTGTTCCAGGGCAGGCACGATCCCGGCTTTCACCGAGTCCATCCTGCGTTCGGGCACGGCATTGATCACGACGCCAAGCAGATTGCCTCCCAGCGTCCTGGCTGCGGCTGCGATCTCGTCTCCTCCAAGGTCAGCCTCGTAGGGAACAAGAAGTATAGCTTTGGCCTTGAGCGTCTCCACCACTCGACCAGCTATCCGCGCCGGGGCACTTCCCGCTTTCAAATCGCCCAGCCCTTCCAACAGAACTACATCCTTACCCGGAGAGACCCTGGCATAAGCTTCCTCGACTTTCTTAAGCCAGGGGGGTTCCTGCTCGTCCGCAGTGGCTGCCAAATCATTTGCGCTTAGAGAAACCGGGCAAAGCGACTCGACAGGCTCGTCCAGAGCCAGAAGCTGCTTCATGAACTCGGCATCTCCGTCACTCCCCTCGAGGGAACTGGATACGGGTTTGAGAAACCCTACTTTCTTACCCTCAGCCTGAAGCATCCTGCCCAGACCGGCACAAAGAGCGCTCTTCCCGGCAGCCTCCCCCATAGCGGTAATATACAAAGCAACCATCAAAGCCTCCTTAGTCCACAGATCAAATCTCCAGCCACCTGGATTTCACACTAAAAGTATATCATATCTTCTCCTCAAGGCAACGCTTGGAGCCGTAATCTACGACCCTAGTTTAGGTACAGGTTTCATATGGTCTCGCATCGAATTCCTCTCCTATCGAGGGAGAGGTTAGGGCCTGTCCTGAAACCTGGCCTTGGCCAGGCCCAAGGCTTGTCGAAGGATAAGGATGAATTTACAATCCCCCTAAATCCCCCTTTGGTAAAGGGGGGAAGGGGGGATTAACTCGAAAAAAGGCCGTCCTTCTGCTAAAATGCCCACAGCACTAAGACAGGGCTTGCTGGTGAAAGGAATATGTAAATGAAGAGGATATGGGCACCGTGGAGAATAGAGTATATTCGAGGGGAAAAGACGAAGGAGTGCATCTTCTGCCAAAAGTCAAAGGAGAGTAACGATAAGGATAACTACATTCTCTTCAGAGGAGTAAATAACTTCGTTATCTTGAATACCTATCCCTATAATCCCGGCCACCTGATGGTAGCCCCCTACAAGCACCTGGCTGACCTGGAAGGGCTAACCGACGAGGAACTGCTTGAGCACTTCGATCTTGTGAGAAAGAGTGCCAGAGCCCTGACCGAGGCATACGAACCCCAGGGATTCAACATCGGCATAAACCTGGGCCGTGTAGCGGGTGCTGGCGTGGAAGGCCACATCCACACCCATATCATCCCCCGCTGGAGTGGCGACACCAATTTCGTAACGGTGGTATCCGACATCAGGGTGATACCACAAGCCCTGGACGCAACCTACTCCGAATTGCTGGGGAGGATAAAAGGAACTTAGTTTGTCCCTCAGGGCTGAAACCCGTTCTCACCCAAGACGAGATTCGTCTAGCAGAATCTCTTAAACAGTGGCTTTTGCGCCTTCGCCCGATTTCGTTTATACTGAAATTAGTAGGATTTCAACAAGAATGCCAGAGCAGAGTGCAATAGTCCTTGAGCCTGCCAACGACTTTCTTTCTTTTGTTCAAAGTCACACTGGGGAAAACATTACTTCCTGCTATCAGTGCGGGAAATGCAGCGCGGGCTGCCCTACTGCGTATGCTATGGATATCACCCCGCGGCAAGTCATGCGGGGGATCCAGCTCGGCCTCAAAGATGAGATACTGGATAGCTCGGCAATCTGGCTCTGCGTGAGTTGCCAGACCTGCTCTTTGAGGTGCCCCCGAGAGATTGACATCGCCAAGATTATAGAGTCTCTACGGCTATTTTCCCAGGCTGAAGGCAGACCGCCCGCGCAAAGGGAGATAGCTGTTTTCTACAGCGCCTTCCTCCAGCAGGTACGCCTCTTCGGTCGCCTTCACGAGGTCGGGTTAGCAATCACGTATAACGTGCTCAGCATGCACTTCTTCAACAACATTAAGCGGTTACCGACACTGCTTACCAGAGGGAAGTTAAAGCTCGTGCCCCAAAGAACAAAGGGATCGTCAGAGGTTAGGCAGATTGAAGCACGCGTAAAGGAGCTAGAGAGGAAGTCGAGCTAGCGTTGGCACCAGCAGAATCCGGTTCCGGTCAGCCAGTTACAGAGCGCATCTATTCTTACTATCCCGGGTGTTCCTTGCACGCCACGGCGGCAGAATACGATGTCTCTACGCGGCTGGTATGCCAGAAGCTGGGCGTTGAACTGCGTGAACTGGAAGACTGGGTCTGCTGCGGTGCCTCAGCTGCCCACTCCACAGACCACCTACTGAGCCTAGCTCTTCCCGCCCACACCTTAAAGCAAGCTGAGGAAAAGGGTCTTCCACTGGCTGTTCCCTGCGCCATGTGCTTTTCCCGACTGAAATTCACCCTTCATGAACTCGAGAATAAGGATACCCTGGACCTTGTCAGCGGCGCCGTTGGCAAAGAACTGAGCACCGCTGTCACCGTCAAGCCGATGCTCCAGGTATTGGCAGATGAGGACATCCCTCTCCCGATCGCAAAGCCTCTAAGCGGGCTGAAGGTAGCTTGCTACTACGGCTGCCTTTTGGTTCGCCCCCCGGAAGTAGTAGGTTTTGACGATGCGGAGAACCCGCAAACGATGGACCATCTAATTAAGAGGCTTGGTGCTGAGACAATTGATTGGGGATTGAAGACATCCTGCTGTGGCGCTGGCGTGGCCTTCGCCCGCCTCGATGTTGTCCTCAAGCTATCTCATCGTATCCTCTCTCTCGCACAGAAAAGCGGCGCTGACTGTGTTGCAGTCGCCTGTCCCATGTGCCATGCCAATCTGGATATGTACCAGAAGGATATGGCGGCAAAGTTTGGACAGAAAACCGAATTGCCCGTCCTATACTTCACGCAGCTAATGGGGCTCTCTCTGGGCTTCTCGCCCAAGGAACTTCTGCTGGATAAACATATCACCAATCCATTACCCATGCTGCGCGAAAAGAAGCTTACCTAGGAGGAAGGATGTCCCGGATAGGGGTCTTTGTCTGCCATTGCGGCACGAACATAGGGGGCGTAGTTAACGTCCCTGAAGTCGTCGAAGCAGCCAGGCACATGCCGTTGGTGGCCTACGCTGATGCAAACAAGTACACCTGTAGCGAAGTAGGGCAGGCTTCGATCCGCGATGCAATACGCGAGCAGAGGCTGGACCGGGTAGTTATAGCCTCCTGCTCCCCACGGATGCACGAGAATACCTTCCGCAGAACCGTTGCCGCCGCCGGGCTTAATCCTTATCTCTTGGAGATCTCAAACATAAGAGAACACTGTAGCTGGGTACACTCCGATTCCAAGGATGCCACAGCGAAGGCTATCGACCTGGTAAGAATGGCCGTGGCAAAGGTCGCTCGTCATGAATCCCTTTTACCCAAACAAGTGGGCCTCACCAAGCGTGCCCTGATAATCGGTGGTGGCATTACGGGAATACAGGCAGCCCTGGATATAGCCTCTGCTGGTCATGAAGTCGTACTAGTGGAAAAGGAGCCCAGCATCGGCGGGCGCATGTCACAGTTGGATAAAACATTCCCCACCCTTGATTGCTCGGCTTGCATACTGACCCCGAAGATGGTCGATGTGGCCCAGCATCCTAATATCACCCTTCTAACCTATTCTGAGATACAGGAGGTGCGAGGGTTCGTGGGCAATTTCGAGGTGGATATCCTGAAAAAGGCGAAAATGGTCGACTACGTAAAATGTACCGGCTGCGGCATCTGCTGGCAGGCTTGTCCCGAGAGAATACCATCGGAGTTCGACATGGGCTTGGGGTCGCGTCCTGCCATCTATATACCCTTTGCCCAAGCAGTCCCTAACAAGCCAGTGATCGATATAGCGAATTGCCGTTACGAGAAATATCTCAAATGGAAAGAAACAGAGGAAGGCCCGGAGCCACCTCAGTGCCGCATCTGTGAAGGGGTTTGTCCCACGGAAGCCATTGACAGATCGCAGAAAGACGAGATTATCACTGAGAAGTTCGGTGCTATAGTGGTTACCACGGGATTTAAAACGTTCGATTATAGCGTTTACGGAGAGTACGGCGGGGGAAGATACCCCGATGTCATCAGTTCGCTCGAGCTGGAGAGGCTTATGTCCGCAGCGGGACCTACCGGGGGCGAAGTGCTGCGGCCCTCTGATGGCAGTCATCCCAAGAATGTGGTATTCATCCAGTGCGTTGGTTCTCGTGATGACAAGGTAGATCGGCCCTATTGCAGCAAGGTCTGCTGCATGTATACGGCAAAACACGCCATCATGCTCAAAGAGCATGACCCCGAAGTCCAGTGCTACGTTTTCTATATAGATGTCCGTGCCGGGGGCAAAGACTTCGAGGAATTCGCGCGTCGCGCCCAGGATGAAACTGGAGCGCTTTATCTTAGAGGAAGAGTCTCACAAATTTACCAGGATGGGAAGAATCTCAAGGTGCTGGGCGAGGATTCGCTCATAGGGAGGCCAGTTGAGATCGAAGCAGACTTGGTCGTGCTGGCAACAGGTATGGAGCCCAGCGATAATGCTGACTTGATCGCACAAAAACTCAGCATCAGCTACAATACCTATAATTTCCTGATCGAAGCCCATCCCAAGCTGCGCCCCGTGGAGACTCAGACAGATGGCATTTTCGTCGCTGGAACCTGCGTCGGCCCCCGCGACATTCCAGACTGCGTAGCACACGGCGGTGCAGCTGCAGCTAAGGTGGGTGCCCTGCTCAGCCAGGATAGCCTGACCACCGACCCGCTTACCGCTATTGTTGACCCGATGAAGTGCGTCGGCTGCTTCGCTTGCAAGGAAGTCTGTCCTTTCAACGCAATCGAGGAGCAGGTCACCAGAGACAACCGCACCATTGCTTCTATAAATGAGAGCCTTTGCAAGGGCTGTGGGCTCTGTGTTGTGGCCTGCCGCCCTGGGGCGATAAACCTGCGCGGCTTCACCAGCCAGCAACTGCTTTCGGAGGTTTTAACGCTTGTCCGCGGATAACGGTCCCCTGATTATTGGCTTCCTATGCAACTGGTGCAGCTATGCAGGAGCGGATATGGCCGGTACCAGCCGTATGGCGTATCCAGCCAACATCCGTATAATACGTGTCCCCTGCTCGGGCAGGGTTGATCCATTGTTGATTGTGAAGTGCTTTGAGGAGGGCGCTGATGCTGTTCTCGTCGCTGGCTGCCATCCCGGAGACTGTCACTATAGTGAGGGCAACTACTATAGCCGGCGCCGCTTCGCCCTGTTGAGAGTGCTGCTGGATTTCATGGGTATAGAGAAAGAGCGGTTTCGAGTAGAGTGGGTTTCAGCGTCAGAGGGCAAGCGTTTCGCCAAGATCATCACCGAGTTCACCGAAGACATGACTAAGCTAGGAGCAAGGAAGGCGAGCTGATGGTAGCGGACTTCACTCAGCAGATTAGAGACAAGGCCAAGGAGCTGCTTGAGAAAGGCACCGTGGAATGCGTTATTGGCTATGAGACTGGCAGCGACGGCTTCAGCGCACGCCCCACTTTCATCTACGAGTCCGCAGAAGTAGAGCGTCTTATTTTCGACAACACCTGCAGCCACAACCTCGTCAAGTATCTCCTCAACAAGAAGGGCAAACCCACCGCAGTGATAGTCAAGGGCTGAGATTCTCGTGCTATCAATCTGCTGCTGAGCGAGAAGCAGATCGATCGTGACAATATCTTTATAATAGGCGTGGTCTGTCCGGGAGTGGTGGAGTGGGGCTGGAACAGTCGCAGTGACCAGCTTCAGATACGCTGCAATTGGTGCCGGCAGCACAATCCTGTGATTTACGACTTCCTGGTAGGTGAACAGGTTACTGAGGGGCCTCCCGATGATTTCGCCGATATAGCCGCAATGGAGGCTAAGTCTACAGAGGAAAGGGCAGCTTTCTGGCAGGAACAAGCCGAACACTGCATTAGATGCTATGCCTGCCGCCAGACCTGCCCCGGCTGCTATTGCATCGATTGCTTTGTAGAACAGCTCGACCCGGAATGGGTGGGGATCAGGATTGCCCCTGAAGAGAACTTGATGTGGAACACAATCCGTGCATTCCACCTTGCGGGGCGCTGCATCTCCTGCAACGAGTGCGAGCGAGTCTGCCCGGTCAACATCCCTCTCAGTTTGCCGAACAGGAGGATGGAGCGGGAGGTGCTCGACTTGTTTGATTACCGGGCGGGCATGAGCGAAGATGCCGTCGCACCTTTGATTACCTTCAAGAAGGACGATAAGCTGGGGATAGGGGAATGACAAAGATTATAGGGAAAAACGAGCTGGAGTCCTGGCTGAGCGGCATCATGAAGGAACGAACCGTGTTCGCTCCCACGCGTGTCGATGATCTTATCCTCTTTCGTCCAGTTCGATCCGCAGATGAGATTGTGTTCGACTATGAGAATACAAACCTTTCGCCCAAGGAGTTGTTCTTTCCCAGGACGGAGACACTGTTTACCGCCGTGCCAAAGGACGGTGACATTGAACTTACACCTGCAACTGTTGACCAGGAGATCATTCTCTTCGGCATCCGCCCATGTGATGCACGCGGAATTGCCATACTCGACGGCCCATTCTTGGATGAGCCCGCCGACTCCCTCTGGTCTCAGCATAGAGAAAAGACCACCATGATCGGCCTTTCCTGCACTAAACCTGCCCCTCAGTGCTTTTGTACCAGCATGGGCAGCGCTCCAAATGACGCTTCCAACGTCGATATAATGCTTACCCAAGTCGAAGACGGCTATGCTGTAGAAACCATAACCGGGAAGGGGGAGAAGCTTCTCCAGGGAGTAGAACTCAGGGAATCGGACATGCAACCTCCCGTGCCCACATGCGACGTAAATATACCCGCCGAAGGCATCGTGGAAGCCATAACGAAAATGTTCGATGACCCATACTGGAGCCGGCTAGCGGACCGTTGTATTCATTGCAACGTCTGTGCCTATGTCTGCCCCACATGCTAC
>SDBU01005837.1_pt1 | contig 14615 bp, 21 predicted proteins | sample 2277071 | NCBI WGS metagenome assembly SDBU01 (sample SAMN10397929, study PRJNA504765) | marine sediment metagenome | isolation source: marine sediment core GS08_GC12, 126 cmbsf | place: Arctic Ocean: Gakkel Ridge, Loki's castle | collected 2008
AGGTTTTGGAGTGGCTTTGAACAATCTATTCTATCAAACGCTGCTGCTTGATAGAAATCTCCTCGAACCTCCCCCTAAAACCCCCTCCCAATTCGATCTGCGAAGGGGATTTGCGATTTCTCCAAAATTGCTTGGACAATGAAATGCCTCTTATTGTTTTCCTCTCAACAGGCCCACTCAATGAAATGCCGGGTGATTCCATCCATGCAGTAGTGGTTACTGCTATTGAGCCAGAGAAAGTTATTGTCAACGAACCTGCATCAGGGAATGAATTGAATATTGCCCTAGATGGCTTTTTAGATGCGTGGGAAGAAACTTTCTTTTTAGCGATTCTAGTGATGCCTTCGACGGAGTAATACCCTTATGAATCGAGAGCTTTCTGAAAATGTGGCAATCGGCTTGCTGCTGGTTCTGAGCGTGATAGGTATTTTATACTGAAACAATTTTTAAGAGAAAGAGGATGTAGCAATGTCATTTAATAGATTTGTATCAATTCCAATTAATCCGAGGTTTTTCAAGCTCGACCTTGATGAATTAGAGAAATACGTAGTCGAGCGTTACGAGGAAAAGTTCGATGAATCTCCACTCAAGGTAGATGCACGCAAATATCCAGGTGAGATTGATATCATTATCTATGTTTCTGAAATCACTGAACAAAAGAGAGATTTTCGTGATATGATGCAGAACGACCTAAATAACCAGGGATTGTCTGTGCTGATTGTCCTAAAAGATAAAAGCATGATACCCAACCGTTCGCAACAAATAGAGTGAAGTCTTGACGAGGACAAGCCCCTATGCTATTCATCGTTTTAGAAGCCATGCTCGGAACGATAGCCCCACACTTGAGTGTGGGGGAGAGGCGAATGGAGGCGAGGGGGAGGCGGACGGCTTTTCATGGTTAGATAGGAGATAAATTTATGGCAAGAAAATTTGGTGTACACATACCGTTGCATAGCGAAGGTGATATTCAAATTGCCCACTGCCTGGAGTTCGATATTGTGGCTCAAGGCCAGTATATTTGGATTTCGTAGATTGAAGGAGTAGCGAAACTTGTTTCGCATAACTACGGCGGCTTACGAAGTAAACTGCTGAACGAAGTGAACAGGATTAAGGAAGTCAGGACAACAGATTGGTATTGCGGATGAATTGATTGCAGCAATATGTAAAATTTTTAACGCCTGTTTACTCACTAAAAATGTTGACCATTTTCGAAGGATTGAGGCACTTTGTCCCATTAGATGCGTGGGAAGAAACTTTCTTTTTAGCGATTCTAGTGACGCCTTCGACGGAGTAATAGTTCTATGACTCGAAACCTTTCTGAAGATGTGGCAATCGGCTTGCTGCTGGTTCTGAGCGTGATAGGTATTTTAGTTTGGTTTTTTAGCTCTCATTTCAATGGTTTATCTTCGGCTAACGCTCTCGACCAAGCTCAGATTGCCCGTCATATTTCTTTGGGGCATGGGTATCGCACCAGCGTTATCCGTCCATTGAATTTGGCGTTTGACCATAATGTTCATGAACATTCAGATAGATTTTATGCGCCGCTGCATCCTTTGGTCACTGCTATCGGGTTTGTGATTTTGGGACGGAATGACAAGTCAGCGGCGGCTTCTTCGGCTCTGTTCTATGTGTTGACTATGGTGCCGTTATTCCTGCTTGCAAAGGGTATATTCGATTGGCGAGTCGGGGTTCTATCTGTGATTATTTTCGCAACAAGTGGGGCTGTGCTGCGGTACGCGATTTCTGGGCTTGAGGTGTCACTGGCAGCTTGCCTTTTCACCTTGCTTCTATATGCGATTTATGCAAGTATCTCTCAGGATGATTATGATAGTCAGCCAAAACGGTTGACTACACGAATGGCGCTGTGTGGTGTGATTTTTGGGCTTTGTTGCCTCGCTCATTATGTGATGGCAATTTTCATAGTGCCATTGCTTCTGTTATTTTATTTTGCAGAGGAACAGAAAAGAATTAAGCGTGTGGCGGCTTTTCTCGTCGGATTAATACTGATTACAGCGCCTTGGCTTGGTCGAAATTACGCTGTCACTAACAATCCTTTTTTCACGCTTCAGGGATACCAGTTGTTGTCCTCGACTTCTGACTATCCGGGCTCTACTGTTTACCGAAAAACGGAACAGTCTGATTCCGTATCGCCGCTACGGTTTCTATTGACTCATCCCGTTCAAGTTGCCAAGAAAGCATTGAAAAATCTGCACGCTATTTACTCGCACTTGCTCGGAATCATCAACCCGGTGATTATCGGTTTCCTTATTGTCGGCATATTCCATAAGTCTGAGAGTCCTGAAATTAGGCGGCTGCGTCTTTGTTTTTATGCAATGTTTATTTTATTTATTCCTGTTGCCGCTTTGACCACTGTGAGTTCATTGACATTTGTGATATTTATTCCTGTTCTCATCATATTCGCTATCGGATGTTTTATGCGCCATGTTGACGGAATTCAATTTCGGAAGAAGGTTTTTCGGATTCGTTCGAAGTTCATTGCGTTTACATCTGGACATGCGCGCGGCGCTGTCGTCTGTGCGTTGGTTGCAGTATGCGCGTTCCCCTGTTCTGGGGTTTGGCTGTGGGGAATGGAAAAATAGACAACCCTCTCAGATTGATTGCGGAGTTAAAATCTATTCTCCCGCCGGATGCCGTTATCGTCTCCGATGTGCCCTGGGCAGTGGCGTGGCATGCAGAGCGAACGTCCCTCTGGCTGCCCGAAATTAAAACAGATGACTTTGAAGGAACGATGAGCAAGGGAAAGATAGATGCTATCTATTTATCTCCAACGGTGCTCAATTATGGAGAATCAGAAAAAGTCGAAGGCTACAAGAAAATGTTCTTAGGACAAAGCCAGCCGCGTGGATTTGAGAAAGGAAAGGCGATACCCGGTTTGGGTATGCTGTTTGTAAAAAAGAGGGCTGGAGGTGAAAAACCGTGAAGCGTTTTTTCTACATCAAGTTGCTCTTAGTCTTACTGATATTGCTTTGCAGCGGTAATTTCGCAGTCGCAGAGGATGATGAATATACTGTCACTGTGGATGAGGATGCGCAGGTCCGGCAAAGTTATCCGGGTAGTAATTATGGATAAAATACTGTATTGAGAGTGGGTTGGGAACAAGCTGAACCAGGCTTGTTACGCACATGGCTGAAGTTTAACCTGACGGACCTACCGCTGCCGGAAGGCACCACTGTTGCATCGGCAAAGCTTCATCTTTACCGGTATCATGCATGGGGCTCCGAGCAACTACCCGAAGGCGTGTATTATTGCACTGACGATACCTGGACTGAGAGCGATATAAAGTGGAGCAACCAACCTTTCTCATCAGTGAGTTTCACAGCAATGGACACTGTCACACCAAGCGTAGATGACCAGTGGTATACCTGGGACGTTACTTCGCCTGCCAAAGCAGCCTACGAAGGTGATGAAATATTGACTCTTGTACTTCACTTGGAGAACGAGGATTTATCCGAAACACAAAAAGCTGACAATCACCTGACGTGGTTTGCTTCGAGGGAAAATACTTCGTATGGCGGACCGTATCTCACTGTAACTGCGACACCCGAACCGGCGAGTATTTTTCTATTCGGCGCGGGGCTTGTGGGGTTGGCGTGGTGTTTGAGGAGAAAAAAGAAACCACAAGATTACACAGATTCTCACAGATAAAGTTGATTTAATTGTGGAAAATAAGGTAATAATTGAGCTTAAGGCCAATGCTACTAAGAATTCAATTTTTCGCGTAATAATCGCCTTGAATTGAAATTCAGGCTAAGAGGCTAAAGTCCACTCAAGTGGACTAAAACCTGGTCGTAGTCGGCTTTGAGCCGACTTGTGATTCTTAGCCTTCGAATTCATTCGTAGGCTGAAAACGCAATTCTTAGTAGCATTAATTAAGGCTAATGTTACTAAGTTTTCCGCATGAGAGCCTTGAACTCAAGGTTTCGATACGCTTTGCTACTCAACCCGGCGGTTCAGGCTAAGAAGCTAAAGTCCAGTCACGATAACCTTTCGAACTGCCACGAAAGGTTATGGCAATTAAGAAAGAGTCACTCAAGTGGACTAAAAACCAGGCCTAGTCGGCTTCGAGCCGACTTTCGCCCTCTTAGCCTTCGAATTGATTCGTAGGCTGAAAACGCAATTCTTAATAACATTAAGCTTAAGGCTACCTCGGATTTGTTGCTTTGGGACTGATTTTCCTTCTCATTGGAACGTATGGCGATGTCCTTTTTTTGAGAGCTTTTTCTTTCGTGGTTTTACTGTCTGGAGTTGTTTTGCAGTTGTATGGGAAACAGGTAATGCGTATTCTGCGATTCCCGATTTCCTTCCTGATTTTTATGGCGCCTGCTATCAGTGTGCTGGAGGTTGCTAGTCTACGATTGCAACTTCTCGCTGCTTCTTTTTCTGCCCTTTTACTGGGGTTGGTGGGTATGCCGGTGATTCTTGATGGGCTGACGGTTCATGTCGGAGATTTCTCGCTTACGGTGGAGATGCCCTGTAGCGGCTTGAGTTCGTTACTGTCGATGTCAGCATTAGCGTTTTTGTATGTCTATTTGGTAAACGAACATAACGCTAATAATGAGATAAAATTCAGGAGAGTAAAGCAAATAGTGGTGCTGCTCAGTATGTTTCCCATCGTGCTATTGGCGAATAGTCTCCGCATAGCGGTAGTCGCTGTAATTGGACATCATTATGGTGAAGGCAGTGCGATGGGATTCTTCCATTTCGGCTCAAGCTTAATGATTTTTGCAGTTTCGCTTAGCCTGCTAATTTCAGTGGGGCATGTTTTCGGATTGCATGGAATGCCCTTTGGACATCAGGGGATTGAACGATGCAAAAAATGTGGCGATATTGGAGCCTAATCGCCTTACTGGTATTGGGAAACGTAGCAGTTTATGGTATTCGGCGTTCAACCGTCAAAATCAACTCATCGATAGACGCTAACAGCATTCCTCTGGTGATAGGCGATTGGCACGGCGAAATTAGAGACATGGCTGAAGGCAAATGCGTGAATCTGGGAGCGGAAGTTCAAATTTGTCGGGAATATACCGATGAGCAGGGCAATAGTGTTTGGTTGGTTTTGGTTTATAGCAGAAACCGCAGAGCGATTCAGTTGCCCGAACGGCTCTATCAAGCCTATGGATATAATATCGTAGCAACCGACCGGGTAAATCTGTCAACGGATTCTTTCAACGCGAAGTTGCTTACCGTCGAAAAAGGCAATGAGCGCGAAACGGTCTTATACATACTGACTGATGGCAAACATCTGACGCACAATTTACTCGTACAACAAGTTTCAGGAATATGGAATCGACTAATTGGCAGAGAGAGGGGATGGGCATTGATTCGTGTTTTTGCATCAAGCGGGGATATAAATGATGGTGAAGTGAATGTTCTTTTGCGTGGGTTTATGGAGTTGCTGATTCCGGAAGTCATCAAAGCGTTGTCTCCAGATGATGGAATTTCGATTAAATGCCTATCCAAAAAATAAAAACGAATGAATTCGTTACTACAATATTCCCATCGTAGCAAACAGCGTATGATTAAAGCTCTTCACATAATCACCCGTTTAATCAAAGGCGGCGCGCAGGAGAATACTCTGCTGACGGTGGTTAATCTTGATAAAACGCGTTATCAAACGGCACTGGTCAGCGGCCCATCTGTTGGTTCAGAAGGCGAAATAGAGAGCAAGGCGCGGCGACTGGGAGCGAATCTAACTGTTATTCCTGAGTTAATCCGAGAGATAAGTCCTATACCCGACCTAAAAGCATTATACAAACTCTATCGCTTTATCAAAAAAGGCAAATACGACATCGTTCACACTCACTCCTCGAAAGGCGGTATTGTCGGGCGTTTGGCGGCTAAATTAGCTGGTGTTCCGATTATCATTCACAGCCCACACAGTCATATTTTTTACGGATACTATGGCAAGTTTATGTCTCGCGCTTTTGTCTGGATAGAGAAAATATTCGCCTTGTTTACCGACAGAATTTTCACTTTGACTTCCATCGGCAAACGGGAACATATCGAATATGGAGTAGCTCCGCCATCTAAATTTACAGTAGTGCATTCGGGAGTGCCGTTAGAACCTTTTTTGAACGTCAAATTTAGGGGGAGGGTTTGGGAGGGGGTTAGAACAACCTATTCTACCAAAACGCTGCTGCTTGATGGAAACCCCCTCCCAATTCGATGTGAATAAGAATCAATCGCAGATTGCGAAGCAAGATGCAAATCATAAGCGGCGGGAGTTCGGTTTAAATGGAAATGATATAGTTTGCATTTTTGTGAGTCGGTTAGTGCCGATCAAAGGACATCAATATCTCATCTCTGCTATCCCAGAAGTGCTTGGAAATGTACCATCTGCTAAGTTCGTTTTAGTTGGCGATGGTGAGCTAAAAGATGAGTTGGAACAGCAAGCTTCGAATTTAGGTGTAAAGGATAGTGTGATTTTTACGGGATTGCGCCACGATGTGCCAGAATTGTTAGCCATGTCCGATCTATTTGTTTTATCCTCGATAAATGAAGGCATGGGAAGAGTATTGGTGGAAGCTATGGCGGTGGGCTTGCCAGTGGTAGCGACTAGAGTAGGCGGCGTGCCGGATGTGGTGGTGGACGGTGAAACGGGCATTTTGGTTCCATCTCATAGTTCGAATGCCTTAGCAAGTGCTATTGTGAAATTGCTGAAAGACAAGAATATGAGAAAACGAATGGGCGAAGCAGGGCGAAGGAGAGTAAATCCTGCTTTTGGAGTTGAGGCGATGGTGAGGAATATCGGAAATGTATATGAAGAGTTGATAGCGCAGAAAATCCAGGGTTTCACGTAAGCACACTTTATTAGCCACAGACGCCGTTGCGAATGAAGTGAAGCAATCACACAAATAAACTTAGATTGAAAGAAGGGGTGAAAGGAAATGGTTATTTTAGAAAATATACGAACGTTGGAAAGATACATAGAATCTAATGGTACTGATATTTTTACCACGCAGGCTATCAAGAAACTCATCTCGCATAACTTACAAAAAGAAGAGCGTGATTTGGCGGAGGTCATGGAGAAATTAAAACGCTTTGAGGAGGAGTACAATATGGCACCGGCAGAATTCCATGAGCGCTTTCATCATGGTGAATTGGGTGATGATGAAGACTTCTTTACATGGGATGCTCTCTTTGAGACGAGCGAAAGAATTATTGCAAGGATTAAGATGCTAACAGGAGAAGATAGCTCAGAGAATGAAACAAATTATAGAATCGTACATGGATGATATTGAGATGTCATTTGTCTATTCGCCGGTTGTCTTGGGATATTTTATTCGAGAACAAGATGTTAGGGAGAGAGAAGGTTACATTCGAATTAGAGCGCAACTCTCCAATGAAGACATATTCGAAGCTTTTGAATTTATCACAGTGATAGATGGTAATGTCAGAGTTTTAACTTATCGGCTACAGTGGCAAACTGCTGATGGACAATTGAGGAAACGCTGGGATAATGCTGAACATTACAGGGAAATTGCAACATTTCCGTATCATGTTCATGTTGGTGTGTCAGGGGAAGTTCAATCATCAGAAGCAATGTACATTCGAAAAGCGTTAGAAGTCATTGAAGCGGAACTATTGGGAATTGCTTAAAGAAAGGTGAACATTTTAGCCATTGGAGAGGATTTGATGAAAGATATTCGAAGCATCTCCCATGAAATTAGAGAAAAAGCTCCAAATATAGATGGAATCGAAATAGTATCTATTGCCATCTTTGGTTCAACGGCTAGGCGCGAAGAGCATGCAGACTCTGATATTGATATTTTGGTAGTTGCAGAGGGCATTGCCAAAAAGAGAATTCAGAGAATTCCCGATATAGTTAAGATAAAAAGGGAACTTAATCTTGGCTTGCCAGTTGACATCCTCTTAGTATCGAAAGATGAATGTCAATTGAATTTCAGGAATCATAATCCGTTATATTTGGATATTGCCCTTGATGCAGAAATTATCTATGATACCAGCTTTTTGGCGAATTTGATTAAAGAAACCAGGGAATATATTGGTTCAAATAACATTCGTAGGGGAGTTGATTCGTGGACATTCCCCGTTGAGGAAAGGAAAGCTACCAACCTTTCAGGGATAAGCAACAAGGAATGGGCATTGGTTTGGTTAGCTGATGGGAAACGGGATTTGCTAGCGGCATCTCATCTGTTGGAGGCTACCTTATTTGAAAAATCCGTGTATCACTGCCAGCAGGCTGTTGAAAAAGGGACAAAAGCTATCCTTGCAGCCTGGGGTGAATTCAGAAAAAAACACTTTGTGGCAGATGTTTTAAGAGAGGAGTGCAAAAAGAGAGAATTGGGCGAATGGGAAAAAAAGCTAATAGAAATCGCAGATGTTGGCGATAAAACTGAACCACAAGTTTCCCTTAGCCGTTACCCAGGATTAACTAATGACACCTTGTGGCTGCCTTATGAGGAGTACGATGCCAATATTACAAAGGAGTATATAAATAGCGCGGAATTTGTGATAAAGACTAGCGAAGAATTTATCAAATGGTGGTTTAGGTGAAAATTTTAGTTTGACTTTGGTAAATTAAAATGATATCCAGTCGTAGCCTGATTGCTTCGTTCCCTTCGCTTCGCTCAAGGGCAGGCCTCGCAACCTTCGGCTTTCTAAGTTGGCATTCGGTAGATCTGATTCCAGAAACCAAGATAGAATCCTTCGGCTGCGCTCAGGACATGCCTTAGGCTACGATTGGATAGGTTAAATAATTCGTCAACACGCCCTACGTTTCATCTGTGTTTACCGGGCTAAAAAAAATCAATGAGCGAAATGTTACAGGTTAGCTTATATGACGGCGATGCAGAGGAATGGGATTCTTTTGTCCATAGACATGAGAATTCCACGTTTTTCCATCAGATGGGATGGAAGAACGTAGTCGAAAAAACCTATGGGCATCAGCCATTCTATTTGGTAGCAAGGGAGAACGGGCAAATCCCCCGCCCACCTTATTCCAAAGGGGGGTTCCAAAGGGGGGAAATTAGGGGAATCCTTCCTTTGTTCTTAATGAAGCATGTTCTATTTGGAAGATTTATGATTTCCGTCCCCTTCGGTGATTATGGAGGTATTTGCGCTGAAGATGAAGAGACAGCAAACGCTTTGTTGCTGGAAGCTATAGAACTGGCTCAAAAGAAGCGCGCTAAATACTTGGAACTGCGACATTTTGAGAAGATGGATAACGGACAATTGCTAACAAAAACTTCACGCGCTACTCTCATTCTGAATTTAGAAAAAGACCCAGAGTTGCTTTGGAAAAGTTTTAAATCGAAGGTTAGAAACCAGGTGCGGAAAGCAGAAAAATCAGGGATTGAAACAGAAATTGGTTGCGAGGAGTTGCGAACGACAGTGAAGCAAACTAATCTGACATTGGTAAGCGACTTCTACGAAGTTTATGCTCACAATATGAGAGATTTGGGCACTCCAGTACACAACTCATCTTTTTTTAAAAATATTCTTACCGAATTTCCTGAACATGCAAGTGTCATTTTGGTAAAGCTCGAAAATAAAACCATCGGTGGTGCAGTTGCTACTTACTTTAATGATACAATGGAAATTCCCTGGGCATCATCTCTGAGAGAATTTTTTCCGCTCTGTCCGAACAACCTGCTCTACTGGGCAGCGTTGGAATACGGTTGCCTGAAAGGCTACAAATACTTCAATTTCGGCAGGTCGCCGTGGGAATCTGGCACATTTAGATTTAAAAAGCAATGGGGCGCAGAGCCTGTGCAGCTTTACTACCAATATTATCTTAACAAGGGCAATGAGATGCCTGATTACACCGCTTCTACCGGCTCGGGTTTCGATTTTGCTACCTGGTTTTGGAAAAGGTTGCCGGTGGGACTTACTAAGGTGTTAGGACCTAAAATTATCGCTGGGATTCCAAACTAGAAAATGGCTGTCAGCGGATTATAGTAGCAGATAAAAAAAAAACTGTTTTGAATTATCTTACATTGGGAATAATCCTTTTAATCCTAGCGGCTCTTTATTTCCGCACGTTTCAAGGTGCATGGAAGGAGTGGTTTGCTACCGGCTCGTATTATTCCCATGCTCCATTAATTCCGATTATCTCAGGCTTTTTGATATGGCGAAAGCGAGAGGATTTGTTCCGTATACCTGTGAATTCCTCAATGCTCGGATTTGCCTTTCTTGTGCCGGGCGTCCTTTTGCGACTGCTCGGGGATATGTGGTGGTATCACCCTTCCGTTAATCTGTTGTCGTTGCTCTGTTTCTTAGCTGGCATTACATTATATCTCTTTGGCAGAAAGATAACCCGCGCGGTTCTCTTTCCGCTCTGTTTTTTGCTGTTTATGGTAACGATACCGGCATATCTGATAGATATGCTGACGTTTAATATGAAACTGTTCGCAGCGCAGCTTTCAGCAGGACTGATGCAACTTGTGGCATATCCACTCGTCAGGGAGGGCAATGTGATTCACATGACTCAAAGTACGATAGGTGTCGAAGACGCTTGTAGCGGTTTAGGTTCATTAATTTCGTTGCTCGCTTTGAGTACGGGCATCAACTCGTCTACAAAATGTCCCCGGCTCAGTTCGCTTCAGACTTAAAGCAGTCGATTGATTGCTTGGAGCAGACCATCAGCAATCCTATAAGATGCGGCAATGATTGAATGGTTGAATAAGCAGAATGCAGAATAGCAATCGCAAAATGCGGCGCTTTTGCGTCAGATGGAAGAAAAGCAAAAACGTTCTGATACAATCATAATGCAATTGACAAAGCAACTTGAACAACAGATTGTTCTCCTCGAGGACCTGCGCCACAGATAGCTGTGGAAGCGGGTTAAGTCGGCACTGGGATTCGCTTCGTCGTAAAGATTAAAAAAAGGCGCAGGAATCTCTCCCGCGCCTATGTACGTTGTCCGTTATTGCTATAAGAGAATGCCTTTACTTCAGTATCAGCATCCTCTTAGTTGCATTGTAATCGCTAGCCTGTAAATTGTAGAAATAAACGCCACTTGAGACTTTCTCTCCAAACTCATTGCGTCCATCCCAATAGGCTGCCTTATCTTTAGCTATGTATGAACCAGCGATTTTTTGACCCAAATCCAGCGTTCTGACCAATTTCCCAGATAGAGCATAGATCTTGACCATGACGTGTTCAGCGTCTGCCAGTGCATACGGTATCCACGTTTCTGGATTGAAAGGATTGGGATAGTTGGCATAAAGAGCGTAATCCTTTGGAAGTGATGACTTAGCCACTGCTGCGATTAGACCAGGCGCCTTTTTCACTTTGGCTTTGTAATCCCAGTGGTGCTTCTTCACCTTCATCTCGATGGTTTCCTCACCAACATCGTCCCCAATCTGGATGCTGATGGTCACCGGATTGGTCACCCCGGCGAGGTCTGCCTTGTCCATGCGGATGTCAAACTTCCCCTTCTTCCAGTCGATAGTCATATTCTTGATGTCGCCCGTGCCGTGTTTGGGACGCTTATACTCCCACTTTTCGTCCTTCTTTCCCTTCTCCACCATCGTGATAGTCTCAGAAAGCGGTCCCACGGTAACAGTGACATCCTCAGAGATGTCCACACCATCGCCATTAACAAGGTCTATCTCAAGCTTTCCCTGTACGCGAACCTTGTCATCATCTACCTTCTTCTTGAAATCAATCTTGGCATGGTCGATAGTGAACTGAGCAAAGAGAGGGGGCTACCAGTAGCATAGCCTATAGAGTAGTCCCCACTGATCTTTTTGTCCTTGCCGGCAAACCACATCTTGTAGGAGCTTCCGTCTTTAATAACCATGGGACAATAGGTTCGATTTTGTCGCCATGGGTATCCCGGATAGCTAGTATCATCCTTGTGGAAAATTGGATTGTTTGCATCCCTCGTCCAGTTTATGCCATCCGGCGAAGTGGCATAACCGATGCCATGATTCATAGCTCTGATGCCACCTGAATACCACATTTCGTAAGATCCATCGGCATTCTTGATGATGGTGGCACGGCTTACGTAGTTATAATCCCAGTGCCCTGAGACGTCAGTACCATTGAATACTGGATCAGCTTTGCCGTCGTTGTCTGCGTCATATCCGGTCCAGGTGATCCCATCGCTGGAGAATCCAAGCCCGATTGATTCGTCTCCACCAGTGGTCCCATCGTAGTACATGGTGAAGGTCCAGTCGGTATCCGTATTGGATGCACTAGGGTTGTAGAGGATATCAAGTGGACCATATGACCCTCTGTTCCAGTCAGGATTGATTCCTGTGACGATTGGCACAGTACCTGGCACAGTACCATTCTGAAGCGGTTGATAGTTGTACCAATCTACTCCGTCTGGAGATTCAGCATACCCTATGGCAGAAACATCATAGAGATCCGCGCCAACGTCCCAGTACCACATGCGATAGTACATCGTGCTACTACTGGGAGTGCCACCACTGTTAGCTCCGGAAAATCCATCCGCATAGTCTCGACAGTCGCATGGTAACCATCGGTCATCACGACAACCGGATTAGTCCAACTAATCCCATCAGCAGATGTAGCGAGAGCAGTTTGACTCCCAGAGGTGCCGTACCACATCTTGTACTTGGCAAGGTCGCCATGGCCCGAGAACTCATCTGGATCATAGAGCACGCTGGGATAGTAAGCCTTGGGGCCGTTACTTACTCCCTGTCCGAAAATCGGACGCTCAAAGCGAATTGGACTCATATTTCCAAGAACTCAAACAGCATGGCGCTTCAATTGACCCATTATCGGAATGGCGGAGTCTCGTGCAGGAGTCTATACAACTGCAGATCCAGTTGAAGGGCTTCCAAGATAATGAGGAAATGCTGAAATCCAGAATCGCAAAGTTTAAAACTGACCATCCTCAACTTATCAGCAAAGAAGTTGAGTTGACGCGTTTGGAACGCACAGCGCGGATACACGAGAAAACCTATATACTGCTTATGGACAGATACGAAGAGACTCGCTTGCTCAAACAGATGGAGACTGCGGGAATTACCGTCATAGACAAAGCAACTGCGCCCCCATCTCCTATTAAGCCAAATAAAAGGCTGATGATTACTTTTGGAATACTGATAGGTTTAACAGTAGGTGTTGGAGCAGCATTCTTCTTAGAATATACAGACGATTCCCTGAAGATAGAGAGGGATATTGAGAAATTCTTGGGCATGTCCGTTGTAGGTGTAATTCCTAAGATTGAAGTTGAGAAAGCAACTTTGAAAGCGCTGTCAACGGATTTAGAAAACGGATTAGGGAATGAGCAAACCACTAATCATCAATTATCCCAGAAGAGAAAGAAATTGAGTAAAAGGCGCCAAAAATCGCTGGCCAATATGATGGGTAGAATAATAATCAATCTGGATTCTAAGTCACCAGTAACGGAGAGTTACAGAGCCCTTCGGACCAATATCCAGTTCGCCAACGCGGATGGAGAGGTAAAAACAATTTTAGTCAGCAGTGCCGGACCAGGTGAAGGCAAGACTTTAACTACTTCCAACCTTGCTATCACGATGGCTCGCATGGGGACCAAAACGCTGCTAGTGGACGCTGACCTAAGACGTCCCAGATTGCACTCTATATTCCAGCAAGAAAGAGAGCCTGGGTTGAGTACATTACTTATCAGTGAACATGATACAGATGCGCAAAGCAATTACGCGAATCCACCTCAAGAGTCGGGACCTGATGAGCAAGAACTGCAGGTGGAAGAAGCCCGATTTATTGAGGCAGAAAATATAGAGACATCTGAGCAAAGCTCATCAGCGGTTACTTTCCCCAATTTCGTCAGAACGACAGAAATAGAGAACCTATATCTCCTTCCAAGCGGAAAAAGACCGCCCAACCCTTCAGAACTATTGGGTTCCGATAGAATGCAACAGTTGATGGAGAAACTGAAGTCGGAGTTCGAGATAATCTTATTTGATTCCCCACCAATAATCCCGGTTACCGATGCCAGCGTGTTGGCGGCATCCGAGATGACAGATATTGTGCTTCTGGTTGTCAGGTCGGGTGAAACCAAAAGAGAAGTCGCCCAGAAGGCACAGGAACTTTTGGACAGAGTGGATGCCAATGTATTCGGTGTCGTATTGAATACAATCGATTACGCAAAGCAGTATGGTTCTTACTACTATTATTACTACCATTACTACTATTCACATGATGATGAAGAAGTATAGACATCTCTGTTCACTTCGTTCACCGGCACCTCCCCGATTCTCGGCGCCGGGTTGAGTAGGCGACTTGGGTTGAGTAGCCGAAGGCGTATCGAAACCACGTATCGAAACCATAGCTCTTTCTTAACTGCCATAAACTTTCGTGGCAGTTCGAAAGGTTATCGTGACTGGCTTCGCGCATCGGCTTACGGCTCGCGGAGTTTATGCCACGAGCGAATGGAGGCGAAGCGAAAGGGATGGAGCGGACGGTAGTTCAGAGTTGCGAGGAACGAAGCAATCACGGAGTGTTCACTGACGACTTCGTCTTACAGCAGTACTGGATTTCGTTTACAACGCTCTCAATATTGGTATATTATTAGCGCTATCAAATGTCCAGTAGCTAACCAGCCCATCTGTAACAATCTGGCTCTTTGCGGTATTTGTCTGCAAAGCCAGTGTTATAACCGTCAGGGCAAA
>SDBU01005838.1_pt1 | contig 14613 bp, 18 predicted proteins | sample 2277071 | NCBI WGS metagenome assembly SDBU01 (sample SAMN10397929, study PRJNA504765) | marine sediment metagenome | isolation source: marine sediment core GS08_GC12, 126 cmbsf | place: Arctic Ocean: Gakkel Ridge, Loki's castle | collected 2008
CGTGGTCGAACGGATTCCTTCACGAAGACCACGTCGGACAGAGGGTCTGCTGCTCGTGGTCGGCTGACGGGCTCCAATGGTCGGAACCTCAGGTGGTAGCGCACACCCCTAACGGGGGTATGGGGGTTTGGCGCGGGGGCCGAGTGGGGTAAGTATAGCAGGGTTATGGGGATGCGTCAGATGTGGGGTGTGGGAGGTTTTGGCGAAAACGGGAGTGGGGTGCGAGAATGTGGGAGGGCGGAGGGCTGGGGCGACGCATCCGTAAAGGGCGGTGAAACGGCGTTATAAGGGGGTTTGGGCGGCGTTTACGTAGGAGGGGCCGAGATGGAGGCTGATGAGGCTTGAGGGGGCAAAGTGCCAGTAGAGTGACAGTAGAGTGACATTGGGCCATAGGTGGGCTTTAGTGGGCAACTATAAAGAATGATGGTGTGGCCACCTGCTCTCTGTGGGGAGAGGAGTCGCACAACCCTACACCAAAGAGCATAGAGGCGGTGGGGTAGAGAGGGGCTACTCCCTCTCCCCACCCTCAGCCCACTTCTCTTGAATGTGTTTGACGGCGGTGCCGAGCTCGTCGGCGGCGCTGAAGAAATCCTCCCGGGCTTTCTCCGCGTTAGCACGCAACCGTTCCATGCGGGCCTGTCTGCGGGCCTCGCTCTCGTCCAAGAGACGCTGCGACTCTTCGAGGCGTTTCTTGCTGTCCGCCACCAAGGCGTTGAGTTCTGCCCTCTGGAGTTGTGCCTCAGCTTCGTAGAACGCCAGGAAGCGGGCAAACTCTTGCGGGGCCCGATTCCCCCACCGTCGCTGAAACTCCTGTGCAGTCGTGCCCAGCAACTGCGACCATGCCGCCTCCCAAGCGGCGCGTGTGTCGAGGCCGAGAGCCTTAAAAGCGCGGGCGCGGCGGGGCATGTCCATCCCGACCTCTCTCAGTGTGGTGACTCGGCTCTTGGCAATGCGCTCGGCGGCGGCCCTGTCAAGTCCGCAGGTTTCCCAAAACAGTGTTTCTTCCATAAGTCCCCTTTCCTCTACGGACGGGAGCCACAATTTGGACCATACGACATCTTCGGCGTCGGCCCTATCGAGCCCCAGGCTCTCCAAAACACGTATCTCTTTCTCGATCTGCTTGCCCTCCGGGGTCATGGCGAACAATTGAGACCACGTGAGGTCCGGAGCGGGTGGACTCTTCGGGGAGCGCAGGGTGACGCCGATGAAGAGGCCGAGCGCGAGCGACAAGGGCACACACAGACAGAACAGTAGTTTCCACGGGGTCTTCATGGTCCCCCCTCCTTTCCCCTCAAGTCGATCCAGGCCCAGACTACCACCCCGATGAGGGGGTCGGGCTGGACGGCCAGGTCCACGGCGATTCTCTCGTATTCGAAGCCAGAGGCCTCAGGCTCCAGGGCCAGGTATTTCTTATCCTCCCCCCACCAGAGTCGCTTGATCACGATCTCATCGGATTCAGTGCGGGCGCAGACGATGCGGCCGATGGCGCGCTCGACGTCCTTCTGCGTGACGTCCACGGCGACGATGCTGTGGTCCGGCAGGATGGGCGCCATGCTGTCGCCGGCGATTCGTAAGCAGCGGACATTCTCAGGGTGTGGGACGACGCGGTGGTGGATGAGGGCATATTCATCTACCTCGTCCGACATGAGGCGTCCGGATCCAGCAGCGGCAGGGTCGGCGAGGACAGGCACGGCCCTGTAGTCGTCCGGGTCGATCTCTCCCTCTCCCACGTCCCGCCATACGGTGTGGGGCCGGACTTGGACCACCTGGTTGAAGTAGGTTCGGAGCGTGTCGAGCAACTCGGTTTCAGAGCCGGGTGTTTGATAGGGAAGGTCTCCCTCGGCGACACGGTGTATATACTCCCCTGTCATGATCCAGTGGAGATCGACGTTCAACACCCCCGCCAAATCAACGACCCAGTCCCAGCGTGGGTCGCTTTCTCCCCGCTCGTAGGACGATAAGGTCCGCGTGGGCATGTCCAATTTCTGGGCCAATTCGTCCTGGGTCAGATCCGCCCGCTTGCGGATTAACGCTATCCTGGCCCCCAATGGGAGCTTTTCTGCGTCTCCGGCGGATTTCGGTATTTTTTCTCTTGACATGGTGGATATCCGTGGGTAAGATGGTGGGCGTTGTGAAGAATATCACCCTTATATGACAAAAAGGCATGACTGTCAAGACCAAAATCCCGTGGGAGATACCGGATATCCGAGGGTATGTGGCTCTGCGGCTGATCCGAAAGAAGGCCATTGCGAAGGCCTACGGCTGTCGCCAGTCCTGGATATCCATGGTGCTCAACGGAGATCGGGTCGCCAGCGCCGACGTCCTGCGGCGCCTTCGCGAAGCTATCACGAAAGTGGAGGAGGAGCGATGTCAACGCCAGGCAGCATCCTGACGGATAAGGAGTTCATGGCGTGTGAGAGGATCAGCGGGCGCACCCTGCGCCGACGGATAGAGGCCGGCGAGCTGGTCCGGTGCAAGACCGGGCGGCGGCTCGCCAACGGGAAGAAGGAATACGGCATCCCCGTATGGTGCCTGAGCGATGGCGGTCAGCGCAAGTTGCTTCGCCGAACACCGAAGCGTGTAAGAGAGATCATGGCAGCATTGCTGGAGGCGACAACAGATGGCGTCAGAGGCCCCGTGCCCGAGTTCCCCGAACGCTCTCTTGACGTATCAAGACGTGCTGAGGCTCGAGGGGATCTCGATACGTAGTCTGCATCGGCGTGTATCAGAGGGCAGCTACAAGGCGGTTCTGGCCCCGGCGCGGCTGGGCAACGGACAGCGAGAGCGGCGGATCCCCTTGTGGTGCCTCTCCTCTCGCGCGCGCGCGCGGTTTACAGCATTAGATAATCCCCCTCGGGAGGCAGAGAATCGGGAGGGGGGGCAACCGCGGACTGGGGCAGAGGCAAAGCCCGCCCCTTTTGCCCCCCCTTCCCCCTACCCCTCAATCCCGATCCGGCCGGATGGGCTGCCGGACCTGGCGGCGATGCGCGAGTTCGGGATGGCCAGGCACGCCCAGGAGTATGAGCGCCGGAGCGCTGCTGTGGCGGAGGCGCGGTCGCGGTTGTCGAGGACGAGGACGACGAAGAGGACGAAGGGGCAGGTCTGGGCGGAGGTGGCCGGCCTCTACAACACGAAGGCGCGGACGCTGCAGCGTTGGGATCAGACGCTGCGCGATGCGGGCCCGGTGGCGCTGGTGCCGACCTGGGGCCTTGCGCTGCGGCGGCGCTACAGGTCGATCCCCGAGGAGCTGCAGGGGAAGATCCTTGAGGCCTGGTCGGATTACACCTGCCGGACGGCCCGGCAGATCTACCGGACGATCGTTGTGCCGTGGTGCCAGCACATGGGCACCGATCCCCCATGCTATCGCACAGTGTGCGTCTTCCTGGACCGGGAGACGCGCCCAATCGAGGATGCGGCGTTCCGTAAGGGGCCGCGGGCGTTCAAGGCGAACTTCGCGGCGAAGGTGGTCAGGGACATCGAGAGCGCGGAAATCAACCAGGTGTGGTGCGCGGATCACCGGCTCATGGACGTCATGGTGCTCCTCGAGGGGAAGCCGAAGCGGCCGTGGGTAACGATGATTGCCGACGTCAGGACGGCCGGGTTTGTGGGCTACAGGCTCTCGGTGATGCCGTGTGCGGCGACGGTGGCGCATGCGGTGCGGAGCGCGATCCTGAGCGTGGGCGTGCCCGGCGTGTTCTACAGGGACAATGGGCGCGAATTCACGGCGAAGCGGGTCGGCGGGAAGCCGGCCAGGCTGCGGAAGCCGACCAAGAAGGACCTCGGCGAGCATACGCGGTGGCCCGCGACGCTACCAGCCGAGCTCGAGGGCGGGGATCTATGGGGGGCGCTCGGCGTCGAGGTGCGGACGAGCCTTCCCTACCATGCCTGGAGCAAGCCGATCGAGAGCTTCTTCGGCGCGCTGAGCCGGATGTTTGAGAACCTGATTCCGGGCTACACGGGCAGGGACGCGAAACAGAAGCCGGAGGTCCTGGCGAAGCACCTTGCCGAGGGCAAGCTCCTCACGTGGGAACAGTTCGAGGAAGTGTTCGGGCGGATCGTGGCCGAGTGGAATACGGGGCACTGTTGTGGGGAGCGGACGGAGACGCCGGCGGCGGCATACGAGCGGCATGAGGCGAGGATCCCGGACGCGCGGGCGCTGGACGTGCTGCTGCAGGACGTGCGGGAGGTGAAGGTTCGCCCGCACGGGATCAAACTGGACGGGAGGCTCTATCACTGCGAGCAGCTCGGGCCGTGGGTGGGGGCGAGCGTGACGGTGCGGCGCGACCCAGGGGAGCCGGAGTGGATCACGGTCTATACGCCGGACGCGGAGGTGCTTGCGGTGCGCGAGATCCCGAAGGCGGACCATCGGGGATTTGGCCCGGCGAACGAGGTCGCGAAGCGGGTCGAGCGGGCGCAGCGGGTCTACCTGACGGACACGAGGAAAGAGAGGACGGGGTTCTGCACAGAAGCGGAATTAGACCCCACAGGCGCCTTCCGGATGGTGCAGGAACGGCTTGCCACCGAGGTCACCCTTCGACAGGCTCAGGGCAAGCAGTTGGAGGCGGCGGCGGGCGAGGCGGAACGGCAGCTCGAGGCGAGGGAGCGGGCTGCGGAGGACACCGAGGACGAGGGCCGAAAGGCGCTCAGGGCGAGGGGGCGCCGGCTGGTCAAGGAGAGAGAGGAGAGGAGGGGATTGTCAGCATGAGTAGAACACCTAATCCGAAAGAGCCGCAATGGAACGAGGAGCAGCGCCAGGTGGTGCGGCGCTTCTTCGGTCTGGCCGCCCGGCTGGGTCTTAACCAGGCCGATATGGCGCGCGTGCTTCGGGTGAGCACCGCGACGATCAGCCAGATGCGGAATGAGAAGTATACCGGCGCGGTGGGCCGGATCACGGAGCGGATGTCGCGGACGATGAGCCGCTGGCGGGACAAGCTGGAGCTTGTGCAGCCGGTAGATTTCGTCCAGACGGGCATCGCCCTGGAGGTCCAGTCGGCGCTACGCCTGGCGCACGTGCGGGGCGAGATCAGCGTGATCCTGGGTCCGGCGGGCGTCGGGAAGACGCAAGCCGCGCAGCAATACTGCAAGGAAGAGCCGGAGACGCTCTACGTGATCTGTGGGCCGGGCGCATCGCCGAAGCCGATCCTGACCGTGCTCGCAGGGAACCTAAAGGAAGGGTGGCACGGGACTCAGTATCAGATGCGCCAGAAGGTTGTGCTGGCCCTGGCGGGGAGCGAGCAGTTGATCATCTTCGACGACGTTGACCTGGTGCCCGAGACGACGCTTCAGCATCTGCGCTTGATCCACGATCAGACGCGCGTGGGGATGGCGTTCCTGGCGACGCCCGCCTACCTGGCCAGGTTGAAGGAGAAGCGGAGTCAGACGATCAACCAGTTCTTGAGCAGGGTCGGCCTGGAGGTCCACCTGGGCGGCTGCAGCGACGAGGACATCGAGATGATCGCCGCGCAGTTCAAGGTGGACGCGGAGGCGCTGGAGGTGCTTCGGAATGGCGCGGACGGCCAGGCGCGGCGGGCGGTGAAGGCGCTTCAGAATGCGGTGGCGCTGAACGGTGGCGCGAAGGTGTCGGCGCGGAGTCTTCAAACGGCGTTTCGGCAGCTTCCACGGCTGCTGTGAAGCCGAGTGAGGAGTGAGTAGTGAGTAGCGGGGAAGCAGAAGGCGTGAAGCACTACTCGGAGCCGGATGCGCGGGGGTGTCTGCGGGCGCTGGTGCTCCTGGGCGGGCAGGGGACGTCGGCGGAGATCCGGCGCTTCCACAACCGCGAGGCCCCCCACACGAGCGTGGACCACATGCGCGAGCTGCTCAGGCGCGAAGGCTACAAAGGGGAGACGTGTCCGTGCGTCTACAAGAAGCGCCCGGGGGACAGCAGGAAGCGGCCGGTGTATGTGCTGCGGGGGGATGTGCTGCAGGGGATGCCGGCGAAGCAAGAGATGCTGTTTGCGGTGACGAAGAACTGGAGGCATGAGGGATGACTGAGCATGAGGTGATGAGGCGGCGGATCGTGGAGATGGACGCGGAGCTGGATGCGGCCTGCGAGATCGTATCCGAATGGCTCGACGTGGTTGGGGTCGAGTTTGGCAACCATCCTGACTATGGCACCCGTGACGAACGGGAGAAGGTTCGGGACGCGGCAGCCAATCTCCACACGCTTCCAGAGCGGCGGAAGGGGTTGAAGGAAACGCTGGAGTTGCGGGCGATGGCCACAGTCGGGCAAACGGCACTCGTGCAGTGACTTGAGGAAGGCGGGGATGGAGGAGATTGACCTGGAGTGGGCGAAGCGGGCGCAGGCGAAACGGGAGGAGAATCTGAGGATCATCCGAGAGAGGTTTGAGGAACTGAAACGGCAACGGAAAGGTAGCCACAGAGGCACAGAGGAAAGCGAGGACGAGGATGGCGATACAGAAGGCGAAGGGCGCGCCGGTGAGGCGTGAGGACGTGGATGCGCGGCTCCTGGCGATCGGGAAGCGCGAGCTCGACATGGAGGCGCTTGAGAACGAGATGAATCGCGAGATCGACGCGGTCAAGGCGCGGTATGCGAAACGCCTCGGCAGCCTCGCGCATACGATCAAGGCGGGCGCGCAGGGGCTCAGGATGGACGTCGAGGATAGCCGGGACGCACTGTTCCCAACCAAGCGCAAGACGATCAATCTGCTGTTCGGGAAGGTCGGGTTCCGCGGGCAGCCGGGCAGCGTGAAGCTCGGCGAAGGGATCAACACCGAGCAGGCGGTGACGCTCCTCGAACGCCGGGCGCTCCACCACCTGGTGCACATCGAGAAGCGGGTGAGTAAGGACGCGATCCGGAAGCGCCTGGCCGACGGCGAGATCGGCATGCCCCTCCTCCAGAGCTGCGGGATCATGATCGTCGCTGGCGGGGAGGACTTCTGGTATCAGGTGGACCGAGCGAGCGTGCGGGAAGAGATGAAGAAGGGTTAGCCACAGAGGCACAGAGGGCACAGAGGGCACAGAGAACAGAGAGGAGAGGGGAAGGATGAAGGACGACGAGGTTGAGATTGACGTGCCGCGGTTGATAGGGAGAGTCGTGGCGACAATCCAAGGGATGGACGATGACCGCCACATGGCGCTCGCGGCGCTTCGTGCGCGGATCGGGGCCGCTCGGATCCGGCAGAGTTGGATTGCCGCACAGTACCCATGCACAAACCGTTTCTTGGCCTGCATCCTTCGGGGCGAGCGGCGCGCGAGCGCCGAGGTGCTCGCCAGGATAGCACGGATCATAGACCGGCTTACCTGACGGCTGATTGCTGAGGGCTTCGTGATGGCGGTTACGACAGGACACATGCGGCGGGCTTATTTCGCGCTGGTCAAGGAGCTCGGGATGAGCGAGGAGAACCGGCGCGATCTCAACGAGCGTGAGACGGAGAAGCGGTCGTCGAAGGACTTCACGCGGGCGGAGTGGAAGCGCGTGGTGGCGGAGCTGCAGCGCATCAACGGGCAGGACGTGCAGCCCGGTCGGCCGCGCCTGAAGGCAGACAAGCCCGAGGACCTGACGCCCGAGGACGGGCTGTTCGCGACGGAGCGTCAGTGTGCGCTCATCGAGGATCTGTGCGATCAGATCGAGTGGCGGGCGGGGCGCGAGCACGGGCCGCTGGCTTACGTGCTGAAGCACTTCCTGCTCGACCAGAAGTATACGCTGATTAAGAGACGGCTGACGGCCAGCAACGGCAAGGATGATGAGGAAGCCAGGAAACCAGGAGAGGGGGACGGCAACGGAAAAGTCAACTGGAAGGCGCTGCCGAGGGATGTCGCGAGCGGGTTGATCGTGGGACTGCGGAACATGGCGAAGCACTACCCGACAACGGCTGATGAGGAAACCAGGAAGGTAGGAAGCCAGGAAACGGAGGGGAGAGGATGATAACGACAGCGGCGGAGAGGTGGATTGTGTTGGCGGTGCTTGCGGGGCTCGGCGCGGCGGCCGGGTCGACGGTCACCGACCTGCCCTCCTGGGCGGGCAGCCTGATCGGTGCGGCGGCGACGGGCTTAGTGATCTGGTTCCTCTATATCCGAGATCCCGATCCCGATGAGTGGTGATGCGGAGAGGTTGACGAGCTCGCACAGCGGCCTACTGCGCGGTCGGTCGCCGGGGCTGGATGGGCCTTACTCGAAGCCCGATGCGATCCCGGATGGCGCGCGATCGGCGTGGGGGAGTATGGGGGCCCTGGGATTGGCGGCCACCAAGGCGCGGATGGTGCGCGACGGCGTCAAGGATGTGGCGCGGGTGCTCGGGGTGCAGGCGGAATACGCACGCCAACTCCTGGCGAACTTGCTCGGGGTCTCCGCCAACCAGGTGGCGCAGTGGGGCGAACACGGCATTCAGAAGAAGCGGACGTGGGCGGCGTGGTGCGAAGCGGTGGAGGAGACCATCAGGGCGCGGACCGGCGGCGGCGCCTCCGATGACAACAAGTTCGCGTCGCTTGTTCGGGTGTGGCGCGTGGAGTTGGGGATGACGCAGGAACGGCTTGCGGCGAAGTTGGGGGTGATCCGGCAGACAGTGTGTCGCTGGGAACGTTTGGAGGCGGTGCCCAAGCGCAAGACGAGGGAGAGGGTTTTGTGGATACTGCTACGATTGCGAAAGAAGGCCGGCTGATCAAGCCGCTGCGGTCGGTGGAGATCGACAAGCCGACGATGTTCTGCTCGACTGCGCACTGCATGCATCCGGCGGTGGTGGCGGTCGTCGAGGAAGGGTCGAACATCATCTATTTGATGTGTGTGGATTGCGTCTGGAAGATCGTTAAGAAAGGGGAGGCGAGCAATGTCGAGATGCGAGGTTTGCGGATGTCCGGACAAGCCATGGTTGCGGGTGAAGGAGATAGCAGTCTCCTTAAACGTCTGCCCGCGGACGGTGAAGAATTGGATTAAGGAGGGCAAGATCGTCGGCAGGCGTGAGGCATCGAGGGGCTGGTGGCAGGTGAAGCATCGGAGTATAGACAAGATGCTGGCAGTGTAGATATCGCATCAGTGTAGGATCCCCTCCTACTCTGGAGTCGTCCGGGGCGCGATGCCCCGGGCGGCTCTTTTTTTGTGCCGGCCGGGAAACTTTATATGGAAAAAGCGGGAAAAAGGTGGAAACCGCCCAGAGAACGGCTTGACACATGGACATGGGTTTGTGGTATAGGGCATTCATGGCGAGGTCATCGGGAGACAAGATCACGCAGGCGCGGATGCTTTACGTCGACGGCGGGAGCGCCGACCAGGTGGCGCACGCGATGGACGTGAGCGAGAGCACGGTCTATCGCTGGCGGGATGCGGACAAGAAGAGGGGCGTGGATTGGGACAAGCGCCGGGCGGCGAAGCACGACGATCCGCAGGCGCTGCTCGCGTTGCTGGAGCGACGCCGACAGGAGCTCGCGAAGGCCGATCCGCAGGGTCTCGCCGAATATTCGGCGCAGGCCGACGCGCTGCAGAAACTCGGCCGAGCGATCGAGCAGATCCGCGATGCCTACGGCGACTTCACAATGATCCTGAACGCGCTGCGGCGGTTTGCGCAGTGGGCCGTCGAGAACATGAGCGACGACGACCGCGAGGTCATCTTTCGTGGCGTCGAGGCCTTCACAGACGACATCAAGAGGAGCGCGAGATGAACTGGCTTCAGGTGTTGGTCTCCGTGCTGTGCGCAGTTGTCGCTGGGTTCGCCGGAGGGTGCACGGTCTCCTATCGGATGGGTCAATGGCGGCAAAAGGTCGGCGATCGCCTGGACACCGTGGAGGCGCGCCTGGAAAAGGGCAACGGTCCGGTAGGCATGGTGCCGATCCTGGACACACGCATGGAGGTGCTGATCGAGGATGTGAAGGAGATCAAACAGAGCATGCGCGATTGGCTGCCCAGGCTTGTCACAAACGAGGAATGCAATCGGAGGCACGGAGATGGCAGGTGAGAGGGAACGCATCGAGCTGCTACTGACGAGCGTGCGGCGCGACCGCGACGCCGACGAGGCCGCCGCGACGAGCGCGGCGGACAAACTCATCAGGGAAGCGAGCGGCATCGTTGAGCTGGTGAAGCTCGACCCGGATCGGATCCGGGCGCTGGCGGACGATTTCGCGGGCGCGGTGGAGCGGCTGAAGATCCACGAGGAGCACGCAGCAAGGTTGAGAGAGGCCCTGTCCTGAGATGGCGCTGAAGTGGACAAGAGAGCATGAACGGGGGCGGGAGGAGGTCCTGGAGCTCCTCTCGCGGCAGACGCGCCCGTTCGACGACATGAGCGCGGCGGCGGTGAAGGAACGCAAAGGGCTGCCGTTCTCGGAATGGTGCCAGACCTACCTGCCGCACTACTTCGACGTGCCGTTCTCTCCCGCGCATCACAGGATGATCGAGGCGGCCGGAGAGCCGGGGATGCCGACATTCATCGCGGCGTTCCGCGGGTTCGGGAAGTCCGTGATTCTCTCCCTGGCGCGTCCGATGAAACGCGCGATCGAGGGGAAGTGCCCCTACTTCATCTACGGCAGCGAGGTCCAGCGCCTGGCCGCGCAGGCGATGGATTATCTGCGGCTTGAGCTCGAACACAACCCGCGCATCCGAAGCGACTACGGCGAGATCACGGTGAAGGGCAGCGAGGAGGTGTGGGTGGCGACGCTGCCGAGGCCGAAGGAAAAAGGCGGGCAGTTCAAGAGGCGCTCATGCAAGTTCGAGGCGTTCGGGATCGGGATGAGCCCGCGCGGGCGGCGGTTCCATCAGTATCGCCCCGTCGAGTTCATCGGAGACGACCTGGAGAACGCGGAGCTTGCGCGGAACCCGCAGCGCGAGAAGAACCTCTGGGACTGGATGATGGACGAGGTGGTGCCCGCGCTCGAGCCGGAGAAGTTCATCTTCACGGTGCTCGGGACGATGTTCGGGCCGGGCTGCATGATGGTGCGGGCCCAGGAGAAGGCGAAGGAAAAGGACGCGCAGGATCGGCCGCTCGTGAAGGTGTTCCTCCAGCCGGCGACGGTGAACGGGCACAGCGTCTGGCCCGCGCGGTTCAGCGATGCGGCGCTGGAGCGGATACGGCGTCTGATCGGGCTCAGGAACTGGCTTCGGAACTACGACCTAAGTGCGGAGGACCCGGACAAGCCATTCCAGGCCAAATGGATCGGGGAATACGACGAAGAGAAGATCGACCTGGGGAACCTGCTGCGCGTGATGTTCCTGGATCCGGCGATCAGCGAGGCGCCGACCGGGTGCCCGAGGGCGTTGATCTGTGTGGGTGCAAACAAGAAGACGGGCAAGCGATACGTGCTGGATGCGTGGATCGCGAGGGGGACGGCGCTCGACATGGTGGACCGCTTGATCGAGTTCAACAGCCGGTTCAACCCCTATTTAATCGGCATTGAACAGAACGGCGGGTTCGCGCTCATCCGGCCGTTGCTGCAGATGCGCCTGGGCGGCGCATACATGCCGGTGCGCTACATCGACCACAGCCAGAACAAGGACGTGAGGATACAGGTCCTGGGGCCGCAATTCGAGGACGGGCGCTGGGAGTTCCCGATGAACCCGAACGCGGGCGTGCGGACGCTGATCGAGCAGCTCCTCAGCTATCCGGACGGATTCGTTGACGGGCCGGACGCGCTGGCAGGATGTGACGAGATGCTGCCATCGAGCTTCAACCCGCGCGCCGGGCAGCTCGAGTATCAATCGCTGGAGAGGCGGACCGACTTCGCCTGCGTGTAATGGCAAAAGAGAAGACGACACCGGAAAGAGAAGCGATCGCGATCCCCTCGAGCTGGGGCAGCCGCAAGATCGAGAGCGAGCTGACCGCGATCAATCTCTCACCGAGCCAGATCCGCGCGTGGCTGCTGGAGGCGGAGACGGGGGACATCTCGTCTCAGTGCGAGCTCTTCGAGCAGATGGAGCGGCGGGACGGGGAGCTCGACGGGCATCTGCGCACGCGCAAGAACGCGGTCGCAAGCCTGGGCTACGAGATACTGCCGGCGGACGACAGCAGTGAGGCCGAAGCGGCGGCCGAATACGCGCGGGACGTGGTGGACGGCATCGCGAACATGCGTGGCGCGATCTTCGACCTCCTGGACGCGATCGGCAAGGGGTTCAGCATCCTTGAGACCGGCTGGGAGACGTCGAGCAAGGAGTGGCGGCCGGTGGAGTTGCAATGGAAGCCCCAACGCTGGTTCACCGTCGGCGACGACGGGATGACACTCTACCTGAAGGGCGAGACCGCCGGCGAGAAGATCGAACTCAACCCGCTGAACTTCGTCATCCACCGGGGGCAGGCGCGCAGCGGGTTCCTGAATAACTGGTCACTCCTGAAATCATGCGTGCGGTCCTTCGTCATGCGCCAATATGGGGTGAAGGACTGGCTCGGGTTCGCCGAGGTCTACGGCATGCCGCCGCGCGTGGGCTACCTGCGCGAGGGCGTGGGTTGGGATTCCAACGAGGCGGCACAGTTCAAGGCCGCGCTCAGGGCGATGGGCATTGACATGTCGATCCTGCTGCGCGAGGGGAACCAGATCGACTTCCCCACCAAAGGGGTCACAGGGTCAGGGAAGGTCTTTCAAGAGCTCCTCGATTGGGCCGAGAAGGAGATGACGAAGGCGATCCTCGGCCAGCTTCTCACGAGCGGCGGGGAGGGCGGCGGCTCGTATGCGCTCGGCAACGTGCACAACCAGGTGCGCGGGGACCTGACCGAGACCGATGCCCTGGCGCTGGACGAGACGCTCACGCAGCAACTGCTGGAGCCGATCATCCTGCTCAACAAGGGGCCGAATACGCCGGCGCCACACTGGCACAGCCTGTTCGCGGAGCCGGAGGATCTGCCGGAGCTTGCCACCACGATAAAAACGCTGGTCGATGCGGGCCAGCCCATACCGCAGAGCTGGGTGCGAGAGAAGTTCAACATCCCGGAGCCGGAGGGGGATGAGCCGGTGCTGGAGCCGAGGGCGGGCGGCGGGATGTTCAGCAACGAGATCTCACCACGAAGGACACGAAGAGCACGAAGGACGGAAAGACAGGATCAGGGTGAACGGCAAAGGCACACGAACAGCCTGGTGCTCAACCAGGCGGGGGTGCAGGTGCGGCCGGAGCGGGGGCTGGAATGGCTGGCGGAGAGACGGGTCGCGACACCCGAGGCGTGGGAGGCGCTGAGCCCGGCCGGGAAGGCCAGGGCGTGGTATGTGTCGGGGCTGCCCCAGGAACGGATCGCGACGTGCGCGGACCTGCTCACCATGGCGATCTCCGAGGGCCGGACGCTGGATTGGTTCCTCGGCCAGACGGAGGCGCGGGGGATCGCCGTGACGGGTGCGGAAGAGGCGGCGGAGGGCCAGATAGACAACTGGCAGGCAAAGCTGGTCTACAACAACAGCCTGGCGAACACCATCCAGGCGGACAACTACATCAAGGCGATGGAGGGAGTTGCGGAGCGGCCCATTGGGGAGTGGATCCTGGGGCCCCGTCCGTGCGAGATCTGCCAGCCGTTGGATGGGAAACGCGCGCCGTTAAACGGCGTATTCTTCGCGAGCCACTGGCCGCAGCTGCATCACGGCTGCGAGTGTGACGTCGTCACGATCAGCCTGGCGGAAGCCGAGGCCGAGGGGCTGCCCATTGACGACAGCGTGCCGATGCTGCCGGGCGAGGTCTGGCAATACGATCGGCGCGATGCTTACTACGTCGAAGGGCGCGGGCAGGGCCCGCGCACGGAGGTGGGCATGCGCGACCGCGACGTCCTCTCCGGACTTCCCAAACCTGAGGAGCTGCTCTGATGGTGCTTCCGGACAACTCGAAAGTGGCTGACAGCAAACCTAAGAACGCGATCGTCCTCAATACAGAGATCCCTGCGGACGTGCCGGAGTGGGTGATGATCGCTCACACGGGTTCCTGGCGCGGGCATCCTGCCCGCCCGGAAGTCGTTACGGCGGCGCATCTGCAGAGCAGCCTGGACTACTTCAACCGGCATTACGTTGTTCACGGCGCGGACCTCACGATCGACTATCACCACCAGAGCGTGCTGGCGTCGGCCGGCCGGGTGGAGAAGGCGCCGGCGGCAGGCTGGATCAAGGGCATGGAGCTGCGCGCGGACGGCGAGGAGCTTTGGGGACACGTGATGTGGAATGCCGACGCGGCGAGGGAGATCGGGGCGAGGGAGTTCCGCTACCTATCGCCGGTGTTCCGGTTCAACGCGCCGGACCGAATCACGGCCGAGCCGGTGCCCATGATGATCCACAGTGTCGCCCTGACGAACACGCCGTTCCTGACAGAACTTGAGAGCCTTAACGAGGCCGCGGCCATTGGAGGCAGCGGCAAGACCAGCCCGAGAGAGGCGGGCGATTTGCCAAAGGAGGATGAGAGCATGGATCTATTCGACGCTCTCGGAACTGCGCTGGGCAAACAGCCCGATGAGGTGGCCACCAGTCTCGGGCTGGAAGCCGGCGCAGAGGACAAGGCGGTGGCGGAGGCGCTCGTAGCCAACGCCGCGCGCGTCAAGGAGTTGGAGGCGGAGGTGGCCGAGCCGTTGATCGTGAACGACGCGATCGCGGCGATGCTCGGCGTGGAGAATGGCGCCGACGAGACGGCCGTGAAGGCCAAGGTCATGGGGCTCCAGTTTGGCGCGGGGCTCGCGAACGTGCGCAAGAGGCTCGACCTGGCCGAGGACAATCTGCA
>SDBU01005839.1_pt1 | contig 14612 bp, 11 predicted proteins | sample 2277071 | NCBI WGS metagenome assembly SDBU01 (sample SAMN10397929, study PRJNA504765) | marine sediment metagenome | isolation source: marine sediment core GS08_GC12, 126 cmbsf | place: Arctic Ocean: Gakkel Ridge, Loki's castle | collected 2008
AGCTTCTTCTATTTCTTTCTCGTTCCTGATCCATACCTTAAGAGGTTCTTTCATTTTTTCCTATTCTCCTTTGTTTTTATTCTCCCACTCCTTTCAATTTTCATCTCTCTTATTCTCTTAAATAGATCATCAATTCTTTTATTTAAGTGCCTTATATACTCAAGTCTTTTCTGGAATAGACGATACTCTTCTGTTTTCTTCTCTATTTTTTCTAGGTCCCTCTTCCTAATGTAGGTTAAGTGCGTCTTTCCTCTTCTCTTTTCCGATAGATAGGGATAGGGTCCATGAGGCTTGCCTTTCTGGCACCTGCAGTTAGGATTGCCACAGATAACCTTCCTTAAGATTAAAGAAGAGGCGAACATATCCTTTGCCTGCATTAATCTGTTCTCTGCCTTCAATCTTTCCTCTCTTAAAATTGATATCTCCTGACGCAAATCGCTAATATTCATAAACACTTATCCTCATCTTATTATTAACAGTAATATTAATATTTAACTGCTAATAATATAGCAAAAAAGAAAGAGGGAGTCAATTTTGTTTTGACCCCCCTGGAATACTTACTAAGTCTTATTTACAGGAACTTTCGATTTGTCTGGACTACATAGATTCGTCACTATTTTGGCGTTTTTCAAAGAACGAAAAAAAGAATTCCCATAAACAAAGGGTTTCAGTTAACCCACTATCCAAAAAAGTTCTAATTTTGACTCTTGAGTGTGGAAGTTGGGCTAATACAGTTGCGGCACTTAGAATAGTTATTGGAGCAACATTTATATTGGCGATAGTTTATTCTATTTCAGGTTCAAATGCGTTTAGTACTCTTTTATACGGATCTTGGTATGTTATTATTTCTGCTGCGCTAATGAATATATTCGTATTGACATTCTACAAGGTAATTGAACTATCTGGACCAACAGCATCCGTGACATTTCTTCTATTAAGTGCTGTGTTTTCTACAATATTTGCTTATGTTATCTTAGGTGAAGTTCTCTCTATTGTTCAAGGGATTAGGGCAGGAATAATTCTGATAGGAATTTATATTTTTGGAGTGAACCGCTAAAGTTGGACAACTTTCAACCAGAATGGATGACAAGTTTCACCAGAATATCCATTCTTCGAGACCAACTTCTTTCCAATCTGACGTGTTTAGTTCAAGATCTAGATTACTCTTTTTACTCCACATTTATACAACAGATACATTCTTTATCCTATCGAAATCACCACTTCTAACTCCATCTATCAGTGCACCCATATACTCATCAATATTGTCCTCTGTTTGGGATTTTTCTGTTTCTCCCTTTGCATTGCGACCAATTAAAGAAACAGGGGCTTGTTCTAACTTGCTCCACAGTTGAGGATTCTTAGCAGCTGTTAGAATTCTTTCTTTATCTTCATCTTTTACACCAACCTCATCAAATGTGGTAGGAAAATTTATTCTTTTGAGAAATTTTATCATACCCTTAGCTACTATGATACCTAAATCTCTACCACTATATTTTTCCATATTTTCCTCTATATATCCTTCCTGTCTAAATATCCTACCAATTAATCTTAACTGGGGTTCAATAGCCGGCGCAAAGAAAACTGTAGCATAAGGATTTACCAAAGCGCAGGCTCTCCCATGAGTTAACTTATTAACTAAGGAAAAACTAAAAAGATGCCCGTAATTTGTTCCTCCAACCATTATTGCGTATCCACCTAAGTCTGTACCCAAGCCTAAGGCAACTCTTACCTCCCCATCTTTGAAATTATCTATAGCCTTCGGTAAGTTTTTCACAATTAAACTAACCCCTACTTCCGCAATTTCCATGGCCTTATCAAAGAACGACTTTCCTCTTGCTCCATATACCACCTCAAGGCTGTGAGCTATACCATCTAACGCACCATCAGTTGTAATTGTATAGGGAGCTCCGATAGTCACACCATAGTCAAAAACTGCCCACTTGGGAATAATAGCTTCATCTATAATTAGTTTTTTCTGTCCAGTTATAAGGTCGGTAACATTGGAGTATTTGGTAAGATGAGCCCCGGAGCTTGCTGCAGTTTGAACTGCTATAACAGGAGGAAGTTTCTTACGTTCTGTATTCAACTTCTCTGTTACAAGCTGCATACCAAAATAAGTTTCCACATCATCAGGATCCAATGTAGCTAGTACACTGGCAGCTTTTACAGCGTCAATTGTGCTACCACCTCCTATAGCAATTATACTATCAATTCTTTTTTTTCCTATCTGATTAGCAATTCTATAAACATCCTCACGAGGAGCATTTGGCTTCGCTCCTCTGATAATATCTAAAATATGGACATCTTTATTCTTTAGTAAAGATGTAGTTTCCTCTACAAAGGGCTCAATCCACTGTTCGCTACCCCACCCGGTTACTACTAACATAGTAGATTTACCTGCTTTTTGAACAAAATCTCCTGCCTTTGGTAACGAACCTCTTCCAAAAGCGTAATTCCCCTTTTTCCAATCATTAAGCATCTTTCTGGCTCGATTTTTGTACTCTTGAGTAAACATCTAAACTCTCCTGATATATTCAATACCGTAGATTTTGTTATTCATTTCCCTTTTGTCTCCTTTATTGCCTTTGCCACTGCCTTCCAGTCGTGGCCGGTTATACGTGCTATCCTGCTCTTATTCTTATCCCTTTGCCATAATGTTCCTATCGTTGTATACGTACCTGCTCCTATCATCTAATTTCTCCTTGATGTTTATCTTAAGGAGAAATTTTAGCATTTTCTTACCCTTTTTACTCTGTAATTTTCTTCGGCCTTTTCTATGGAATTTATTATAGCTTTGAGGTCGTGGAAATGAAACCCAAATGCAAGGGTTACTAGCTAATAAGCTGGATGCTGGCACAGGGAAATATCCCCACCTTGCACTCGAAAGAAAATCCCTCTATAAGATTCTCTATCAATTTTTCCCACTCATCGAAAAAGATAACCGAGGAAGAATAACATTTATGCACTTGCCCTTCAGTCAAATAGGGAGAGAAAAGATAGACTTTTCTCTCCTGCACACTGTCCCGAATAAAGGGGATCTCGTCTACATATTCAAACAACCTCATATCGGGTCCTTCCAGAGAATGATAGCCTTCACCCTCCACGCCGGCAGTAGTAACCACGATGACTCCATTTTTCTTGATTATTGATTTTCCCGTAGATAGATAGGGATTGAAAGCATTGGCAGCTTGGATCAAGTCTGTGTCTTTTGGATAGGCATTGAATATCCCCACGTCAAGGTCAGAGGAAGCCCTCGTAGCACAGACCCTACGGGCTAGTTTTACACCCTCCCGATGGGCCGCTACGATATCTCCAGCAAAAATTCCCGCTATCTCTCTTTTGGAATTCACCACTACATTAACTATAAAATCAAGTCCTACCTTTCGGGCTATTTCTTCAATGTCGTCTCGTACCTCATTTCCATCCGTCAAGCCCAATCCCCCTTTGATTCCCCTGATTGCAGACTCATGATTGGCCTTGAGAGTATCTATGCCAGAAATTCCAGGGAGTACGATCTTCCCTCCCCCCCCGAATCCTGCATAGGAATGGGGCACTATGCAGCCTATGCCGATTTTAACATCAGCATTCATGAACAACCTGTTGATGTGAATAGGCGTTCCTCTGCTGGATGTTCCTAGGTCAACCAGATTCTCAAAAGGGTGATGATTGTGTACAAGAAAAGAATCGTATACGGACCTGCCTAGTTTTTTGATTAAGTCTTTTCTTAGCATAGGCCTATGGGCCCCTAAACCCATGATAATAGAGATGTCTCTTTCTTTCACTCCCCCTTCCCGCAGCTCATTCGTTACTGATGAGAGAATTCTGTAGGCAGGGGTAGGCCTGGAAAGATCATCAACCACAATTACTGCTGTCTTTTTCCCTTTTGCTATTGTTCTTAGAGACTCGGTGCCTATGGGATTCGAAAGAGCCTCTGCTATATTCTCGTCTTCAATGCCAGGGGCATCGTTCATCGGAAAGACACTCAGGTCCCATTCATCAGGAAAGGTTAATTCGAACATCTCATCGCCGTACCAAGCCTTCCAAGGTATCTTAACTACCTTCATAGTATTACTCCTCGTATAAGATTCGTACAAAAACTCCTGTCTCCTACTATTAGTCCTTTTGCACCTTCATCCCGTTAGAGTGGCCTAGAAACTGAGAATATCTCCCACTCGCTTTCTAAGCCTCTCTTTAGTTTTCTCGCGAGCGGCGATAAAACCATCCATGGTAGTCTTCACCGGATTCCAATTCTCGACCTCATCGCCCTTGTCCAAAGAAAGCATGGAATGAGGTCTAAAAAGCTCAGGATCACCTGGCATATAGTAGGCCTGCTTGAACAGCTCACTCTGAGAAAGCGAGGTTAAGATGGACTTATCAACTGGCTTTTCAACCGCTGAAGGATCCAAATCGCGGAGACGGCCATCAAACTCGTGTCGAATGTTTGGGAAAACGGTTATTATGGGAACGCCTATCAGCTCCGTTATGTCTGGGAAGAAATCATCATAGTCTCTCAGGGAGGCCACCAATAGTTTGATCTCAGTTGGATTGAGGGCCAGCTCCTCCTTGGAATAAAGAAACCTGTAAGCCTTCTTTCCAACAGCTACCCCAGCGTACCTTGCTGTTTCCCTAGCGTCTGGAATTCCCATGGTGAGTAGCTCATCTCTCACAGGGAAAGCCAGCCGTCCATTCATTAATGCCAGGTGAGAGGCAATCGCCTCACCAGAACTCACTGCCTTGGCAAAAGGAATAAGCTGAAAAAGCCCGAACTCCACCGTTATGGTAACTCCGATGCCAATTCTGGTCAGAATTTCTGCAGCCTCAAGACCGGCTTTTATTCCGGGTAGCTTAAAAACGATGTTTGGGATGCCATCTAATTGTTGGTAAAAATATAGATAACTTTCAAGGGCCTCCTCAACCATCCTCTTGGCATCTCCGTGAGCAGTTGGATCAACCTGAAGACAAACATACCCCTTGCTTCCTCTGGATAGAAGGAAAATACCCCTCAATAAACGAGCGTTGTCCAGGACAACTTCACAGGTGAGGATATTGGTGAGTTTCTCAACTGCATCTTCCCTCAGTCCAGTTGTTCGTGTCAGTTGGTTCTCATTTAAGAATCGTCTAGTCATTTCATCAACTCGGACATCACTAAGATCGAGCTTTCTTTCCAGGTTCAAATAGACCAACTCCGGATTGGTGGTCGTAAATGATGCACCGAGCCACATAGTTTCTTGAAGGTGAGCCGCATAATCATTCCCTATCTCGGTAATGGTGCTCCCATTCTTCCTCATATCAGAGACTTTCTTTAAATTACTCATTTCAATGAAACCAAATATCTCGTCCAGATAGTGATCAATGCCCTCACCCACTACCCCCCTTACCGCCTCATCCAAATCATCAGCGCTTACAGCCTCACTTTTTAGCCGTTCTCTCACCCCCTGATCCAACAAACCGAGTACTTCCCTGCGAAAAGCTAAGCTTTCCTTTTCCCATTTCCTCAAAAGAAATCGATTCTTGCTAATCTGACCTTCTATCGCACTCTTTGAAAGACGTTCTTCGAGAGCAGAGTCTTCGCATTCCAAGTTCCAGGACACTAAGAAGGATTTTAGATTGATGGTTAGATTGATGAGAAAAAGGAAGATATTTTTACGGAAGAATGAATCAGAGGTGTGTACCAGGCTGTCTAGGTTTCTCCGAAGATGACCAAGAGACTTTTTAAATGAACTGGGCCTCGAAAGCAAGGTTAGATCAAGCCCAGCCTCCCTGGGGTGGTCGTTCTTGATCTGGGACACGGTCTTCTCGACTGGCAGTTCCGCCTTCATTTCCCTTTCCCTGCTAATTCTCTTGATTATTTGATTTCTTATGTCTCTATCTTTCACCAATCCCACTTTGTCTAAGAGTTTTTTAATCTTTTGTTCAAGTTCCATTTCTATCTCCTCTGTATAATTGAGCATTAGGTACGTGCTTTTCCGACGTCCCCTCGCTGGGTAGGAACTTGGTCTTGTCGATCGGATTAGGTACCACCTTGGATCGGGTAGACTGACTCTGAGCCTAGCAGCAAACTAGATCCTCATTGTTTACAATTCTGTATCCGCAGCTCCAAGTCTCCTACTTACATTTTGAATTCTCCTAAATACTAGACTATCCTCGTAGCTGCGAGCTTCCGGGCAAGTCTATCTTCTTTTGCAAGATTTGGAGATCGGGCTTGTTATTCCTAAACTCCCGAGTAAGCGCCAAATCCCCCATCTATAGGGATGACCGCTCCGGTTACAAATCTTGATGCATCCGAGGCGAGCCAAATGCACAGGCCGACAAGATCCTCTGGCTTCCCGAACTCACCCATGGGAACATGAGATATTATGGATTTTGCTCTAGGAGTAAGATTGTCGTCTTTATCCAGGAGCAAATAGTGGTTCTGTTTAGTGAGAAAAAAGCCAGGGGCAATAGCATTTACCCTTAATCTTCTATTATACTCTTGAGCCAAATTAGTGGCCAGCCATTGAGTAAAGTTATTAACAGCAGCTTTGGCCGCACAATATCCGGGAATTCTGGTTAAAGGACGAAAGGAATTAACGGAAGATATGTTTATGATGGAGCCTCCGTTATCATTCTTCGCCATGGCCTTCCCAAATACTTGACAGGGGAAAATAGCTCCTCCAAAAAGGTTCATCCCTACAACTTTCTCCAGGGCTGACAGTGAAATATCAAGAAAGCCAAGATTCTCTGAAGTGGTTGCTTCTTTGATGTTTCCTCCTGCAGCGTTGAGGAGAATATCTATTCTGCCAAAGTCTTTCATAATCTCATCGTAACAGGCTTTTAAGCTCTCAATATTCACAACGTCCACATGGTAACCCTTTGTCTTTATTCCATTTCTTCTAAGCTCCTTCACAATCCTTTCCGTACTGACAACATCGCCTATGGCAACCTCAGAACCGGCCATGGCCAATCCCCTAGCTATGGCAGAACCCAAAATGCCTGCTCCTCCAGTGACTACTGTCTTTTTTCCCTCAAGACTGAACATACTTAGAATGCTCCGCAATTTACTCTCCTCATCAAACTCCCAGCGCATCAAGACGTCCTTGACAGGGAGCTCAACTCTTATGTCTCCTCCACTTATTCCTATCTACCTCAATTATGCTCATTAGATGGATAAGTCTTAACGAGTAAGTATCCAATGAGTATAATGAGAGAATCGAACCACCACCGTCACCTGCTTCTCCTTTAAGGTTTGACCAGCAGTCCTCCGTCAACTGCCAGGGAAGCTCCCGTGACGAAGGATGATTCATCTGAAGCAAAATACAAGGCCGCATGGGCAATATCTTCTGGAGTTCCCAACCTACCAATAGGATGCAAACTTTCCACTTCTCTACGTGCAGCATCCGGGTCATCTTGCTGATTGATGTAATGGTCCAGGGCTCGGGTCGTGATAAAACCAGGACAAATACAATTGACCCGCACGCCGTAGTGAGCGTAGTCCAACGCCATCTCTTTGGTCAACATTAGCAATCCCCCTTTAGAAGCGCAGTAAGCAGCATCATTTTGGAAAGGTATATAGCTGGCAACTGAGGCTATATTCACTATAGACCCTCCATGATTCTTTATCATTTCTGGAATCACATATTTCGAACAGAGAAAAACTCCTTTTAGATTGATATCAATCACTCGATCCCACTCTTCTTCAGTTGAGTCCACCACCGAACGTAGAATTCCGACACCTGCATTATTACACAGAATATCTATCTTCTGGTATCGTTCGACAACTGAATGAACCATATTCTCAACTCCTCTTATTTTGGAGACATCTGTCGGGATAGAAATCGCACGACCCCCTGAATTATTGATACTATCGGCCGCCAGTCTTCCCGCTTCAGGAGTTCGATTTGTTATCACGACGGTGGCCCCCTCCCTTGCAAAAAGTTCAGCTATGCCCAATCCGATGCCACAACTCCCTCCCGTCACAACGGCTACTTTGTTGACTAGTCTCAATTCTAATCTCCTTCAAAACTGGTGGCGGTCATGGCTCCAGGGATTGCGGGACCCAGTATCCTCTAGAGTTTGTCCGCTAGCATTTCTTGCCAATTCCTTATCCGTATACCTTTATCATATTATCAGAAGCGGTAACCACGTTCAATTTTTCCCCATCTCGGCATTCTCATATTGTCTTCTGTTTCTCAAGGAAAAGGTTTGTTCCCTATCTACCAACTTTCCATCGTCTTTCCCTGTCAAAACTACCCCGTAAACATCCTGTGCTGTTTTATTTGTAATAAAACCATCCAAAACGTCCTCTTTTACTAATTCCGGATTCCTGTCAAAGGATGAGCCATATCCACCTCCACCAGGGCTTACACACATAACCTCATCTCCTTCCTGTAACTGAATGCCAGCAAATTTGTTGGGAGATTTGGTCCCGAAAACCTTACAAAAAGTTCGCCACTTATCATCTCCCTTACGACGAATTCTTAGCGCTCCCGGTTCTCCAGCAGTGCCTCCAAAAAGACCCCATGCTCCAGTCTCATGACGATCCATAAAGCTAGAAACGGTTATCTCTGGTGCTCTAACTTCCATGATCTTCATGACTCCACAACCCCCTCGGTGACGACCATGACCGGCGGATCGTGGAACTAATCCATATTGCTTGACAAGCCAAGGATAATATGTCTCAAAAACCTCAACGGGATTATTACGACAGTTACCATTAATCGGACATTGACAGTGATTCCCGTCGCTTTCCGCCTTGCCTCCCCAACCACAACCGTCAAGTGAGTAACAGGTGTAGTATTTTTGTGTTTGAGGGTGGACGCCGCCAAAGAGAAAGTTCAGCGAACTTCCCCCTGAGGCAGCAGCGATTCTTTTGGGAACTGCCATAGAGAAAGCCCCAAAAAGGACATCCACTATCCGTTCATGTATTTCTGAATTGCCCCCAACACAGGGAGCAGGTTCGGCCACATTAACAATGGTACCGGGCGGAATAATCATTTTGACAGGCCGGTAGCACCCACTATTACGGGGAATTGTTGAATTGGTGATGTTGAGCAAGGCATTGTAGGTAGCAGACGCGGTAACGCCGTAAGTACAGTTTACAGGTCCACGAGCTTGGGGACTTGACCCAGTATAGTCAAAGATCATCTCATCATCCTTGACTACAATCGTACATTTGATGCGATACTTTTTGTTCAAAACAACTCCATCGTTTTCCACCCAATCTTCAAAAGAATACTCACCATTTGGGACCTCCCTGATCTCCGCTCGCATCCGTCGTTCCGAATAGTCCAATAATTGCTTCCCAACGGCTAGAGTATCGTCAAAGCCATAGCGATCCAGCAGTTCCTCAAGGCGCCGTTCTGCTATGTTTAGAGATCCGATCATAGCATGGAAATCACCCCAAGAAACCTGCGGAGTGCGGTGATTGGCAAGTATTATTCTCCAGATGTCATTAACATACTCATTTCTCCGAATAATTTTGATCGGAGGTAGCCGCAAGCCTTCTTGGTAGATATCCGTGGCATCGGCGGCAAAACCACCGGGAGCTTTTCCCCCTATTTCGGTAACGTGTGCTATGTTAGCAGCAAAACCAAACAGCTCTCCTTGGTAGAAAAATGGTTTCAAGACCATATGTTCAGGTAGGTGGCATCCACCTCGATAGGGATCATTGTGCATGACTACATCGCCTGGGTCAAAGTTTTCAATCCCTAGTTCATCAATGGTCCACCTTACTGTGTACAGAATCGCCCCCATTTGTGCCGGGCAAAACTCGGCAGAGGCGATCATTTCACCGTCTCGATCAAATACTACACAAGAGAAATCAAGACCCTCGTTGAAAATAGAAGAAAAGGAAGTTCTCATCATGGCCACTCCCATCTCCCGGCACGCGTTAACCAGATAGTTATTAATAATAGTCAAGGTAACGCTATCCATTTTTTTCATGTTATCCTCTTGCCGATTCTAGTTCAATAATAATATTGAGTCTGCCGTCCACCCACATTCTTACGTCACATGGAACGAGGATTGTAGAATCCATTTCTTCAATAATTAGAGGTCCAAGGAGTTTTGTCTCTGGTGGCAAATTATTCCGTCTATAAATAGTATATAGTTTAGTTTTCCCTCCGCGTTCATAAACTTCACGAGCATCTTGTTGTTGTAACGCTGCTGCTGAGGAACTCATTCTAATTGAAGGTTTCGCTCTAACTATTTCCGAAACCAGGACCTTTAAATGGACTAATTCTATGATTTCTTCAGACAAATGGTACCCGTAGAGCTCATGATGGAGCTGGTGAAAGGCCTCAAAAGCAGCCTTGACACCTTTCTTGGGGTCATATTCTATGTCCTCTTCGTAATTCTGTCCATGGTATCGCATGCTGATCAGATAGGTTTTCCGTAGTGCTCCTTCAAATGCTTCTGCCCGCAGCTCATCTTCTGCTTCCTTGGCTAGAGTCTCTAATCTTCCCTTAACGATTTCATTGGTTGTTTTGTTACTTCGCCCAGCGACGGTGTGAACTCTCTCAACCCTTAGGTCTGATAACGCAGCCCCAAAGGCAGAACACACTCCGGGATGGGGCGGAATCAAGATCTTTTTTATCCCTAATTTGCGGGCCACAGCACATGCATGGAGAGGGCCCGCTCCCCCAAAAGCTACCAAGACGTATTTCTGGGGATCTAATCCTCGTCCCATGGTCATAACTCGAATGGCATTAGTCATATTCTCATTGGTGATTTCGACAATGGAGGATCCCGTTTCAAGCAGATCTATTCCCATCCGTTCTGCTAGGTGACCAACGGCCTCTTCCGCTAGTTTAGGCATCAAAGGTATTTCGCCTCCAAGAAAGTAGTGAGGATTCAGACGGCCTAGTATCAGATTGGCGTCAGTCACGGTAGGTTCGGTGTTACCTCTTCCGTAACAGGCTGGTCCAGGCACAGCTCCCGTACTGCGAGGGCCAACATTTAGCATTCCACCTTGATCGACCCAGGCGACTGATCCCCCCCCAGCCCCCAGAGTCTGAACGTCAATAGTGGGTATCGCTATCGGCAGACCCCACTCGATCTCGAATTCCGTGGTTATGCTTTGTTGACCATCGGTAACTACGCCGACATCACAGCTCGTTCCCCCCATATCAAAGGTTATCGCATTTTCAAAACCGGCAGATTCAGCGAAATACTTTCCACCTATTACTCCACCTGCTAGCCCTGATAACACAAACTGCACCGGGCGCTTGACAGCATTTTTCAATAAACTCATTCCACCGTTTGACTTAAGAAGAAAACAAGACCCCCCTATTTTATTCTTTCTAGTGAGATCGAGTAATTGTATCGAACATTCTGACAAAAGAGGCTTAACAAAAGCGTCAGCAATCACAGTACTGGAGCGCTCATATTCTCGCCAAATTGGTGCTACCTCATGAGAAAGAGAAATTGGCATATTAGGAAAACGGCCGCGGAGAAAACTCCCTATTTCAAGTTCGTGTTTGGAATTGATGTAAGAAAAGAGGAGGTGTACTGCAATTGCATTAATCGGTTCACTTCGGCAACGAGCTTCAATACGTTCATATAGAGTGCCTAGAGTTTTCTCAGTCAAAGGTACAATTACTTTACCGCTAGCATCTATACGTTCAGCAACTCCAAGACAATTACGGCGTTTTACCAAAGGTTTTGGTTTGAGCCATTGTAGGTTATAGGCCTCTTTTCGATTTATTCTTTGTATAAATGGGATATCTTCAAATCCCGCGCTGATAATCAAGATCACATTGGCTCCTTCTCGCTGGACAACAGCATTAGTGGCCACTGTCGTTCCATAAATGAGCCGAGAAACTTCAGGAAAAGGGACGCCAGATTTATGCACGACTTCTTCAAAAGCCTTAACTGGAGCTTCGGGATTGGAGGGAGACTTGGTGACTTCTATTTCTCCCTCTTCATCTATCACTACCAGATCAGTAAAGGTACCCCCTGTATCTATACCGACGATCTTGGACATAAGGTACTTCTCCTCGATTATACTCTAAAACCAATTGTCGGTTCTTGCCTAAATCTAGTATACAGCTAATATAAAGTTGTTTCTGTCAAGAGGTATCGCTCCCGGTGCGAGGCCGGCCAAATGAATTGGCCAGGCTAGAAGTGACCTAAGATTCTGAAGGCATTGGAGATTTCAACCATAAGATGCCGGGCCTGCCAGGGTAATTTACCTATCTTCGTATGACTTTCCTTGGCCCCCAATAGTCTGAATTGTAGACAATGGAATTCTCAACCTAGTATTTGCCCCATCTAATCACTGCCTCTATCATTGCTTCTATATTGCGCAAGGGAGTATCCCCGGAAATCTCTCCTCCCGGTGCAAGTACAAACCCACCCCCTGGTCCTGCTTTGTCCATGATTCTTCTACATTCAAGCTGCACTGTCTTTGGATCTTTTTCCCTTAGAACCTTTATGGGATGAATATTCCCTACAAGACATACCTTGTCGCCAATAGCTTTTTTTACTACACCAATGTCAATATTGGGGTCAAAGATGCTGAGAACATCTGCCCCGCACAGAGGAATCAGATCCAGTTTGCCTTTTAGTGAACCATCGCAATGCCACCAATGCTTAGCCTCAGGAAAAGCATCAAAAACACGTCTAACATAAGGAACGTGAAAATCTTGAAAGTGTTTTCTGGATACATAGCCAGGACCATCATCTCCCAGGGCTATTCTCTCAAGATTGCCAGCAAATCTTTCCATAGCCTTCCAAGCCTCTATTAAGGTTTCAGTACAGATATGAAGAAACTGATGGGCAAACTCAGGATTTTCCACAAGATCCATGAACCATCTTGTTTGTCCTCTCAAGCATCCGGCAAGGTCAAAGGGACCAAGGGTCCCCCCTACATCGCAAAGGTTCCCTGTCCGCGCTTTCATATACCTGTATGTTGCAAGACGAGCAGGCATTAGGCCATCATGATAAGGGTCAGGAACTTTCATATCTTTTATTTGATGTATATCATCAATTTTAGGAATAATCCATGGAGTATCATTTTCAGGCCATACTATCTGGCAACCAAACATTGTAGCTAAATCGTGGGCAAGGTAAAAGTCGGGAAATACACTTGTTAAATTCCAAAATCTTTTTCGGCAAGCCAGTTGGCAGTTCAACATAACCTCTGGGTCTTTGTAGTATTCACCCATCCTCACTTTCCCTATACGAGTAAATATTTGTCCATAAGCAGATATCAAAACAGGTATTTGACTAGGTTGCTTCAGATTCTCTGCCAAATGCATCATCTCAGTATTCTTATTAGCAAATTGCTCAAACTCACTCTTCATCTTAGTTCATTCTCCCTCTCAACGTGTTCTCATTCCTTATGAATATAGATTCTTGCTTAACTGCCTCTTCAGAGCCTCCAGTAAGACTCTGCTTTCCTGGTGCAAAGAAAGACATTTCCTTCCGGCCATCGTCTCATCTTCTTATACCTCTGAAAGAAATCTTAAGTTCCACCCTCACATCCATATGCTTATCAGCTCTGGAGGAATAGACCCTAAAAGAAAAAGGCTCAATCGTTGGAAACGATGCTCTTTCATTCCCTTTAAGATGCTGCGTAAAAGATATCGCTTTTTGTTAATCCAGGAGCTAAAGAAGACAATCAGAAAACATCTGAAAGAAAACCCTAACCCTGAAAAATTGTCTGTCTTCTCTTATCCTGGTGTTCTTGACTCCTTCCTTGATCCTCTGCTTAAGATAAACTGGTATGTACATGATTCCAGTGAATTGGATCACGAAGATTTCACTGTTTCCTACATTGTTCGCTATGCCAAAAGGCCGCCTTTGGTAGAGTGGAGAATCCTTGACTATGGCAAAAAGTCTGATTGGGGTAAACACATGGTAACCTTCTCCTACAAGGAAAGAGAACACCCAGAGGTAAAATGGACCGTTCCAGTAGAGAACTTTATCAGCCTTCTCATTCAGCATATCCCTCCCAAACATTTTAGAGTAGTCCGCTACTACGGAGCATTGGCCACCAGAACCAAACCTTTGCTTAAGAAAGTGTTGAGCCGACTCTTTTCCAGGATGAAAGAGATAGCTAAATTTACCCACTGGAGAGAACGTTTAATAACCTTCACCGGAAAAGATCCCCTTCGTTGTCCAATTTGTCAGAGGGAAATGAAGTCAGTTGAAGTGGCCTACTTCTCCAAAGAATCAGGCTCTCTTGCCTTTTATCATCCACCATAGCTTTCTCTTAACAACCCATCAGGTCAAAAAACGAATACTCACGTTTAAGATCATGGCCCAAATCCCTATGTTTGTCTGCCTATAGAGATACTCCGTCTTTTTGCTAATTTTGCCGTCCCTTCAGGTTCTATTTTAGGCTTTTCCCTATTCTCTCCACCTATCTACTTACCCCTTTTTACCCCTGCTTACAAAAAATGAGTCCATGATCTATCTTTTCATATCTATTACGCCTATTTCTCGAAATTATTGAGTTTCCTATACCGCAAGATACAAATCCTATAACCTTCTGTAGTCCTGGCTCAAGGAAAACCTTCCTTGAGCCAGAATCTATTCTTACAACTATTTCTTATTTAAGCCGTCCAGACTTTTGGAATATCCTGGTAAATTCTTTCTCCATTCTCTTTAGACTGTCCTCAATAGATAAA
>SDBU01005840.1_pt1 | contig 14611 bp, 40 predicted proteins | sample 2277071 | NCBI WGS metagenome assembly SDBU01 (sample SAMN10397929, study PRJNA504765) | marine sediment metagenome | isolation source: marine sediment core GS08_GC12, 126 cmbsf | place: Arctic Ocean: Gakkel Ridge, Loki's castle | collected 2008
GTCTCAGCAAGGTCGGCACGTGGGCCACTCCAACTACATTTCCTGCATTTCACTATATCGGTCTCACTCACTCTCTGCTCCCTTCTGCTCTGGTGGTTTGACCTCTTGAACCATATACGGACACCGTGGGCAGAACGGCCCTCGACCATTCGGCCAATACATCGGCTCCTCACCCACCCATCCACAATGGCCGCACCAGAATACAGGCTTCTTTTTCACCCACGGCAGCCAGTGCCATCTAACCTTTTTCATCCTTCTTCTCCTGCGCTGTGTCGAGGGCGGCAGGCTTTTCTTTGAGAACCTTGCAAAGTCCGTGGAGCAATCTGCCGCAGTCAATGTGATACACCTCGCCATCCCTGAAATTGCATGAATCCCTAACTACCTCTACCACTGGCTCCAGCAGGGCGCACCGGGCTTTCAGGGCGTCCCAATTATTCCTCATGGAAGTGATCTCATCGAAATCTGACGCTGCCATAATCACTTCTCCGATCTGTTTGATCTCGGGCGGCTTCTGCGTGATCCCGTCCTTCGTCAATTCAGGCATGAAGTGCTTCTCTGTCTGAGCGTGTCGGTGGATCTTATCTGGCTCGCCGTGCTTGACTATGCGGTAGTAGGATACGACGAGTGCTTTCCCATGTTCAAGCTCCTGAAGCAGCTCATCTTCGTATAATGGGATACCAACATCGTTGATAGTCCCTCTCTCCCGTACTAGGTCAGTCATGGTGCCTCCTCTATCCGGTACCAGGATCGCACTATCCCGTCTACGTGCTCCGTCCGATTCACGATGTCCCACCCCAGCGGCCGGCAGACCCTGCGGATGTCGCTGATCCGGTTCGTCACCTTGGTGAAGGCCACGCGCTCAAGGGTTGTCAGGTTGACCTCGCCGGGGTATGCAGACAGAAGGATCGACCAGAGCTTCCCTGCCCGGCTTTCCCATCCGATGCCCGGCAGGCGGTCGGGTGGTTGCGCCTTTTCTGTGAATATCTCGGTCTGCATGGATCTTCCCTCCTACCCTTCCCTGGTAGTTGTCAGCCCCAACCTGTCGATCAGCCTACCTATCCCCGAACGGTCCATCTTCTCCTGCAAGTAATCCTTCCGCATCAGGTGATACCGTTCCCGCGCCGCAGGTATCCACCACTCCTGATCCTCGGTCCGGTTGTCCAGCCCCTTCCATATCTCAATCGCATATTCCACTTTGTCGAAGTCTGACCGAAGGCACGACCCGATCAGCACGTCCACTCCGTACTTCTCGATATACTGATCCAGTGCCGCCCGGTATCGCTTGTTCCAGACCTGATCTGAGCCAGTCCTGTAGGCAAGGAAGGCTCCGAGCTCGCGGAAACTGGTGGATTGGCTAGTCGGCATTGGGTGCCGAGTCGGGGGCTTTACTGGTATTGAATCCTCCCAGTTGACCCAAATAGTGATTCCTATTGATCGCTGTCCTGTGTCTTTTTTGTATCTTTTCTCGGCATTCATTGCAAACCCAGATACTATCGCAAGCAGTAACTTCCGTTGTGGGTCTATGGCAATTCTCACACATTAATTCTTCACTCATTATCCAACGCTCCTTTCAGGGCCTCGATGGAGTGGTCTGCAATCTCGGCATATTTAGCGGCGTCGAGCGGGGTGAAGGTTCCACCAGAGTTGCCGTCATCGCTTATCCGCTCCATCTCGCTTGCCATCGCACACAGGGCATTCCATAGTGGGAGCGTAATTGTTTTTTGTTCGCAAAAGTGTGGCAGGTGGTACGTCATTAATTTATCAAATATCATTTATTCTCTACCTCCTGTTAACTCCGCGCAGCGGAGAATCTTTTGTAGTAGTAGTTGTTTGCTTAACTGCTCTACTGCTTAACTGTATTCTATTTGGCCCGCAGGTGGCCCGTTGGTGGCTCACAGGTGGCCTATTCATGGCCCGTCACCCGGTTCGTCTGGCTTATTGCTGCTCTGGTATCTCTCGTAATTACATATAGTTATGATGGTTCCTATGTGGTCCGTTTGGTGGTCCGTTTTTAAATGGATTCTATTCAGGTTTGATTTAAGTTTTTTCAGGAATCTTCCAACCTTACCCCGACTCCAATTCCATCGGGCAGCCAAGTATCGTTCAGATGCTATCAACTGACCGCGCTCAAGGATGACAACCGTACCATCTATTTCTCGGCGCTGCTTTTTCCATGAGGCTGATTGAATCAAATCTTCCCACGCTTCCCACCGGCTGAATTCACGGCGCTCATTCCAGAATGGATCGTGAGTGTAGGCCTTCCGGCTGATCTTGATATATCCATAGTCAGTCATACTTCACCAGAAGAGAATGGCCCCCATTTCACAGAGCGATCACCACCAAGAGGAAAGGCAGGGCTGTTACTGAGGGGGCCAAGAACATTGAATCGCCTCCTGTTGGTAATCGCTGAAGCGATCCTATCATATCCAGGTTGGGATGTCAACTCAGATTCCGATGGGCGGATCGAGGTCGATGTTGTCGGGGCGGTATCTTCTGATACGGCGAGCAACAACTATGAAGAACGCAGCCACCCAGAGTATCGGGTTCAATATCCAGCGAATAATCCAGTGAATCATTTGGGCCTCCCTTCCGAGGTGCGGACATTCTATTTGTCTATGACTGCCGATGCAAGGTCATTCCCGAAATACCTCACCGTGATCGTCGCGTTGTGCCAGATCAGGTCATTCACGACCTCTACCACCAGACCGCTCCTGAGCGTGTCCCGGTAGGAGACAACGAATCGTACCGGGGTGAGGTCGGAAGCGTCCCAGATAGGCGTGGAATCGTGTGGAATGGCCTGTTCCCGTCCATCACTCAGGCCCAGGTTGTAGCCGATGAGGACACAGACACCGACCACGACGAACGCCTTCACGAATCGCTCAAGGGTTGACTCGGGTTTCTTCGGCATTGACTACCTCCTTCCACGCGGCGATTGCTTCTCTTATTTTTCTATCAAAGACGAAGTTCCACAACGTGCTCCAGTCGGCATCACTAAACGCCTCACGAGCAACTATCAGCCCTCTAAGGTAGGCCGAGTATTGCTTCACTGCGCTCATGCCATAATCACGGAGCGGCACGAATGGCTTTTCTGCGCCCAGCTTACGCTGATATTCGCGGAAGTAATCTACGAATATGGTATCAACCAGTAGTTCGCTGGCAAGCTCCCGCACCTTCTTTACGCCGGTCATGGGGCCTCCACCTCTTCATACGATTCTGGATCATGGAACCACGACGGGCCAGTATTGTTTTCCTTAATGAACTCCCTTGCCAGCTCAACCGCCTCGTCTTCTGTTTTACGGAATGCCGTCTCAACTAGGTGCACCCAGATATCTTGGACCTGAACGTAGATTGTGGCCGTCCAAGTATACTCATTGATCCACTTAATTCTGAATGGCCCCGTTGTCCACCTGTTGGCATGTATACGGTATTTCATGATGCCTCCTTACTTGTCGCCAATATCATCAGGTAGATCCTCCGCTTCATCCCCGAACATCTCTCTGCCGGCATCCTCTGCGGCAGCGAGACATTCCGGGCAATCTATGTCTCCCTTGTTCTTAGGCTTCCACTTCCCATGCAGGAAGCAATCCATGATAATCATATCATCCCCCCTTCAGAGGGCGAGAGGGGCGTAGACGGTAACGCTCCCTCCCAGGTCGGAGACACCGGGCATGACACCGGACCGCCCTGCCTGCTGCCCTCATCACTACCTCGTGACCACGCTGGTGGACGGAACCGCCTTCACTCCGGGGATCGCCATGTTCTCCTTCTCGGCGACCGCGATACGGTTGAGTTCCTTCATGCAGGGTTCGAGTAGCATACCACGGAGATTTGTCTCCATAGAGACGTACACAATCAGCGCAGTCATGTCGATTACCTCAGCAGACCACGTTGTTCTTGATACCGCTCCCTGTACCTTCGCCACTGCTGGCGGCTCAGCCTTCACGGCGGGGGTGGCAACGGCTGTCTGTATTCTCTCGGCCTCCTCCTCATCGCCCCACGCCTCAGCTTCCTTGATGGCCGCTAGACGCTTCTCTTCCTTCTTCCGGGCCTCGGCGTCAATCTTCGCCTGAGCCTCACGGGCGATCAGCTCCTGCTCCTGCTGGTAGGTGATCGCCTTATCGCTCAGAACGCCCCGCGCCTCAGCCAGCGGCTTGACCAGTGAATCGCGGGCAGCCAGGATTTCCTTCTTCGCCGAATCCAGCGCCTTACGGGATGGCTCGAAGTGTTCGGTGATCTTCTTTTCACGCTCCCGGAGGGCCTTGATCATATCAAGCGCCATGCCGTGTTCGTCGGCTGTCGTGATCTGAATCTCTCCGGCCCTCACAATTACAGCACGGGCCTCCTGTTCAAGCGTTTCCGTTTCTGGTCGTGCTATGATGATCTTGTTGCTCATGGATCTCCCTTCCGTTTCTGCTGTCCGCGATATCTGACAGCTTGTCAATCATTCTGTCCCACGCGGAATTCTCGGTCAGTTTATATGCGAGGTCGTCGTCCATGTCTGGAAACTTCTCAAGCATTTCATTGACCAGCTCCTCGTGTGCCGCCATGTAGATTTCCTTGCTCACGGGTCTCCTTCCGTCAGTATGGCAGATCGTCGTCCTGGTTCTCATCCTCGGGGAACATCACCGCATACGCCTTGCGCGCCCTGCTGACTGCGATATCCAGACGCTGGCCCTTGATCAGCGCGAGCGTCTTGAGGCCCACCACCTCTTCGCCGCTCTTGTCGGTGAAGGTGGTCAAGTCCCTCAGCATCACCTTGGCCTCTTCCTTGTCATCGTCAGACATCAACATCAGCAGCTTGCCGAGTTCCTTGCGATGCCGAGTGTCGATTGCGTCCCGGTCCTCGTCGTCGGCTGGCGACGCTTCCCTCTTCTCCCGCTTGCCGGGTCCATCCTTCACGGCCTCGTCCACCTTCTTGTCGCCCTCGGGGTCATCGCCAGTCGGAATCAGGAACGTCTGCATCAGGAAGTATTTCTCCGCCCCGGTGTAGGCCTTCCAGATACCCTTGTCGCCCTTGTCCATACCGTCACCGAACCACGGCATCGTTACTGCATCGCCGGTCTTCGGGTCGGCAATCGTGAATGTCATCTGGACGCCAGTCAGCAGGTTCTTCTCGCCGAACACCTCGCGCTCGATACTCTCGCAGGATGGCAGTAGAACCAGGCCGTGCTCGACGAATAGCTTGCGGACGCTATCGAGAACGTCAGCAGCCAGAGCATAGTCGTACTTGTGAAATTCATTCCTGCCCCGCTTCGGGATATGCTCCACTCCCGCCATGACCTTCGCCATCTTCGGGTACACGCTATTCGGTTCACTCATATTGACACCCTTTCCTTTTTAACACATTCCTTGTGCCCAAACTCTGACTTCTCGATTGTGAAATGTGTGTCTGGTGTAAAGTAGTGATTCACATTATCCGGAATATCATCGTATGAAATATACCTACCGCAGACGATACACCTGAAAACTGGATCTCGCCCGCTCATAGGTCTCCCTCCCTTATCTCGTGTCCGGTTCCGCAACACCTCTGGCACTCTGTCTCCGTTGATGAATACTCAGTGTTGTTGCACCTCGTTCTGACGATATATCCGCGCCCGCCGCAAGCCTGACAGGGAGGACTCACGCCGCCACGCTTCCTTTTGCGGGGAAGTATCGCGATCCGCTCCTCCCAATCACCGAGCAGCTTTCTTACCTTGTAGATGAATATCTCGGGCACAGTCGGTCTCCTTTCCAAGAGGTGCGGCGATTATACCACCTTACTTGTCGGGTGGCAAGTAGGATTATATCCGCTTGAACTCGATCACCCAGACCCAGGGGTTGTCATGCCATGCGTCCTCGCCGTGAATGTTGTTCCACACCTGCGCGAATAATTCTTGGGCGATATCCCGATGTGATGATACCAGCGATCCGACGCCTTCCTTGTAGACATCAATCGGGGTTATTCCCTGTAACCGTTCTGCCCGCACACCAACCACGGCGAGCGTTATCCGGCTGGCCCAGCGATACATATGGATCGGGGACCGCCACTTCTGTTCACGATGGAAGAGACCACCGTCGGCCCGATAAATGATCCAGTTTTTGTATTCCTTTTTTATAACTGCATCCGTGAAACCTCCAATCCGACTGGGGCCGACTCCCCATGTCTCCCGTACCCAGTAGCGATCACCAACCTCGCAAGGCAACGCACCTGCCGGGAGATATTCCCACCACTCACGGGATGCTGTACAGACTGATGCGCACCTGCCTCGGGTATGAAACTTCGGTGGCAACTGATATAACCACCGCCCCGAACTCTCAATGAATGTTGGTTGCTGCTTGACGATCCGTCTGGTCTGAGTCTTCTGACCGTCACGTATGGCCAGCACCATCGGACCGCTGAAGATAATCGGGCGTTCCTTCATGCCTGCGTCTCCTTCCCTGTCTCATCCCATGCCTCGATGAAGGTCATGAGGCGTGCGGATTGGTGTTTGCCGAGATTGTACTGGACCCGGTGCCGCATGATCTGCCCCCGCTGGTCATCGGATAACTTACCGAGCGCACAGACGGACCTCGCCCACCGGATCGGTTCGTTGTCTCTCAGGTGCTCGTTGGTGACGTCATCGAGAAGCGCCCGAACGTGGTCGAGCATATCCCGGGTAGTCATCGGCTTGTTCGGCCAGTTGTGAGGGGTCCAGAGGGTGTCAGTCATCGTACAACTCCCTGCTGAACTGCCAGTTCACTTGCCTCATGGTGTGCATCGTTGAGCTTCTCGATCATACTTTCAACCCACAGGGCAGCGTTATCCTCATACAGGTCATATTCCTCTTCATCCCACAGGTCCTCTACGGTCTGTGCCATATGCTGAATCAACAGCTTGAACGCAGCCAAGTAGGCGCCCTCATTACCTGTCGGGATCTCAATTTCAACCCGGATGTGTATCATGCCCCCCCTCCATTCGGTTCCGGGTGACGCTTGCCCCGGTTGTCTCGGCTCTTCAGGTATCGCTCGATCTCTTCGGCCGTGTAGTACCGAGCCTGACCGGGGCGACCGGGATCAATCGCGGGCACGATCCGGCCGGCGGCCACGAGCTGGTTCAGTTGCGACCGCCCGATGTGATACTTCTCCTTGACGTCTGCCGGGGATAGGTACTTCATGGCTGCTCCTGTTCTGTCCTCAATCCTCTGGCATATTCATGCGCCGATTCAAGACCATACCATTCCTGACAATCATAGGAACAGAACGGCTCATGATTCTGCCGCTTCCGAATCTTGCCGCACCGCATACATCGGGTTGTGTCGACGTGAAGACCACCACCGCGCCTTGTTATTCTGGCATCGTTCATTTCCCCGCTCCCTCCTCTGGGTACGCCGCCATCACACGGTCGGCAGTAGTGGGTAATACATCTACTGGACCGCTCCATTCACCGCACCATTGATGACGGGGCATCTCATTGAAAAGGAACCCGCCATTCTTCCACGTTGGAAAGTCCGGTGGATACCGATGGCACTCTATCCGCTGCTCCTTCTTCCCGGAATTGTCCATAGCATAGCCGCAATTCGTGCAAAACTGCTCCGATTGCTTCATCCTCCCGCTCCTTTCTCACCGAGTAAGTCGAGAACCTTGCGCTCCCACCTCTCGCCGCTGAAACCGTGGTCAAGCTCGATAGCACTGTGGTAGCAGGAGCCGTGGTCGAGTAGTTCCCGCAACACGGCCTCAAGATCGCTCTGGCTGGTGATTCGATCCGCTCTATTCTTTAGCACCTCGGTTAGTGAGTCGATAAGCAGAGTGGCCAAGTCCATAGTGCGCTGAATGTCCAGCTGAACGTACCTGCCGCCAATGGTCAACTGGTGCCCTATGCCGTGGTGTCCAGCGACAAACCGCGTCACCAATATATCACCACGGAGCCCCGGCCCCATACCTGGGAGGTCCATCTCCCTGATGCGTCCAAGCTCAGTGCTCATCCCCCGCTCCTTCCTGTCTGTCCCGGTATCTCATCCATGCCTTGCGGATCAGCGTTTCCCCGAGTGTGTCGGCTGCATTGTACGCGCCCTCGATGAATAGCCAGTCCGCGTGATCGTCCTCGGCCCCGTCGTCACCGTCGATCATGGCTAGTTGAGCGAACCCGAGTTCGGGCGTGAGGGCATTCATCATCTCCCGGTGCGCCCAGCTCAGAACGTCTCTTGCGTCGATGGTCTATTGCTCGGTCGGGTTCCAGTTCAGGGGCTTCATCCTATCTGCTCCGCCTGCCGGATTGCATTACCGATCCGTCTGAGCATGGCCTGCAGGTCATCGAAGAGCATCTTCACCCGTTCGAGTTCGGCGAAGTGCTTCAGGCCGGTGAGTGAGAGCGCCCCCATGAGCGGGCCGTCGGGCAGGTAGACGTCACGCCCGAGCGGGTTCTCCTTGTTTTCGTGGATCTCATACCCGAGGTCCTCAAGGCGTTCGCGTGCGATCTTCTCTTCCTGGGTCATGGTGTCTCCTTCCCCTTGACACCGCCACGCTTATGCCACTTCTCTACGTTCTTGCGCGACCCCCAACATCCATCCGGTGTGTAGTTGAAAAAGTAGGCCATATAATCTGGCAGGGCGTGCCGGTTGATATCGTCGGCCCTTCTTATTGCCACGAATAGATCATTGGAGATGACGGCTGTCAGGAAACTACCAACTGGCCTGCCGGTTTCGATCCATGCCAACACTGACTCCCTCATGTGCTCCGGGATAAGGTTGATGTTCTTCTCGTAATCCGTCATGCCGTGCCTCCCATCGACAGGGTGATTGATTCCTGTTCGCGCTGAATGTCAGCCGCCGCCATGCGGTCGAGTACGATCTTGATGATGTCATCTTCGACGTCAGTCTGAAAGTGTTCATCGAAGAACTCGGTGATCGCAGCGTCGCAACACACCGGAAGCCCTTCGATGAGGATGTTGTCACCGATCAGCAACTTCTTTTCGCTGTCGGGGTTGATGAAGTCTTGGTCGTGTTCTTCCCACTCTCGACCGCAGAATGAGCAGACATCTCGCGATGTCCACATTCTTTCAACGCTGCCAACGTGATCGACGTGCCGCTCTATTGATTGTTTTATTGACTCACACATCTGCTCGATGTGTCCGTTGTCAGTAGTGATTGCGAGATGCTTTGTGTCGGGCCAAACGACGACACGGTATTCGCTGTCGATTGTCTTCTTCATGGGTCTCCTTTCCAGAGACTATGTTAGATGTTCTCTGATATAGTCCATCACCATACAACTGTTACCATCACCTATCAACTTTCCATCTGGTGCATAATCCGATGATGGAAAAAGCCTGTCCCGGCATCGTGGACATCGGCCACCTTGTACTGCCGCTACCCGTATTGATATTGTGAGGCCATGCGAATAAGAACACTCGGCGTTGGTACAAATGAATAGCGGCTTTTCGGTGTCCACCCTGCTCCTCCTCCTTGTGTTTATCCGATCACGCTCTCCACTGCCTGCAGTCCTATCTCCCTCATGGCGGTACAGAGGTCAGCCGCCAGCTCGTGATGCTCGATGCCCAGACCGCCACCCAGACAGACCTGTCCGACGACGGCCTGCATCTCTTCGAGGTGGACGTGATCGACCGAAACCCTGATTCCGTTATCGGTCGCACCCCGAATGGCTCGCAGATCATCCCGGACCAGTTCGATCCGTTCTGTATGTTCACGATCCTGGAGAAGTGGGATCATCTGGTCAATCAATTCCCGCGCCTCCCTGATCGTTCGTGCCGGGGTCATGAGCATCTACTTTCCTCCCGACAAGTAGAATGGGTGTCTAGTGTACGGGTGTCAAGTTTAATGTGCAGTTCTTACATATCTCCAAGTCATCAGCCTCATGACCTTCGGACATATTAAACACGCAGTCTGGTATCCGTAGCCCGCACCGAGTAGTGCGGCTATCAACCCTGATGTGTGCCTTCGTCCACTGGCGAGGCACCAGACACCACGCTACCTTGGTGAACGTCATCGCCCGAGGATCTCATGAATTTTCTTCTTCATCAGGTTCCGTTCCCACCTGATCCGAGCGAGGGCGTCCTTGCGTGTTCGGTGGGCGTGTGTCTGCCAGATGCGAGCGTCCGCTAGATGCGGCCAGCCATAAGGTAGGTAGGCGTCCCAGGTTCCATCGGCCATCCGCTCGACCCGGTAACCGTCGTGCGTCTCGTAGGTGCAGGCGTCGATCTTTCGGAGGGTCATCATCTAGCCCCTCATGAAAGAGCCGGGAGTGAACCCTAGCAGCTTCTCTATGCGCTCCATTTGCCTGTCAGCTTCGGCGCTGATAAGATTGGCAGTCTCTTCGTCGTACTGGCCACTCTCGAAGAGACTGTAAAAGACCGTTCCCATGGCGATCAGAAGCTCTTTCTTGGCGGCGTCCTTGATCTCGGTGCGGGTCATCGTCTGGTTGGTTGAGTCGGTCATTTCGTGGTCTCCTTTTCCTTGACTACAAGATACACCTCTAGTTGCCACCCGTCAAGTATAAAAGCGGGGAATCGGAAACTATTTTCAGGGGGTAAAAGTGAAGGCCCTCCCGAATTAACGAAAGGGCCTTCTGGTGATGGCGCAGGGCTGTCTAATTGCCATTCTCCGCTTCCAGTACAACCCTAATCTCGAACGCTTGTTCCTGTGCTTTCGAGATATGGACGAGGGCTGTCGATGCTAGTAGCTGGATAGTACCAATTTCTGACTCTGCGCGGACTGCGCTCAGCTTAAGGTAGGCATTGGCAAGGTGTGAAATCGCCTCGTTAGTTTCGTTGAGTGCTTTCATCGTTGGTCCCCTTTCCGGAGGTGTTATTGACCTGATACAATAATACCACAATAGTGTACGCCCGGCAAGTAGAATCTGAAACTATTTTTCGGGGGATAAAAGGGCCGGGCCAGGAGGGTCTTAGGGGGTGCTGGCTCTCGCCAGCCGGAAAGGAGACCCTGACCGCATCCTGACCCGGAGTTCAGCTTCCTACAGCGACTGCTACATCCTACCCCTCTTCGGGGCTGGTGTCAACCTTCCAGACATACTTGTTCAGCAGCCGCACGATCACGTCGATCATGGCCGGGAATATCTTGGCCACGATCTTCTTGATCCGCTTAACCGGTAGCAACCAGCGAAGCCACCTGGGGAGCTTGGGAAGAAACGCCTCGATGATCGTCGCCGTGACATTGAATTTCTCATCCAGCCATTCAATGACCCCGGTTACGATTGCCTTCTTGGCGTTGCCGGGCATTCCCTCGGGTGACATCACTTCGACTGCCTCGATCACCTCAGTGATCACGTCGAAGACTTCCTGTAGCTCGAAGGGCGGATCGATCAGCGCCTTGATGGCAACGCTACTCTCTTCAAGCTCCTGTATTACAGCTGCCGTGATTGTTCTCACACTCATGGTTCTGCTCCTTTGCTATATGGTAATCCCCAGGCTCCGCGCAATGAGCCGCGCCCGGCCGAGGTCGCTTCTGATCCTGGTGGTCTTCCGCCAGCTTACTTGCAAGTGGATATGGTAACCCATGCCGACATTGTGATGCACCACGCTATCGTACTCAGGGCGCTCATCGTCATAGGCTACGAGTTGCGAGAACCAGGCATCGATTGTCTTGGCCTCGGCCTCTTCGATAGCCGGGCAGGCGGTCGCCACGCTATACGGCCAGAAGTCGAGATCATCTTTCCTGTACGGCCTGATCCCGAAGTCGATTCCCCGGCCGAACTGGTGGACACTTTTCTTGTACGGGCCGGTCTTCGGCTGACGGTAGTATGATCGCTGCTGCTCCTCATTCCTCATGATCTCGGTGATCACCAGGTCCTTGCCGAAGGTCTGATGAGCGAACCCCATGATCGAGTAGGCTATGAATTGCAGCCTTGCATCCATGCGGCGGAACTGGTCCTGCACTATGATCCGCTGATTCTTCTTGTATCGGAAGGCCATTAGTCTATCAGCGATTCAGGGTGAATACGATTGTGGTTGGCGATCACTGAATTGAGAAGCTGGCGTGTCATCGAGCATCCATCAGAGACCACACCGAGCCTGTCGCTCTGTTGCCCCGTACGCTTTTCCAGATCGTCAATATCCTCATCCATGTGCTTCAGGCGTTCCTCGTTCCTGGCAACGTGGACCTGGAATGACACCGATCCATCCTCCTCAATCAAGTCGATAGTGTGGGCCATCAACTCTTGGGTCGCTGCCATCGACTGGATCGTGGTCTTGCCGTTACCATTACGTCTATCGCGTAGCAGAAGATATATAATGAAGATCAAGACACTGGCAGTCGGGCCGAGGTCCTTCAGCAATCCAATGAGGATAGTTAGCTCTCCCATGATGTTCCTTTCAGACTCTCGGGACCGGTTGCAGACACTCGACCTCTACGAGCTGTGAATACAGCTCGGCATTCGGGTGGTACCGGGCAATCTCGTTTCCGAGTGTCACGTCCGCAAACAGTGGGGCACCTATTCCCCCCACGAGTGCTGACTCGACAGCCTCGGCTACGGTGGTCGCCTCAACCGGGTCATCGGCGTAGCAATCAATCTGGAACCCGACTCTGCGCTCAAGCGGTTCACCGGGCAATGCATCGATCTTCGCGGTAGTTATTCTCTGGAATACACACAAGGGGAATGACACGCCGGGAGGAAAGCGGAGCCGGTAGATGCCCGTCCCGACAAGTGCCGTCAGGGGAGCATATCCCGTGAGGGCGTCGTTCAGCATTGCCTCGGCGCTGGGGACCGTAGTGGTTTCTATGATCGTGACGTGCGCAGTCGATGGTGTGCCAAGCGTGATCCATCCGACGGGTGTGGACAGTGTGACCACGAATGCCCGGTTGCCCTGATACCCGGCCCTGTTGGTGATCGGCACAGTGAAAGTCTTATTCCCGGAGTCCCCGTCAGCCCAGCTCAGGGTGCCAGCCGCTGCCGTGTAATCAACCCCGGCAATGGCGTCCCCGTCACTGGTCGCATAGTCAATGTCTGCCGCGCCGTAATCTCCATCCGCCCGCTCGACCGTGATGGTGACTGTCCCTGCGTCCTCATCCACGCTGTATGAGGGGCCACTCAGTTCTATGTCGCTCGGGATCTGCTCGAACTGTACCGATATACTGACACCATCCATCTGCAAGAAGGTGGGATCCTCCCAGGTCAGCCGGACTCCGAACCCCGGATCCTCAACATCGGCTTCGGTAAGGTTCACTCCCCAGTCGTCGATGACCGGAGGTGCTCCCGTATGGTTCACGGCTCCGGTGAATGTTTCGTCGAAGAATGCCGGTCCGGGGGTAGTGATGCTAATTGTGAACGGGTTGCCGATTAAGGCGCCGCCGAGGTATAGCTGTGCCGTAATGTCTGAGAAGAAAAAAGCGATGCTCCCCACAATTCGCACGTTGATTATAACTGGGGATTTACCGTCAGTGACATACGAAACTCCCCAATCAGTGAAAGTTCCAAAGATCGTGCGAATGCCGGAGGCTGTAGCCGATACTTCAAGAACACCGTCGATATCCCAAACTGCCGGGCCTCCCACGCCGAATTCTTCTATCCCGTCTACTCCGTCCCATGCAACGATGGTCCTTGCGCCAGGAGGCGTGTATGGTCCTGCAAGCGGCATGGTCTAACTGGCCGTCTTCGTCAGTGACGCAATCAGGGACTTCACGGCCGCAATCTCGGAAAGCCTGAGCGTTGATACCGGCTCGCCCTCGCTGGAGAATGACAGCTCCCCGTTGCGGGGATCGACTGAGGCGACCAGTTCCCGGATGCTGTCTTCTTTTACCGGGGCGATCAACTGCTGCCGGAGGTCCGTCTGGGCCTCCACGTAATCGGCCACGATCTTTTCTAACACGTTCATGGTGCTTCCCTATGCGGCTATCACGGATACCAGCCGGGATGCTCGAAGTACAGGCCGAATAGGGCGAAGATCAGCGGGGGGTTGCAGCCGAGCAGGCCCGCCGGTCCGAACAAGAGCATCGCCAGCCAGAAGAAAAATGTCCGTGCTTTCATCGTCTGCTCCTTCTCATGAGGACACCAGCGTACAGAGCGGTGCCCTACAGTACGTCCATGTTCGCCCCGTGTCGGGGGCATTGGTCTGTTCTGCCTGAATGAACAACCATATTTCGTATTGAGTATCAATGGCGAGTCCCGAAACATCAACGTCTATTAACTTGGCGGTATATGCAGCGTCTGTGAATCCGGTTGTACTGTTAGATACCACCACCCCACCACCAACGGTGCGAACTTCAATCCTGATAAACGAATCAGCCTTTGCCGGCTGTCCCCAGGTAGTCGCATGTTTCGCCATGCACCGGAATCTGAGAATTCCCTGTGATGCACTGATATGATAAAATGATCCGAACTTCAGGGGATACAGGAACACGCTTGAGTTCTGATCCGCCAGCGTCACCACCACGAACTCTCTTGGATTAGTGGCATCCGTCGTTCCGTCTGGCGATAGCTGCAACTCCCCGAACAGGGTCATCTCGGTCGCAAGTTCCTCGAGCGTCGTGGTCATGGCCGGGCCGATGAGGATCTCACCGCTATCGAGCTGTGAATCTAACACCTTCCCGTAAGTGGCCCCGTCCGTCACATCGTCGAGATCGCCATCGGCCGAGTCAAGGTCTACTCGATTGGCATTGAGGGAGGTGAGCTCAACTTTACCGTGAAC
>SDBU01005841.1_pt1 | contig 14611 bp, 20 predicted proteins | sample 2277071 | NCBI WGS metagenome assembly SDBU01 (sample SAMN10397929, study PRJNA504765) | marine sediment metagenome | isolation source: marine sediment core GS08_GC12, 126 cmbsf | place: Arctic Ocean: Gakkel Ridge, Loki's castle | collected 2008
CCGTCGCACTTCAACCGCACGGCGTCGGCAATCGCGGCGGCCTCGCTCGGGTTGTCCGACATGCACTTCACTTGCAGCCGGGCCTCCGCCAAAGTCGTCGCCCCGCCCTGCACGTGTTCCGCCTGGCCGGAGATCTTCTGCACCACGATCACCGGCAACGCCTTCCCCTCGGGCACGGTCACCCAGAAGATGTCGCTGGCGCCGTTGTTGGTCAGCAGGTCGGTAATCGTCGACTGCTGCCCGAGGTAGTTGCAAAATGCGGTTTGCAGGCTCATGTCTTCGCCAGTTTCTTGGCTTCACGTTCCACGCCCACGCGGAGGGCCTTGGCGGCAATCTGCATGACCTTGCCCTTGTTGGCATCGAAGGCGGGCCGCACAAACGGCATAGCTGGCACGAACCCAACTACCGTTCCGCTGGCGGTGACCATCCGATGACCCTTCTCCACCAGGTGTGCGTGGGCGCCTTTCGGCCAGGCTGCACCGATCACCGTCACCACGGCCCCGTTGTGTTGGTAAGTTTTCGTTTTCTTCTTCAGTGACGCCGCAAGGATGTCCCGTGCCTCGACGCTTTGCTTTGCCCTGAGATTAACACGAGCGGCCCGCAGGATCGGCGCGGCCATCTTTGACGTCACCTGGCGCACGACTTTGCGATACACTCGATCCGGGAGGTGTTTCAGCAATTCGCGTAGTTCACGATCCCCGAGCAGCACCGCGCCGCCGGGCCCGGTCCGATCGACCCGCTCCCAGCCCCCAGAATCAGTTCTCGCGTATTCCTGCGCCATCGACTCGCATTCCTAATCCGCCGTCACCTCCACACACACCATGTCGATAAACTCGCTCTCCTCGTCGACGTTCGTCGCCGACACGATATTCAGCCGCCGCGTGCCCAGCGTCAGCCAATAGGTCGGCTTCACGCCGCTCACTTCCGGCGAGTAGTAGATTCGCACCACGTGCGTCATGGTGGCGTGAACCTGCGACGCCCGGTAATACTCCCGCCCGCTCTGCGGCAACACGCTGGCCCACACGTCGGCCACGTGCGGCTCGGTAGTGGTGGTCTCGCCGTCGGTGGTCGTCGTCACCGTCCGGTAGATCCTGATCTCTTTGTCAAACGCTCCGGCGACCATTACGCCTCTCCGTTCGATTCGCCGAACTTCACGATTCGCGGGTCAATAAGCCGCGTCAGCGACAGCAGGATGGGATCTTGCGGAGACTTGCACTCCACCTTAAATGCCGTCACGTATTGCTCCTCGCGGCCGTCCAATACAATCACGGGTCGCCCGCGAGCATTCGTGCTAATGCTGAGGTGCCCTACCTCAAGCGACACCACCTCCGGGGCACACTTCAAGTCTTCGCACTCTGGTGCCTCTGCGTTACTCACCTCGGTCATGTCACTGTGTCCTTGATCCCCAAAATCTTCAGCACGGCCTCATCGTCCGAACTGCCGTTGCTGGCCTGGATAGCTCCGATCGCGTTTCCGGTCAGCGGGTTGGTGAAGCTCGACAGCGTCGACCAGGTCCAAGGCTCGTTGGCAATCAACTCCTGCGCGGCCACCACGGTCTCGCCGGACTCCTCGAACTTGACGTGGGCCCGCGTCGTTGACATGGCCGCAAACAGGACCAGCACGTCGCCGTCGAACTGCTCGTCAATCGTGACTCGCTTGGTAACCACGATCGCGGTGGCTTCGTCGGGCAATACGTCGCCGAAACCGCTCACGCCCCCATCAAAGGTGACCGTGGTGGCGTCGGTAACCGTAACCGGCAGCCCGTAGGTCACCGAGTCGGCGGAGTAGACGTCGACCGTGTCGGCGGTCGTGATCCCGTGGCCGCTGCTGACCGTGGCCATGCCGGCACTGTCGTCCGTCCGTATGGTCAGCGGCCCCGCGCTGCCAACGGGCAACGTGACGCCGACCGCCAACACACTTTCGCCGGACCGGATCAGCGAGCCGTTGATGTTCAGGCTGCCCATCGAGGCCGAGATCTTGATATTTCCGGAAGCCATGCCGTGCTCCTATGCGATTGCGCCCCAAAACGGAGGCTTGAATGATCGGTAGCTGTATTTGCCCAACTTGCGGTAGAACGCCGGCGGAACCGTTTGCTCGTCGCGGTGAAGATACGCCGCCTGAGCATGGACGATGATCGCCTGTTTGATATCCTGCGGCACGGCCGCCGCCGCCCCGTAGCCGCAGACGAATCGTACGATGACTACGTCTTTGTGGCTTTGCACGTCGGTCGGCCACTGCTGGTTGTATTTCAGCCGCACCAGTCCGACGTCCAGCTCCGTGGCCGACTCCCAGACATCCGTCGAAACGGTTTGCGTGTCGCCGTCGGTGTCGACGTAGGAGACGCTGGTCACGCTGACCAACGGCGGATACGGCAGCAAGTGTTGCAGTTGATTGAAGTCGTCGTAGTAGGCGTCCCAGGTCTGCGTAATGAACCGGCTCCACGTATAGCCCTGCGCCTCCCCCAAGGCCGCCGTGAGCACCGTGGCGATATAGGCATCTTCCGAACTGGTCGTGATCCGCGAGGCGGCCTTCATTTCCGGCACGCCTACCGGCTCTTCGCTCGCAGCGGTAACGATTTTGAGATTCACAACCCAGACTCCTCTACGCGGTCGTCGTCACGGCCCGGCGCTTCCGGTTCCGCGGCTTCCGCTTCGGCCCTTCCATGCGAATATCCGTCGCCCGGCCCATGTCGATCAGGTTTCGGGCCACGTGTGGGGCCATGTCGCGGACCTCGCCGGCGTATCGGCCGATCTCCATTGTCACGAGCATTTGAAGTCCTCCGTTGTCTTACCAGACGCTGACGTACAGGTTGGTGTAATTGCTTCCCGCCACCAGGTTCTTACCCTGGATGCTGATTCCCCCGGCGATGTCTTGTGCCGGAAACAGCCGCTCGGTGTTGGCGGGTATCGCGAACGCATCACTCTTGCCGCCGTCAATCGAAACGATGGCCCCGTTGGCTGCCACGGCCACGTGCAGGTAACGGACCGGCCGCGGCGTGACCAGAACTTCGGCGTAGGCGTTGGCTCCGGTTGCGTCGCTGCCCATCACGGGCTGCCCGCCCCAGTCGCCGGCCTTTAGGGCGCCGTCGACGGCCACTAAGCCGCGGTTGCCCCGGTAGTCGTTGATGGTGACGGCCTGCTTGGCAACACCCAGGATGGTGTAGTTGCCGGCCGATAGGTCACCGGCATAGACGACGGACTCGAGGGTCTCTTCGTCCCATACCAGGCGTGTCGTCCCCGGGCACAAGGGTACCAGTGCCATGATGGAAGCCTCCTTGCGTTAGCGGAGTTGAACGACCTTGACGAAATCGGCGTAGAACGCTTCGGGAGTCGTGCTGCCGTTCTTGACGCCCCAGAAAAGGCCCATTGCCGCAGTCGGCAGGTTGGCTGCAATACTGCTGACCTGCACGCCGTCGAGGTAGAAGTCGATGGTGGAATTGCTATTTACGTGGAAACCGACGTTGACCCACGTTGCGCTTACGCGGGCCTGCACGCCAAGATTCGTGGTCTGGTTGCCCGCCTGCGAAGATTCGACGTTCCACTCCGTTCCGCTATCGACTTTCCAGAAGACAATGCCGTCATAGGATGCCTTGGGCCCCGCGACACCGTCCTGAATCGTGTCGTCGGCCATCGTACTGGTGAGGCCGGTCATCACGTTGACCTTGTCCGTGTTGGCCTCGACCAACATGATGCGGCTCTCGTACCAGAGATCCTTGCCGGTCCGGAGAATCCAGGTCGCCGTTTCGCTGCCGAGGTAGACCTCCTCGTTGTCCGTGGCCCCGTCGTTCAGCAGCTTGACGACTCCGTTTGGATACGCGGCCGAGGCCGCCACCACGGCCACCGAGCCGCCATCGGTGACGTCCGACTGCAATCCCTCTTCGCCCGTGGTGAACTGCCGGAAGTCGTTGTAGTAGACCGACGCCAACGACGGATCGCTGGCAATCGCCTGCAACGGACACGTCTCCCACAGCGAGTTGGCGGGAGACAGGTTGGTATCGCGGAGAAAGAGGTTCCCCGCGACTCGTTTGGTTTCGGTATGCAATGCGGCCATGGGTCGCTCCTATTGCGGGTTGTACGGACTCGATCAGGCCGATTGAGTGGCCGCGTGGCCGCCTTCCTGGCCGTACTCGTTGGCAACGTAGTTTTCGATGCGTCCCAGGTTCCCGGCGTCCACGGCCGTCAAGATGTCCGTGTTGTCTTCCATGTAGAGCATGTTGTTGGCGATCATGCCGGTCGACGCCGCGTACAGGTCGACGCAGCCGGCCAGGTCGTCGCCGGCCAGCGTGTTGATGATCCGGTTGCCGACAATCTGCATGTCCAGGCAGGCCGCCGTAGTGGCCGACACGGCGGATACGCTGTAGGCGCCCTTGATGTAGTTGTTCCGGATGATCACCCGGTTGCAGGCCCCTACGATCTCGATGGCCTCGGTCTCCGCGCCGTCGACGGTCGTAATGAAGCAGCCCTCGATCACCAGGTCGTCGGCCGCGTTGGTCGTCAGGATGGCGATCAGGAAATTCTCGGTCGCCACGTTCTCCTCCAAGTTGCAGTTACGGATCTCGACCCCGGCCGCGGCCACGTTGACGGCCATGGCGATGTCCTCGTGGCCCGCCTTGAAGGTCATGTTCTGCAACACGGTATCGGCCGCCGTGATGCTGACGTAGGTGTCGCTGTAGGCGTCGATAAGGATTTGCGGCTTCAGCGTCCGCCCACCCAGACCGATCGTTTTCAGCCCCGCCAGGGCCAGCGTGATCGCGGCGGCCGAGGTGGCGCCGATGGTCTCGGCGTGGCCCGGCAACAGAAAGATCGTATCGCCCGCACTGGCCGCCGCCACGGCGTAGACCCAAGTGGCGAAGGGCGCGTCGGGGTTCGCGCCGTAGCCCGCGGCATCCGAGCCGGTGCTCACCGTGGAGCCGACCCACCAGATCCTGCCGGTCGGGAACTGCTCGCGGTCGAGGATCGAAAACATGCCACCGGCCTGGTGGCGAGAATAGAGTTTCGTGTCTGCCATCTCGGGGTTGTCCTTTGTTAGCGATGGATGTTCGGTATAAACGGCTGCCGCTCCCCGCTGCGTCCCTGCAGCGGATCACGGCAAAGCGGCGCGGCTATGCACTAGTCGAGAATCGCGCTGGGCGGCGTTTCTTGCGGATAGCGAGTAGCGAGACAGGCCGTTACGCTCCAGAGGTCCGATGCCTGGCTCGAATCGGCGGCTATGATGTAGACGCAGACGTAGCCGTCGGTCAAACTCGCCGGATCGATCTCGAAAATGATCTGCTTGTCCTTGACGTCGGCGGTGACCGTGTAGTTGATGGCCGCCGTCTGGGGCACCAGCGTATCGGTCGCGGCGCAATCCTCGTTGGCCCGAATCGGCACGACTTTTGCCAGCACGGCGTTGGTGCCCGCGGCAACGTTGGTGGCCTGCATTGGCGTCAACAGCGTCGCGTGGGCCACGGCCTGCGTCATGTCGACGACGATCCACGCCTTGTGGGCGTTCTTCAGGCTGATCACGTCGCTCGTCTTCCCCGTGTTGGTCGTCTCGGGGGAAGCGAGTTGAACGACCTTCAGGTTTTCGTAAAGACTCCAAGGCAATGCCATCGGCTCGCCTCCTTTTGTGTGACTGGTACGGGCTCCAGAACGACGAACGGGTGCCGCCGTCCTTAGCTGAATTAACGGGTTTCAAGGCTGACAAACGGCGAGAGCGTCTTGCCGCTGGTGCCCTTGTACGGGGTCAACGGCGCGTTCCACATCGGCTGGCCGTCGAAGCGGTACGTGAACCGGAAGGTCTCTTCGTTGTGGAGGAACCGCACGTGCATCGAGCTGGCCGTCTTCAGGCGGCCCTTGTCGATGGCTATGTACTGCGAGAGATCGACCAGTTGGATGTCGCCCTCGGTGCCCAGTGCGGCGCAGTACTCGACCGGAATCACGGGTCGACCGAAGAGGCTGGCGTAGGGTGATTGGCTGGCGCCGCCGGGCGGCAGGAAAACCGCTTGGCCCCCCGTGCCGACGTTCAGCTTCATCGTGTAGAGTTGGGTCTCGACCTCTTGGTTGACCAGCCAGACCGCCGTTGAGCGGCTCGGCGCCCACATTCGCGACCACATCTGCACGATGTTCTCGTAGGTGATCGTGGCCGCGGCCTGCTCGGTCTCCTTGGCGGCGGTGACCACGACCCCGCTGTTGACGATCCCCTGCGGCTGCCCTGCGCCGGTGCCGTTGATAATGGAGTCTTCGAGCTTGAACCGCATCTCCGCGGACACGCCCTTGCTGACCCAGGCTTCCAACGCGACGGTGTCGTCGAGCAGTTCCTGGGTCATATAACAGAAGGCCATCAGGTCCTTCAGGTTCAGGTCGATCAAGCGAGTCTTGAGCTTCCCTGCCGCCACCGTGAAGCCCTCGGCACGCCAATAGGCGACCACCGCGCCCCGGCGGGAGCCAGTCGCCCGGCTGGTTTCGTCGATTGCCGGCAGCTTGACGCCGTTGAACTGCGGGCCGATTGGTATCGTCTCGATCTTTTCGAGGATTGGAGAGTCGAGGTACGCCTTCTCGAATAATTCCCCCATGTAGTCCTGCTGGACCAGGAAGCCACCGTCCGACGGCTTGCCCTCGCTCATCCCCGATACGCCGTCGGCCGCCATCGGCGTACCGAATTTGGCCCACACCAGCCGCGGATCACGGTCGCCCGGGCTATCCGTCGCCCGGTGCACCGCATAGAGCTGCTCGCCGAAGCTGGCGAACTCCCGCGAATCCGGCCCGCCGGTGATGTTGGGATTGCTGCGCCGCTCATGGGCGTCGGCCGCCGGGTCGGCGGGCAGGTTCGGTTGCACCGGCCGCGTCAGCGTCGGGGCGGGCCGCTCACCAAAAGCGAAGAACTGGCCCATACGATCGTCGCGGGCGTTGCGGTCGGCGGTGGCCTTTTCCTGGGCCTGTTCCGCGGCCACGATACTCTCGGTGACCTGCTTGCCATCGGCGAGCCAGGCGTCAACCGACTTGGTTTCCTCCTCGGTCAGGTCCCGATTTTCGGCCTTCGCCGTGGCCGCCAGACCGGTGACGTGACCCTTGATTTCCGTGTACTTCTTGCGAAGTTCGTCGATTGTGACGGGCATTTATTCCGCTCCTGAAAGAGGTTGCCGCCGGGCTTGCTTTCAGGAGGCGCACGAAAAAAGGGCGCTGAACATCCCAGCGGTTTCATTGAAGAAAACGCCGTAATGTTCAGCGCCCGAACTCTGCGAGTCGCTAAAGCATTGTCACCTGAGGGACGCTACGAAGCTCGGCCGTAGCGGAGCCGACAGGCCAGTATGTGAATTGTCTACGTCTGCCGTACGTTGCCCAAAGGGCCTTTGGTTTGGATCACTTAGCTCAGCGCGGCGCCGCGAGGCTTTGCCGCGTAGCGATTCTGTTGGGATTATACCACGGCGGGGGATTGCGTGGTAGTTGCACGTTTGTTAAGTAGTGGGGAAGGGTGAGGGGGTGAGTTTCACCACAGAGCACACAGAGAACACAGAGAACACGGAGACGAACCATGATCGTTTGTGACGCCTGCGCGGGCTTTGGGACAAAATGCATGGGCGAAAGACGTGACATTCTCGACCATGATGTCGACTTATGCGAGACACATTGGCAGCGGCTTTACGACGCATTGCACATCGTCATAGCGAGGTTTTCGTCGCATAACGGCAAGATGCTGTCAGATCAGGACTGCCGCCTGATAGCGGAGCGCGTCACCCCGTTACCCCGTGCCCCGTCACCCTGATCGCCCGCGCGCTGCCCGGCTTCCGCTCGATGGCCCCCTTTTTCTCGAGCGCCCGGAGGTGGCACACGACGGCAATATGGGTCACGCCAAAGTGCTTGCCAATCTCGCGGAGCGTCGGCGACCAGCCCTCGCTGGCCTTGTGGGCGACGATGTAGTCCAGCACGGCGCGTTGGCGGTCGGTCAGGTCGCGCATGTGCCCTTCCGGTCCTGGTTGACCTCGTCGCACGGGTCCGGCGGGGCCAAGTCAGCCGGCTCTCGTGGCTGCGGCGCCATCACCGTCAGATCCGTATCGGGGTCAAGGAAGATGACCTCGCTCTTCGCGAGTCCTGTGAAATGCCGCATGAAGCACTCCCTGATCCTGTGGCGCGCTTGGTCGGTCAGCACGGCACCGGTCTTCACCACCAGCATCTCCCCGGGCTTCCAGTCGAGCCGCGCCAACGTGGTCAAGGAAACCTGCAACGGACCGGCCTCCAAGGCCTCAATCCGTTCTTTCAGATGCTCTAATTCTTCCTCGATCGGTTCGCACATCGTTTGCCTCCGTGTTCTCCGTGTCCTCTGTGGTGAAGTTCACCCGATCACATATCCATCATCCCCAACTGCCGCTCCGCCCGATCCCGCTTGGGCGTCTTACTCCGCGACATCCCGGCCAGCACCTCATCCAGCGTGGCCACGCGGTCGACCATGCCCACTGCCAGGGCGTCGGACGCGTTGACCGTGCGACCCTTGCCGTAGGTCTGGCGGACAACCGTGGCCGTCACTCCGCGGCCCTTGGCCACGTCGGAGAGGAAGGTCGCATAGCGGGCGTCGACCTCCTGCTGCATGGCGGCCTTGGCGTCGTCGTTCAGCGTGACCAATCGCTCGGCCTTGTGCTCGCCGGCCGAGATCACCGTGGTCTTGATCCCCTCGGCCTCTTCGGCCGCTGTGGTGTCGGTATGGAACTGCAGAATCCCGATCGAGCCGACCACACCGGAGGGCGTCGCCACCAGCGTCTCGGCCGCGGAGGCGATCGCGTAGGCCGCCGACGCCGCTACGCTGTTGGCCACGGCCACCACCGGCTTGACGCCCCGCGCGGCCCGGATCTTGGCCGCCATTTCGGTCACGCCGTAGACCACCCCGCCGGGCGAGTCGATATCCAGCACGATGGCCCCGACGGCCTTGTCGGCAATCAGCCGATCGAAGACCTCGCCCAGGGCATCCAGCCGCGTGCCGCCGACGAGGAAGTCGAACATGTCACCCATGCCGTGCTGGGTAATCACGCCGCGGACCGGCAGCACGGCGATGGCGGCCCCGCCCCGGGCCGTCGGCAGCCGCTTAGTGGCGGCCTCGTATTTTTCGGCAAGCATCCCATCCAGCGGCTCGTCGACCACGCAGGCACTCGTCTTGCCGAGCTTGATCTGCACCACCAGATTATCGAGGTGCTCGGGCATGATGGCCCAGATCGTGTTTTGGATTTCCGGCAGCATGGCGATGGTGTCGGTGTTCATGGGTTTTCCTTTATTGGTTATTCGTTACTGTGGCCTCTGTGGTAGCTTACCGGATCTCGATATGATCTCGGATGATGATCGGCAGATCGTCGCCGTCGATCAGCACCGCCCCCATCCGATCCTCCCCCGCCACGTGTTCCAGGCGAATCACCATCCCGTCTTTCGGGTTCTCCTGCAACACGCCGGCAAACCCCTTGATACAATCCCAAGAGTGGGTGCTGGCGAAGACTTGTAAGTCCAGCTCCATCGCGCGGCTGTGCCAGTATCGCCAGAGGTCTGGCATTTCGGTGTGATGTAGCCGGTGCCCAATGTCGTCGAGCAGAACAACCCAGCCTTTGTATCGCTCATGCAGCGATTGTTTGGCCGCGTGAATAGATAGCCTCTCGCGCGCGTGGATTGCCTCCAGTACGGCCGTCTTGCCAACCCCATTTTTGCCCACCAACAGATTCAGCCGGGCGAACCGCTCGATTCGCAGCGGCGGCAAGAACTCGTGGTCGGTCAGTGTTAAGTCAGTCAGCATGTCGTCTCTGTGCTCTCTGTGCTCTCTGTGCTCTCTGTGGTAGCGATGGTCCACGTCGCGGTCGAGTGCAGCCGCTCCATCAGCACATGAGCCATCGTCTGCGGCTTCTCTTCTTTCCAGCGGTCGAGTTCCACGAGTACTTGTGTGGGCGATTCGGAGCTATAGGTCGCGCCCCGAACGGCCGCCAGCGAGACTTCGGCTTCCGCGGCACAGAACCCCTGCAGCCGCGCGTGGGCATCCGGCCCGCTGAGTCCCAGTTGGGACGCCGCGTAGTCGACCGTGGTGCCGAAGAGTTCGTAGAGTTGTTCCTGCTGTTCGGTGTAAAACTTGTCCAGCCAATCCTTAAAGGGCTTGCTGCTCTCGGCCTTCGAGTGCCGCTTGAAGGCGTTGGCAATCGCCTTGGTCTCCTTGGCCACGGCCCGGGTCGCCGGGTCCAGCAGGAGGCCGCGTAGTGCGGCGTGTTGCTTTTCGGTGGCTTGTTGTTTCTGGCTGTTGACGGCTTCGAGAACCTCGCCAAGTTTCGCCTGACTCTCCTGCCGCCCCTTGGCCTGCTCTTGGCTGGCGTGGGCGACCGTGTCGCACACGGTGTCGATGCCTTGCTTGCTCACCTCTTCAGCCCGTGCGACCTGCTCTTGAGCGACTTCGGCCGCCGCCTCTGCGCGTTCCTGGTTCGCCCGTTCGGCCCGTGCTGCTTCCTCGGCTGCCTTGTGCTGGCCCTCGGCTATCTGGTCATCCAGTCCACGAACGGTCTCCGTGGTGGTAATCATGTGCCCGCTGATATCCGCGTGGACCGCGGCCTGCGCATCCTTGGTCCGCTCCGCTTGTTCCGCTCGCAACTCCCGATCCTTGGCGGCTGCCTCGGAATCCTTGGCCTGGACTTCTCGCATGTCGCGAATCGCCGCCGTCTGCTCCCCCTCTTCGCCCATGAGTCCCATATTCTTCGGCGTCAGGTAATCGTCGCCGCCCTCAATGGGGTCGAGGTCTTCCATCCGCCGAATGTCATTCCGCGAGTACCAGCCGCCGTTGCGCCCGGTCATGTAGCCCGCGTGCCGGCTCTTGAAGTCCCCCCGCTGCAGGCCATCGAGGTTGTGCTTGAGATAGAAGTCGGTGCCGTCAAAGAAGGTCGCCTTGATGGCCGACTCGATCAACACGCAGTCCGGGGCCAGGCTACCGGTGGTCCACTGAATCCCCTGCTGTTCGTTGTTGTCGTAGGTCGAGCGCGTATTGTCGTGAATGATCGACGGCGGCACGTCGAAGATCCCGCACCAGGTCTCGCGGTCGTACCGCGACAGCTCGACGAACTGGGCGTCGACCATAGGCATACCGATGGTGTCCAGCGTCATGCCCTCGCGCAGCAGGATGGTGCGAAAAGCCTGGCTGCTCCCCTGGTGCCTTTCGTCGATGTCGTTGACGAGCTTGATGCCGGCCGTGTCGCTGAGTTCCGGCACCCCGTTGGGCCGGCTGACGACCAGGCCCGTGGTGGCCCCGTTGCCCAGGAACGCGGCGCGAAACTCGGTAGTCGCCAGCCCCATGGCAGCCGCGCCTCGCACCATGCCGATCACGCTCATGCCTACCAAGCCGTTGAATCCCATCCCTGCGATGTGCAGCACGGCTTCGGGCGGCAATGATACCGGCGGCGCGCCCGGCTCCCGGTAGTTGTAGACCAGCCGGCTGGTCTGCCGATCGCGATCGACCGTCATGTAGCGGGAATACAGCAGCCGCATGGCCAACACTTCGCCGGTCATCGTGTTGCGAATCACCTCGAAATAGGCGTTGCCCCAGAGCATCACGTTCACCATCATCGCCCAGCGGGTGGGCACGGCCAGGGCCTCGTCGTTGAATCGCACGGTAAACATCCGCTGGACCGGATTGTCGGCCACCTTTTCCTTGCGGTCGCCGGGCAGATCCCGGAAGACGTGTACCGGCAACGTGGCGATCGCCTTTGACTTCTTGCTCACGATAGTGAAGATGATCGGAAATCCCATCGCCGACTCTTCGCTAACATTCACTCCCGCCGTGGTGGGCGCGCCGCGGGAGCGGTACCAGTAGTCGTCGCCCGGTCCCTGCGTAGCGAAGCCGCCGTCGGCCCGGGGTGCCAATAGAGTTGATCCGAACATCAGCGTCTCCGATTCGGTTTCCGATTGCGATCCATCACCAGGCCCACGACCGTCAGCAACACACCGCCCACGATCACGCCGGCCGGCACATAGATCCATCCAACCCCGCCCGCCAGCGTGAGGGCCCCAAGTACGGCGATTGCGTCCCAGCGTGTCATGCCATCTCCACTCCATGCGTTTCGTAGAACGATTCCCTCGCCACCGGCCGCGCCATGGCCCGATGCAGGGCCATCACCAACGCAACGATCCCGTCCACCTTCTTGGGGCTCTTGTGGCCCGGCTTCGCCGGCCGGAAGTTCTCGTTGTCGTCCCACTTGAGACTGACGTTGCCGAACATCCAGCCCAGGATCGGGTGCCCGCCGTGGTTGATCTTGCCGGAGAGCAACAATGCCTCCAGCTTCTTCGTCGGCGCGGCCAAGGTTTTCATGCCTTGCCGCAGTTCGACCATGTCGATATCATTCTCGGCGGCCAGGTTGGCGGCCGTGTCCCATGCGTTCCACGGATCGTAGCCGATATCAACGACATGGACGCCCATCTCCAGTTCGATCTCGGGGATTCGGCGGCGAATCACACCCAGGTCGATCGTCGGCCCGGGGATCACCTCCAGCCACCCTCGCTTGGCCCATTGCCGATACTGGTGTTTTCCTTCCCGTTCCAACCGGGCGATTGTTTCCTCGGGCACCCAAAAGTAAGGCTTGACGTGGTACCGGTCGTCTTCCTCTCCCGCCTCGTTCGTCTCCGCTTCCCGTCGCACAACCACGTAACAAGTGAAATCATCGTTTTTCGACAGATCGAAGGCCCCGCAGCACTCGGTCGACAGCGGAAAGACCGGCTCGGCATTGCACGCATCCCACACCGCCATGTCGAGCCACGGGGTCGTCTGGCCGGCGGGACGGTTGAGCCGATAGCGCAGGAAGTTTACTTTCTGCCCGGGGGTACGTGCGGCGTCTTTTGCCTCCGCCAGCATGACTGCGGGATTGATAATGGCCCCGTAAGACGGGTTGGCCTTGCGGTGGACCGCCGGGTCCAGCCACCCCTCGCCCTTGACGTCTTCGGCGCTCGCCCCAGCCACGTAAGCCAGGAAGTGCACGTCGACGATCTCGCCGGCCAGGATAGCCTTGGCCTTGTCAAACTCCGCCGTCCACAGTGCCTCGGGGTCCTCCTCGCCGACCGTACTGACCACCGCGGCCAACGGCTGGTCGCGAGCGATGCCTGCGTAGTAAAGTGACCACCATAGTTTGCGCAGATTCGGCGTCACCCACTCGTGTAATTCGTCGCAGATCAATGCCGATGCGTTCTTCCCCTGCGACGCCGCATTCTCTTTCGACAGCGCGCGGTAGTCGCAGTTGCCGTAAGTAAGCATCTTCTTCGACGGGACGATCCGCATCCGTGGCGGGGCCAAGACCGGCGAGTGCCGCACCATCTCGGCGGACGCATCGAACACGATCCCCGCCTGCTCGCGCTCCACGGCCGTGGCGTACACCTTGGCGGCGGGCTCGCCGTCCCAGCACTGCATGTACAGCGTCAACAGGCTGCACAGACCCGACTTTCCGTTTTTCTTGGGCATCCAGATGCCCGCTCGGGTAAACCGCCGTAACTGAGAGTCCCGATGAACCCAGCCGTACAGCGGATGTACAATGTGATCCCATTGCCAGGGCAGTAATTCGAACGGTTGACCGTTCCATCGGCCTTCGAAATGCCGCACGAACTCACGGCCGAAATCCGGCACGCGGCGAGCGCGTCGGAAGTCGAACCGGTAGCCCTCCAACAGCGCAGCTTCATCGGAGGCCGTGCGGATGTATCGGCTCCACCCTTCCCGCTTCGCGTCAGCTACCAGTTGTGGCAGTGTCCCGGCAATCATTTACCTGCTCTCGCTCCCCATTAGTCAGCACGCCCACTCGTTCCAAATAGTCCGTTTCATCCTCCAGCACGCCAGGATCCACGGCCCCCAGCAACGAGTCTCCATAGAACATTCCCGCCTTGATGTTATCGTAATACCACTGGGGCGCCCGCCGCGGCTCGGGAGCATCGAACACGTGCCAAGCATGCGGCCGATGTCCGGGGTTCTCCTCGATGAACTGGGGCAGCAGTTCCTCCCGCAGCCCGTCGTCAATCCATGCCTTTCGCAGGGCGTCGATATCGAGGTCGGGATAGCGATTGCCGTTCACCAGCCGGAACCTGGGGGCGTCCACATCGAGGTCTAAGACGGCGTGGACTCCACGGAGCAAGACGGCGCGGTGGCCGTCGATGTAGACCCCCTCACGCCCCCGCGTCCGTCGCCGTCTGTTCGTCGGCACTATCAGCTCCCTGCCGGGCGTCCCGGCGTTGCGTTCAACGGTTCGACGTCGAGGTTGAGGCTTTTGACTGCCTGCATAAACTGGGCCCGTGCGTCGCGCTCGGTCGCCAGCAGTGGGTGTGGCTTCTTCTGTCCGAACCGATCTCGGACGATCATTCCATCTTTTTCGATCATCATCCGAGCCTTAGTGGCCCGATCGAGGGCTTCCAGACCCACATCCAGCACCTTCAACCCAGCCGGATCATCGATCGACCACTCTCTCACGATCTTCCGCCACAGGGCTTTGGACTCTCGGGAGAGATGTTTAGCTGGCTCAGTGGTCTTAGGCTTGGCTACATATTTTTTCAAAGGGAATCGCGGGCGCTGCCTTGAGCTTGTCGAGGTGATCGGGATAAAATAGATATTTCTCATCAACCTCTTGGTGAACACAGGCGATATCTCGGTGCCACTC
>SDBU01005842.1_pt1 | contig 14610 bp, 16 predicted proteins | sample 2277071 | NCBI WGS metagenome assembly SDBU01 (sample SAMN10397929, study PRJNA504765) | marine sediment metagenome | isolation source: marine sediment core GS08_GC12, 126 cmbsf | place: Arctic Ocean: Gakkel Ridge, Loki's castle | collected 2008
CGGGATGCCAACCACCGTTATTTTGGCTACATTAAGGTCATGAGCAATACTGCGTACCTTATTTCGCACTTCCATGGATGCCTCCCCGTGAATTAATGTGCCCGGGCTGTCGGTAAAGCTGGAAGCTACCAGAATAGGAATATTAAACAGTTCCCCCAGCTCAACGGCCCGGGGGTGCAACACCTTAGCCCCATAGGTTGCCAGCTCCAGCATCTCCTCGTAGCCCATCTCAGGCAGCCGCCGCGCCTCTGGGACAAAGCGCGGGTCAGCGGTATAGACCCCCTCGACATCGGTATATATCTGGCATTCCTGTGCTCCCAGGCCGGCTGCCAGCGCCACAGCCGTGGTATCGGAGCCACCCCGCCCAAGAGTGGTAGTATCCATCTCTTCGGTAATTCCCTGAAAGCCGGCCACAATAACAATACTTCCCTTATCGAGCTCCCTCTTTATCCGTTTGGGGTCAATCTTGAGAATCCTGGCCCGACTATGAGCAGCGTCAGTCCGTATCCCCGCCTGAGCACCACTGAGGCTAATGGCGGGATAGCCCATGTCCCTGAGCGCTATGGCCAGCAAGGTACTGGAAACAATCTCCCCGGTGGAGAGCAGCACATCTAGCTCCCGCTCACTCGGTTGTCCGGCAACCTGGTAGGCCAGCTTGATAAGCTCGTCAGTGGTATCCGCCATTGCCGAGACTACTACCACCACATCATCCCCCCCATCCTTAGCCGCAGCGATGTGTCGGGCCACGTTCTTAATCCGCTCGGCATCCGCCAGCGATGAACCGCCATATTTCTGGACGATTAGTGCCATAAATCTACCTTCCTATCAAGCTACCCATAATATTATACCCCTCTTCGATAAAAAGGCCAGTGCGTCCTGCCTCCGCTTCGGTAAATCTCCTTGCCCCGTTTGCCGTAAACCCGGCTCCCCACAGCATAAAAGGCACCGGGTCGGCGGTATGAGTCCGTACTTCAATCGGGGTGGGGTGGTCCGGCAGAACCAGCACCCGCAGGGCATCTCCCTGCCAGAAGCGGATTTGGCTGACCACCTCCCTGTCCACCCTCTGAATAGCCTCTATCTTGTCGTCAATGGCGCCAGCATGAGCAGCCTCATCCGGCGCTTCAATGTGAATAACCACCAGGTCGTGTTCTTTGAGCGCTAACAGTGCACCACCTCCCTGGGCCGCGTCATCGTTATCCAAGCCGTCAGTTACTCCCGGTATGTCTAATACCGTCATTCCCGCCATCTGAGCCAGACCGCGCAGAAGGTCAACCCCAGAGGTCATCGCCGCCTTGAGGCCATAAACCTCCTGGAAGGGTGGCATCGGCGGCACCTGGCCACTGCCCCAGAAGACCCAGATAGCCGTCGCCGGGACGTCACCGCGAGACCTCCGCGCTACGTTTACCGGGTGTTCACCGAGCACCGCCTCCGAGCGCTCCATCAGGTCTCGCAACAAATCGCTGCCCGGTCCCCGGGGCAGGAACTCGGCAACGGGCTTACCCGGAATATCGTGAGGGGGAGTGCAGGTAGCCTGCAGGGTATCCTCCCTTCCCTTGAGCTTGCAGAGGTGCCGATAGCTGATGCCGGGATAAAAATGGATGTCATCATTGCCCAGGCTCTCCTCCAGAGCAGCGATAAGCAGCTGCGCCTCGGCGGTGCTGATATGCCCCGCGCTGTAGTCCCACATCTTGCCGTCACGAATAGCCACCAGATTGCAGCGAAAAACCACTTCCCCATCGTCAATAGGGATGCCCATGCTTCTGGCTTCAATAGCCGCCCGTCCCCGGTAGTAAGTCCTGGGGTCATAGCCCAGCACGGACATACAGGCACAGGCGCTGGAGGGTTCCATCCCCGCGGGAACGGTGCGGACCAGTCCCAGAGTGCCCTCAGACGCCATAGAATCCAAATTTGGGGTGTTTGCCAGCTCCAGGCATGTCTTACCCTTCCTCTCCGCTAAAGGCAGGCCAGCGGCCCCATCAATTATCAGAACGCAGTATTTCACCAATTCCCCCTCGCTAGCGATTCTATTAACCTCTCCCCCTGCTAAATGCCAACTAGTTTACAATGGCAGTTAAATCCACCTATAATAGTGCTGTCGGGGCGTAGCGCAGCCTGGTTAGCGCGCCGCGTTCGGGACGCGGAGGTCGGAGGTTCAAATCCTCTCGCCCCGACCAGTATCATCACTTTAGTTTACTCTTGACCCCCCTGAGTATATACGCAATTGCGCAATTACGCTATATTCCAAACAAATCAAGTCTTAACACCGGTCATCCCTTGAGCTTCTTCTTCGCCTCCTCCCACAGGGCGTTCTGCTCTTCAAAAGACAGGTCGGCAAAGTTTACCCCGCGCTGGCGGCAGACCTCCTCCATATGGTTAAAGCGGCGGCTGAACTTCTGATTGGCTTCCCTCAGCGCCGCCTCAGAGTCAACCCCCAGCCGGCGGGCAATATTAACCAGCGTGAAGAGAAGGTCGCCGAACTCGCTCGCTACCAGTTCCTTGCTCTCCGCCCGCCTGAGTTCCCCGACCTCCTCAGCCAGCTTATCGATAACGCCGTCCAGATCCTCCCAGTCAAAGCCGACCTGCGCTACCCGGCGCTGGATTGCCTGACTGTAGCCTAACGCTGGCATTTGCCGGGGTACACTATCAAGGATAGACGTGCCGGGTTCTCTCTCCTCCTGCTTCAGGGCCTCCCAGTTCAGCGCTACTTCCTCCGCATTCTTTACCTGCCTTGAGCCAAAGATGTGGGGGTGACGATGAATCAGCTTGGTATTGATACCGCTGACCACATCCCCCAGCCTGAACTCCCCGGCCTCGGTGGCAATCTGGACGTGGAGCACAATCTGCATCAGCAGGTCGCCCAGTTCATCACAAAGCCTGGCCGGGTCCCCACTATCAAGGGCCTCCAGCACCTCGTAGCACTCCTCCAGCAGGTTTTCCCTCAGCGACGCATGGGTCTGCTTCCGGTCCCAGGGACAGCCGTCCTGTCCCCTCAGACTGGCGATAATATCTACCAGGGCAGAAAACTGGCTCAGGTTCTCGGATAAAGACAAAGTGGCCTCCTTAAGTTATTACGCCGGTTACTTGAGCATTTCCCCAATCAACTGCCGCTGCCCCCTCAAAAACTCGTTGGCGGACATGAACCGCTTCCCCTCGGGCTGGACGGTCAGCACCCCCAGGACTCCGTCCCCGGTATTGACGCCAAAGGCAGCTCTTTTCTCCACCGCTGAAGAAAGAGCCACCACCCGCCCCGCTTCAAGAACTCCGTTCCCCGGTAGCGGCACCGCCTCAACAATCTTAAGCCGTCTCCCTCGATAAGTAGTATAGCATCCCGGCCACGGTTGGAAGGCACGCACCCGGCGCCAGATATCCACCGCCGTTAGCTGCCAGTCAATCGTACCCTCCTCCTTGGCGATGGGGCGGCTAAAGGTGGCCTCAGCTTCATTCTGAGGTCGGGGAGTAAGCTCGCCCCTCGGCCAGTAGACCAAGACCTCCTGAAGCAACCGCGCCCCAATCAAGGACAACTTGCTGGTAAGCGTGCCCGTGGTATCACTGTCGGCAACAGCAATCTGTGCCCTGACCAGCACCGGGCCGGTATCCAGGCCCTGGTCCATTATCATCACGCTTACCCCGGTAAACTTCTCCCCGGCCAGAATCGCGGCAGCCACCGGTGAGGCGCCTCTAAACTTGGGCAGCAGCGAGGGGTGAATGTTAATGCATCCGTAGCGGGGGATGTCCAGAACCGCCGACGGCAGAATCTGACCGAAGGCAGCCACTACTATTACCTCCGGGTTGAAATCGGCCAGTTGGGCTACCGCACCGGTCGGTTTCAAACTGTCCGGCTGCACCACCGGCAGGTTATAACTTACTGCGGCCTTTTTCACCGGAGAAGAAATCAAGCGGCGCCCCCGCCCCGCTGGCTTATCCGGCTGGGTATAGACGGCAGCCACCTCGTGTTGATTAAGAATAAGGTGCTCCAAAGGCGGAACAGCAAACTCCGGCGTTCCCATAAAAATAACCCGCATCTAGTCCTCCCAGTACTAAATCTAGTCCGCCCAGTACTAAATTCTAACACTAAATATTTTTAGTAACAACCACCCCCTTTTGAGTTTGCCCGCCCAAAATTGGGTAAAAGAGCAAGGATGACAGACCTTGTAAGGGGAAATGCTGGCCCAAAATGCCCACCAACCAACCGCAAAAACCTTGCCATTAACCAGACCAAGTATTATTATTATCATCGTTTCATTCCTCCTCCCTCTGCCCCCAGCCATGTCTTCTGCATATCCCCCACTGGGATAACCGGATTGTGTGTTGCAAGATAGTTAGCCTATATGAGGATTATTAGCGATGATGTTAACGGTCAAAGGATGGGGGCGCTATGAGCGCTAGGTCAGCACAAGAACTCTGGGAAGCTGCCCTTGGTGAGCTCCAGCTGCAGGTGAGCAAGGCAAACTACCGAACCTGGCTGGAAAAAACTGTTGGCCTGGCTCTTGAGAATGGCCAGTTTATTGTTGGTGTACCCAACACTTTTATCGCCGAGTACCTGGAGCAGAACCAGCGCTCGCTAATTGAAAAACACCTGACCGCTCTTATCCAGAACGATACTAGGGTCGTTTTTCAAATAGGCACCAAGCAGCAAAACTCAACGTACCACCATGGGCTGCACCCGCAAACCACCGCGACCCGGCCAGAAGGTAAGCCCACGTTAAACCCAAGATACACTTTTGATACCTTCGTCGTCGGTAGCTGCAACCGCCTGGCCCATGCCGCCGCCGTGGGGGTAGCCGAGAACCCCGGCCATGGTTATAACCCCTTATTTGTATATGGTGGAGCCGGGTTGGGCAAGACCCACTTACTGCAGGCTATTTGTCACGTGGCGACCACTACTTGTCTTCAAGTACTCTATGCCAGTGCTGAGCAGTTTACCAACGAGTTTATCCGGGCTATCCGCCACGGAAAAACAGAGGATTTCCACAATAAGTATCGAAGTGTTGATATGTTGTTGATTGATGATATTCAATTTATCGGTGGCAAGGAGCAAACTGAGGAAAGCTTCTTTCATACTTTCAATGAGCTACACAACGCTTGCCACCAAATAGTGATTAGCAGCGATTGTCCCCCTGAATCTATATCCTTACTGCAGGGCCGGTTACGCTCCCGTTTTGAATGGGGACTGATTGTTGATGTGCAACCGCCAGATTGGGAGACCCGTCTCGCCATACTACAAGCCAAGACGGAGTACTTAGGAGTAAGGATTCCCCCAGAGGTCCTTGAATTTATTGCTCAGCAGGGCCAGCAAAACATCAGGCAGTTAGAAGGGGCATTAAACCGGGTTATCGCCTACACCCGACTGGTTAGGGCATTACCCACCACTGATTTGGCCGCTCAGGCACTCCAGGATATTGCCGGCAAGAGACTCAAAGAGGCTTCAGTCACGCCTGGGCAGGTGATAAAAGCGGTAGCCAGCAGCTATAACCTAACCCCTGCCGACCTGAAAAGCCGCCAAAAAGATAAGGAAACAGTGCTTGCCCGCCAGATAGCGATGTACCTCATCCGTCAGCATACCCCTTGCTCCCTGAAGCAGATAGGGAAGGAACTGGGAGGAAGAAACCACTCCACGGTTATCCACGCCTGCGAAAGAATAGCCATTGACCTTGGCACCAGCCCGCAGTTGAAGCGCAAGCTCACCGATATTGAGCAGTCAATCCGGTCCAGAACCTAAACTGACCGAACCCCGCAAGAGACCAGCTTTTTCCACCCACAGGACAAATTCGGTAAACATATCATCACCAGCAAGATAAACACTCATGTGCATGATTTACTCCTGCCCTCCCTTAGCACCCACACCCCAATTGTTGATATAGCAAAGCAGCACAGGCTGACTTTTTGCCAATAATTGACTCCCTCCCCCTAGGCCTATTAGAAAATATCAACACTGTTATTATTAAGAGGGAATATATATAGTTACCTCCTGTTGCACTGTCTATAGTATAAACAACTGTTCTTAACACTAATCTAGAACATGGTAGCCCCTGGTTGAGTTATAATGTACCTGGGGTTGCTAGCTAGTTATTTGTGGATAAGGTGATATTTTAGGTGCCATGTTTGATAGAGTGGAGATAGAGATAAGAGCAGGTCGTGGTGGTGATGGTGTGGTGAGCTTCCGGCGAGAGAAGTTTGTTCCCTTTGGTGGACCTGATGGCGGAGATGGCGGAGATGGCGGCGATGTGGTGGTAAAAGCTGATGCCAGTGTTACCAGTCTGCGGATGTACCAGCATAAGAGGTCCTTCCGGGCAGCCAGTGGGGAAAATGGCCGGGGTAAAAGACAGCATGGCAGGGGGGGGGAGGACGTAATAATAGCGGTGCCTGAAGGAACAATCATCCTGCATAAGATGCAGATTGGCGGTGATGCCTTTATTGCTGATTTGGAGCAGGCAGGCCAGCAGGTCGTGGTGGCCAAGGGTGGCAAAGGGGGCCTGGGTAATACCCATTTTGTTTCCTCGACGAATCAAGCCCCGCAGATTGCTCAAAGTGGGGAAGTGGGAGAAGAGAAAAGCCTGATACTCGAATTGAGGCTCATCGCTGATGTCGGGGTTATTGGTTATCCCAACGTAGGTAAGTCCACTTTACTGGCGGAGACTTCTGCCGCTAAACCCAAAATAGCCAGCTATCCCTTCACCACCCTTGAGCCTGCTTTGGGTGTTGCCGAGGTAGGGTGGCACCGTCTGGTGCTGGCTGAGATTCCTGGGCTGGTGGATGGCGCCCATCTCGGCCGCGGGCTGGGACACGATTTCCTGCGGCATATTACACGTACCAAAGTGATTATTCATTTGCTCGATGGTACCTCGGTATCTCCGCTGGAGGATATGATGAAGGTCAATGCGGAACTGAGCCTGTTTGATTCGGCTCTGGCTAAAAAGCCGCAGGTGATAGCGTTAAACAAGATTGATTTACCCGAGGTGAGGGCTCGGTTAGACGGTTTGGAGAAGGAGTTCCGCAATACCGGGGTTGAAGCCTGTTTTGTTTCGGCAGCAACCGGCGAGGGCGTTCCCGGGCTTATCGGGAAAGTGGCCGAGATGCTTCAATCAGTGGCTGCGCCGGCAGGGTTGCGGACGGAGGTTCCGAAGAAGGTGTTTCGGCCTCAGCCCAGAGACACTGGACCTGGTGTGCGTAAGGAGGGGGATACCTTTGTGGTGGAGGCTCCAGAACTGGAGCGCCTGATGACTAAGAGTGATACCAGTAGTTTTCAGGTGCGCGGGCAGCTCATGAAACGGCTCTCCAGGCGGGGCATCACCCGGGCTTTGGAAAAGGCCGGGATTAAGCCGGGCGATAAGGTACGCTGTGGCAGTCTGGAATGGGAGTGGTAGCAAGATGAATATCGGGGTGATGGGGGGAACATTCGACCCTATCCATAACGGGCACCTCGCGGTGGCTGAGGAGGCCAGAACGCGAGCCACCCTGACTGAAGTTCTTTTTCTACCTGCCGGCCAGCCGTGGCTGAAGCCGGAACGAATTGTTACGGCCGCTGAGCACCGGTTGGAGATGGTGCGCCTGGCTATTGCCGATAGGCCTTACTGCAAGCTCTCTACCATGGAAATAGAGCGGTCTGGTCCCACCTATACGGTGGACACGATGGTTGAAATGCGCGCCCAGCTTGGGGCTGAGGACGAGCTGTTTTTCCTTTTGGGTTGGGATGACCTGGCGCAACTGCCGGAATGGCGTAACGTGGCGCAACTGCTCGAGTTGTGCTATTTCGTGGTTGCCCCCAGGCCGGGCTACCCCTCACCCAGCCGTAAGTCTCTGGACACCGTTATCCCGGGACTGTCCCAGCGCGTGATGCTCATGGATAAGCCTCAGATAGCAGTCAGTGCCTCTGAAATCAGAGAGAGGGTAGCCAGGGGTTTTCCGATTACCCACCTCGTCCCGGAAGCGGTGAACCGGTACATCAAGCAGCATAAGCTTTACATCAGCGAACAGTAGTGTCTGGTGTCTAAATTATGAAAATTCTGGATGATTTACTCTCTACGCTTAACTTTGAGGCCGAAGTGCAGGAAATACGCCAGGGGCCTTTCCAGACGGCCGTGATGACGCGTTATTGCGGACTGGCGACAACACCTCATGACCCTGGCCCTCACCACGAGGTAGCCCCGGTGAAGGGAGCCGGAACCCTGCTAGAGAAGAGTGCTCTGGAGCTGGCTCAACTGGTTTACTCGTCGAATCTTATTGAGGCAGCCATCGGCATGGCCACCATCAACTCGCTGCTCGAAGTTGACGAGAAGCGCTGTGTTACTCTGAACGCCCGTGACCTTCTGGTGGAAAAGGGGCGGGGTAATAAAGTAGCCGTTATCGGACATTTTCCCTTCCTGGCCGGCCTTCGGCAGGTTGTCGATGAGCTCTGGGTGATTGAGAAACACCCGCGGGAGGGGGACTATGCTGAAAGTGAGGCGGAGCGCCTTCTCCCCCACGCCGACGTGGTGGGTATTACCGGTATGGCTATCACCAATCACACGATTGCTGACCTGCTCCGTCTTTGCCGCCCGGACGCCTATGTTGCCGTCCTGGGGGGCACTACTCCCTTATCGCCGGTCCTTTTCCAGTATGGAGTTGATGCCATCTCGGGGGCAAGGGTAGTTGACCCGGAGGCAGTGCTGCGCGGCGTTAGTCAGGGAGCGACCTTCCGGCAGTTAAAGGATGTTCGCCGGCTGACCATGCTGAAACGAAGTAGCGGAGGCGTAGCTGATGGGTGAAGCGGTTAAGAAAAAGAGGGAAGAGCTGGAAAAGGAAGGTTGGAGGCTGGCGTCTACTACGTCTGGAGAGCACCTGAGAAGAATCCTCGAGATGTATCAGGAATTAGGCCTCGATGTTTACCTGGAGGAGGTAACCCCGGAAGAGTGTGGCGGGTGCACCACCTGTTATGTAGCGGGGAATGAAACCATAACCAGAATCTATACCAAGCCAAAGGAGTCCGGAGCAGGATAAGCCCCGGCACTGCTTTAGCGATTTGCCTGTGGTAGAATAGTATTTAGGGCAGGGTAGCTCAGCAACAGAGGAGGGGAGTAATGCCCATCTACGAATATGAATGCGCCAACTGTGGCAAAAGATTTGAGGCCTTGCGGACGCTGAAGGATAGCGATAGCGAGGTTGAGTGTCCCAGGTGTGGGGCCAAGCAAACGCGCCGGGTTTTCTCTGTGTTCGGCACTGGTTCTCGAGGAGGCTCCTGTGCCCCAAGCGGACCTACTTGAGGTTGAGTTGGTGAGGCAGGTTGCCTCAGTCAAAGTGACCCGAACCCGAGCGTGAAGGAGGGGAAAAGATGCCTCCGGTAGTTGCTATTGTCGGTAGAGCGAATTCAGGAAAGACGACCTTTATCGAAAAGCTGGTCGGAGAATTGAAGTCGAGGGGTTATCGTGTGGCTACCATCAAGCACACTCCCCACGGGATGGACTTTGGCGACCGCGGTAGGGATAGCTGGCGCCATGTGCAGGCCGGAAGCGAGGCTACTGCGGTTAGTTCACCGGACAGAGTGGTGCTGGTAAAGCCGGTTAAACAGGACATCACCCTTGACGAAGTAGTTCGTTTCCTCGGAGAGGACTACGATATTGTCCTGGCGGAAGGCTTCAAGCAGAGCAGTGCGCCCAAGATAGAGGTCCATCGTCGGGAGGCCGGCCCACCCCTGAGCGCGGTAAAGAAACGTATTGCCATCGTCACCGATGAAACCCTGGAATCTGATGCCAGGCAGTTCTCCCTGTCAGATACGAGAGGTATCGCTGACCTTCTGGAGAAGGGATTTATCCAGCCGCAGCGGGAGCGCATCTCCCTCTACGTGAATGACGTCCCGGTAACGTTGACCGCTTTCCCTAGGGAGATTATCTCCAATATCGTCCTCGCCCTGGCTTCCAGTCTCAAGGGAGTGGAAGAGGTCAGCAGTGTCGACCTTTTCTTGAGGAAGGGGTAACACGATGGCGGTTCAGCAGATACGTACCCTTCCTGACCCCGTGCTGAAGAAAAAGGCGAAAAGAGTGTCAACCATTGATGGTTCTATCCAGCGGCTTATTGACGATATGGTGGACACCATGCGGGAGGCACACGGGGTGGGATTGGCGGCACCTCAGGTAGGAGTATCCCTGCGCGTGGTGGTACTACAGATGCCTGATGACGAGGACCCTGTTGCCCTTATCAATCCGGTGATAGTGAAGCGTACCGGGGAGCGGGAAGTGTCAGAGGGTTGCCTCAGTGTTCCGGGATATACCGGGGAGATAAAGCGGGCCGCTTCCGTTACCGTGAAAGGACAGGACCGGCAGGGCAGGGCCATCCGGCTTAAAGCCACCGGCCGTGTGGCTCAGGCGCTGGAACATGAACTTGACCACCTTAACGGTGTGCTATACGTCGACCATATTGAGAGTCCCGATGACCTGTACCAAATTGAGCCTCCTCAAGAGGAGTGAGCAGCGAAGCTCCTGAGGTTATGGTTCTGTCTCCGTACTCTTACTGCCCTGCGAAAAGAGACAGGTTTGCTTTTTTATCGACGTTTTAATATACTGTATATTACAATTTAATACGCAGCCTGGAGATACCTGAATCATATCAGGTAACCTCGGAGAGCAAGCCGGTGCAAGTCCGGCGCAGTACCGCCTGCTGTGACTGATAGCTAGTTGCTATTAGAAGCCAGAACGCCGAACCTCCAGGCATTTGGGAACCTCCGCGGAGAAAGGAGGTGGGGTGATGACCAGGCAATGGTGAGAAATCCCCCCTTGCTTGACTGAGCAGAGGGGGATTTATTTTTGGCTAAAAAAGTTTAGTTGGAGGTATCATTTCATGAAATTGGTACGATTTGGCATTGGTGTTATTCTGTTGAGCCTGCTGATTGTTATGGCTGTCGGCTGTCAGCCGTCGTTCACACCGGGGACCTTTACTGATGACATGGGTAGAGGAGTGGCCATAAATGAGGTTCCGCAGCGGATTATTTCTCTCGCCCCAAGTAATACTGAAATACTTTTTGCCCTAGGTCTGGGCGACAGGGTGGTGGGAGTTACTCGCTATTGCAACTATCCCGAAGAGGCGAAGGAAAAGGAAAAGATTGGTGGCTTTGCTAACCCCGACATAGAGAAAATTATCGCCTTGAAACCCGGCCTAATTCTAGCCTCTGGCACTTTACAGAAATCCTTGGTTAGCCAACTTGAAGAACGCGGTCAAACAGTATTTTGGCTTTACCCACATACCGTCAATGGTATTTTGGAGTCCTTCGAGAGAATCGGAAAGCTCACGGGGAGTTCCGCCGCTGCTCAACAGTTGATAAAAAGGATAGAAGAACGAATTGAGGCAGTCCAGGCAAAAATCAAAGATATCGCTGACCAAGAAAGGCCTACGGTATTCAGGGTGATGGGTTTAGACCCTCTTGGCACTATAGGTGGTGAGTCTTTCCAGACTGATGTGTATCGCCTCGCTGGTGGAAAGAATGCCTTCGCTGATACTAAGAAGAACTACTTCGAGCTCGACCTTGAAACCCTGCTCAAACTCGATCCAGATATAATCGTTATCGCCGGTGAGGATGAGGAAGAGGCTAAGGCAAGGGTAAAAAGCCAAGAAGGCTGGGAAGCTCTAACCGCAGTAAAGGCGGATAGAATAGTTGTCATTTCTGCCGACCTGATCTGTCGGCCCAGCCCGCGTGTAGGCCAGACTATCGAGTTGTTGGCCCAGAAGTTCTATCCCGAGCGATTTTAGTTGGAGTCCTGAAGCAGGGTTCAGTTTTTACCTAACATAGTATTTAGCTGGAGGTACAGTTAATGAAGTTGGTTCGATTCGGTATTGCCATTGTTCTATTAAGCCTGCTGATTGTTATGGTTACCGGGTGTCAGCCGTCATTCTCGCCGGGAACCTTCACTGATGACATGGGCAGAGAAGTGGCCATAAATGAGGTTCCGCAGCGCATGGTTTCTCATGTGCCGGGCATTACCGAGATACTTTTTGCCCTGGGTCTGGAGGAAAGGGTGGTGGGGGTCAGTGATTTCTGTGACTATCCCGAAGAAGCCAAGGCTAAACCCAAAGTGGGCGGTTTTTATAACCCCTCTATTGAGAAGATTGTTGACCTTAGCCCGGACCTGGTTTTAACCAACGGGAGTGTGGAGCAACTCATGACCCAGCTTGATAGTCTGGGGATTACCTATGTCGTTCTGCACCCCGATGACATAGACGGTATCCTGCGGAATATTGAACTGGCGGGAGAAATCACGGGGTCAGAGAAGAGGGCCAGAGAACTCTACGAAGACATGACCGAGCGCATAGCTCATGTTGTTACCCGGGTGCAGGATGCACCCAGGGTTAAGGTCTTCTACACGTTCGCGACTACTGACCTGAACAGCCCCTGGACAGCGGGGCCGGGCTCCTTTGTCGACTCGCTGATTACCATGGCCGGCGGGGAAAATATTGGGGCTAAAGCGTTGGCTCCCTGGGTGCAATTCAGCATCGAGGAAGTGGTTAGCGCTGACCCGAAGGTTATCATCGTCGATGCCAGCCACGGGTCAGCGGTAACCCCAATATCAGAGCTGAAACGACACCCCATCTGGCGGGAGATAACTGCGATAAAGCAGAACAGAATTTATCCTATTGATGGTGACCTGGTCAATCGTGCCGGACCGCGTGTTGTCCAGGGTCTGGAAGAGATGGCCAGCATGATTCACCCCGAGCTGTTCCCGTAGGCCTTTGATGACGGCACGGAACGTGCTTGGTTTGAGAAGTCAGGGATATTCTGGTAACATTGCCCCAAGCTAGGGACTAATCGGGATGGCAGAACTGTTGTCCGATACAATCGAGATGATAAGACCTCTGGATAGAGAGGCAATGGCTGAGGCTGGAGCCAGGCAGGCTCAGTTGACCAAGCCCCAGGGCAGTTTGGGCCGGCTGGAGGAGCTGTGTGTCCAGCTGGCGGGCATTCAGGGGAAGCCCGTCCCTGAAATCAGACATAAAGCAATTGTCACCATGGCTGGCGACCATGGCGTGGTGGCCGAGGGGGTGAGCCTCTGGCCTCAGGAAGTAACCGCACAAATGGTTTATAATTTCCTCGGGGGCGGGGCGGCCATCAATGTCCTTGCCCGTCAGGTAGGAGCCAGGATTATTGTCGTGGATATGGGGGTGGCTGCTGATCTGGCACCTGATGCTAAGCTTCTATCCCGGAAGGTTGCCCACGGTACCCGTAATATCGCTCAGGGTCCGGCCATGACCCGGGAGCAGGCGAAACGAGCGGTAGGGGCCGGGATTGAGATAGTTGCCGCCGAGTTAGCCAGGGGGCTGGACATAGTGGGGACGGGTGATATGGGTATCGGTAATACCACTCCGAGCAGCGCTATCTGTGCCGTGATGACCGGCAGGCCGGTAGCTGAGGTGACCGGACGGGGCACGGGTGTCAGTGGCCAACAGCTGGTGCATAAACGGGAGGTAGTAGAAAAAGCCCTGGCCGTAAACCGCCCTGACCCCAGAGAGCCGCTGGATGTGCTGGCCAAGGTAGGTGGCTTCGAGATTGGGGGGTTAGTTGGGGTAATGCTGGCGGCTGCCGCTTATCGCATTCCCGTGGTTATTGATGGCTTTATCTCCGGGGCAGCGGCGCTTATTGCCACGGCTTTATCACCAGGATTGAAGGATTTCCTGATTGCCGGTCATGTTTCTGCTGAGGCGGGACACCGGGCATTGCTCGGGCACCTGGGTCTTAAGCCGTTGCTGGACCTGGAGATGCGTTTGGGTGAGGGTACCGGTGCTGCCCTGGGAATCTTTCTGGCCGAGGCGGCAGCCAGAGTTCTGGGGGAGATGCCTACCTTCGCTGAGGCTGGAGTATCAGAGAAAAGCGAGGCGGGAAATTGAGGTTCTTTACTGCGCTACAGTTCTTAACCATTATCCCCGTACCCTGGAGGCGTGAGCTTAGCCCTGAGGAGCTGGGCCGCGCTACGGTTTACTTTCCGCTGGTTGGTCTCTTCATTGGCCTGGTTATGGCCGGGTGGTACTGGCTGCTGGACTTGTTTTTACCTAGGGCAGTGGCGGATGTGCTGGTGATTGTCAGCCTGGTGGTAATTAGTGGCGCCCTGCACCTGGACGGCTTTATTGATACCTGTGACGGGATAGCGGGGCATAAGTCAGTTGAAGACAGGTGGCGGGTGATGCGTGACAGCCGGGCTGGCGGCTTCGGTGTTGTTGGTGCCTGTTGTCTCCTGCTGGTTAAATTCATTTCCCTGAATAACGTGCCTGAGCTCTTGTTGACCGCGACACTGGTACTGATGCCAGTATTGAGCCGCTGGGCCATGGTCTATGCTATTTTCGCCTATCCCTATGCCAGGCCGTCAGGTCTGGGTAGGGGGTTAAAGCAGCAAACGAGGTGGTTCAGGTTTACTATAGCCACGCTGATAACCTTTGCCGTGGCCGTGGTTTTAACTTTCCCTAAGCTGAGCGGTCTGGCGATGATGTTGGGCATCTGGGGTATCGTGGCGGTTATGGCAACCTATCTGAATAGAAAGTTTTCTGGTCTTACCGGTGACACCTACGGGGCAGTGAACGAGGTGGCTGAGGTTTCTGTCCTCATTATTATCCTGGTGCTGTACCAGATAGGCCTGGCTTAGTTAGGAGGGATGATTG
>SDBU01005843.1_pt1 | contig 14605 bp, 7 predicted proteins | sample 2277071 | NCBI WGS metagenome assembly SDBU01 (sample SAMN10397929, study PRJNA504765) | marine sediment metagenome | isolation source: marine sediment core GS08_GC12, 126 cmbsf | place: Arctic Ocean: Gakkel Ridge, Loki's castle | collected 2008
ACTATAGGCATCTATAATACATATCGAGATGACGAAGGTAAAATGTGAAGGATTTTTTGGCTTCATAACTCACACCTGGCGTTTAAGTCAGTGCCATTGAGCCAGCGGCATGTTCTACTATGATAGCTGAAAAACTCGTATTGGCTCCCCTTTTTTTCTGATGATCGCAATGTTTTGTGCATCTATATATATGAATTCAGAATTCATCCTCTCAAAAGGAAAGCTTCCATGGAAGAATGTTCCGATGAAATGCTCATCCAGCAAGCGCTGGATGGCGATAAAACAGCGTTTAACGCATTGGTGGATCGGTACAAAGAGACCATCCACGCAATAGCTTACCGGAAACTTGGCGATTTTCACGAGGCGGAAGATGTAGTTCAGGAAACCTTCCTGAAAGCGCATCAGAAACTGGCAACGCTCAAGAACAAAGAGAAATTCGCTGGATGGCTGTACGCTATTGCGACAAACTGCTGTAGAATGGCGCTGCGCAGGCGAGGACGCCGAAGCACGGAGATCGTTTCGCTCGACAGGTTAGGGCGTGAACAGATCACGAAAATATCACTCGCGCGTCACGCCAGCGAACCCGGCAACCAACTTTTGCGTGAAGCTATGGAATCGCTGCCCGGAGCTACCAGGAAGCCGCTGGAACTCTACTATATGGAGGGCATGTCCTGTGCGGAGATCGGCCGGATAGTCGGCGCTTCCACTAACGCTGTCAGGGATAGATTATATCGAGCGCGGAAGCGATTGAGAAAGGAAATGATGGAAATGACAGGAAAACCTGACAAAGCACGTTTTGAGTGGATCGGATTAGAACTCTGTGTCGCTGGCGGCCCCAATAGCAGCCGATATTTTCACGCTATGGGGAGTGAGCCGCAGGGAGCGCTGATGAGCTCTGATGACACCAGGGAGGTCATCGATCAATTCACAGAGCTAACCAGAACCAAGCCGCCGACAGTTCGTGGCATAGGGGCTTGCTTAAATTATGAACTAACGGTACATCCAGATTTTCTCGCTCTATGGGAATATACCATACAGCTTGCCAAAGAGGCTGGGGAAGATCCAGATGAGACATACTCTGTTCTGTCCACCAATGGATGTGGCATTGCGCGGGCTGATGACTATCGACAAATGCTGGAAAAATTGAGGAAACTTGGGACCGAAGGAATCTCGCTCCCGCTGCATGGTCTTGAGGAACATCATGATTGGTTTGCTCGCAGAAAAGGGGCATTCAAGGATGTATTACTTTCAGCAGAGAAAACTGCTGAAGTCGGTCTGGCGGTGCATTTCAACGTCTGGCTTGACCGGCAAAACATCCCCGAACTTGCCAAACTTCTGGATAGTATCCACAGGCTTGAGGATAGGATTCAAAGCGAGTTTAGCATATACATTTCGATTCCGCGGTTTATAGTGGGAACGGGGGAGCTTCTTCGTACCTATGAATCGGACCTGCGTCCCAAGCTGACTGATCTTGAAAAACTGCCACCGGGTGTGGATATAGAAAAATATACTGAAAGCTCCTGGATAGAGAAAATACTCGCCGAACCAGATGACCTGTCTCTAATGACACAGGGGTTCGACGATGTTTCTGATGATGAGGGATGCTATATTCTGATTATTGATGAACGTTTTGATGTGTACCGGGAACCTTACAACTTTGAGTGGCCCCCAGTTAAACTTGGGAATCTAAAGGCCGACGGTCTACCAGTGATCCTGGACAGGCTGGAAGCCCACCAGACGCCTCAGCTTCCTGAACTGGTGACACTGGCAGAGAAATACGGAGACAGGGATTCCACATTGATCCACAGATACGCATTCAGTGTGCGGAACAAGTGGCTGGATATGTACTGGCAGGAGAGAGGAAACCCTTGATCAGCTCCAAAGGCATTTATATAGGATTTTTTCAGTTAGATGCAGTAGAACGTGCGGCCCGCTCGTCCAGATCGCTGGCGATGCGCCAGGAACAAGCCAGCGGCATGTTCTACTATGTGAAGAAAATAGTTGACCAAACGGCTCAAGATATGTTAATAACACAGATGGAAAGAAAGCGTTCATTGCATCCTTCTTGAAAAAAGTGGTTTCTTCCAGGGATTATGCTTTCTTTCCTTTTCTTATTCAACCAAAAACTGCGAGACTATAGCAAGGATGTTTGAGATGGAATTTAAGCCTAACTTAGAAGAGTCGATTCAGCGTATGAAGCGATTGTGGGACCTGGAGTTGCCGATCGATCGCGTACCTGCGTCGGTTCGTCTTCCATCGCCACCAGGCAGGATAGCAGACGGCTCATTCTTTGGCAGACTGGATGACTATATCCGCTTTCAGGAGATGGTACTCCGTCAGCAAGCTCAAGTTCATGATGACAGGTTCCCTGTAGTTTTCCCGCAGTATGGTCATGCCCTCATCGCGGCGCTCTGCGGCTCGCCTATTCGAGGTGAGTCTGAGACGGTCTGGGCGGTGCCTACGATAGACGATATTGGCGTGGCGGCTGATACTTTGCATCTGGATTGGGATAACGAATGGGGATCGCGGTATAGAGAAGACCTGGCGCGATTGCTGGATTGGGCGGAAGATCGCTGCGCTGTGGCAATATACGAGGTGGAGGGGGTCTCCGACACCCTTTCTGCTCTGCGTGGAGCGCAGCGTCTTATGTATGATTTATTCGACTCGCCTGAGGCTATGGACCGTTTGGCAAAGCGTGTGACCGATCTCCTTATCGAGTTCGCCCGTTGGAATCAGCGTGAGATAGGATCTCAACAGGATTGGTATGAAGGAATGGCTACGGATTGGGCGCTCTGGATGCCATCCGGGTCGATTTGCTTCGCTGAGGACGCCACGGTGATGATGAGTCCGGAGTTGTACCGGACTGCTATAATGAAATGGGACCGCTATCTCGCCGCAGCTTTCAATCGGACGCATCTTGAGGTACATGCGGAAGGCAACCATCAGATCGAGAATTTCGGAGCCGTGGAAGGTGTTTCCTGCATGACTATACAGAATCCCCTCAGGATGCGCCCTGAGCATAGAAAGACTATACAGACGCTTCTGGGAAAGAAAGTTTTCCATATCTCTGTAGGTTCAGATCAGATAGAGGAACTGCTCAGTTTCACTGGCACACGCGGGATCTACCTCTCCACCAGTGCCAGCACAGTAAAGGAAGCTCATGCGGTGCTAGAGATAATTGAGAGGCTCACCGAGAAGCATTGCTGTTAAACCATAGTAGAACGAGGCTGCCAGCCCGTTTAAAGAAATAGGTTGGCAACGTATTCTACGGAAACGGGCTGGCAGCCTCGTTCTACTGAGAAAGTTCCATCCGTAACTGAAAAACTCGTATTAATAATGCAGGTATTGTTGATTTTGCTACATTTTTTTGAGATAGGAGGAGAATTGTGAGACTGTTGTTGATAGGGATATTGCTGGTTGCATTAAATTATGCGGGGGGCGCGTATGCTCAAGTATCAATTGAGACGCAGGATGGTTTGAAACTGAGCTTTGGTGATAGCGGCAATGTCGCTGAGGTCCGGGTAGGAGAGCAGGTATTGCCGCTGCTGGAGAAGCCGGGAGGGTTCTTTGTTACGGATATTGAGCGGTCGAAGCGGAATCTGATGCCCGATGGCGATTTCGAAAAAGGCACAGGCATAGAGGAACAGGGATGGCAGCTTGAAGGCGCGTGGAAGATAGCACAGGAAGATGGCCAGCACTTCGCTCAGGCGGCTCTGGAGGCTGCGGGAGGCTCAGGGAACATCCGGTCTCCCATGGTGCAGGTGGAGTCGGGGACGGGGTATCTGGTAACCGCGCAGATAAGAACCAAATCTGATGCGGACAACTTCGCTCCAGGACTCTACATAGTGCAATATGATGCCCAGGGGCAAGTGGTGAAAGCGCCGACTTCGAGTGGCGAAGCTGTGCAGATTGGCGTGAGTATACCTCGCGCTGTCGCCAGGTTTACTCAGGTGTCCACCACTTTTGTCACTCAACCGCGCACAGCGGCCGTGCAGGTCTACGCCAACATTTACAGGGGCGCTGGCAGGTTTGATCTGGATGAGGTGCGGCTGGAGCCAATAGAGGCAGCTCCTACTAGCTTTCAGGGAAAAATACGGTCAACCAGTAAAGGAGCAGTTTTTCGCGGCAGTTCCATAGAACTGGGCCTGATTCTGAATGCCACCTTCACGTCATACTCTGATCATATCCGGGTGGACGGCATGGTGCGAGATACCACCGGCGAAGACCGGCCGCTGCGCGTGGGATTCCAATTGCCTGTGGACGCTCGCGGCTGGACGTGGTGGGATGATATAGCAGAATCGCGCCAGATCGCGGAAGGTCAGCGATATGCCTACTATGGGTCTGATTGGGGCGTGGGCAAAGGACGGCAGGTGTCGGTTTTTCCATTTGCCAGTGTGACCGGGGAGGGCACTGGCCTGTCGCTGGCGCAGCGTGTTGACCAGCCGCGTTTCTTCCGCATCTTTTACGACCCGGCGGCAGGATACTGCCTGGACTACAATCTGGGACTGGCGGCGGAGACTGCTAAGTTCCCATCTTCAGCGTCGGTTCCCTTCCTGATTTACCGTCATGATCCTGAGTGGGGAATGCGGGCCGCGGGACAGCGATATTACGGCATATTCCCGGAGCTGTTCAAGGTGCGGGCCGAGCGGCAGGGGTTATACTGCTACGAGGTGCCAACTGACCTGCCGAATCCAGAGGATTTCGGATTCTGCTTCGATCTGGCTGGTTTTGGCTATACTGGACGAAAGAAGCTGCAAGAGCATGGCATCTATCTGCTGGTGCATCCCATGGGAACAGAAGCTCATATTCGCTGGCCAAAAGACCACGACTGGGGAACGAAGAACCGGCGGCCCAGCCTGGAGCAGATTGAGGACATCTTCTTTACTCAGCGGCCGGAGTATGAGGAAGGGCCGGCGTGGCGGGATATGACTCAGCGAGATCGCTCCGCGACTTTCGAGAAAAATCGCCAGCGTGTGATGAACTCGGCGGTTCACGGCATTGATGGACGCTTCCGATTGTATCCCTACAGCGATACTATCCAGTTTATCGCCACTTCCGCCGATCCGGAGATACCTTCGCCCAACATGGCCGATGGCGAGCGCGGCCGCATTCGGCGACACATGGATATCGCTGCTAAAGCGGGGGGGCAGCTAGATGGAGTTGACTTCGACAACATCGCCATCACCGCAGGGCGCACGCGGGAGAACTTCCGGCGCGAGCACTTTCAGTACGTGGATCATCCGCTGATTTACAATCTTCAGACGCGCCGGGTGTGCATCCAAACCGGGATGAACTTCTACGAGTTCGTGAAGGAGATCTCCGATAAGATGCACGCTCAGGGAAAGCTGTGCACCGGCAACGTCGGGAGTGATCCACATACGCAGACCTTCTATGGGCATCTGTTAGATAAGCATGGGGGAGAAGTACAATATCATGCTCCCACGAAGCACCTGCGGGCCTACCGGACGATGGCCTATCAGAAGCCGGTTTCGCACATAATCTACAGCGGTGCTGTAGCCGCCGGGCAGGAGGAGATAGTTATGCACCGGTGGCTGGCTTTTGGAGAGTTCCCCACTATCACGGAATTGAGTTACCACAAGGGCAGCGACTTTGAGAAGGGGAGGCCGCTGTATAAACGATTTATACCCACCATGCAGCGCATCGCATACGCAGGCTGGGAGCCTATCACTCATGCCAGCGTGAGCGTAGAAAACCTGTTCGTTGAGCGATTTGGCAACTGGAGCGACGGCGATCTGCACTTCACGGTGCACAACGATTCGGATGAGCCGAGGACATGCCTGTTGGCTGTGGATAAGGCGGCGCTGGGAATAACCGGTAATCCGGCCTGGGTGGAACTGCTGAGTGGTGAGGTGATGAGCGCGGATGATCAGGCGCAGGTGGAGTTGCCGCCTCATCATACCAAAGTTTTCAACCTCTTTCCGCCGAAGCCGGGGAATCTGGACTGATGGCGGCGGACGCGTGTTGAAAGATAACTCTGTTACCATGCAATATTACTCATAGGGGAAAACATGAACGAAAAAGCTCACGCAGCGTCCCAATTCCAGTGGCAGGCCGCCACACCTGAAAATCAAGGTATGTCCAGTCAGAAGCTCAATTTGCTCAAAGACGACCTTGCAGCAAGGAGCACTAAAGCGTTCCTCGTCATTCGCAGCGACAAGGTTGTCTACGAGTGGTATGCGTCCGGCCATTCGGCAACAAAGCAGCACTACACTGCTTCGCTGGCAAAAGCGTTGGTGGGTGGCGTTTGCCTGGCGGTTGCCATCAATGATGGACGCATCGGTCTGGACGACCCGGTGGCAAAATACGTGCCGGAGTGGAAAGACCGCCCGGAGAAATCGAAAATCACTATTCGGCATCTTGGCTCCCACACCTCCGGCCTGGACGAACCCAAACCCAAAGACCAGGGAGGCTGGCGGCAGACCTTCTGGGAGCGTCAGGATCCGCCCAATGACCCTTTCTCCATCTCACGAGATAGACCACGCGTGCTGTTCGAGCCGGGGACGCAGATTCATTACAGCAACGCCGGCATCGCTATGCTGAGTTACGCTATCACCACAGTGCTCAAAGACGCTCCGGAAAAGGATCTTCGGACGATGCTGCGAGATCGCGTCATGCGGCCCATTGGCGTCCCCGATGAGGCATGGTCGGTGGGATATGGTCAAACATTCACGGTGGACGGCTTGCCGCTGGTGGCCCCCTGGGGCGGTGGCGGCTACACCGCTCGTGCGGCGGCACGGGTGGGTAGACTCATGCTGCGGAAGGGCAATTGGGAAGGCATACAGCTCATCAGCGAGGAAGCTGTGCAGTTGACTACAAGCGGCGCAGGATTGCCAGGCTCGTGCGGCATGGGGTGGTGGACGAACGCCGATGGTCGGTTCGAGAAGCTCCCCACAGATGCGTTCTGGGGGTCGGGAGCGGAACATCAGACGCTCCTGGTCGTTCCCGGCTTGAGCCTGGTTTGCGTGCGAAACGGCGGATCGCTCCTTTCGGGAAAAACCGAATCAGGCCATGCTCAGAATACTTTCCTGTTCGAGCCGCTGCTGGATGCGATCATGGATATAGATTAGGGGCGAGGTGCCCAACCGCCGTTGTGATCGGTATCTCTCGTGATATCGTTATTCCTGGCGCCGGGAATCCGTCTGCCCAGGTGGGATGTGGCCTCATCCGTAGCCCAGATTCCGAAGCGCCTGCCGCATGTTTCGGGCGCTCTGTGCGTAATCTTCCACCCGCCGGTCCCGTTCCACCATCACCCATCCGTCAAAACCCATCTCTTCTAGCGCCTGCATCACACCCGGGAGATCCAGATCCCCGGTACCCAGGTCGCAGAAACTCTGACCCCTCATCCCCGCGGCTGCCATCTCAAGGTCGATGTCCTTGAGATGGATATACCGGCAGCGCTCACCCAGATCCCGGATCGTCTGCACCGGGTCAGATCCGCACTGCATCAGGTTTCCGGTATCCGGGCAGGCATAGATACCCGGTCGCTCATCAAGATAACGAAGCATGTCCTCCCGCGTCTCCACGTTACCTGTACCCGGCCCTCCTCGCCCGACGTGCGGGTGGACGACGATCTCGATCCCCCGCTCTCCCGCATAATTCACCCACCGGTCACACTCGTCCACGGACACACTGGAACGCACGATGGACGCGCCCACCGTATATGCATAATCCATCGCTTCCCCGATCCCACCGCCCACAGCAGCGCATACGATTCCCAAAGCCTCGCATTTCTCTTTCACTATATGGGCAGGTTCACCGATCTCTCCCGGCTTGGCCTCCCAGCCCTCCCACCCTGTCTCCTTCGTCAACCTCAGCCTCAGATCCAGGTCGTCGTCCCAGGCCCTGTCCCAGTTGTAAAAATGGTGTCCGAACCGCATTCCTGCCTCCTGTCCTATGTGATAGGCAAATGCCCACGTTCATTGATCGCCTTAGAAATAGCCAGCAGACTATGCTGCCAGCGGTTATCTGGTATGTCCTCGGTGATGCCGATAATAAGCCGGTCTCCCGGAGCCGATTCCTGGAGCAACTTGATCGCTTCCGATTCTACCTCTTCATCCGATCTCAAGTGTACAGATGAGGGGAAGTTGATCCATAGCACTTTATCTGACCATGCTTCCATCGCTTCTTTAAGCGTCATATCGCAGTCTGGATCAGGTGTAAATGCCTCCACATAATCCAGGCCTGATTCCGCCACCAGATCCGCCCACACCTTGTTGTTGCCATCCAAATGTGCGCCCAGCAATGTGCCATGTTTATGCAGGACTTCGGCTGCCTCGTTATAGCATGGGAGCACATACTTCTCGAAACGCTCTCGCCCCATTACATCCCCGGTTTCATTGCCACCATAGTTTACGTGGGATACAGGCGATTTGGCAACCAGAGGGTACAGCTTACGCCGCTGCTCGTTAATTTTGTCATAGAGTTTCAACACCTCGTCCCGGCGATCTGCCCACTCTATCGCGAATGCCTCCACTCCCATCCACGTAATCATGATCTGATGCAAAGGAGTTCCGCCTAGAGGAGCACGCAGGATCATATCTTCACCGAGTTTCTCTTCCGCTCTGGTGAAAGCCTCGTAGCACGGTTCATATTCTGCGTCCTGAACCATGAAGCCGAGTGGTTTGTAGTCCTCCGGTCGCTTGAAGAGTTTCTCCACGTGCCAACTGGTGAATCCAGCCGGACGGCTGACGCTATATAGATCTCCCACAGGAGTATGGATGTCTGTACGCGAATAAGTAACGCCTTTCTCCGTGAATGGCTTTGTATGGGAGGTAACATTAGGCCTGCGCGTAAGAACAACCGGATGCCGGCGTTCTACTATGCACAAACCATCATTGCGAAGCTGGCGCTCCACAGAACATTGTGGTAACTTGCTTTCATATATGGTAAACGGCACTTTATCTGGTCGTCCACCACGAAGGACTTCTTCAACACGTTTTCGAGGAGTCATTATCAGTAAAATCCTTTTCTTGCCAAAGCTGTTATGGCTGTTTAGTCCACCATTGTGAGTTCTCTCACCTTGCCATCCTGAGTTCCGATCAATAATCTTTCGCCAAAGCTGATGCAATTGATCCGCGACTCTGTGGCAAATGAGCCGATGATGCTTCCCTCTGCATCCAGGATGTATAGAACATTTAGTGTTGATGCTATGACCTCATCGCGGCCATCGCCATCCAGATCGCGCGCCGCCACCTGGAGTACGTTGTCGTATAAATTCGAGGCCCAGGCGACCTGTCCGCTGGCAGTCAACGCATAGACAAACTCGCTGGCGGATCCTGCAATAACGTGCTGTGCCTGTTTGCCGGACAGCCGCGCCGGGCAAAGCGAGTTGATCACGTCGCCGGCGGCATATTTCCATCTTTGCGTCAGTTTCCCCTGGACCACATCCAGCGCGAAGACGTTGTTCATGTTCGTACCGCATATCACCGACAGCGCGCTATCGCCGTCCAGATCGGCTGTGCAGATGGCAGTGAGAGCTGAAGCCCAGCCGTCATTGGCGAATTGGGTGATGGCTTTTCCTGTTTCGTTGATCACATTGCAGGTGCTATAGCAGGTGATCTTTGCCGGGCCACCTACCACCTCCATTTTGCCGTCGCCGGTCAGATCCGTGGCCAGGATGGATGTGCATACCCCGTATTGTGTGAAGCGCCAGAGCAATTTGCCTTGAGCATCGCAAGCGTGAATATTCATGTTTGCTGCCGCGAAGATGACCTCTTTTTTGCCATCACCATTGATGTCGGCTGCCAGTACCTTCTCTACCTCGCCAGCCTTCCAGTAGCGTTTCCAGTATGGATCATCGCCCTCTTTGCCCCGGTACCGCCAACGTTCCTTGCCGTCCGCGTTCAGAACATAGCAGCAGCGGTCGTCGCTGCCTGCAATGATCTCGCCCATGCCATCACTATCTATGTCAGCAATGGCGACTGAGTTGATCTTTCCGCCAGCCTCAAATCCCCATAACTGCTCACCTTCGCCGTTGAACAATCGCACCTTGTTGTCCTGGCATCCGATGGCGATCTCTGGTTGGCCATCGCCGTTAGTATCGCCTTGCGCGATAGTCAGGACAGGCGCACCCACGTTTTCAGTCCATCGTGCTTGAACTCCTCGCGTTTCCGGAGCGCGCCGGGCAGTTCCAGCTTCCGGTTGCTCGGATGCTTCAGCCCATGCTTTTTGAAGATCGGCGGCTCGAACAGATCCATGATCGGCGATGGACTGCTCAACAGAGACCGGCTTCTCCGACGACAGCAGAGAGCCGCGCCAGGTCACGCTCGTCGCCGAGTGAACGGCCATCCTGTCGGAAGCAAGTATGAACTGATCTGCCCTGGCTTCCACTTGAGCGTCGCCAAGTGTGAATGCCGTCGGGCCGATGCCCAGGCAGGTGATCTGCTCACCATCCTTGAGGAGGACAACCCCCTCGCAAACCTGTCGCATGTCAATCTGAACCGGCCGCTCTGTATTACTGACGAAAAACACGTTAGCAAAGCTGTGTGTTTCGCCTGGCTTCATAGTCATACTCTTGCTCTGCTGAACAATACTGGCGATGGGTTCGGTGTATTCATATTGCTCGAACCACTTCCCCACATTCTCCGTATCCAGCGTCAGCGAAGCCTTATCTGCTCCGTAGCATATAAGCGTAAACTCGTCGATGCGACCCGGGGGTATGATCGGGGTATCCAGATCGAGGGCGTCGATTACTATCTCCTGATGGTCTGGCCCTTTCAGGATAATCGCATCGCAAATCGTGCCCGGGCGTTCGCGCAAGGTGAGTTTGATCTCATGTTCGCCTGCCTCTGCTATGGTTACCGGGACCGGGCTGGATGGCTCGATCTTTGCCGGTGAGACTGATACCGATGCCACCCGTTCTCCATCGAGGTGGAGGTAGAACGAATCGTCGCCGGTATGGTGTCCGCATCCTACGACGGTAACTGTCCACGTGCCTTTCGTGAGGTCCACTTTCTTGGAAAGCGCGCCTTGTGGGTGAACGATCTTCATACACCTGCCATCTTCAGCATCCTGTCGAGTGATCTGACTTACGGTTTCTTGAGGCGGCTTGGCCTGCTGTTGCACCGTGAATGTCATGCCGTCAATTTTGCCCTCGCCGGGTGTGCGCCAGTGAGCGCGCATGGTGTAGTCGCCTGGCTCCAGAGCCACCAGTTGATCCATGAAGAGGAAATACCTCTCCTTAGCCCAGAAGATGTTGCGATGCCAGTCCATTCCGAAGTATTCAGGTACCGAAGTTTTGCAGAATCCGAAGGTATCGAGGTCAGCAATTCCGTCCAGGGCTGCCAGCGGTGGTGGTTTTACGGTTTCGCCGTTGCGCAGCACGGTGATAACGTTGTGGTCGCGCATATTCGGCGCTTCCGTGTAAGATATATCCATGAGCCAAACGCGGGAGTTGTCCGTGAATTGCGAAACACCGTTGACGTCCACATGGCCGTGGCTGCCCATGCCAATGCCATCGATCAGGAGATACTGGTCCTCCGGGTCAAAAGTCCGTCGGAATGAGAGCTTGTCGAAGCTTCGCTCAATTGGGATGTTAGGCTCAGGTTCGCTGGGCATGGTAGTATTACGGGCGTTGTAGAAGTGTTCACTCATGGGCGCGACCTTGATACCCAGTAGCTCCGTCGGCTCCTCTGGATCCACTCCACGCACAACATCGGCCACGCCCCGACGCTGGGGAGAATCTGTATTGCTATAATGCTTTTGTATTGCCCATTCGTACCGCCCATCTTTGTAGAACTCAGCGGCCTGGCGGAAAAAAACTGTTGGGAAGTAATAAAGGCTCCAGAAATCTCCGTTGCACGACGAATAGCCGCGATTGTCCATTTCCAGGATAGCACGGTCGGCAGCGGCTCGGAAAGACCCGTTCTCAAAGAAGGAATAGTCACCACTCCCCAGCGACCACCATCCAGTTTGGTACAACGTCCCCCACTCGTAGGCATTACAGTCGCACTGGGGTTTATGGGAGATTTTTTGCGAATCAAAGAGCTTTTCAGCCGCCTGTATCCATTCGTCGGCTTCCGGCAAACTATATCCCAGCTTGAAGTAGCGCCCGCCGAAGAGGCAAGCCAGTCCAGGTAGTGTTTGGTGATTGTGACGCACGCCTTGCTGCTCAGTCCCTTTTCGGAAGAAACTGTGCATACATCCCTCGCCGGAACGGAGTATATAGAGGAAGTGGTTGGTAATAAACAGCCGGTCTGCATCGGAGAAGGCCGGGCTTTCCTCAATAAGCTCCCACTGTGAAATTGTGTCGTAGACATTCATGTGGGTGCCCATGCCCGGTTCACCAATGGCTTTATGCTTCTGCATGGTCATCTTGAAAAGCTCGGCCCAGCCCTCTTGACCGGTACTGTAATACCTCTTGGCCATACTGGCCGCGCTTGAGATGAGGTTGCGTCCATTCTTGAAACTCAACGCCTGGTCAGCGCGATCTGTGTAGTTCTTGATCATCTCCTCCGTGACTGGTTTTTCGCGCTTGTCTGTCTCAAATGTCATGATCCAATCCACTGCCAGGGGATCGCCGGGATTGAGCATATCCAGGAACTTCTCGCTTGCCATGCTCACGGTTGTGGGATTCTCGCCGCCGATGAAAATGATGTTTTTTCCATGCCCAAAGGGGTTGTGGATAGAACGGACTACGAATGTCTCGTCGCCAGGATACCACGTATCGAATAGCCAACGCTCCCAGATCAGGCGCTGCACAAAGACGTTGTCAGGCGCATTGCCGACGAGGATGACGTTGAAAGACTCCAGGTCCTTCGTGGTAAGATCGGCTGGATCTTTGATGGGCAATTCTACTCCCGTCAAAGCCTTAATATGCTTCTGAACCTGTTCAGCGACGGGGCTATAGCCCTTTGGGGCCACAATGATCGCCTGGGCTTGCCCATCCACGACTAACTGGGTTTGAGTATACAGTGGCTTTAGCTTTGTTATCTTCTCGGGACCAGGTGCAGGCTGTGACAACACAATTAAGCCCAGAAACAAAAGATGAATCCCCATAACTTTCCTCCGCAATCGCTTTGCTGTTTGAGCGAGACAGGAATGTCCCGCCTATCAAGCCATAAAAAGATTCTAATCACCAAACATCCCCATCATCTCCCGCTGCCATTCGTTAATTCGTGTCATTCGTGATTCTCTTTTCTTTACAGTACTAAGCGGTCAATATCCTGTATCCTCTTCCACAGAAAAGCCCCACGATAATCCATATTGCTCCGACAGAATACTCACCCAGAATCAGCCCTAAAAAGAAGATTCTCGCCCTGTTGGACGCTCTCGCCCCGCCATATTTGAGGATGATATACTTGAAAAGCCAGCCGAAAAAGATGGAGAAAAGAAACATCTGGACCCCCCAACTGCTTCCAGTGGTGCAGCCAATAGGATGCAGCGGCCACCACAGGAACCGCTGATACATGAAGATCACCAGCAGCGTTCCCGCCGCTCCAGTGAAGATGAAGCCCAGGTCACGGTAGTTTGGATCGGTAGGATGTATAAGCTGAGAGTTCAGTACCCGGAAACCCTTTTCCCCAAGCCACGAGAGACCAAGCGTGTTTCCGCCTGTCTTGTATGATAGACTCAAGAATGAGTAACTTGATATGGGCAAAGCAATAACGATAGCCGCTACCATTGCGATAAACAATGGTCGCCGGTAGAGCCTGGGCTCATCGGAGATCTTGAGCGAGTTCATCATGTGGGGCATGGTAAGCTGTGTCAAATCCGTCCTGAACGCTCTCGTCTGTATTATATTGATGGTCAAGCTGCGAGGCCCAATTGCCCTATCCCCAAAGACTGTCCTTAGCGCCATTATAGGCCTGAATGTTGGATGCAAAATCAGTACGCCGCTGCTGGCCATCTGCCAGGTAAAGATCACCCACGTCAAAGCGGAGAATAAGGTGATGGACACCGCTACCCAGAGGGAGATCCCCATGAAACGCGATAGCATAATCTGAAAAATAAGCATGAAAATCAGTCCCAGAAACGCCCAACGATAGGGCAAAGCCTCATTTGAGTCATCGGTGGCAGAATCCCGTATCTCCGCCGTCGAGAATGTTCGCGTTATGATGGCCCTTATATGCCTCCGCGAACGCCAGATTATTATGACTATGACAGCTATAAAGGCTCCCATCTCCTGATGTGAGGCGAAGCTTCGCGTAAACCCCAGTTCTCCGGGGGAACTGGGCATTGGTATGGTGAGTATGGAGAAAATGAGACATTGGAGCTTATAGAGCAAGAAGAAAAACCAGAGGCTCAGAGAGATCTGAACAGTGAGTAGATAAGTGATGCCGATCACTGAAGGATGTATCTGAAGCGGTAGTGGACGAATGGCGGAGAAGGGCTTGTCTGTCAAGAACGGATCAAGTGAGAAATTGGTAGGCACAGCCGGCACGCTGGGGAAGTAGAAATGGAGTCCGTTGAGCAACTGCAACAGCCCTGCTGCCGCAAAGCCAATCCACATTAGCTGATCCCTGAAAAAGGCTGGGAAAAGCGATTCTCCAGGTGTCTTCCCGATGATCTCCGCCGGTAGTTGCACCAGCGGGAAGGTGAGGCGTTCGTGCTCCACCCATTGCTTGCGCAGGATTATGCTGAGGCA
>SDBU01005844.1_pt1 | contig 14605 bp, 15 predicted proteins | sample 2277071 | NCBI WGS metagenome assembly SDBU01 (sample SAMN10397929, study PRJNA504765) | marine sediment metagenome | isolation source: marine sediment core GS08_GC12, 126 cmbsf | place: Arctic Ocean: Gakkel Ridge, Loki's castle | collected 2008
CTTTTATCCCGTCCGCTTACTGTAGCCCTGCTCATTGGTGATATTAAAGATGCGCGGAAACAGGAGCTCCAGCAGCGGATTCTGGTTGGTGATGTAGATATTGCTATCGGAACTCATGCCCTTATTCAGAAGGGGATGGAGTTCCACCGGTTAGGGTTAGCCGTGGTCGATGAGCAGCACCGATTTGGGGTTGCCCAGCGGTCAGCCTTGCGACAAAAGGGGTTTAGCCCCCACGTGTTGGTAATGACGGCTACGCCTATCCCACGAACTCTGGCCTTGACCCTATATGGCAACCTTGATTTATCGGTTATAGATGAGCTTCCCCCGGGGAGACAGGCGGTGAAAACAAAGTGGCTTGAGCCGGCACAGAGGAATAGCGCTTATGCTTTTATCAGCCGCCAGGTAGCCGGCGGTCGTCAGACCTTTATTATCTGCCCCTTAGTTGAGGAATCAGAGGCTATTCAGGCAAAGGCAGCCGTGGCTGAGTATGAGCGTCTGTCCCAGGAGGTCTTCTCTGAGCTGAGGTTAGGCTTACTTCATGGGCGTATGTCGGCGGCAGAGAAGAATGGGGTAATGTCCCGTTTTCGCTCCGGCGAACTGGATATCCTGGTTTCAACCCCGGTGGTGGAAGTGGGCATAGATGTGCCTAACGCTACGGTGATGCTGGTAGAGAGTGCTGACCGTTTTGGTCTGTCTCAATTGCACCAGTTCCGGGGCAGGGTGGGGAGAGGGCAGGAGCAAAGCTACTGCATGCTGCTGGCTCAGAACCCTTCAATAGTGGCTAAGGAGCGACTGGACATAATAGAAAGGATCCAGGACGGCTTCCAGTTGGCTGAGGAGGACTTGAAGCTGCGGGGCCCAGGGGAATTCTTTGGCACCCGACAGAGTGGCCTGCCCGACCTCCGTATGGCCAAGCTTTCCGATGTGGGACTATTAGAGCTAGCCCGCAGTGAAGCAATAAAACTCTTTGAGATAGACCCCGGTTTAGAGAACTCTGGACACCATTCCTTAGCCAAAGAGCTAGCCAGAGTCTGGCAAAAAGGCACTGCTGAGTGGAGCTAGGGCAAATATCTTAGGCAGGGAACCACCTATATTCCTACCGAATGGAGGATAACATGCAAACCCAGAACTTATTAGATAATTATGCTCGTGACCTAGGGAAAGTGATTGGAAATCTACATTCTCTAGAATTGATGCTAAGGATTTTCTTACACAATGTAGACTCGGATAGATATGGCTCCCCTCCACCAGAAGTGAGTTTGGATAATATTCAGGAAGATAACTTTATTCAAGAAAATTACTTTGTTAATTATGATTCCTTGGGGGAATTGGTGAATAAATATAACGACATAATAACCTCACGAGGGTCGTCAGGATTATCTGTTGATGAAACTACCGTAAAACTCAGGGATGCTCTTGCTCATGGAAGGGTATTGGGCTCACAACCATCCCCGCCCTTTAAATTATATAAATTTGGTAGACCATCAAGGAAATGCCGAGTTAAAGTACAGCGCATTGCTAATCTTACTGAAAAAGAGTTAGCTGGGTATATCCTCCATGTGCGAGCTCAGATTGAGAAGCTTGAAGAGGCTTGTAAACTATACTGCCCAGAGATTATAGGTTAAACCCTTTCCCTTTGTGCTCCCTACCCTATTTTTATTTTATCTATTCCCACCCACCACCTTTAAGGGGCGTATAAGAGGGGCGAAGCCCCTCTTTCTTTATCTCCCCCTCTCCTTGAAAAGGAGAGGGGGATTAAGGGGGTGAGGTTAATAAACAATCTCATATTACCCCTTTCAACCAGCTTTATGCTATAATCTGGGCATATAGGAGACTGAAACGACGATACTAATGCTTAAACAAAGACTGGTAGAAGTGTTGACGCAGGCAGCAAGCCAAGCCCAGGAATCGGGTAAGCTGCCTTCAGTTAACCTGCCCGAGGCTACCATTGAGCGTCCTCAAAATCCTGAGCATGGCGACTACGCCTCAAGCTTTCCCTTGAAATTAGCCCGGGCGACCGGAGTTGACCCGCTGACCATAGCCGATGATATGGTTGGACTTATCGTTCCCGGTCCTGAGATTGCCGGTATTGCGGTGGCGCCGCCGGGGTTCATTAATTTCACCCTCAAGAGCGATTGGTTGACCAGGCAGGTGGATTCAATCCTTGTGGCTGGTGATTCTTATGCCGATATTGACCTCGGGCAAGGCAGCCGGGTGCAGTTGGAGTTTGTCAGTGTTAATCCTACCGGCCCGCTTCATGTCGGGCATGGGCGTGGCGCTATTCTGGGCAGTACTTTAGCCAATGTTTTGACCACTGCTGGCTATATGGTGGAGAAGGAATATTATATTAATGATGCCGGCAGCCAGGTAAATGCCTTTTATCGCTCGCTCTATACTCGTTATCAACAATGTCTGGGAGTTGATGCCGAGATGCCATCGGATGGTTACCTTGGCAGCTATATGGTTGACTTGGCTAAGGAGGTCATTGCTGAGGAGGGGGACAAGTTTCTTGCTCTGCCGGAGCAGGAGGCGGTGTTGCAATTAGGGCAGCTCGGCTTGGAGAAAATGATCAAGCAGATCAAGGCTGACCTTGAGCTATTAGGGGTGAGTTTTGATGTCTGGTTTAGTGAGCAGAGCCTTTATGATAACGGACAATACCAGAAGGCAATGTCGCTACTGCGCCGGGGGGACTATATCAGTGAAAAGGAAGATGCTACCTGGTTTATATCTACTGCCCTGGGTGAGGATAAAGACAATGTGGTGGTGCGTGGTGATGGTTCTCCCACCTATTTTGCTACTGACATCGCGTATCACTACAACAAGTTTTTGGAGCGCAAGTTTGATAGGGTAATTAATATCTGGGGGGCTGACCACCAGGGGCATATATCCCGAATGAAGGCGGTTATTGGTGCTCTGGGTATTGACCCCGAGCGATTGCAGGTAATAATCTCTCAGATGGTAACCCTGCGTCGTGGCGAGGAGCTGGTTCGTCTTTCCAAGCGCAGTGGTGATATCATTACCCTGCTTGAGGTGGTGGAAGAGGTGGGGGCTGATGCCTGTCGCTTCTTTTTTCTATCGCGCACCGCTGATTCACAAATGGACTTTGATTTGGAATTAGCCAAAAAACAATCGGTCGATAATCCCGTTTACTATGTTCAGTATGCCCATGCTCGTATTGCCAGCATCCTTCGTCTGGCTCAACAGAGGGGAATTGATTGTAGTGATGGGGATGTTTCTCTGCTGACTACTAAGTCCGAGCTTACTTTAATACGCAAGATGCTAATTTTGCCCGAGATTGTTGAGGCGATAGCTCAGACCCTGGAGCCTCATCACCTTACCTATTATGCTCAGGATTTGGCTACCGTATTCCATAGCTTTTATAAGCAGTGTCGGGTTGTTTCTGAAAATGAGCCGTTAACTAAGGCCCGTCTCAAACTGGTAAAGGCAGCCAAGCTCGTTCTGGCTAAAACTCTTAACCTTATGGGAATGACCGTGCCGGAGATGATGTGAAATGAAGCGTCGCGTTTTTTCAGGGACTCGGCCCACAGGCAGGCAGCATCTGGGGAACTATCTGGGAGCCCTGCAAAATTATGTGAGCCTCCAGGATGAGTATGATTGCGTCTATTGTATCGTTGATGTGCATGCTTTGACCTCAATGAATGACACCAGCGGGTTGCAGCAGAATATCCACGAAATGATGCTTGACTGGCTGGCGGCTGGCCTTGACCCTCAAAAAAGCATCCTTTTTGTCCAGTCCCATGTCTCCGAGGTGATGGAGCTCCATACCCTGCTGAGCATGGTTACTCCCTTGGGCTGGCTGCTGCGGGTGCCCACTTTTAAGGAGAAGGTGAAACTCCAGCCTCAGAATGTAAACTATGGCCTGGTTGGTTACCCTGTTCTGATGACGGCTGATATCGTGCTTTACAAGGCAGAGTTTATCCCGGTGGGTGAGGACCAGTTACCCCATATAGAGTTAGCCAGGGAGATTGCCCGCCGCTTTAACAGCCTGTTTGGTCAGGTCTTTCCTGAGCCTGAAGCCAAGCTTACTCCGTTTCCGTTAGTATTAGGGCTGGATGGTAAGAGTAAGATGAGTAAGCAGGCTGGCAATGATATTGAACTAGCCCTTTCACCGCAGGAAACGCTGGAGCGGGTAATGACGGCGGTTACTGACCCGGCTCGCCGCTACCGCAGTGACCCGGGTCATCCTGAGATATGCAATATTTATCGACTTCACAAGTATTTTAATTCGTCCCAATCGGATGATATAGCTGAGCAATGTCGCTCGGCAAAAATTGGCTGTGTTGATTGCAAGAAGCTTCTGGCTCAGAGGATTAATTCTGCCCTTGAGCCTTTCCGGGAACGGCGGGCGGCGCTGGCTACTAAACCCCAGCACATCGCTGAAATTCTCGCTGACGGCGCTCAACGAGCTCAGGCTATTGCCCAAGAGACCCTCAGGGAAGTTAAACAAAGGATGGGACTTATTTGATTTTATAACCCACCCCCTCTATCCCCCTCCCTTGGTAAGGGAGGGGGAAGAAATAGAAAGAGGGGCTTCGCCCCTCTTGGACACCCGCTTTCATGCCTGAAAGAAGTTCACGCTGTTTAACAATAAGCAATAAGAGGACTAGCATCCTGCCAGAAGGAGGTGAGCTATGGAAAGTGACCTATATCCCATTGTGGAAAAATGGCTAAAGAAAAGTCATCTTTGTTTCAAGACCGCAATAAATAAAGGACTGAAGAAATACAGCATAATTGACGTCACAGGTGTAAAAGATGTTGGGGGAGACCTATCTGGCGAAGTGGAAACGATAGCTGTCGAAGTAAAGCGAGGAACAGAGCCGTTTGCAAAAGCCAGTGGGCAAACATTGGCAAATAAGGTATATGCTAACAGAATTTACCTAGCTGACATTAGAGATGAGTCATTTAGCCGTGATGAAATTTACATAGCAAGCCATCTTGGAATCGGTTTAATTCAAATTCAAAATAAGGAATGTAAGGAAGTCCTATCAAGTCCCTATTACAAACCGATTGAAAAATTGAATCTCTTACTTTTAGAGAACCTTCGCTTGGGTAAATGCCAATTTTGCGGTTCTTTTTTCGAGATTAGTGATGCTGAACAAAAAAATAGAACGACTAATGAAAAGCTTAAAAAAGCGCTGGATGATGAGAAGGGATTAAGATTCTGGAATAGAGAGGTCGCAAAGCGAAAAAAGAAACTTGGCGTCAGGAACGTTTCAGACGATATAGAAAGTTTTGAAAGAAGATTCATCTGCCCTGATTGCATCTATTACTTCTTTTCTCAATTCAAGGTTAATGATTAATGACACAACACCCCTCAGCGTTGCCACGATTGCCGTCTGCCCGTCTAAATGGGGAGTCATAGAGGGGAAAAAGGGTTAATAACCAATATCCGAGCTAGGTTACCCGGTATTTAGTGACAAATCGCTTCATCCGGGACAGGGCTTCCTCGATGTTAGCCATTGAGGTGGCATAGCAGCAACGGATATACCCCTCGCCACACTGTCCGAAGGCTGAGCCGGGGACTGCTGCCACCTTTTCCTCAAGGAGGAGTTTTTCCGTAAATACTTCTGAATTCATACCGGTGTTTCTTATTGATGGGAAAGCATAGAATGCCCCCCGGGGTTCAAAGCAGGGTAGTCCGATATCATTAAACCCCTTGACTATTACCTTGCGTCGTCTGTTGTATTCTTCAAGCATCTCCCGACAGCTGTCTTCGCCCGACTTTAGTGCCTCAATAGCCGCTACCTGAGCCATGGTGGGGGCAGACATTATTACATATTGATGAATCTTGGTCATGGCGGCAATAATATCTTTAGGAGCAGCGGCATAGCCAACACGCCATCCGGTCATGGCGTAAGCCTTGGAGAATCCGCCCAGAAGAATCGTGCTATCCTTCATTCCAGGCAGGGAAGCAAAGCAGGTATGCTCCACACCGTAAACAAGCCTGGCATAAATCTCATCGGAGATTACCAGTAGCTGGTGGCGTCGGGCTACCTCCGCTATCTGTTCTAACTTGCCTCTGGGCATCACGGCTCCGGTGGGGTTAGCCGGATAGCCGATAAAAATTGCCTTAGTTTTATCGGTAATTCGCGCCTCAATATCAGCTGGGCTAACCTCAAAATTATTTTCCTGGCTGGTTGGTACCTTAATTGGTTCGCCTCCGGGTAGAATGACACATGGGTCATAGGCAACATAGGAGGGGTCGGGCATAATGATCTCGTCCCCGGGGTTAAGGATAGCTCTCATGGCCAGGTCCAGCGCTTCACTGACGCCGACTGTAATTAAAAGTTCATCATCAGGAGCATAACCCAGGTTATAACTCTCTTTGAGGTATCGTGATAGTTCCTGACGCAGCTCGGGTATGCCTGCGTTTGAGGTATACTTGGTGTAGCCCCTGTTCAGAGATTCGATGGCTGCTTGACGAATATGTGACGGGGTAACAAAGTCGGGCTCGCCAACTCCCAGCGAGATAACTCCTTCGGTAGCGGCTATCAGGTCAAAGAATCTCCTTATCCCGGAGGGAGATATTCGGTTGACTCTCTGTGAGATAAGGCTTTTTTGTTCCTGAACACTTGTTTTATTTAGCATGAAAACCTCCGATGAGTAGTAAAGTATTACCGGCTATCACTGCCTTTCACCAGCTCGATTAGCGACCACTTTTTGGCTGTCTCATTATAGCATAGTCGGAATAATTTGTTATCCCTGGTTCTGGTCTGGAAGTGCCTTTCCCCCGGCTCTTGCCACGCTTTTTCTATCTCCTCAACCTCATATTCTATCCCCTCCCACTCAAAAGACTTTGGTCTCTGGGCATAGGTATGACCTGAATAGCAATTAACTTTGAGGTTATTCAACTTTCACTCATACCTCAGCTATGATTGTCTGTTTTCTCCACCGAAGCCAGAGGGCACCACCTGTTACCAGCACTGCCCACACCGCGATAAATATTTCCAGTTGGATGATTGTTATAAGCCCTGATTGCAACAAAACAACGCTATAGTTCAAAAAAGCGTGCAGGAAAGAGGCCAGGAGATAAAACTGCCATCCCCAACCCTTAGCCAGTCCGTAGCCCGCCAGCGCACTAGCAGCGATGTGAAAGGCTACAGCAAAGAATCTCTCCCAGAATGGAGCCAGTGCCACCACGCCGCCAGTTTGCACCGCTTCCCAGCTCCAGCCAGCGGCAAAGACAGTATTGTGTGCCCACACCGCCTCAAAGACGCCAAGGCCTAACCCGGCTACCGCCCCGATAGCCAGACCCAGTTTGGGGTCAATATTCCTGCCCTTGCGCCACCAGTAGACAACCACCGGTACCAACTTAGCCCCCTCCTGAACCAGTCCACTAAAGAGTATTGGTAGTATCCCGGCAAGCAGCAGCCCGCGCATGAGAACTTCCTGGCTCCAGAATTGATTCAATGCCTGCCCGCTCCAGAACTGGAGGGGAATTTGAATAAAGGCAACAGCAGCCCAGGCCAGAATAGCACTACTGGCGAGGACTGCCCAGGCCCATGGTTTCTTGAGGATTGGCGTCCAGTAAGGAGTAAACCAGATGGCGCCAAAGACTATAGCCAGACCAGTCCCCAGGAGCAGAGAGGTCCACGAAGTGCCGGGGTAATAGAACCCGGAGATGAAGAAATCAACCATTTGTTCTAACATGAGTCCTCCTATTTATTCCCTTCTCCAATGTTCGGGGCTGTTCACTAATACTAAATAACCCTGCCTTGTTTTTTTGCTTTAGCATCCAGGGCACTGCCAACGGCTACCCCGATAGTAATGCCAAGGGCTACCCCCACCCCGCTATTTTCTAATGAAGCACCGAGAGCAATGCCAATTCCCGCGCCAATTACCATCCCAATTCCAAGATATTGTCCCCCGGTAACCAGTTTGTGATGTTTCTGAAGATGTTTGGTGATTTTGCTAATCGTCTTGAAGTAGCTCTTGCGGCTCTCTTTGGACATCAGGGATAGGTTGCTCACATCTTGGGTAAGTTTGGTGATTTCTGGCTGGAATGTTTGGCATTCCCCACATTCGGGGGAGAAATCAGCTACCCTTTTAGCCATCCGCAGGAGCAGGTCCAATTTATATTTTTTATAGTCTTTCTCGCTTAACGCAACTTTGTGGAAGCTGATTTCTTTGCCAATACTATCATACCAGTCGTTGTGGGCTTTCATAGTAGCTCTGCCTTAGTTTTAGATTAGGGAACCCTCTCCCTTGTGTTCCTCCTCCCCTGGAAAGGGAGGGGGAATTGGTTACATAAGAGGGGCTTCGCCTCTCTTTAAGTCTCCCCAATGAACTTCTCAACTGAGTGAAGAGCCACCAAACCACAATGGTTGCATTCAAAAACAACCAGAGGGACAACGCGTGCTGTTTCTTTCTCAATTAACACTTCCCCTTCCTCAGGGTCAAATAAGAACAGGGCTGCGGTATGCTCCGTGGACGCCATTTCGCCGACATTGCAACGATAGCACTTTGTTACAAGTTCATCCTCATGGGTGTGCATGCTGCTACCTCCAGTTTATCTTTAGATTTCAGGCTTGCTCCAGGTTTTTATTAAGGTAACCCTCCCCCTTTATTGGTTGAGGAAGGAGGCATGACCTACCTAAGAGAAGTAAGTTCCCTCTTCAGGGTGCTCTCATGGCCAGCATTTATTCTGATTTTCTTATTACCTTTATTCCCAGGACAACTACCGGTATCGTCAGCACCGCCCAGAGGATATCCTCAAGCACCGTGAGGGGAGGCGGCGGCACCAGTCCAGCCGCTAATAGGATGAACAGGAGAACGACCACGCCGCTGAAAATGGCGGAGTACCATGCTAATGCTTTCATAATTACCTCCTGAAATTTTTATTGGGTAACCCTCCCCCTTTATCCCCCTCCCTTTCCAAGGGAGGGGGAATTAGCTATATAAGAGAGGCGAAGTCTCTCTTTGACTCCTTAATTAATCTTGTATATGACTAAAAATATCCATGCAAAACACACAAGCAGAGGGGTATACGTACCAAGTACACGACGTGCAGAATTAATCCAATTCCAAGGATTCTTACCCCACCCAAAAATGACAAAAAACCATCCGCATTTCTTCCGTTTCCTCGCTCTCCTTTCAGGGCTTCCCTTATAATGCTTTAAAAATTCTGGCTGCGCTGAAAGTTCTAGCTTGCCCACTTCTTCAAACAGTCCGTGCATAATCTCTCCCCATCGGTCGACTGCATCTCCCCTGACGTAGAATTTGTATATAAACCAGATAGCCACTGATATCGCCACAATTGCAATAACTATGAGCCACCCCCAATGCAACTCTAAATTAAATACAATTGCGAAGAACATAGCCTGCAAAGCAATAAAAATAACCACGTAGGTGTGTAGCCAACTATCTTCGTTGGCTATGCCCTGCTGACAAATCTGAACTTTCTCAGCCCAAGTGAGCTTCTGCCACTCACTACCTTCACTCTTACCTGTCATTACACTACTCCCCTATATCTGAGGCTTCCTCTTATGCCACTCAGTTGCCTGCTCATAGGCATAGGCGATTCTGAGGATGGTTTCCTCAGCAAAGGGCTTGCCGATAATCTGCATGCCTATCGGCAGCCCATCGGCAAAGCCAGCGGGGATAGAGATAGCCGGCAGGCCGGCAATATTTATGGGCAGGGTGCAGACATCAGATAGATACATTTGCAGGGGGTCGTCCACCTTCTCCCCGATTTTGAAGGGGACAGTGGGGGAGGTAGGGGTTATCAGGGCGTCAAATCTCTCAAAAGCCTGGTCAAACTCCTGCCTTATCAGGGTGCGCACCTTCTGGGCTTTGAGGTAGTAGGCATCATAGTAGCCGGCGGACAGGGCATAGGTGCCCAGCATGATACGCCTCTTTACCTCAGCCCCAAAGCCATACTGGCGGGTTTTTTCCATAGCCTCCCACATGGTGTCGGCGTCTTGATAGGAGAAGCCATACTTTACTCCATCATAGCGAGCCAGGTTGGCGGAAGCCTCTGAGGGGGCAATGATATAGTATACCGCCAGGGCATAGGGGGTAGAAGGCAGGAATACCTCCCAGTCCACAGTTGCTCCCAGCTCCTCAAGCTTGCTGATAGAGGCTTTTATCGCTGCGGCTACCTCGGCCTGCATTCCTTGAACAAAATACTCCCTGGGTATGCCGAGGCGAAGCCCATTGAGGTCGGCATTAAGACACCGGGTATAATCAGGGATGGGCTGGGGGACCGAGGTGGAATCTCGGGGGTCATAGCCGGCGATGGCATTCAGGACTAGGGCACAATCGGTAACATCCTGAGTTAGCGGTCCGATTTGGTCGAGGGAGCTGGCAAAGGCGACCAGACCATAGCGACTTACCCTGCCATAGGTTGGTTTTAAGCCGGTGACATTGCAGAAGCCAGCCGGCTGGCGAATACTCCCTCCGGTATCTGAGCCCAGGGCACAGATGGCTTCACCAGCAGCTACTGCCGTGGCTGAGCCGCCGCTGCTCCCCCCGGGGACACGAGATAAATCCCAGGGGTTGTGGGTGGTGAACAGGGCGGAGTTCTCGGTAGATGAACCCATAGCAAATTCATCCATATTGGCCTTGCCGATAACCACCGCGCCGCAGCCGTTTAGTTTCTCTACCACGGTAGCGTCATAAGGCGGCACAAAATTTTCCAGCATCTTTGAGGCGCAGGTGGTTCTTATCCCTTTGGTGCACATGTTGTCTTTAATTAGCATCGGGATACCGGTAAGAGGGCTAATATTGCCGGTGGCAATAAGCTTGTCAGCGTGCTGGGCCTGGGATAGGGCTAGCTCTTCAGTAACGGTGACCAGGGCATGAACCTTTGGCTCTAGTTGGTGGATGCGCTCGATTATGGCTTGGGTTAATTCCACCGAGGACAGTTGCCTTGTCTCGAGCAGTCTATGGGCTTGGTGAATGGTCAATTGATTATGGTTAGGCATCAACCTCGCTCCTGGTGAAGGGAATCATTCCAGCACGGCTCGCACTCTAAAGCAATTCCCTTCCTTTCGGGGGGCGTTGGACAAAATCTGTGCTTGAGACAGGGAATCTGATACTTCGTCGCTCCTCATTACGTTCTGGAGGGGAATAGATTGGGCGGTAGGTGGAATGTCAGTAGTATCTACCTGCTGCAGTACCTCGAAGTTCTCCAGGATATCGGATAGTTGTTCCCCGACTCTATCTACCTCAGTCTCGGTCAAGCCCAGTCGAGCCAGGAGAGCAATGTGCAGCACTTCTTCATGGGATAGCTTCATTATTGGCTAATTATAACACCCATATCTGAGTATCGGCAACAAGGGCACTCCTGCTATAATAAACAAGATGAGTGGCAGACTTATAATTGCTATTTTTAGCTCCCTGCTGGAGGAGGCAGCCATCGTAGCAGTTGTGCGCTGGGGATTGCCCCAGTTAGATGTTCATATCCCCTTGGCTGGTCTTATTGCCTTGATGGTAGCCTGGGGAGCCTTTTCTGTTTTTCTTTACCGGGTGGGTAGCCGGGCTCTGAGGAAAAAACCGATAGTCGGTCTGCCGGATATGGTCGGCAGCAAAGGCAAGGTGATAAGTCCGTTGGCTCCGAATGGTGTTATCAGGATTGGTGCCGAACTCTGGGATGCAGCATCAGCCGGCAAGAGGATAAAAATTGGTGAGCAGGTTACGGTGATGGGACGAGACGGGCTTACACTCATTGTGCGTAAGAGCAGCCTTATCAGTTTAAAGAGGGATTAGGCGATATATATTGATGGGGCTCAGAAATCGGGTAGCGGCACTATAGTTCGCTTTGCCGTTGGCTTAGCCGCATTGCTTGGTGAAGAACTGCACCTGACCAATATTCGAGCCAGAAGAGAAAAACCGGGGTTAAGGCCTCAGCATCTTAAATCAATACAGGCATTGCAGCAGATATGTCAGGGCACCCTAAGTGGCGGTGAAATCGGTTCCAATGAGATAAGGTTTAGACCCGGGGGAGAGGTTAAAGGTGGCTACTATGAATGGGATATAGGAACTGCCGGCTCTACTATCTTGCTGGCGATGACCCTTTTGCCTGCTGCCTGTTTCTCCCGTGGAGCTATCCGCTTTAAGATATCGGGAGGGCTATTTCAGGACTTTGCCCCTTCTGCCTACCACATGCAGTATGTCTTCTTCCCGATGCTAAGCAAGATGGGTATAAATGCCAGACTCAATATTATTCGTCCCGGCTATGTCCCCCGTGGTGGTGGCATTATTGAGGTGAAGGTGGAACCGGTAACGGGGAAGATAAAGCCAATCAGGTTGCCTAACCAGGGGGAGGTGGTCAGGATTGAAGGGATTGCCCTTTCCTCTCATCTCAGGGAGAGGAAAGTAAGTGAGCGCATGGTCGAGAAATGTAACCAGGTGCTTAAATCAAGCGGATATAGTCCGCAAATAGAGGTTGTCTATGATACCCAGGCACTTCAGAGGGGGGCGGCTCTTGCCATACATGCCGAGACCGATACCGGGTGTATTATTGGCGCTGACCGGGCGGGTGAACCGAGACGAACCTCAGAAGACATCGCTAAATATGCAGCCGGGAACCTGGTGGAGGATTTGGCAACAGGAACTACGGTTGACCGGTATTTAGCCGACCAGCTTATTTTTTATGCCGCTTTGGCCGATGGGGTTAGTGAGTACAGGATACCCAGGCTGACGGAGCATGTGGAGACCAATCTATGGCTTGTGGAGACTATACTGGGAGTTAAGGCTGAGGTTGATAGCAATCTGGTAAGAATTCAGGGCATGGGCTACTCGCCGAGGGCGTAAATTATCTATACCTTCTGCCATTGGCATAGCTCGGCGATCAGGATATTGAGGGCAAGCTCATCAGCGTATTTCCCTGTCTTGATAGAGAGGTCAGCCTCTAAAAGTTTATGATATACCTCCTTAAGCCGCTCCCAGGAATACATACCAGCTTGCTCTAATGTCTTGCGTAGAGCAAACTCTGAGGTTAAGCCCAGCTTATGCTGAATCTCTGGCTGAGATTTCCTCTGGTTTCTCAGTTCTTTAGCTCGGACTATCATTTGAAGTTGGTGTGATAGCATAGCCATGAGATAAGCTGGGCTGGCTCCTCCCTGCAGTAACTGTTGTAGCAATTGTTCGGCAAACCTGGCTTTGAACTCAAGGATGGCGTCAACCAGAGCAAAGGCGCTGGTCTGTTGGGCGTAGCTTGTTACCATCTTGACATCTTCTATCTCAATGCGGCGACCTGAAGCGAATAGGATTAGCTTATCGATTTCATTGCTCATAATCCATAGATTACTGCCGACTAGTTTGGCCAGTAAGTCTACCGCCTGGGGAGACATGCTGCCGCCTTCTTTCACCACCTGACTTTGAATCCACTGACGGAGCCTGGCATCTCGTAATAGGGGAAAAGACCTTATCTCTGCCTTGCCCGAAAGCTCCTTAAGTAGAGGATTACCACTTCTTATTCTGCCATCTATCAATACTAATGTGGTGGTATCCGGTATCTGGCTGATATAGACGGCCAGTGATTTAACCTCGCTCTGGCTGTTAAGGGTGGGTGTGGTTTTCTTCTGGCGGCTGACTTTGCCTCTGTGTTCAAAGCGCTCGAGAAGCCCCTTGATAATGACCAAGCGCCTTTCCGCCAGGAAGGGGGAGGTATCACAGATGGTTTTTAGTTGGTCCAGGGTCATTTGTTGACCATCAAGCGTGGTGGTATTGACGGCTAACATTGCCTGGTCGCCTATACCTCTTTTTATCGCCTCAAGCGACTGGCAAAGGGAAAAATCGTCCTGGCCTGACAGTATATACCGCAAGGTTTGCCTCTCCAAATAATCTAGTCCCCTTATTTTATCACACCGAGGACAAAACCGTTTATCAAAGATTGTGTATTAACCTCACCCCCTTAATCCCCCTCTCCTTCTCAAGGAGAGGGGGAAGAGACGTTAGAGAGGGGCTTCGCCCCTCTCTAACCTACACTCCCCCTTCCCTTATTAAGGGAAGGGGGCTAGGGAGATAGGTCGCTAAACAATCCAAGCTTCAAAAATTGACTGAGATAAGATGAAACAACATTAAAGGCAGTAGAGTCCGCATCTTAGCGGGCAAAGTCTCTTTAATCTCCCCTTAATAAACCGCCCGTTCGTTGACAGTTAGTATGGCTTACACTAAAATCATATGAAATTACTTATCAGCAAAGGGCGATAATAAGTGACTAGTGATGAAATTCGAGCAGCCTTTTTGAGCTTCTTTGAGGAGAAGGGGCATACCATTGTTCCCGGCTCCTCTTTGATACCTCGGGGTGACCCTACTTTACTGCTTACCAGTGCTGGCATGGTGCAGTTCAAGCCTTATTACCTGGGCGAGGCTTCGCCGCCTAATCGCCGTTTGGTATCATGTCAAAAGTGCTTTCGCACCACCGATATTGAATTGGTGGGCGACCCTAGCCACCTTACTTTTTTTGAGATGCTGGGCAACTTTAGCATTGGTGACTACTTTAAGCAGGAGACAATTAACTGGGCATGGGAGTTTGTTACCCGGCGGTTGGCACTGCCATCAGAACGCTTGTGGATAACTATTTTCCTTGACGATGATGAGTCTTTCCAATACTGGCGAAAGCTGGGCATCCCCGAAG
>SDBU01005845.1_pt1 | contig 14602 bp, 15 predicted proteins | sample 2277071 | NCBI WGS metagenome assembly SDBU01 (sample SAMN10397929, study PRJNA504765) | marine sediment metagenome | isolation source: marine sediment core GS08_GC12, 126 cmbsf | place: Arctic Ocean: Gakkel Ridge, Loki's castle | collected 2008
GGTTTCTTATTTATAGGTAAAATATCTGCAAATTTCACAATTAAACCAATTCCAACAAGAATGATTAACGAGATTAATAAACTTATTATTATTTTTTGTCCTTTCATTTTTCACCTCTTTATTTCTCCTTTCTATTCTTTCCAAAGAATACCTATCAACAGAACGCCTATACTCAATAACAAAGTATTAGTTATTTCCATTAGTTCAATAATATGTTGAGAACTGGTTTCTGTCCATATTCTTATTTTACTAAAATCCACGAAAAGAATAACAGCTAACGCCACTATCGTAACAGATATTTTTATAATCAATTTCATTTTAATCCTTTCCGCTCTCTCTAAATAAAAAGGAGCAGCATTTTTAATGTCTAACGCCCAACTTCGCAGTAAAAGCGAAAGACCCGCTGCCCCAGAGCACTCATGTGCTCGGGACATAGTCTTTTCCTCTGCGAAGTTGATTGTTAAACAGGAAACTCTATGTTCCTATGTAAAGAACTGCGGCAATTATATCATATCTATTTCGAAAAGTTAACCGGTCGCTATTATGTCTAGCCATTCCTTATAATATCTAGTATCTTTGAAATAATCGGAATGTTCTAATAGTTTTACTTGATGATTATAAATTTCTAAATCAGCAAATGGCTTCGGATAACATTTGCTATCATATTTATCCTTTGAAAAGCCAGAATATCCAGAATGTCCAAAGGGATTAAATTTACATATCTCATCTTCATAGCTACAATAACAATGTAATTGTTTTATCTTCCCAGCTCTTAAAGTATCATTATAAGGAATTTTTCTATGCCGAGATACAATACTCGAAACAAGTATTATTTTATTGACCATTATAGGTGGTTTCCCATCTTCGCCACTTCTTTTTATTGCTTGGAAACTTAATTCAGTTCCATAACTATGTGCAACTATGTTTAATTCGCAATTAGGATGTTTACTAATTATTTTTCTTAATATCCTCATTATCCTTTTAATGCTAGCAAATTTAAAAAAGGGATTCACAGATAATGTTGCGGGAATGAAACCATAATGATAAGGCTCAAATATATCGTCTTTAAATTGAGAATCTTTTTTAATATAATTTATAAAATCATAAACCCAATTACCTTTTTTCTTACTTCTAATACCGTGAATTGCAAAAATTATTCGCCTCATGAAATCTCCTACATCAAAAACATCACTAATATATTGTGATTATAAAACAACGATAAAGGTATCGGCATGATACAATGCTATCATAGGTGCAGAGAATCAGAAGTATTAGAAATGAGGTCTATCTTTGTCCTTTTTATGAACCGCCGAAACTGTTTTTTTGTCTAACTTTAGGGAATGTCCTTTAAAATTCTTGCACAAAGGATAACCTAACTTCTTAAGATATTTTGATATCTGAGGTACGTTTTTCCGATGTTCTCCCCAGCCCATTACAATGACAATATCACAATCTAGAGTTTCAAATCCTTCAGTCACTCTATGGATATGCATCCTAATAGGTTTCCCACGTTTTCGGACATAGACAAATTTTGTCTTTGGGAAGCATTCCGAACTAAACGGATTCTCTAGTCGATTATCGAAATCTGATATCCAATCAAGCAATCCATCAGAGTCCTGTTTTGTATTAATTGTCGAAGGGGGTGAAAATCCACCCATCAAGCTTAAATATGGCACAAAAACATTTTTATAGACCCCTTCAATCCTCAAATTATCCAGTTTTTCCATATGAGATTCAATCAGCGGATTTTTTATTTTCATGTTGTCGATAAATAGTTTTTCCGCTCTATAATCTCCTATTTTTCGTAATTGCCGTTTTATCTCAACATTATTTATTGCCATAGATAGTTCTGGTGATATATATTTTCTTGTATGGCCTAATAGACCGTATATAACAGAGCTGGAAACTATACGTGTCAGATTATCGCTCCTATCGTTCTTTTTTATTGGTTCACGCAATACCAAGACAGCACTTCTTTTTAATTTACTGACAGTGGCAGATGCACTTTCTTTATCTGCATCTATAGGCTCGACCCTAATTTTCTCGTATGAGTATTCCCCTCTTTTAAATTCTTTTCTTATTAGCCGATTTAAAATATTGGTCAGACGAGAACTTTCCTTCTTGATGACATATACATATAATAGATTTTTTGCACCACAAATTAAATCACGCCATCTTTCCCTTATAAAATTATGAGTTATTTTCCATAATAGAATAACAAAAAAGAAAAGAATAAGGAGCAATAAAAAGTATGTTATGATTTGTATTAAAGGTGGGGCTTTTTCTAGGTAATCTAGTGTTCGTGTATATATCTCATTTAAATTAATCAATAATAGGGGAACCATTACCGTTGAACTTCATCACTGCATAAGTGGCGCTCAAAACGCAGGAAATTTTATTGCAAATAGGTGCAACCTTCCCTTCATGGGGTATAAAGCCCCCTATTGCTTCCAGGTCACCATTACAAAGTGGACAAACACCGTCTTCCCATAATTCAGCGGAATCTTTTAGTCTTCGAATTATTTTTTGCAGATTCTTTTCTTCTACGGTATGAAGTGTCAGTTTCGCCATTTTGACCACCGAGCTCCCTATAGACAAAAAAAGTAGCCGTCGACAAGACAACCACTCTGAACATTATAGGGATATCATTATTGTCATGATTTGTATAGTGTTATTATAGCAGGGTATTTGCCAATTGTCAAATGGGTTACCTCTGGGTGCTCTGTTTTTTATGCATCTCAACATTTGTTTGAAACATGGCATTATTCCGGTGGTTTTAGCCCGGTTTAGCCATCTCTCTGTATACCAAAGAGACATAATCCCGAAAAGGAGTGGTATGCCACTGCCCCCCTGCTAAAACATTGATTTTACCCGGGTGTAGCCCGGCTGTAGCCCGGTTTTCAATCCAAGTTTGGTACTAATACCTAAAGGTTCATATAGGTATTTATACAGACGGCTACTATTAGAAGTACTTTAAACCTGGCAAGCTAAATGTTTTCAAGGGGTTATGTGGAATAAGGGGCCGGTTTGAAGCTAAAATTCATTCAGTGGTCGTTCAAGACCATTATACCGGCTATTCAAATGCAAATGAGGCCGGCTACAGAGCGAAATAGGCCGGTTTTAACGCTGAACTAGCTTATATTTGTGTAAAATGAATTTAGAGCAAGTTAAGAAAAGAATATGTTTTGAGTTTTTTACTTTGAGAGGTATACTTATTATACCGATTACGTTAAAAAAAGATGGGATAAACATGGCAAAGAAAAAGCATTCAGAGCTAGACAGAAAAGCTGAAATAAAAAGAATTCAGGAACGCATAAAAAGAGGCACACCAGAATCTGCAAATACTGAGGAATTCGACATGATTAAAGAAACGCCTCTAGAAGATTATCTTGAGTATTGTAAGGATAATAAGATTGATTTCGACGTTTATATCATTCCGCCAATTGGAAAATTTAAAAGGTATAAAGATGCTATCACTATATTTCCTATATCAAGAGACATTATAAATGCTATTGATAATGCCTTTGGCAATAATATTGATGTTGATAACTCTCTTTTAGAAATAATTAACGTGTATAACCAGCTATTATACAGAAATAAGCTATATAATCCTGTTCAATTTTTTAAAGATAGTAGGTCTACTAATCTTGAAGAAATGCTTGAACGACTGAACCCACCAGTGTTGATAAAACTTTCATTTTCACTATTATCGCTTTCCACAGAATTATTTAACAAAACTAAACAGAAATACTTGACACCTATAAGAAAGTTTCTTTCCGGTATTGGTATTATAGATGAACCGAGGGGCAAGAATAAAATTAAATATAAAATAATATTGAAAGAAAGAAATTTATTTATTATAAGTGCTTATAAAGATATTTGTAAAAAAACTAAAAAAAGAAAACCATTTCCAATCGCTAGCATTCAACGCAGAATAGATGCTTATGTGAATGAAAAGGGATATAAAGGTATTCGAAGGAAAAAATTTATGATTAGCGATATGCAGATTAGGAGAATCTTGCAAAATTACATTAAAAAGTAACTTATTTCATGAAAAAGTATTTTTCTTAGTGTAGCGACTAAATAAATAATTTCTGGCATACTAGGCTCTGTGAAGATTGAAAAATCTTAGCAGAGCCTTTTTTATTGTTTAGAAAAGAGGCAAAAATAAATACGAAAGGAGGAAGACCATGGATAAGCTTTACGTAGACACATGCAAAGTACTAAGTTGCATACGGCTTCACTGTTACAGATGCCCAGATGCGAATCTTGAGTTGATAGGTGATGACGAAGTTGGTAGGCATATGCCAACAACCGAAAGATGGACTTGCGACGATGAGAGATGCAGGCTCTATCCTTATAGATTTGGCGGAGAACCAGTTAGAGACTACAGTGAAACTCGTGAGGAGTAAGAGAGGTTTAAAAACAGATAACATAAACAGGCGGTGCCGGGAGACACAAAATGATAGAAGCAGGTAAAACTAAACTCTGGCGTGCTTATGATGAAAAACATACTCGTTTAGGTACCTATATACCTAATTGCATGCTTGAAGATGTTATTAAAGGAAAGTACAACGTAACAGAATTAAGAGTAATATTTATTATATGCAGGATGAGCTTTGGATTTCGGAGAGAAGAGACCAATTATTTAGGACTAGCAGACTTTAAGGAAAGCACCAGTATCGCTACCACTCATTTATCTACAGCTATAACAGGATTACTTAAAAGACAGGTAATATTTAGAGAGAGTAAAAATGGGAATAAATACAAGTATTCTATTAATTTATTACAGTACGGCGCTAAAATGAAGCATTACAGATTAGGTAATTCGGATAACGAATTAAGTAATGAAGAATACGTTATTAGTAACGTAGATTACGAAATAAGTAATCCAAAAGAGCATAAAAATGATGTAATTATGTATAATGCAAGAGGTTATGAAGGTAGTAAAGAGCCCTATATAAAGAAGGATATAAAGAATGATATAAAGAAAGATAAAGGAAAATCAGAAAGTAGTGTTCGCTTTAGATACGAACACATACTTTCTTCTTTTGAAAAAGAGATTAATGAACAGGAAATTAGTATACCCAATCATATCAAAACAATACTAAAGTATATGGAAAAAATGAAAGAAATAAATCCACATCTCGTAACAGCGAAGTACACAGATATCTGCTTGCTAAAAAAGTTTTTTTCAACTGATGATATGAGAAAAGTATACCATAGAGCAATATATAAATTCTTTCCTGATGAAAAACCTAACGATTTTACTAAACAATTTCTTTAATGAGATAATTTTAAAATGAAAAAACGATTTATAACAACAAAAGAATTAGCAGAACAATTAGGTATAAAAATGCCTACTGTCTATGCATGGGTAAGCCAGAGAAAGATACGCTATGTTAAAGTGGGCAGGCTAGTTAAGTTTCGGCCAGAGGATGTAGACGAGTTATTGAATAGAAATACGGTAGAGGAACGGCAGGAAATGTAAGAAAATACCTTTGTATTCTTCTAACGCTCCTGCTATACTTAATAATAGCAGGGAGGCTAAAATGGAAAACAAGAGAGAGTGTAAGAAAAAACGAAAATTATCAAGACATCCGGGGGTATTTCTAAAAAGAAACAAATGGTGGATAGATTATCGTGAGCCGAGCGGAAGACGTATCAGAAAGCCTATAAATGCAAACAAAAGAGTGGCAATGCAGATTCTCGCTAAGATAAAGACCGAGATTTCAGAAAATAAATATCTCGATAAACGCAATTTTGAAAAGGTAAAATTTTCAGAATTTGCAGAGACATACTATAAACTGCACTGCAAAAACAAAAAATCTAAAGAATCAGACAGATGTATACTTAATCGTTTAAAAAAACATTTCGGCAGAAGATACTTATATGAAATTACACCATTGCTTATTGAGAAGTATAAAATAAAAAGGGCCGAAAAAGTCAAACCGTCTACAGTGAATCGAGATTTAGCTTGTTTAAAACACATGTTTACTAAAGCTATAATATGGAAAAAATCTGAAAACAATCCAGTAAAACAAGTAGAACTTTTTAAAGAAGATAATCGTCGTTTACGCTATCTAGAGAAAGAAGAAATACCAAAACTTATCGAAAGCTGTACTGAGCGTCTAAAACCTATTGTTACGCTTGCAATATTTACGGGTATGCGGAGGGGAGAAATCTACAAGCTCAAATGGCATGACATTGACTTCCGAAACGGAATAATTCATTTATACGATACAAAAAATCATACTAAGCGAGAAGTTTTTATTAACGATACTATTAAATCGGTATTTATAAAGGTAAAGAAACATCCGGAAGGTCCTTATGTATTTTGTCATAAAAATGGCAAACCTTACTATAACCTGAGAAAATCGTTCTTGCACGCACTGAAAAAATCTGGTATACTTACAAAATCTGATTCTAAGTCTAAATTTGTATTTCACGATTTACGTCATACGTTCGCAAGTCAATTAGCGATGGCCGGCGTAGATTTGAATACTATAAGAGAACTGATGGGCCATAAGTCAATTGAAATGACGAAACGATACGCTCATTTATCGCAGGACCACAAAAGCAGAGCAATTAACATACTGACGCAACGAATAGGCACCATTAAGACACCACTCATAGATTTAAAGAAAACAACTGAAACAACTGTTTTTGCAACCACTTGAAAAATAGATAGTTACAATACCCGGGGCCATAGCTCAACTGGTTAGAGCATCTGACTCATAATCAGGTGGTTCTAGGTTCAAGTCCTAGTGGCCCCACCACTAAAATGTTCGGCCTTGACATCGAAGATGTCAAGGGCTGTTACCCCTTTCAAAAAAGGGTATTTTTTAACGGTATAGAAGGAGCTGGGCACATGGCTTAGCTGGTTAAAGCGCTGCCCTCACATGGCAGAGATCGAAGGTTCGAATCCTTCTGTGCCTACCAGATTTTGGTTCGCAAAATCTGTCCCGAGGAGCTTGTGTTAGCGCTAGGCGACGAGGGGCATCCAAATAACAAAATCCCAAACATATCTTGTTTGGGATTTTCTTTAAACCCGACAAATCTAACAGGATTAGAATAGTTTTATTCTTCTCTAAGCGTATGCGATAAAAGAACCTTTCTACAGGTACAGTGATTTCCCAAATGACATAAAGCAATTTTTGAAGCTGTAAACTCGACCTCGGGCAAGGCCATATCCGTATCGTAAGAGCTTACCGTAATATGGGGTATATAATTTACGAAACTTGATTTTGACGGGAAATTTCTTATATAATTTAAAGTGAGGTCATTAATTTCTTCGTCTTTGGATTTATATATCATTTCCTTTGTTACTTCATAGGTAAAATAGGGAGGCAATTTATTCATTAAAGTCTCGTGCAACAACTGAAGATTTTTATTATTTTCAATCCTAAACCATGCCTTTGATTCTCGGCTGGAGGAGGTTTTCAAACGGAAGGCTTTAAATTTATCTGCTAAATTCTCTAAAATTTTATCAATTTCTTCAATGTCTTCTTTTCTTACGCATCCCATAGCAAGAGTAATATGCGGTAGACAATTGACTTTGTTAAGCCTTATCTCATTATCGGAAGTCTCTAAAAGTTTCCTATTTACCTCTATTGCCTTATCCATCATATCTTCGGACGGCAATAACGCTACATCTACTGCTATTATATTTTGTGCATAACTTTGAAACATATTTAAGAAAAAAATTACAGCGAGGATAGTTCTTTTTAAAGCCATCAATTTAGCCCATCCCCATACTCAAGAAACCTTGCAGTTTCCTTGCCCTTATGGGATGGCGTAACTTTTTCAATGCCTTTGCCTCTATCTGTCTTACCCTTTCTCTTGTAACCTCAAAAATTGTCCCCACCTCTTCAAGCGTCCTGGGATAACCGTCTCCTATTCCGAATCTAAGACGCAAGACTTTTTTCTCTCTATCGGTCAGGGTTGACAATACATCGTCCATTTGTTCCTTTAGCATGGTATATGCAGTGGCATTAGCGGGAGAAACCGCTCTTTTGTCTTCTATAAAATCACCGAAGTGAGTGTCGCCTTCATCGCCTATGGGGGTCTGCAATGAAATTGGCTCCTGAGCTATCTTTAATATACCTTTTACCTTTGATGCAGGTATCCTCATAACATGGGCTATTTCTTCCGGGGCGGGCTCCCTTCCGGTTTCTTGAACCAATGTGCGTGAAACTCTTATTAATTTATTTATTGTTTCTGTCATATGAACCGGGATTCTTATGGTGCGGGACTGATCGGCAATGGAACGCGTGATGGCCTGTCTTATCCACCAGGTGGCATATGTAGAAAATTTATATCCCCTTTCATATTCAAATTTATCTACGGCTTTCATGAGGCCGATATTGCCTTCCTGTATAAGGTCTAAAAATGAGAGTCCTCTATTTGTGTATTTTTTTGCAATACTGACAACTAACCTCAAATTAGCCGCAACAAGCTGTTTCTTTGCTTTTAAGAATCTGGCTTCTCTTAAATTCAATTCGTGAAACCAAATCCTGACAATATCAAATTTTCCGCCAAATGCCTTTTCAATTTCACGACGTTTTTTATTTAAGGTATAACGTTTGGGTTTGCTTAGCTTTTTAAGCCTGGATAGCTTTTTATCGAGTTTCTCGATATCGCCGAATAATTCTTTTAGTTTATTGGCCGAATCTTCTATCACAGATGTAGCCAGATTTAAATTTAGCAAAATCTTCGTTATTCTTTCTTTATTTTGCGCCTTTTTGAGCTGTTTAAGCAAAAACGACGTTTTTCTTTTTACGGACAAATATTTTGTTGACAGATCCGCATTCAGTAATTCATCAAGACTAGCATTCTTTTCAAAAGCATCTTTAAAGATATCGAGCACGTAAGACTTAACGATTTTAGCAGACAAGACAATTTTTGTTAATTTATCTTCGGTCAGTTTTATTCTTTGTGCAATGGCAATTTCCTGCTCCCTTGTGAGAAGTGAAATTTGGCCCATCTGCCGTAAATACATCTTAACGGGGTCATCTGTTTGGACGTATTTCCCTTGTCCTGGTTGGATTGAAGAAATCATCCTTTCGGGAGGGGTAATCTCGGCTTCTTCGATACCCTCTTTGCCTTTTTGTACCAATTTGATTTTTTCATCACCAAGGATGCCGATAACCTCGTCTATATCCTCTGAAGATACTATATGCTTAGGTAATAATTCATTAATCTCCTCGTAAGTAAGCTGGCCCTTGACTTTGCCGATAGCTATTAATTTCTCTAAGCCTTTTATATTCTTGAGTCGGCGTCTTTTTTGTGTGCGCGGTCTTTTTCGTTTTTTACGTTTCATTTTTTATGCGCTTTAATTAAATCATTATATTTTAAAAGCAAAGTATCTACCCTCTCATTGTCTTCCAAATCATGCGCAGAACGAATTTCGGTCTGCAGTTTATTTAAGTCTTCTCTAAAATTATCTTCCCTTACTCTATTCATGCAATCGAAAAGGACTTTTTCCTTATCCATTATAGTTTCACGAATACTTGCTGCCTTAGAGATTAAGCTTTTAGTCTCGTCGTTTTCAAAATGATTAATAATCTTGCTCGGAATAATAACTTTCTTGCTTTCACAAAATTTATGAATTACATCTATAATTTTTTTTATGTTCGGGTCTCTGAATTCGCCAAGGCCCAATTTTTCATTAATAACCGACAGGGTTTCTGGTTCCTCCAAAATTATACTTAACAATAACAGCTCAGCATGCCGGGTTTCGCTTTGCTTATAAGGAGGCTTCTCTTCGTACACTGTGTACGAATAATCAATTCTTACCTTTTTAAGTTCCGCCCTCAGGGCGGCTTCGTCTATGGAAAGCGTATCGGATAACTTTTTTAAAAACGCTGCTTTTAAAATTTCATTGGGTATGCGCGTAATGGTAGGCAGCATTAAAGTTGCAATAGCCGCCTTTCCTCTTACGCCGTCTTTATTAAACCTGTTCTCAAGAAGATTCATTTTATAATCAAATAAATCCTTTGACGCCTTTATTATATTTTCAAATGCCTCTCTACCCTGTTTTCTTATAAAACTATCCGGGTCATACCCCTTGGGCAGCGCTGCTACGCGGACGTTCATATCTAAAGAAACTAATAAATCAAGCCCCCTTAACGATGCCTCCTCACCCGCCTTATCCGAATCGAAAACCATTACAACTGTCCTTGTAAACCTTTTGAGCAATCGTATGTGATGCGTTGTTAATGCAGTACCAAGGGTAGCCACAATATTCTTAATGCCATATTGAAAAGGTATGATTAAATCTAAATAGCCCTCGACAATAACAGCGTAGTCCTTCTCCCTGAGGAATGATTTGCTGAAATTCAACCCGTATAAATGTTTTCCCTTGGTATAAATTAGAGTCTCGGGAGAATTGATATATTTCGGCTGAGCCTCATTCATCACCCTCCCGCCAAACCCTATGACCCTATTTCGTATGTCAAAAATGGGGAAAATGAGCCGATTTCTAAATCTATCGTAGAATCCCTTATCTTTTTCGCTGGGAACAGCAAGGCCCGCCTTCTCCATGAAATCCGGCCCTATCCCTTTATTTTTGAAAAACGAAATCAATCCCTCCCACGTATTAGGCGCATATCCAAGTTGAAATATCTTTATGGCGTCACTTGCTATTCCTCTATCGGTTAAATATTTATAACAAAAACTTCCATTGTGGCTTAAAAGGTTATTTCTATAAAAATCTTTAGCTATCCCATTTAGATCGTGCAATTTATCGGCTAAACTATCCTTGGCCCTGTCATGAAATTTTGCAACCGGCAATTTTACGCCGGCCTTATCGGCTAACGAATTCAGCGCTTCGCGAAAATCGAGTTTTTCATACTTCATCAAGAAACCCAACGCGTTACCGCCTGCGCCGCAACCAAAACAATGATATATTTGCTTTTCCGGGCTTACTATAAAAGAAGGGGTCTTTTCATTATGAAAAGGACAGTTACACCTGAAATTTCGACCGGCCTTTTTAAGGGGAATCCGCGAAGAGACTACCTCCACGATGTCTACTTTGTCTAATATATCGTCTATTATCTCACCCGGAATAAGATTTGTCATTTTCTCTTAATCCTTACAAAACCGGAAGAATTTATTATATTAAACTCTTCTTTTTCTCCTCTTTCTAAATTATCCAGAAGCAGATTCAGTCCCAGGGTATCGCTTACTATATGCCCTGCGATAATTATGTTTATATGCTCGGTTTTCGCATTTTTAAAATGCTCTTCGCTTAAATGCATTGCCACGATTGTGCCAATCCCTGCCTGTGAGAGCCGGGCAAAAACCTTTTTCGAACCCTCTGTCCCCCCGGTCATATCTACAAAAACCCTGCCCGCGTCATTCTTTTCGCTGCCCGCAATTAATTTAGGGCCCGCACCTCTTTCTAAACCTATTTTATACTCCGGAATTGTCTTTAAGATACTCAAAACATCTTTCGTTTTTTTAGGCCTTTTTTTGTCAAAAAGCGATTGCAAATAGCTTGCTACATGATTATCGGCGGGGGTATGAACGCACATATAGGCTATCTCCAAGAGTTTTGCCGCGTCGACACTTCTTGCATGATTGGTTCCTGCTATACTGCGAGAAACCTCCCCAATCCTTTCATCTAAAAGAGATGCGGCAATTTCCTTTTTAATGCCTAACCTGCTCAATAAACTCTTCTGCAGATGCATAACTTCGTAGAAATTAGATAAAGCCCTTCCTTCGGGATGGTGCGCCATTACAAGGTCTATGGCAAGGCCTCTCTCTATTAATTTATCAGCCATCAAAAGTTCGGGGGTCTCCATATCTATTCCAACCATTATAGTCTTAATCTTCTTGTTAGGGCTCCCGTATAAAATCCTCGTATCGGCATAGGGGTGTTTAAATTTTTCCTTATCATAGACCTCTCTATCTATTCCCTTTAAGCGCCTATAGTCGCTCCTTGCTCTTTTGAGCTCGTTATTCAGTTCTTCTTTTGTCCTGGGATCTTTCTGCATTCCCATCTTGACCGCAAGCTCGTAGAATTTGCCTAATTTCATATTGAGCCTCTCTTTTTAATACTTTTCTTCTTTGAAAAAACGTGCTTTTTCTTTTAAGTCGAAACCGAAAAGACGAAATTTATAATCTTTCTCCTTTGTAAGTTGCCCCAGCATGCCTAAAGTAGTAACTTTTTCATACGGCTTGCCTTCCTTGTCAGTGCGCTTTTTTTGTATTGCGTTTATGATATTTATGTAAAAATCCAGATTGAGTTTGACGATAAAAGTGCCTGATGCAGAACTTTTCACTGATCCCCCTACATCCTCTATCGGTGCCAATAAAAATATTACAAAAGTCAATCCTGTAATTATAGTTGCCCTTAAAAGCCCGAAGGCAGCCCCTCCTATGCGCTCTATCGGAAGCAAGACTTCTGGCCTTTTAAAGCGGATATATCTATTTATTACTTGAGTTATTATTGATAAAATTATGACAATGACTAAAAAAATGAAAAATTCGCAAACACTTCTCGGGAGAGTTGACCTCGCTGTAATAAATAGGGTAATTACCCCATAGTAATATAAAGAAAATGTTAACGTAAAAAGTAAATATAATAAAGGCAGGATTTGCTTGCCTATGCCTAAAAAAGAGCCTGTGTAACCTGTTCTCAATATTAGAATTAGGGCTAATAGATCAACCCAATTTGCCCTTTTCAATACTTCCAATAACATGCTCTCCTAGCGGTAAAAACCGAATAAAAGTAAAACAAAGTATATCATATGGATAGGCCTTTGTCAAGATTGAGGGGTTTTGCAAAAATACCATTTCCCGAGACCTTTAAGAGCCTTACAGGTATAAGACAATTTAATAAACTATCCGGGCCGTCTAACAGGACTTTTATGTACGTATCTGTATATCCGGTAAGGAGTTGGGTAAATTTATCCCTTTTAGACTCGACTAAAACATGGATAATTTTATTTTTTAATCTCCCGGCATATTGTATTCTTAAAAAATGCGCTAAATTCTTTAAAATTTCTTTTCTCTCTTTTACCTTCCCGGCATCAGGAATTTCCCTGAATCCGGACGCCCTTGTGCCAATTCTTTTTGAATACGTAAAGATATGCATTCTCGATGGTTTTATCCTTTTGAGGAATCTATAAGTTTTTCTAAAGCTATTCCCATCCTCGCCCGGAAATCCAACCATTACGTCTGTCGTAAAAGCGAAATTCGGGAGTTTTCTCTTTATCATTTTTAAGAGTATCAAAAACTGCTTTGTAGTATAAGGCCTATTCATGGCCTTCAAAATTTTATCATCCCCGCTTTGCAATGGAATGTGAAAATGTTTGCAGATTTTAGGCAATTTCCAAACGGTATTTATGAGCTCATCGGTGATGTAAATTGGCTCGATAGAACTTAATCTTAATCTAAAGTTTTCTTTTAAATTAGAAATTCCCTTTAGTAAATAATCGAGCGTGAGATGTTTTTTAAAATCCCTTCCCCACGCACCAAGACAAATACCGGTCAGAACAATTTCCTTGTGGCCCGATTGTATCAGTTGACCTATTTCATTTAAAATTTCCTTTTCGCATCTCGACGCAGAAGGCCCTCTTACCAAAGCCACTTTGCAGTAAGAACACCGATGATTGCAGCCGTCTTGAATCTTTACGAATGCCCTGTCGCGATCTTTGAAACTTGTGATTTGCGAACTGTGGACTATGGACTGTGGACTATGGACTGATGTAAGCATGTCACCAATTCTCCCCTTCTCCCTGTTCCTCACCAACCGAGTAACCCCCGGAATCTGCGACAACACTTCTCTGTCCTCTTTCAATTCCACATAACAACCACAAACGATGATTTTTGCTTTAGGATTAACTTTATGAAAATGCCGGAGGAGCCTTCTTGTATCCCTATCAGCCTTATGCGTTACTGTGCAGGAATTTACAATATAAATATCGGCTAATTCGGAATCCCCTGACTCATTATAACCGCCCCTTAAGAGGTTCTCCCGCATTATTTCAGATTCATATTGATTAACCTTGCAGCCGAGGGTTTTTATGATAAAGGTTGGATTATGATGAGGAAAATTCATAATTTAATGCTGATAGAACATAAAGACCGGCGGTATCGCTTTTAAGCACTCGATTGCCCAGTGAAATAAATTTACAATTCGCGCCCTTTGCCATTTGAATTTCTTCAGGCGTAAAATCACCTTCAGGGCCTATAAATATAATTATCGTTCCTCTTTTAAATCCAAAAATAGCATCTCTTAAAGGGGTGGTATCGCCTGAAAGACAGGCCATAAGAGACAGGTCGTAAGCGCTTGTATTGTCAACTGCATTATAAAACTTCTGTATGCTATTTACTTTTGGCACATCGGTTCTGCCGCATTGTTTTGACGCTTCAAAAGCAATTTTCTGCCACCTTCCTACTCTGTCAACAGCCTTTTCTCCGTCCAGTCTTACGGTTACCCTTTCGCTTATGATCGGGATAATATTGTTTACTCCGAGCTCGGTTGATTTTTCTATTATATAGTCCATTTTTTGTTTTTTTGGAATCGATTGCGCAAGTGTAATTGTGGGTAATTCCTCCTGCTTTGGGATCTTGGTCTGGATAATCTCTACTG
>SDBU01005846.1_pt1 | contig 14602 bp, 18 predicted proteins | sample 2277071 | NCBI WGS metagenome assembly SDBU01 (sample SAMN10397929, study PRJNA504765) | marine sediment metagenome | isolation source: marine sediment core GS08_GC12, 126 cmbsf | place: Arctic Ocean: Gakkel Ridge, Loki's castle | collected 2008
CCTTTATACATCCATGGACCACTCTGATATCCCTGTTTTATGAATACCTGCTCCACTTTATCCCTCCAATCTATTGGAATGATGATATTAGAAATATCCGGTAAAGGATATTGCCCCAAAGGATCTACACCAATACTCCTATAATATGGCTTCACAATCTCATTACGGACACGTGCATTTTCAAACATTCCTTTTTGATTATTACTATTGGGGCCAGACATTATACCACCAAAGGTTCCACACATATTAATTACTCCTGCAATCATACTGGTACCACTACGGGCACAACCTGTTATCAATATCGGATCTCTCATATGTTTTGTTTAAACATTGATTCGTATAACTTCTTATTTTTGTTCCACAAAGCTTGTTTATTAGATGGGGTATGCTTAACATGATGCTGGTGTACTACCAATAGATCATCCCTGAGTATAAACGGCACCCCTGCGTTGATTAAATTATCCCTGAAGGCATTATCATCAAACGCATATCCATATCCAAACTCATGAGGAAACCCGCCAGAACTTTCATAAAGCTCTTTAGAAACGGTATTACACCATGGAGATCTGGTATCACGGAATTCAGAGTGTTGAAACCACTTCTTGAATTTACCGTTTTCATCATATGCTACACACCCACAAACAACACAACAACCCGAATCTTTCTCAAACTCTTCATCCAGACCTAATAAAATATCCTTTTCATGCTTACATTCTGGTTCAGTTATTGCTACATATTTTCCCTCAGCTTTTTCCACGCCGTGATTATACAACGGAGCCGGGTTGTAAAACTCGCCTGAAAAAGGAAGTATGTGAATAATACCAGGCAACAATTGATTATACATCTCAGCCACGGCAAATAATTTATCATGAGCCTTTCCTGTATTCTTACCATCCTCCACCAATATGATTTCATAATCATCCCTGTCGGAATAGAACTTACGAAAAGATTCCAATGTAGCCAATAGCTGAACTGCCCGGTCAATATAAGGCATTATGAAACTATATTTTATGTCCTTACCCATTGTCCAAAATAGTATTTAAGACTCATTACACCACCCATTCTTTTCCATCCATATTCGGCAGGGAAATCCTTTGCCAACCATAGACTCTTATGAAACCGATATGGATTGGGTTTGTGAAATTCGTTCTTAGTGTCTCCGTTATCATCCCACTTCACAGGTGTTAACAATACCAATTTTCCCGTACACACACGCTGTGCTTCTCCAAGAGCAAACTCACCCTTCTCTTTTTCCATATGCTCTATCACATCCAACATTATCACCGTATCAAAATGGAGATCCGGAAATGGAAGAGGATTTTCACCTACATCCAATACAAGATCCGGTTCTGCAACATCCCACGCATCTATGGAAATCAATCCGTCAGGTTTTATATATTTGTAATACCATTTGGTACCACAACCAATGTCCAGAGTATTCCCGCATGGATTCAAATTTCTGTTCATCCATCTTGCTAATTCCGGAGCCTGACACCGATAAAAATCATTTCCCATTTCAATAGAAATTTACGTGATCTAAGGAAATTGAATCCATTATTGAGATAGATCCACGGTTCTTGATATTAAATTGGCAGCGTGGACAGTTTTTGGCGTTAAATTGAGCGAAATTGTTTACTGTCTCTTCATCGTTCCAAAGATCCACCATGCTCCCATTTTCAAGAGATCCTAACAAGCCAAATTCATTGTAGGCCGTAACACAACACCGATACACATTCAAATCAGCTCCTACATACGTAGATAACCTCTGCTGTGTACAGAAAGAATAATCAGGATGACCTTGTTCCAGATCCACCAACCTTTCATCGAAAGTATCATGTACTTGAAAATCATCCGTTTGTAATTCCACTGCCTGATACAACTTCTCTTTGATCTCATTACTTATCCCATTATAATAAGCAAAACCCTCTGGATATGAATTCCGGGTAGCAAACCGGATATATGCAACACCCAAAGATTTAGCCAACTGGGTTGCGCCAACAATCTCTTCCCAATTTTCTTTCGTAACAACAAAACTTATCCCGATGTGTAACTTGCTACCAATCTTGGAAACACGTGTAACTAATCTCTCTAAATTATGTATCACCATATCAAACGATCTGGATGAAATTCTACGAATACGAGCGTGTGTTTCCGCAGTACCCGCATCCAAAGAAACCCTAACCCAAACTGATTCCATCAACATATACAACATATCCTCCGTTATCCGTTGTCCATTGGTTACCAAAGCTGTTTCAAGTTCCAAATTGTGAGCATAGGATAAGAAACTGGAAAAATCAGGATGGACAGTTGGCTCTCCACCTCCAGTGAACTGAACCGCTTTTACACCCAACTCTTTGAACTCACTCAACAATTTATATCCAAGGGTCACTGGAATCATTTCTTTACTATCAAACATCTGATTTGAAATTTCACCATCCATTCGATATAGACAAAATGAACACCCGTGATTGCATACATTCGATATCACAAAGTAAACATGGACTGGAGCTGGGTGTCCTCCACGCTTTATTTCAATCAACCGATCCGCATGATTGATTACTTTATTGTTGCTGTACGGGTTCATATTTCCTCCAATAACGGTGTATTAATAATTTACTACTTTCATGAAGCCTGGGACTACCAGACCAAGCTAATACATGAGCTTTCTTTTCGCTATTCGGATCATTATGAAAATGCCTTTTACCGATTATATAATCATCAGGCAAATGATCCTGAATCTTTGGGATATTCCATCCAACCACTTTTCCGATGAAACCCTGATCACCATCCTGTCCTGGAATTCCGCTGCTATTCAACTGAGTCCTGGCAATGTTCTTTCCCGGATCTTTCATAAATTTCGTGTATATCTTAGACATTCTGGGAAACCTCCCCACCATAACACCGCTTGACGGGTGCCTACCTCCTGATGCTGGATTAAATCCTTTGAGCATCATAAAATCAGCCACCTTAGATACTGCAGCCAGACCGTTTATGTTTTTCAAGATAAGGGTATCCAAATCAAAGTACAAATAATAATCATCAGGCAGATCCGGGTGAAACAACTCAATCTTGCTCCACCATCCCGGCCAGTTGTGTTTTAATGGAATAACCGTACAACCGGGGATGTCCAGAAAGTCTACATCAGTCAGGCAAACGAATTCATGAGGAACGGTCATATGTTTCTCTACAGCCTGTTGTAACCTGGAAACATAGCCGGGAAAATAAACACCTCCTGATCGTAATACACAAATGACTATCATAATAGATCTTTTACAGATACTTTTGGAAATTGAGTTATTACACTGTCTGGGCAAGCGTTAATAATAGATATACCTAATTCTTTAGCATTTCTGGAAATCTCTCTGAAACCAACTAGATGTTTATCAAATGGTAAATATCGAGATTTGTCTTTCAAATCGAATGTACTTCTATACTCCCCATGCCAATGTTGCCTATCACCTTCATTGAGCTTCATATCAAATCCTACCAAAATAATCTTTTTTACTCCCATATTTGCCGCCACGCTTATTGCCGCCGCACCGCTGTTAGAGTTCCAAACGGCCTTGCGTGGGTCTGCACTTATCCCGGTTTGATGGCTATCTTTCTTCACATACTTAACATTCTCTTCCGCAAATTGCGGCTTGTTAAAAAACTGGTGACAAGTTACTTTCAAGCCTTTAAACTTGGCCAGATTATGCCTGTTATCAAAATACCACTTTTTATCTCCAAAGAACACCATATCAATCCAATCACCTATTCTGTAAGCCATATTAACTCCTATCACATGTTTATTGTGAATTGCGGTCATATAGTCAGAATAGGCACTCAAAGGGAGCCGTTTATACAGGACATCATCAATGATCTCTTCCGGTACGTCAAATTGACGTGGTAAAGATGGACCACCACCTAATATCCAGCATTCTCCCCCTTCCCATATCCGGGGAACAGACCACATCAGCTTTTCAATCGCTCAATAAAGGCCAATGCCTCATCCTTTCTCAAAGCATCTTCAGTCAGAACCTTATCGTTGGAATCCAACACATGATAGAAACCACCACTACGGCGCTTCAATTTGTAATCAGGTTCGGCAACATCCACTGGTGCCTCTTCCGGGGCATCCGGTAAAGTTTCCAAGGGTACAATATTATCCCTGAAAGCTTTCGGAATTTCGCTTGGATAAGCATCAAAGGTTTCATATGCTTTGATCTTACGTCCACGGGATTTTGGTGATCCAACTTGTGGTTTTAACCGAAATGTTCCACCACCATTCTTTCGCCATTTGATTTTTTTCTCTTTTTTACGTTCCATTGTTTTTTGTTTTAAAAGTAATACATGATTAGTATATACTTAAATTAAGCGGCCAAGTGAACGATCCCACAATGTCCTTCCTGATCAGCTCGGATCTGAGGAACCTGTATGGTCATTACCTTGTACTTGTTAATAAATTTCCCCTCTTCTTGCCATTCGATATTCTGAATTCCCATACCCTGTACCAGGCGCACGGTTTCGGTATTCATTTCAACCAAAAGAACATTGTTAGCAGGAAGTTGGTCGATCACCTTGATTCCCTTGATTCCAGAAATCCTCAAAATCCTTTCACGGATTGTTGAATCACTTCTGGTATCCGGGTTTGAGGCAACATAATCCTCATCCAGGATGGTCTCATAAGCAGTGGGGATGTAAAGCATCCAAGTTGGACCAAAATGAAGAGCATCAAGGCTGGCCTGTTTCAAGGACAAAACCTCATCAACAATCTCTTTTCCGGTCTTACCTGAAGCATCCCAATTCTGACTCAGTGTTTCCTGATTCCTGTGCGGGAAATTCACATAGCTGTATATGCTATTCTGAGACTTGGAATCCAGTTCACCCCACGCATAAGTGATATTGGTGAACAGCATTTGCTCAAGCTTCAGATTCACTTTACGTGAAGCACGTTCAGCAAGGGTAGTATCAATGGCATTACCCATATTCCTACTTGCAGCCAGCTGACGGGCATTGATCTCATAGTCAGCATGGATGATAGGAATGGGCAGATAATTGTGCTGCCATTCTGGCCGATCATTCTGCGCACGGGTAATTCCGTCCATCGTCAAATCAGCTACAAGAGCGTCGGACACATCGTGGGTTTCAAGCACGGTTGTCCCCATGGCGTTTCCTAAAGGATACACCAAACCATTAGCAATTAGATCAGCTACACCACCAAGGCGGCTTTCAGCGATCATCATCACGGCATCGTCAAGCCTCTTCCATTCATCCCTTCTCAGGGTGGCATTGGCTTGGAAAGGTACTGCCTTATAATTCGCAGGATCTTTTGGATCACCTCCTGTGAAAACTGCGATATAAGCACGATTGTCCTCAGCTACGAAAGGCCGCAACACACCTGGATCCATTTTACCATTTTGTAGCATGTAATTTGCCATTACACCTTGTCCTATTCCATGGCCAAGTAGATCTACGTTTACGTTTTGATTTTTCATCATTTTCTCCTTTCTAACATTAAACAATTCTGACCTTGATGCGTTCCTTCAACCCCAGAGGTGCTGAACTAGATTCTGCACTTGAGTCAAGAGTATCCACGGCTTCAAGAGCCTGAGCAACGATTTGATTACCCTTAGTTGGGTGACCACTGCTATCATCGGCAGCATGCTTATTCAAAGCACCAGCACCGTCTGATTCCAGAAAATCTCCAATAGCAACGTCCTGATTGTTGTTCAAAATAGCATAAGCCTGGTCACCTCTCTGTGGTATCCACACCTGTATCTTAGAACTAACTACATAGTTGTCTGAGATGGCACGACCTTGCAATGCGTCCTCAAGGGCAAACATTGGAAGTACGTTACCACCAGCAGTTGAATGAGCCTGAATTGTACCCGCAGATACTGGCTCAAGAAGCATACCCGGAGTGATAACAACCGCTGTTGCGGTGTACTCTTCGAATATGTTCAGATAATTTTTAAGAATAATTGACTTACTCATCTGTTTTTCCTCCTTTCATTATTCTTTTTTGGCTTCAATAGCCCTACGGACTTCAGCGGGCAGCATCGGTTCAATTTTTGAACCGCCACTCACTTCGATATGTGCTCCCTGTAGTGAATAGTCTGCTACAGCTTCATTAGTTGGGATGGTTTTATGAATCCGTGTTAAGGTTTCAATATCATACCCATTCAGTTGATCTTCTTTCCAAAGACCATCTTCAGTGTTAGCTATTATGGACTTAACCATACTTGCTTTTTGCTCCTTGTGGAGCTTGAGACCCGCGTTCAGCGACTCCTTAATTTCACCACCAGGTAAGAATTCCATGAAATCAGCCTCTGTTTTAATAGAGTCCTTCATGTAAGTTTTCACCTGCTCAGCGTTCAGCTGAGGTGGGGTTGCTTCCTCTTTGGGTGGATCTTTTTTCACCTCTTCCTTTTTCACCTGTACGGCATTCTGTACAAGTTTGGCAACTTGATCCTCCTTCAAAGTCAGTAACCACTCCTTGTCCTCATCTGCAAATTTGGTAGCCACGTTAGCAATCAACGCATTTACGGCATCTTCACAGCAAGGCTTTCCGGCTTCTTTACTCATTGTGTTTACCTCCTTTTTGTTATTAATAATACTTGAAACATTATCTCGTGTCAATTTAAAACCCTCCTTGAGAGCAATGTATAACACTTCCTTGCGAACTTCGGTTGGCTCTTCAGTCGCAAACTCAAGTACTCCTTCAACATTTGTAGAGTAATTGCGTTTATAAAACTTCGGTGACTCACCTCTGTTACGCGAACTGACTTCATAGACAAAGTAATCATCATACACTTCCCGTAGGTAATGCATCTTAATATCTGTATCCATAGAGTCAAGCTTGGATTGAATAGTTTGCATTACTTCATGGTATCCTGCTTCAACATTTGCAATCAAATCCTTGATGTACTGCTCCTTATTCACTTCCACTGTTTTTAGCTCATTTCTTTTCATGGGCTCATCCTTTCCTCCTTTCATATTAGTACGAATACCACAACCATCTGTCCAAGAACAAGCTCCCACATCGCCGGGCAAAAGAGCAAGGTGGTCAGGTCTTTGATTTCTGGAAATGGCACTGTAGGTTTCTCCATTCCATTCTCCTGAGACATCTTCTTCATCACTAAACATCCCAGAACTAACTTCCAGCGGTTCACCCGCCTGGATAGCATCATATGCTATCTGACTAGCTTGGGCCAATCTTTCCTCATCCAACCACGCCTCTGCACGCAAACTGGCTCCGTCCATACGGGTATGAAAGATCCTTCCAATCCCATATTGAGCAATTATTTCAGGAGAATTGGCAGGCACAAATTCACCCTGATCATCCTTTGGGTGGTCTATGGTGACGGGTATGCCATTCCAAGCATCCGGTAATTTCCCCAACTCTTCCACTGAATGATAAAGTGGTCCACGATTGCCTTGGTGGACTCCTTCAACCATCATCGTAACAGGAACAACCAGATGTTTGCGCCCTTGATACATTTCCTCACGAACCTGATATTCAGAATTCGCTTGAACGAAAATATAAATATCACCACCTTTTCTCTTGCTTATTCCAGAAAGTACTTTATCCAAATATGACATATCTTTTATTATTTAAAAGCATCAACAAATCCTTCTTTTTGCCTTTTTATAACCCATGAAGGCACTCCTACCATTTGAGCAATCTCTTTCCAAACAGCTTTACCAACTCCTCCTTTAATCCGATCCTCTAATGGAATCATTGAAAGATATTCAACAATACCAGGTAATAGATATACAAAAACTAGATCTAATTTATGAAATTCAGCCGCTCTATACATTGGAGACAAATGTTTCTCTTCAAGCTCATCCCAAAAATATATAAAAGCATCTTTTATATCCGGGAATCTTATTCTATCACGATGTCCCCAATAACCCCCCATTAATTCATCAATTCCATCTGTAGCAATTATACTGGTAACATTGTTCTGTGCAGCAAACTTTAGAGCAGCAAATACACATTCATCTCCATCATAAAGTGAAGCTGAACCAATACATTCTTTCAATTCTTGTTGAATATCAAATATTTCTTTTGAATTAAAAAGACGAACTTTTAAATTCAATCCTTTTTCTTTTGCTAATCGTTCAGCTGCTTGTACATCTGGATGTGCCACATATTGTCCAACAACAAAACAAGGGATATTAGGTAAACATTTTGTAGCGAGAATAGCTAATAAAGCACTATCTACCCCACCAGATAATAAAATCCCAGGTTGATCATTATCATTCAAAATTTTCTCAATAGTAGAATCAAGATTTTTTAAAAACTTATCTTTAGAAAATCTTGACACGTTTTCTTCTGGAAATATAAATTGCCCTATTTTCTCAGGTATTCTCATTTTTTATTCCAATTGTCTTGCTGGACAAGGTATAGTTTCCCCTGCCTCGATTGCTTCAGTATCACTCCAATATACATCTTGATCTTCTGCTAATCCTATAATACAATGTCTTTGCTTTCCTTCTTCATCCATTATATGCCCAGTCTCATATTTATTTCCGAGATGATCCAACATATAACAATGATGTAACTCTTCTTCCCCTTCTACTACTTCTATATGATGTATCAAATATTCCCAATCCTCAATTGGTTCACCTGATTGTTCAGCTTCTACAAAAGCCATTAATTTTTCAACTTTATTTTGTACATCTGCTGTTGTCCAAAGCATAATTATATTCCTCCAGTTCTAAAGTATTCTTTATATGGTAAAGCTACGCATCTACATTGTGGGTGTAACGGGATCATATTTTGTACCTCTTCCAATGTGAAAACCTCTCCTTGTAAATCAGCACATTGATTACAAACCCGATTATCTCCAGCTGTCATCCATTCCGCTTTCACTATGACACCCTCTATAGCCCAATTTTTGTATTCCTGGATAGTAGCTTGGTGATGCGCCCTAATGATTTCTGTTCTCGCCATGATCTGTGCCCTTCTCTTGCCTGGTATCCAGCGACCCAGTGTGTCCTTAAGTCCTAACTTGTCGGCACCCTTTCCGTTGATTACGGCCACTAATTTACGTGCTAACAATACAGGATTGTCTCCATCTGCTATTCCCTGCGTCAATACCCGGCTTATCTGTTGATCCATTGCCGCAGTGATTCCTTTCAACTCATTAAATACACGGCTGTACAATACTCCCAACCGATCCAAGTGAAATGGCCCACTCATAGCCGCTTCAATACCTCCTGTAGAAGTAAGCGAAGGAATATTGAACGGAGGTTTATTCATTTCATATCTTGCTCTCTGTACACCACGCTTATAAGAATCAGTAATGTATATATCTGTCCACGCTGTTTCAATCCCAACACCCAATTGTTGATAAGTACCTGTATACAAAATACCTCTATCAATCTGAAGCTCCAACCATCTCATAAATGCATCTATCTTCTGTTGACTCCGTGGAAAAGCAAATGCCCCGGCACCCGGTGTCGTCATCTGGAAAGCCTGTAACAATCCAAACACATCCTCTTCTACAATAGCAATACGGATCACCCTGGCCAACTCGTCAAACCGTTTGTTCATTTCCCGAACAAAGGCATTGCGCAAGGTTATTGTCCGTGTCGGATCGTAATGAGCCGCGTTAATATGTAAACAAGTATGTACTTCAGTTTCCATTATGCTTCAACTGTTATTGGTTTCGGTGTTGCCCCACCTGGTGCTGCTGGTCCACCCGGTGCTGGATTCAACTCTTCTGGTGTACCCGTCAGAGCATCCCGCATTTCTTTCATTTCCTCCAATATAGCTTTATCCCTGCTGTCTTTTATTTCTTCAATCTCTTCATCCGTGAATCCCATTAATTTCTTCATGAACTGATCCGGTGGTAGTATTACCTCAGCCATTGGGTTCTGAGAGTATTCTTTCAGTGCCCGTGCCCGGCCTTCACCAATATCCACTTTCTCTTTTTCACTCGGTGCAAATATATTTTCCCATCTCACGTTATACATTTCAACCTTCGGCAAGATCCCGTTATCCATACACCATTCTATAAAAGGCCGTACAATTTTAGGTTCTGCGTATTCTTCACGCCGGGTTTTGACGTAGCTCAACCACTCTGTTCTATCCTGCCCACTAGACAACTCACCGCGTTCACTACCCAACAAGATCCTTTTGGGAATACCCGTGACAGCAGAAATCATCTGTACCTGTACATCCACGTGATTCAATGGATCTTCTATTTGCTGATCCAGAGCTTTCAATTCAACTCCTTCATTGATTAGTATCCTCCTGAGCTTATGCTCAAACTCATCTATCTGATTTTGCAGATCCTTTTTCATAGGATCTGTCATTTGATAATCCTTATCCACCACACCCTGATATCCAGGCCGTGCTCCCCTCCAGAACATCTCTGCATCGCCTCCAATCAGTTTCTCCAAGTCCATCAACCGATTGTATATAGCTTCCAAGTACGGAATTCCTATCACATCAGACTCCAATGTATCACCCACCACATGTAATACCCGCGTATAATGTATATTAATAGCCACGGAGGATTTTGTAGCATTGTCTACACCCTTCAAATGATACATCCTGGGCATTCCATACCTCTTATTGGATGGCTTGTCCTCATATGTTTTAATATCCACTGATCCCTGACCATAAGGCTTGGCATATAACAATTCCTTAACCTTTCCTGAGATAGGAACGGCAAATCCACTGACATCAGATACTCCGTTAGTACCAAACAAAAGAACCGCATATTCACCAATATTAACCAACTTATCCAACTGCTCAAATCTTCCTTTCAATTTAAGATCCTCCATCAACGTGTTCCACTTCTTTTCCAACTCTGAATCCGGCTCTCCTGGAATGGTAATATCTAATGGGCCTTGCCATGTAGCTTTTGCTGGGCGATCAATAACAGCCTTGGCCATATCCTGCCTTCTGTACCGTTTCATATAATCATCATACAGAATATCTGTCTGGTATCCCAAGGCTTCATAAATATCCCGGTCACCACCGTATTGTAATCCCAATCCCATCTTGCTGGCTAGGTTCATACGGCCTATTAATTCGGTATACACCTGAAGCTTTTTCGAGTTGACCAATTCTCTTGGTGCTTTTGCGTCCCGTTCCATATCTTTGTTTTTATTTCACTGTCATGGCAATTATCATCCCCAATAAAGTCAACACCGATCCCACAGCAAGGCTAACCATAGCAATCTTAATCAATTGTTTTTTCACTTTCTTCTCTTGTATTTCATCCTTCATCTCACGCTGAGTCTCTACAACCGTTTGAAAAGTAAGTAAAGCCCGAACATCACTACTCATAGATTTTACGGCCTTGTTGGTGTTTCTTGCCATACTTAATAAAGAATCCCCATTGGCTTTTACATGAACAATATCACTGAGGTCATTCAACTTCTTTTCCATGGAATCTATTTTACCTGTTTTTGTACATGGTGTTGTCATGAAATTAAGCGTTTGGTTTGTCTTCTAATTTAAAACTACTCCCAGCACGGGCTGTATATACACCACTAACGGCTAAAATAACATACTCATACACCCCTTCATCGTCATCCACACTACTCTGATACACATATTCCCAAATTCCAGTACCGGAATCATCATCCATCACCCGAACACCGCTGGACTCTTCCGGAGCTACCACCACACCATCCGGATCATAAATGATCACTGTAGCACTATCTGCTACGCCTCCACCATCCACTACGATGGTAGCTGATATTTTTAAAACTGTTCCTAATATCATATTGAATCCTCCACAGTTAAAGTCATTTCCATATATTCGCTTACTACAAGTGCAATCGACATTAATTCTACCACTGCAGATGATATTGAAACGTATTCCGTAACATCCAAACACGTTATTTTAACAAGTGCCATCATTACGTACTTTTACTAAACAATTCCCCTACCACATCACCCTCACCAACATCCAGGACATCAGCCACCGCCCTGTTAAAGAATCCATTAATCTGATTCAACAGAGTGACATTGACAGCATTGATCTTATTTTGTATATTGATGGTCTTATGTACTTTCTTGACTTCTGCGTCATTGGTAACGGCTGCAATTGTAATTTCCTGCGATCCCGGTACAATATGTACCTCTGTAACCGTATAAGTCACTAAACTCTGTGGCTTGGTTTTGTCTGCTGTTATTCCCATGATTAATTATTTAATCTTCTGTTGTTTCATGTGCCCCAATATTGGGTGGATTGCTTACTGGTACTCCGTCAATATCATGAGTGTATCCCAAAATGTATATTCCAGCACCAACAGCATCAGACAATGAACTCACTTTTAAATTAGTTGGTGGATCTTTAAATAATGGATCTGCAGGGGTTGGGGAATTAGATTCCCGGCCACTTGCTGCTTTATATGCTGCCCACTGGGCTTGTGTGTAGTTATTCCCATCCCAATGAAACGCATTTGTTCCGGTTGTATTATAATGTAAATTATAATCAAAAGTTATACCTGTTCCCTGCCAATCAAACGTATATACATTATTTGGGCTTATACCACCAACATTGGATATATAAGTTATATTATTTCTAATATAGGTATTTGTATATGCCCCCAATGTGCTATCCAACATAAATAAAACAGCAGTTGTTGCATTGTCTGGATGAACATCATAAAGCGTATTATTATAAATATAAACTCCATCAAATACACTAGCTGCATTTTCTGATACAATCATTTGAATACCATAACCAGAAACATTTTTAATAAGATTGTTATAAATATAAACCCTCGTCATTTTGGTTGCAGCATTACCACCATTACCTAAAAATATTCCAGTACTGCCGTAGCTGGTCATGTCTCTGGCAGTATCTTCGTCTATAATATTTCTTCTGATTACTAAACTATCAATTGTAACGGCATGTGCCCCAGAAATGATAATATCTGGTCCTGTAGTATGCCAACCATCATGAAAATGGTTGTCTTGGATTAAAATATTATATATAGTATCTGGCGTAAAATTAGCATCTGGACTAATCGAAAATCCTCTACGACCACAATCATGAATATCATTAAGTTCAATTATAACATCATTTATTAACGCAAATACTCCAAATCCATATGCACCATTCCTTTGATTTAAGTGATGAATATGACAGTTCCTAACCCATAGCCCACTCAATTCTCTACCGCTTGGAGATCCGCCGGGATAATTAGTAGATATACCATAAGCACTACCATAAGCTAGTTCCAAACCATCAAACGTATAAAACTCTGCACTATCCTGATCCGTTCTCAAATCCAGCATTCCTTCTGGACATTGCGATATTTCAACAGAAGTAAAAGCCGTTGCTGGATCAGATGTAGAATATACATATACTGTATCATTTGAATTTCTGCAATCATAGGGAGATGTTATAGCACTTACAGATGATTTTGAAGTACCCCATTCAATTGAACCATCTAATTTAACAAAAAACATAGAACCGTAAGCTGGTACGGGTATTAATGAGGCTTTATATCCTTTCCAGATATTACCGGAATGATTTATCCACATTATTATTGTATCCGAACCTAATATACGCGGCTTTGCACCACTACCATAAGAAGTAAATGTTATGTGATTTCCTTCTGCGCCTATCCAAGGTAAATTACCGTCTCCATCATTTTGAGCTATTCTCCACGTATCCCCTTTATTAAAAAATACCGTATGCCCTGGACCAAGATCAAGAGTTAACAAATGAGGAAAAGTTTGCTTTGCTGTTGCAGGAGTATGTCCATTATTACCATCATTACCGTCATTGGCAAAATACCATTTTGTAGGGTCAGAATAAGTCAGTACCTTATTATTATAAGTAACTACCTTATTATTATAAGTTGCAACCTTCTGCCCGAAAATAAGCGAAGGAATAAGCAGTAAAAGAAATATCAATCGTTTTATCATTTTTCGTATGTTACTAATATTTTATAATGCTCCACTCATTCTGACTATTGATATTCCTATGGCTACATCCTGTTGTGTCGTTTCGGCAGTATTTGTTTTTGCTGTTCTTTTATTTCGTATAATCAACCCAACCCTTCTGTAAAGTGTAGCCAGTAGGGGCTAATGATAGATTCCCTGAACCTGAAGCCCCACTTAACATAATGTATACATGATTGTCACTTGAACCGTATGCAGTAACATTACCGCGTCCAACTCCACGATCAGTTCCTGTATATTTGAATTGAGTAGCATAATCAATCATACCAGTAACATTATTTCCACTTGTTAAGCTGGCGGGAAGTGATGTTAAGAAATATTGCCTATAAATAATTCCATATATTCCACCATGTTGATTGGGACTATAATATTCTACTCCCGTAGTTGCAGTTTCAAAGTGCCCTCCAGCCACATCCCATAATTTTGTAGCAAAACGTTGAGCAATAACATTTCCTTCAACTTCTATTTTTTCAGTCGGAGCAATTGTTCCTACCCCAAAATTACCTCCTTGCAAAAATCTTGCTGCTTCGCTCCCATCCATATCAAACACTATGTCTGTGCTCGCAACTACATTATCAGGATCAGCTTGAATTGTTAATTGAGAATTACCAACTTTTAATCTTCCATAATTCCCACTATTATCTTCCAGTCTTATACAAGCATTATCTGCGGTTA
>SDBU01005847.1_pt1 | contig 14599 bp, 12 predicted proteins | sample 2277071 | NCBI WGS metagenome assembly SDBU01 (sample SAMN10397929, study PRJNA504765) | marine sediment metagenome | isolation source: marine sediment core GS08_GC12, 126 cmbsf | place: Arctic Ocean: Gakkel Ridge, Loki's castle | collected 2008
GCTCCAATGGGGGCCGTTGGACTCACAATTATTACAGGCAAGCCATCGTCCCTTAATTTCAGGACCTCTTTTTCAGCAAGCAGCTTTGATCTTTTATAACTGCCCGGAAGGTTTTCCAGGCTTTCCAGCTCCATTTCACCACCATTTATGGGACTATCTAGCTTCAGGGTCGATTCACTGCTGGTATATATGATCTTTTCAATCCCTTCTTCCCTGGCTGCTCTCATGATATTTTTAGTTCCTTCCACATTGGACCTGTAAAATTGCCCTGGATCAAGGGCCCAGAAACCATAGCTTGCAGCTATATGGAACACTCCGCTGCATCCTTTAACTGCCCTCTTTACAGAACTCCGGTCCTCAAGTTCTCCATATATCACATTAAGGGGCAGGCCCTGGATATTCAGAGTATTGCTGGCCTTTCTTACAAGGGCATTGACTTCAAATCCGCGGCTGGCGAGTCTTCTTGCTACATGGCTTCCTATAAAACCAGTGGCACCGGTAACAAGGACTCTCATAACTTTCTCCCGGTGAGGCCCCACCTTGCAAGCTTATAAAGATCCCGAAAGCTCTTTTTACCAAGCACTGAGCTCGCTTCATACCCGCAATGGGCCATGCAGTTGCTGCATCTGGGGTCTCTGCCCACGCCATAATCCTCCCAATCAGTTTCTTTTAACATCTGCCCATAACTGGAATAATGTTTATCGGTGATGAGGTAGCATGGACTTTTCCATCCTTTTATATTAAAAGTCGGATTGGCCCAGGGCACACAGCTCAGGTCCCTCTTACCTGTTAGAAAATCCCAGTAGACCGGAGTATTGTAGAGCCTGGAGCCGTCCAGGCCGCGGTAAATATCTTTAAATACTTTGTGGATCTCTTCCCTGCTTAAAAAACTATCTTCACCTAATAGTTCATAGCTGAATGCCGGGGTCACCATGATCCCATCGATCCTGATCTCTTTTAAAAGGGAAAATAATTCTATGATCTCAAGGGTATCTGAATTTTTATAGATCGATGTATTTGTCCTTATATTAAAATTCATGCTTTTTGCCTTATTTATTGCCCTGATGGCAGTATCAAATACGTTTTTTTTCCTGGCAAAATAATCATGGGTTCCAGCCATTCCATCAAGATGGACCACAATGCTAAGTCTCTTATCAGGTTTGATCTCATCCAGGAAATCTTCAAGAAGAAGGGCATTCGTGCATAAATAAACGAAATAGCCTTCTGACAAAAGGGACCGTATTATTTTTTTTATCTCAGGATGCAGAAGAGGCTCGCCTCCGGTTATGGATACGATAGGAGCCCCTGCCTGTTTTGCAGCATCAAGGCATTCCCCTGGATCCAGGACTTTGTCCATGACATCGGCGTATTCCCTTATCTTTCCGCAGCCAGAACATGCAAGATTGCACTTGAATAATGGCTCCATCATCAATACAAAAGGTATGAACTTATTTTTCCTTATAGCATTGGAAGCAATGTGTTTTACAAGATTAAATGACAGGTCAAATGAATATATCATAGTGGTTCCGCTTTCTTTTTGATAAGGCCGGTTTTTTTTAAGCCACTAATAGTGGAAACGCCGATCCCGAACATGGCGATCCTTAATCCCATTTTTATCTCCTCAATATAGTCAAGGCATGCCTCTATAGATATATGGATATTCCTGAGTATCGGAAGGGCAATTCCGGCCATGTCCGCTCCCATGGCAATAGCTTTTGCAATATCCATGCCGCTTCTTATGCCCCCGCTTGCAATTATGGGAATATCAGGCTTTAAGCCGGCAACCATTCTAAGGCTTTCAGATGTAGGTATTCCCCACCCGCCAAAACCGGCTGCAGTATTTTTAAGCACTTTACTGGCCGATCTTATTTTTTCTATTTCTACCCATGAGGTCCCACCTGCTCCCCCGACATCGATTCCACTGATCCCAGCCTGGATCAGCTTTGCCGCGGCACCCCCCGATAGCCCAAATCCGATCTCACGGGCGATCACGGGATATCCAAGACTGCTGCAAAGATCACTGACCTTAAAAAGCAGGTTTTTAAAATCATGGTCCCCCTCTTGCTGGAACGCCTCCTGTATAGGATTAAAATGGAGCATCAATCCATCCGCTTCGATCATTTCTACTGCAGTTTTGCATTTGGCTGTATCAAATCCATAATTAAGCTGTACCGCTCCAATATTTGCAAACAGCAGGATATCCGGTGCGGTATCCCTGATCCTGGGAGTATCTCTCGCCCCTACCTGTTCTATTGCAACTCTCTGTGAGCCGACTCCCATGGCCAGGCCTTCCGCCTGGGCCACTTTTGCCAGCTTATAGTTTAATTTTTCAGTTTTTCCGGTTCCTCCGGTCATGGGAGAGATCATGAGCGGGAGGCTTAATTTTTTTCCAAATACCTGTATTGAAAGATCGATGTCTTTTAAATCAATTTCAGGAACAGCATTATGCATGAAATAATAGTCTTCAAAACCAGTGGTGATCTCTCCGGTCTCAACCTCGTTTTCCAGGCTTATCCTGAGATGCTGGTCTTTCCTTAAGCCATTTATCAAATTACTGTTTATTTTTTTCTTTTTAGCTTTATGGTCCATATTTTTCTAGAAGTCTCTCTCGATCAAAAACCGGGCGATCTCTTCAAAATCCTCCCTCTTCTCAGTTGATACCGGAAGCTCTTTGGCCTGTTTTAAAGCAAGCCTATAATATTTGCCGGCCATTTCATCACAAAATTCATGGGCCTTTACATTGTCAAGACAAGTAAAGATATTATTTACATCCCGCTGGGAAATTTTTTTCTTCCTGTATGTATTGGCCAGCCTTCCCTTGATCCTCCCGCCTGACTTTTGAAGGCAGAAAATTATCGGTAGTGATTTTTTTCTTTTCCTTATATCACTGCCATTTAGTTTTCCTGTTTCTGCATTACTTCCCCATATGCCCAGGATGTCATCTTTTATCTGAAAAGCGAGGCCGAGATATTTCCCGAATTTTTCAAAAGGGGCCAGCTTGTCGATGCCGATATTTAGCACTGCCCCGATCTTTAATGAACCGCTGATCAAGCCTGAAGTCTTCTTTTCAATCATATCCAGGTAATCATCCACATCGATATCGGATCTATCCTCAAAATCAATATCTAAAAATTGGCCCTCGATCATTTCCAGGCAGCTGTCATCCAGGATCTTAAAGATCTCTACCTGTTTTTCAGTTGGGATATTATGAACCTTAAGATTTAAAACGGACAGAGTGGAAAGGATCTTCAGTGCTGAGCCTGCATTGATGGCCTGGGGCTTCCCCCATATTTTCCAGACAGTGGGCCGGTGCCTCCTGAACTCATCATCGTCCTGGATATCATCATGGACCAGGGAATAATTATGTATTAGTTCAATAGCTGCAGCAATGGGAAGGGCCTTTTTGAAATCTCCCTCATTCAGGGATTCACAAGCGAGCAAGCATAAAGTAGCCCGCAGCATTTTTCCACTATTATTATTTACAGGATTCCCCTGGCTGTCTTTCCAGCCCATGTGGTACTGCATCATATCATAGAGATATAGATCCCTTTGTTTGAACAGGGACTTAAGTTCCTCTTCTATAAAGGAGTAGTATTTATTGAAGACTTCTGGTAATTCTCCCAAACCTTTCTCCTTCAGGTAATGGTTTGATCCTGTAATTTCCTTAATTTTACGATAGTTGAATCCTTTGCCAGCTCAATATCATCATATTTTAAAGCTGTATCCGCTAAGATATCATGTTTTAGAACACACCCTTCTGATAGTCCAAGGGGGAGAAGGCCTTCTCCGGCAGCTATCCTGTGAAGCTCGATGAGCCAATAGGCAGAATAACCCCCGACACCATCTATTATATCCCCGGCCCTCAAGCCTTTTTTTGCTACTGTTATGACCTCTGATACAAGCCCGTTTTTTGGTGCAATAGTGGGTTCACTAAAAAAATATGCCTTTGCAATTGAAATAGGGACCTCAATGCTGGTCAGGTGATAGGGCCTGTACAGCAGGTAATTCGGGCCATCTCCAAACATGAGGTATTTTAATTCCTCCCTTATTATCTTCAGGTCAGATGTATATATGAGGAATACTCCGGGAGCAACATTGCCAATTGCAAAATCTACTATCCCCTTTTTATTTAAAATGCCTCCCTCACTTTTCAGGCTGAATACCCGGATAAGGTCATCTACATCTGCTTTGGCCCCGTGCATGCCCCTGATATCAGGGACCAGGCCGGTAGCATTAGAAAAACAGGCCATCTCGACCATGGACTTTGTACCGTCAACAAAGGAGGTCATCATCCTTGCGCTGGATCCTTTCTCTCTTGAGTATCCAGCCAGGGTAGACGGATCTGCATGCCGGTCAAGTGGATTATTTTTCCCTTTCCCTGCTGCTATGACTTCCAGGCCGAGCAGGGTTGCAAAATCATATAATTCCTTCAGGGCTGCAGGTTCATCACCGGCCGCAACTGTATATACCAATCCTGCGCTGTCAGCCATTTTTTTCAGCTGCGGGCCCACTGCAGTATCAGTTTCTACATTCAGTGTGACAATATGCTTGCCATTTTTTATTGAATTTAAGGCAATATAGGCTCCTGCCTCCGGACTCCCTGTGGCATCTACCACCACGTCTATTTCTTCGATTCCGAATAATAGGGAAAGTTCATCAAGTATAATGGTCTTTCCTGCCCTTAATGCCTTTGTAAATAATTTTAAGGCTGCAGGGCCCGATCCATCCTTTAAGGTGATCTTGTCAATACCGGCGTTTTCACTATTTACACTATTGCCAGCTTCTACCAGTAATATCTCTTCCCTGCCTATATTCAATTTTTTAGCAATTCTTGCAGATTTATTTATATCTCTACTCGCAATTACCAGAACATCTATTCCCCTCATATTCCTGACCTGGGACACAAGGCTACTTCCCATCTGGCCCAGGCCCACTATAGCCAATCTTATGGACCTGCCTTCTGAATCTAATTTTTTTAACCTGTCATTCAGGTTTGCCATTTACCCTTCCATTCATATAATGTATATTTTTAAACAAGCCTGGCAAATTTAAGAATTATACATTCTTCAAGTATGCATAAATTAATTGTTTAGATTTTTAATGATACAATCTTAAGGTATATATTAATATTTTACAAGCAAAAAATTTTCTTTTATAGTAGAAGCCATGCTGATAGTCTTTGGAGCATTAAAAATTGAAATAGCCGCAGTACTGGATATGATGGAAGCCTCTGTCATGTCTAAAACAGGGGGTATTATATTCCATGAAGGTAAAATAAACGGAACAGATATTATTGTGGTTATTACTGGAATGGGCAGGCTAAATGCACAAAAAGCTGTGGGGCTGACTGTGGAGAAATACCTGGGGCAACAATACCTCCCTTATTCTTCCAGGCAGAGGGATAAGGAAAGCATCAAAATTATGGCAGCCGGTTTTTGCGGAGCTGCAAGTAAAAAGCTTAAAGCCGGGGATATTGTCTTCTATGGTTCCATAAAAAAAATAGATATCTCAAAACCGCCTGGTTTTAAGAGTGAGGCCTCATTGAGATTAAATAATCATGAAATAATTTGTCCCGGCATTTTGGGGAGGCCCATATCATTTGTCACCGGAGGGACCGTTCCGCAGGTAATAATACAGCCCGGGCAAAAGAACATGATCTATGAAGAGCTAAGTGTGGAAGCAATCGATCTTGAAAGCTACTGGATAGGTAAAAAAATCCTGAGCCGCGGGCTCCCCTTTTATTGCCTGAGATCTGTTTCGGATGGATCCGGAGATAGACTGCCGGATTATTTTGGTGTTTTTTCAAAAACCCGTACCCTTTTTAAAATCTTGAGGTCCTGTTTATTATCTATAATAAGTCCAAATGAGTTCAGGTCAAATATCATGACAGTAAGAAATATTAAAAAAGCTAAGAGCAGGCTGGACAGGGCGCTGAGGGCCGCCGTCCCGCATTTCACCGGTCCGGTGAAATAAGCCTGGTCCACTGTCAGCTTTTACCGGCAGGTTCAATATATTTCCGTGGAAGGCTTTAGCCTGTTTTTATTCTACGGCATTTATATCCCTTAATATTTATCTATATAATTACTTGTAATTTATTATAAACTATAGTATTATAATTATTCTTAACATAATAATTTATACTACATTGCTGACTATAGACATAAATTGTTGTAGAACCTGCGGAAATGATACTGTATTCTGGGAAAAGCAGTAAAATAGATTAGGGTATATTTGGTCAAGATGAAAATTTTTACAGGCCGTAAAAAAGTAAATAAAACATTAAGCATCCTTGTACTCATCGCATTTGCTTCTCTGCTTTTGTTTTTCTCAAATGCCGAGGACCTTGATGGCGGCAGCAGTTCAAAGATCCTTGTCTGCCTGGACCCCGGACACGGCGGCGGAGACAGCGGAGCAGTAGGGCCAACGGGACTATCGGAAAAAAACATAAATCTTGATATTGCCTTAAAAGTCAAAAGCAGGTTGGAAGACCGTGGATATGAAGTCATTTTAACCAGGTATGATGATAGTTATATATCTGATAAAGAGAGAGTCGAAATGGCCAATAAGCGCCAGGCAAATATTTTTGTTTCTATCCATAATAATGATCCCGGCTTAAAAAACTCCATTGGCACTGAGACTTATTTCAGCCCCAATTCTTCGACAACCAGTAAAAGCCTGGCCAATTATATCCAGGATAAGCTGGTGCTGGCACTTGATTCAAAAAATCCCGGAGTGAAAGAAGCGGGTTTTTATGTTTTAAAAGAAACCCGCATGCCATCTGTCCTGGTCCAGGGATCATTTGTATCTAATTGGGACGGGGAAGAAAAGATTGCTACAGGGATCACTGACGGCATAATCAATTTTGTTTCTGATTTTGACATATCCTCTTTCAAGGCTGGAATAGATGACCGGGGCAATACACCCGATTTCATTCTTCCGGGAGAATCAGTCACTGTCAATATAAGGATCACCAATATGTCCAGGTTTTTCACCTGGCCGGCTTTTGGGAATAATGCAGTAAGCATATCTTATAATATATTTGATTCTTCGGGTGAAAGGATAGTCTTTGACGGCTCAAGAACAGCAATAAAGAATGCTGTCACCCCGGGAAATGCTATTACCGTTCCACTTAATATAAAAATGCCCGGGTCCGAGGGCAAGTATACCATTGAATATGATATTATCCAGGAAGGCATCGCCTGGTTTTCATCAAGAGGGAATCCGACTTTCAAAAAGAATATCATTGTAACAAGCACTGCCGATGAGTGGGCCGGCACATTATATGAGGAATCTACTGATGAAACCAGTGTGGAAACGGGCCCTTCTATTACAGATGTGGTAGAAGAAGACCCGGGCCCAGATACGGACCTGGAAGATTCTTCCGGAAGCGAAGAGCAGCAGGATGAAACTGGTGAAAGTTTATTAGATGTGACTGGAAAATATCCTAATAAGAAAATTGTATTTATCAGCAATAGGGACGGTGGAGATTATGATCTGTTTGTCTCTAATCTAGACGGCAGCGATCTTACCCAATTGACAAGAAATGATGTGGATGACATATATCCGTCAGTTTCGCCGGACGGGACCAGGATAGCATATACCGGCACAATAAACGGCCTCTGGCAGATAATGATCATGAACAGGGATGGTTCTGGTTTATACCAGGTCACAAAATCCAGTACCCTGAATGCTTATCCTGCCTGGTCCAATGATGGTAAATATATATTTTATGAATCTAAAGTCGAAGGAGTATGGGAAATATACCGGATCAATACCGACGGCACAGGAAGTGCGAGGCTTACATATAATCCTTCAGGCGATGACTGGCACCCGGCCTGCCACCCATTTGAACCTCTTGTGATCTTTGAATCAGGTAAACCCGGAAAAGAAAATATAATGGTAATGGATTATAATGGCGAAAATATGAGGAAGATCACTGATGACTCTGCCAGAAACAGGACGCCTGACCTATCCGGGACAAATGAACTCATAACATTTACAAGGTATAATGATGGTGATGGCCAGGTATTTATAATGGATATCAATGGGAATGGCCTAAGACGCATCACAGCTATGGGCGGCAGGAATATACATTCTACCCTGTCCCCCGATAATGAATATATCGCTTTTGATTCAAGTGGAAGTGGAGTGAAGCAGCTCTATATTTTTTCCTTTGAAGATGGCGTCATAAGAAAAGTAATTGATGACAATGACCATATTTATGGGGATCCGTTTTTCTTATTTTACTGAGACTTTCTCCCCGGGGCTGCTATAGGCTCTCTTTGGAATATAGTAATTTTGAAATTTAATCGAGGACCCAAGCCCAAATCCTATCCATAAAAACCACAGATACCTTGTTGGCACAATATAAGTGTAAAATTCGGCAGGATTATCCCTTATAAGCGGAAGGCTGGTAAATAGGTCCACTACCGGGTTCAGGGAGATCGCAAGGAGCATTATGATGGGGATGATGGACATTTTAATAAATGCCACAATGTTCCAGCGGGTTCTTTTATATCTCGTGTCGGTGAAGACCTGGCCCAGGCAGCCTATACAAAAGCCGATCGTGGTAAGAGCAAAAAATTTTATATTCATGATCACATTGGGCCCTGGTTCAAAACCTTCCATGAATTGAAATATAGGCTCCAGGAAAATAAAGATCCCTGTATATAAAAGTGCGACTATTAAGCTTAAGGCAATTGTAAAACCCCGGATCATCTTTTAATCCTCCGATATTATGCTTGGCTTTCTGGCTATATTATACCTGAAAAGCATTAAAAACTATATTCTAATAATCAGAATTTATAATTGATGGTTCAATTGTTTATACTATATAAATATTTAATATGCTAGAATAAATTACAAATAGGGCAGGTGGATCTTTATGAAACTTATATCAGTTAAAACAATAATAATTCTTATATCTTTTTTGCTGATAATTCCACTTGTCTCCTCATGCGGACAGACTTTGCTGGATGTCTATACTCAAGTCAATACGGATTATTCCGGTACCAGGACCATTGATATTGCAATTAAAACAGAGTACATCAGGAAAGGTGAAGTGACCCTGAGTTCTAATAAATCACTTTTTGACGGGATACTGGAAATCCTTCCCGAGGGTGAGATCCGGACTTTTGAAGAAGGGGACCATACACATTTTAACTCCACTATAACTTTTGAAGATGTAAACTTCCTTCAACATGTATCCATAGATAATTTTTCAGAATCACCACCCGAAAGGTTTTATGCCAGGATGGAGAAGGAAGACTTCTTTCTTTATAGTGAGTTCTTTTTTGAAGACTATATAGACATGAAAATCGACGATACTCTCCTCCAGGCCTCGAGCCCAAACTCTGATCTTAAACGCATAGATGATCTTATTTTATCGGATAATGAGATCTTATCCATTACCTATCAGGTAAAATTCCCGGTAGAAATAGTCAGCCATAATGCCGACATTATCGGAGAAGGCAATATTGCCATCTGGAACTTAGACTATGGTGACCAGAAACAGATAATGATCGAGGGTAAAAAAACCAAATTTTTGACTTATTTCCTGATCGTTGTCCTGGGGCTCATCGCCATTCTGGTTCTATTTATAGCCTTTGCCCTGATATTTGGTTCCAGGGGAAAAAAGACCAGGCCTGATTCTAAAAAGTCTCCCTATTCATATGATAATTATTTTAAAAAAGACAGGTACTTTGGACCGGAAGATGAAGAAGACTTCTGACAGATGAAAAACAGTACTTACAGATTAAAAACCCCCCTGACTGAAGACAAGATAAAAATACTGGATGCCGGGGATCTTGTTTATCTCAGTGGAACCATCTATGGAGCCCGGGATATGGCGCATAATAGGATGGGCGGAGCTATAAAAAACAAACAGGCCCTTCCTGTGGACCTTAAAGATATTACTGTCTTTTATGTGGGCCCTTCACCTACTCCTCCCGGTAAAAAAAGCGGGAGTGTCGGTCCTACCACCAGCGCAAGGATGGACGGCCTTACAGAGCCTTTGCTTGATAAAGGCATGCGGGCCATGATCGGTAAGGGCAAAAGAAGTGAAAAATTTAAGGGCCTGATTAAAAACAGGGGCGTTTATTTTGTAGCTGTGGGAGGCATAGCTGCCTATCTCGCCTCAAAGGTAGAAAGTATAAAGGCTATTGCATATGAGGATCTGGGTGCAGAAGCTGTATTTAAAATAGAAGTCAAGGATTTTCCTTTATTTGTAGCTTATGACCTTCATGAAGGAGATATCTTCGAAGAAGCTCTCCTGGCGCTGTGACAACCAAAAAAAACAGCCACGGGCAGGGTAGCTATATGGCATGGGGCAAATTCTATATTACAGCCAAGTGCCGTAGTCTTTCCCCCGAGCCCCTGCGGGCCGATCCCGGTATCATTGATCTTTTTTAATATAATTCCCTCCAGCCTCCGGTATCTTTTGTCAGCATTGGGTTTGCCCAGTTCCCTGAAACTTGCAAGCCTTGCAAGCCTCGTGACCCCGGAAGCTGTTGAGCCGATCCCTATCCCCACTACCGCCGGAGGGCAGCATTTTGTAATATTTGCTTTTACCGTATCAAGGATGATCCCAATGATCCTATCTTCATCTATAGATGGATTTTCCATGAAAAGATATGAACAATTTTCACTTCCCCCTCCTTTTAAATATACTTTTATCTCTATTCCGGGATCAGTGGAAAAATATGTATTTATTATAGCAGGAGTATTGCTTCTGGTATTTTTCCTTTCATACAGGGGATCGCTTACTATGGATCTCCTCAAATAGTTTTCGCGGTAGCTCTGCCCTACCGCCAGGTCAAGTTCCTCTTCAAGCCTTTCACTATTTTCAATGAAAATGCCCGGGCCGATATACAGGTCAATATAGGTATTGCCGCAGTCCTGGCATAATGGAAGGTTTTCATTTGAGGCTGCTATGCTATTTTCGATTATAAGCTCGAGGATTTTTTTTGCCCTGGGATTTGTTTCCTTATCCCTGGCCTGTTTTACTGCATCGGTAATATCAGGGGGCAGACTAAAACTTGCTTCAGCTATTAGTTTTTGAACTTCCCTTTTTATTGCTGAAATTTTTATACTTTTCATCTTTTCCGGGACAGTCATGGTTTATACATAGATCCCACGGCCTTCTTCCCTTATTGATTATTTTTACCATGGGGTATTTACAGTGTTTGCATTCATCTTTGGTAGTGAGCAGCAGCCCTTTTTGGGGAAGGGAGAAGGTCTGCTTGCATTCCGGATAGGCATTGCATCCGACAAATCTCTTTTTACTGGCTCTTGCAACCCTGACTATCAGGTCTCCTTTACAATTTTCCCTTATACATTTCCCGACAACCTGGTCCTCTTTTATTCCTTTTTTGATCTCAGTGGAGATCTCCTCTTTCTCTTTATTTAGAACAGCCATTATTTCCTTGAGCATGCCCCTGGATTTTTCAACCACTTCTTCCTTGGTCTCTTCACCATTGACGATCCCATCCATGTACATCTCAAGCTCTGAAGTCATCTCGGGGGAAGATATTTTTCGCGCATGTTTTTTAAGCATCTTTATGACTGCAATTGCCTTTTCGGTGGGCTGCAAGGGATTATTCTTCACATATCCCCTGTTTATAATAGTCTGTATTATTGAATGCCGGGTAGCCTTGGTCCCCAGGCCGAGCTCTTCCATCGTTTCAACAAGCTTGCCCTGCGTATATCTTGGAGGCGGCTTTGTCTCCTTATCCTGCAGCTCCTTCTCTTTAACAGATAATTCCTGCTTTTCTTTAAGCTCGGGGACATACACATCCTTATGCTTGTAAAAGGGATAAAACTTGGTCCAGTTATCTTCAAATATATTTGAGCCATTGGCCGAGAAAAGCTCACCATCAATATTTATAATGGCAGTTATGCTTTTCATCTTTGATGGCGGAAGCAAGGTGCTCATGAATCTCCTGACTATCAGGTCATATAGTTTTGCCTCATCACTTTTCAAACTACTTTTTTTTGCCAGGGATGTAGGATAAATAGGCGGATGGTCCTTAGTTTTTTTCTTTCCCCTTGTAGGGGTGATCTTAGCCTGTGAGAGGACTTCGCCTGCCATCTTGCTGTATTCGCTGGATTTTCCCAGCATGGCAGCGATCCCTTTTAGATCTATAGTCGAAGGATATACTGTATTATCAGTCCTGGGATAACTGATATATCCATTCATGTACAGGCTTTCAGCAATATTTATGGTCCTCGAAGCGCTAAAACCCATTGCACTTCCACCCATGATCAGGGCCGTTGTATTGAAGGGGGGAGGCGGTTTTACATCCTTTATCCTTTCGGTTATCCCGGTGACTATCCCCTTATCTCCCAGCTTCTCATAGATCTCAGCAGCCTCTTCATTTTTTAAAAACCGTTTTTTCTTATGGATAGCTTCAAACTCTTCGCCTGATTCAGTTTTAAGTATTAATTTGATCACCCAGTATGGTATGGGCACAAAGGCTTTTATCTCTAATTCTCTTTCTACTATTAAAGTGAGGGTGGGAGTCTGGACCCTTCCCACTGAAAGGAACTTATCCCTGATCTGATATGTCGCAAGAGATATAAACCTGGTAAGCGTTGCTCCCCATATCAGGTCTATATCCTGTCTTGTACGCCCTGCAAAAGCAAGATTTACATCAATTTTTCCTATTTTGGAAAATGCTTCTTCAATATCCTTATTTGTAATAGCAGAAAATTTTACCCGCTTTGATTTGGCCCTGCTATTTTTCTCCTTTGCCAGCTGCAGGGCATCATATCCTATAAGCTCGCCCTCCCGGTCATAATCAGTGGCAATGATAAACTCATCTGCATCGGTTGCGATCTTTTTTAAGGCACTTATGATCTTTTTCTGGATGGGTGTCTTTTCTATTTTTGCATCAATCAGTTCCATTGGCTCGACTTTAAACCAATTTGCATATTTGCTTGGAAAATCTACTTTGAGGATATGGCCCTTCAGCCCGATAACCTTATATTCCTCATCATCATGCTTAAAAGAATGTACCGGCACTCCATATACTTTCTCATCCTTTACTCCATTGTCAGCAAGGATACTGGCAATTCTTTTGGCAGCTATTTCTTTTTCGCTTATTATAAGTTTCAAATACAACTCCTAAAACTGTCCCGGCATAAGCCGATAGGCTTATTTCCCATTAAGGTTAAATGATAATAATACCATCTGAACTTGAAATAATATCACTATTGTAAGAATAAATAAATCTTACCTTAAAATCTGCAAGCAAATCTTTTTACATGATTTTTTTAATTTAAATACTATTTATCATATAATTAGACTAAACAATAAAAAATATTTTAATTTCAGAACATCCGGTAATGTAACTTATTTGTTTAAATTTTACAATCATTGTTTTAAAATAGCATAACACTGGACAGTAAATAATATTAAATGCAGGAGGAAGTCTAGATTGGATACTACTAATGAGCTCGCCGGAAGGATCACCAGTTTAAAAAAAGAAAAAGACGCCATAATCCTGGCCCATAATTACCAGATCGGTGAAGTACAGGATATAGCTGATTTCGTCGGGGACTCCCTTCAATTAAGTATTGAGGCTTCAAAAGTAGAAAATTCGATTATAGTATTTTGCGGTGTTCATTTTATGGCTGAAACTGCAAAAATGCTTAATCCCCAAAAAAAAGTATTACTTCCTGATAAAAATAGCGGCTGCCCCATGGCAGATATGATAACTGCAGATGAGCTTAAGGACCTGAAAGACAAACATCCAGGTGCAGTCGTAGTCTGTTATATTAATTCAACTGCAGAGGTCAAGGCTTTAAGTGATATTTGCTGCACCTCTTCAAATGCCGAAAAAGTTGTCATGTCGATTCCGGAGGGCACCGAAATAATATTTATTCCTGATAAATACCTGGGAAGTTATATCCAAAAAAAGACCGGGAGAGAGATGATCTTCTGGAATGGCTATTGCCCTACCCATGTCCGTATCAATGCACAGCATATTGAACAGCTGAAAAAGGACCATCCAAAAGCTGAGGCCCTTGTACATCCGGAGAATATTCCGGAAGTAATAAATATTGCGGACCTGGTCCTATCAACGGGAGGAATGATAAAGCATGTTAAAAACTCTAGTAAAAATGAATTTATTATCGGTACAGAGGTAGGAATAATCCACCGTTTAAAGAAAGAAAATCCTGGCAAGATATTTTACCCTGCTTACAATAGGGCTGTCTGCCCTAATATGAAACTTACAAATCTTGAAAAAGTATTGTGGTCCCTGGAAGAAGAACAATTTGAGATCTGTGTTCCTGATGATATTGCAGGGAAAGCTAAAACAGCAATTGATAAAATGATCGCCATGCGGTGATCTTAAATAATTATTGACCATGAGCTATAGATATTTAATAGATCCGTCGGACCAACAAAAGGTCTACCCTTATAGTGATTGTGTTATCATAGGCAGCGGGATCGCCGGCCTTTCTACTGCAATGAGGCTATCAGGCAATAATATAAAGGTACTTACTAAAAGTTCCCTTTCCCATTCTACTACCTGGTATGCCCAGGGAGGAATAGCAGCTGCAATCCAAAAACCAGACTGCTGGAAAAATCATTATG
>SDBU01005848.1_pt1 | contig 14598 bp, 9 predicted proteins | sample 2277071 | NCBI WGS metagenome assembly SDBU01 (sample SAMN10397929, study PRJNA504765) | marine sediment metagenome | isolation source: marine sediment core GS08_GC12, 126 cmbsf | place: Arctic Ocean: Gakkel Ridge, Loki's castle | collected 2008
GAATCGTAATAGTCTATGGAGTCGGGGACATCAGCGCAATAAGTGCGACCTCAGCCAGTGACCCTCAAGAAGTGAGGCTGAGGACGGTGGGACGCCCCATGGACGGTAACGAGATTAAGATAATCGATAGCGACGGCAGGCCGCTTCCACCGGGAGAAATAGGTGAAGTTTGTGTAAGCGGCCCCAATTTAGTCAGTGGTTACTTTGGAAACCCGGAATTGACCCGGCAGTTGTGGCGAGATGGCTGGTTTTGCACTGGCGATGCCGGTAAAATTGATGAAGAAGGGTACATTGTGCTCCTGGGGCGCAAACGCGACGTTATAATCCGTGGGGGGCAGAATATCTATCCCGTGGAGATTGAGGAATTGTTGATGCAGCACCCAAAGGTAAGCGATGTAGCGGTCGTCAGAATGCCTGACCCCGTAATGGGAGAGAAGCAGTGTGCCTATGTAATACCCAAGCCGGGGGAGGCGTTTGACTTTGAGGAAATGCTAAGCTTTCTACGTTCCAGGAAAGTGGCTCCCTATAAATTACCCGAAAGACTGGAGACCCTGCCCGAATTTCCTCTGGTGCCGGCAGGGAATAAGGTAGATAGAATCCGTCTCGAACAGGACATCGCCAGCAAGCTTGAGAAGGAAAGCGAGGGCAAGTCCTAGCCATCTCCTACAGATGATACATCGGCGGAAGCTCGATACACTTAAGGAGGCACATCGTGGCGTTCAGAGACAACCGGGAATTCATTGATGCTCTCAAGAAAACCGGGGACGTGGTGTGCATAAAGAAGGAAGTAGACTGGGACCTGGAGGCAGGGGCTATCACCCGCCGGGCCGGTGAGCTTTACGCTCCGGCCGTTCTCTTTGAGAAAATCAGGGATTATCCTGATGGTTACCGCATTTTCGGTGGCCCCCTGGCCACCTACCGCCGAATAGCCGTCGCCATGGGACTTTCCGCCGATACCCCGATTTATGAAATCTATGATGAGTTTGAGCGCCGGCAGGAACATCTAATACCCCCGGTAGTGGTCAAGGATGGTCTCTGTAAAGAGAATATGATGCTTGGTGAAGACGTTGACCTCTACCGCTTTCCGGCTCCCATGGTCCACGATGGTGATGGCGGCCGGTACATAAATACCTGGGGCTTCTGCGTTACCCGGGACCCGGATAGCAACTGGGTAAACTGGGGCATTTACCGCTTCATGATTCTCAACCAGCGAACTTTAACCGGAAACCCGGCTCCAGTCAGCCACCTGGCCACGATTTTTCGGGAGAAATATCTTACCCAGAACAAGCCCATGCCGGTAGCTCTGGTTATTGGTGCCGACCCTCTTTCCAGCCTGGTATCACAGCAGGGGTTAAGAGTCGGCGAGAGTGAGGCCGATTTCGCCGGGGCGTTGCACCGGCAACCGGTGGAACTGGTAAAGTGCGAGACAAATGACCTTCTGGTTCCAGCTCACGCGGAAATAGTGATAGAGGGTGAGTTTCTTCCCGATATAGTGGCTCACGAGGGCCCCTACGGGGAGTATACCGGCTACCGGACTGACGACCCCCGCAGGAAAGTGGTCTTCCGGGTAAGCGCCATTACTTACCGCAGTTCACCGATACTTACCATGTGCGTTCACGGCATACCGGCCGACGAAGGCCAGGTGACCGCAGCCATAGGCACTGGGATTGGGTTGAGGCGACTGCTGCGAAAGCGTGGGCTCCCGGTAAAAAACGTTTATCTGCCACCGGAGGGGGCCGGCCATCTGGCGATAGTAAGCGTCACCCGTGGGGGCAGCGAGGTAGCCCGAGCAGTGAAAGAGGCGATGACGGTTAGGAGAGCCTGGTATCCCAAGATTCTGGTAGTGAATGATGATGTAGACATTTACAACCTGGGCGAGGTGATACACGCTTTTTCGGTTAAATGTCATTCCTACCGCGGGATAACCACCAGTGAGGAGCCGGGCAGAGGCGGTCCCGCCACGCCATGCTACAGTAAAGAAGAGAGAGCCAGGCTATACGGGGCGGTAGCTTTGCTTGATGCTACCTGGCCCACGGACTGGCCGGAGGAAGACATCCCGGTTAAGTCGTCTTTTGGCTCCATCTATCCCGAGGAACTTCAAGAGAAGGTATTGAAGAACTGGAGAGCCTACGGGTTCTAGGTCAGTCCCGCTGCAATCTCAGAAAAGTATACCTCCAGTTTGGTTAGCCGCGCATGCCACATACTCAGTAGCGGGTAGGTGAGGCTCATTGCTTATCGATATTGACATTTTTACGAGGAAAGAATATTATGCTTTCATTACCTAAATGAGGATTAGTTTTGAAAGGAGACCACGCGATGATTTAGATAGTTACGATAGTAGCTGAAACCATCTTAAAGGAGGATCGAAATGAAAAAAATTATGAATTGGCTAGTTGTACCATTACTTGTCTTGTCTATATTCGGGGTAGCCTTGGCCGGATGTCAGGCTGAGGCTCCTCCGGCCCCGGCACCGGCTCCAGCGCCAGCCCCGGCACCAGCACCGGCGCCAGCCCCCAAACCGGCACCAGAGAAGGTTGTTGAACTGAAGTACGGCTTTTTCGGGTCGGCGAAGCATCACCTTAATATAAATGTAGCTGAGCCATGGATTGAGGCAGTTAACCGTGAGAGCAAGGGAAGAATAAAGGCAACGAACTACCCGGGCGGTGTGCTGGCTAAATTTACCGCTCTCTATGACGCCGTCGCCAAAGGGGTTGTTGATGTAGCTATGATTGTGCCGCGCTATACCGTGGAGTATTTCCCGCTTACCGGTGTGCTTGAGCTACCCTTTATTGTGCCCAATGGTATTGTCGCCCAGTCAATCTTAAAAGGACCCCTGTGGGACAAGTATCTGGCCAACGAGTACAAGGATGTCAAGGTCCTGGCTATGTCCCGGTCGTCAGGATATCAGATAATGACCGCTAAGAAGCCAGTTCGTACCCTGGCTGATCTTAAAGGGGTGAAGATAAGGGCTGCCGGCGGTGCTGATGTGGCCTTGTTTAATGCTTTGGGTGGTATACCGGTAAAGATAGACGCCATGGAGCAGTATGAAGGCTTGCAGAGGGGAACCATAGATGGCACCTTCTTTCCCTATGCCAGCATCGCGGCTTACAAGCTAGAAGAGGTAGTCAGTTACACGACGGAGACAAATATTGGCGGGAGTGTCTTTGCCATCGTCATGAACAAGAAAGTATGGGAGAGTCTTCCCCGGGACCTGCAACTGGTTATAGACTGGGCCAGTAGGGACTCGGCGGAACGGTTTGCCTGGTCGTATTACAATCAGGACGCCGCCGGTAAACAGAAGCTTGCGGGAACCGGAGAGATAATCATCCCTACGGCAGAAGAAATGGGTAAAATGAGGGCGGCCAGTAAGGTTGTCGTTGATAAGTGGCTTGAAGGCATGAAGGAGAAGGGGCTCCCGGGGCAGGAGGTTTACGAGTTGATGCTAGCCCAGCCCGAGCTATATGGGCTCGGCAGGTAACCCCTGACCATTACGGCTGGACTTGGTAGAGAGGCGAGGTATTGAGCAGACTGGAAACAGCCTGGCACTGGGTAATTGAAGTAATTACCTGGGGAAGCCGGGTGTCGATTGTGGCGATGATGGCGCTGATAACCATCGAGGTAATCCTGCGCAAGTTTTTCAAGTTTTCCATTGTGGGAACAGTCGAGATTGTGGCCGCCTTGATGGTAATAACGGTATTTCTGGCCTGGTCATACACTGAGTCTCAGCAGGGACATGTGAGGGTAGAATTTTTAGTGCAGCGCCTTGGGCATAAGACCCAGTCAGTGCTGACTGTCATCACCACCCTGGTGCTGCTTGGAATCTTCTCCATTATGATCTGGCAGACGATGGTGTATGCCCTGGACGCCTGGGGTGTCGGCTTGCGTTACGATACGGCTCGGCTACCTATCTTCCCGGTCAGACTGGCGATACCGGTGGGCCTTTTTTTCTTTTCTCTGCAGCTTGTGCAAAGACTGGTGTCTAACGTAGTCGGGCTACTTCCTGACCGCACTCAACCAGGTGATAATTAAGGAAGTAGCCCGGCATACCGAGACGTGTTTGCGGGACATCCCGGCTAATACAGTAAGGAGTTGTAATTGAGTCCTGTCACTGCGGGTATTTTGGGAATGGTTGTGTTGCTGGCGCTCATGGCTGCGGGGATGCCGGTAGGGGCAGTTATGGCACTTATCGGTTTTATCGGCACTATCTATATAGTAGGGATAGATGGGGCACTGGGCGTGATGGGCATGGTCCCCTATGATGACATGTGGAGTTATATGCTTAGCTCTGTCCCGCTGTTCATCCTGATGGGTGCCATCATTTTTCACTCGGGTATAGCCAAATTTCTATACAGGGCAGCTCACAAGTGGCTGGGACATTTACCGGGAGGGCTGGGCATGGCCACTGTTGTTGCCTGCGGTTTGTTTGCCGCCGTCTCCGGTTCCAGCCTGGCGGCGGCGGCGACCATGGGCAATGTCGCCCTGCCTGAGATGGACCGTTATAACTATAAAAAGTCCTTTTCCACCGGAATTATTGCGGCCGGTGGCACCCTGGGCATCATGATTCCGCCGAGCGTTATTTTTATAATCTATGCCATGCTGACTGAGGAATCAATCGGTGCGCTGTTTATGGCCGGGATCATACCCGGCATACTTGAAATCATACTCTATATAGGCGTGATAGCCATAATCATAAAGTTACGTCCCGATTATGCCGCTAGGGCTCAGCGAGCTACTTTCGGGGAGATGGTCAGGTCGCTGCCGGGGATATGGCCTATTTTTGTCCTGTTTGTGGTGGTGCTTGGTGGAATTTATTTCGGCTTTTTTACCCCCACGGAGGCAGGTGCTATTGGTGCCACTGGTGCCCTGGTCATCAGTGTTGCCAGTCGCTGGTTTAGCCCACAAAAGATGTTTTCCGCCCTTTCTGATACCGTGCGCACAACGGGCATGATTTTCTTCATTGTTGTTGGGGCTATGATTTATAGCTATTTCCTGGCCGTAACCCAGCTTCCCTTTGCCATAGCGGAGTATGCCGCTACCTCCCCACTGCCACCCCATGGCGTGCTGGTGATTATTCTGCTTATCTACCTGGTTCTGGGCTGTTTCCTGGATGCCCTGGCCATGTTGCTGCTCACCGTACCCATTTTCACCCCCGTTCTTTTCTCGCTAGGTTTCGACCCGATTTGGACTGGCGTCATTATCGTTCGCGTAATGGAGATTGCTCTCATCACGCCTCCACTGGGGATGAATGTATATGTGCTCAAGGGAGTGGCTAAGGATGTGCCATTGGAGCAGATTTTTCTGGGTGTTTTGCCCTTCGTGGCTGGCGACATGGTACTATTGGCTATCCTGGTAGCCTTCCCCCAAATCAGCCTGTTTCTGCCGGGACTGATGTTTAAATGAGGTTAAAAGTTTGCTTGTCCGGGTTAAAGCGAGCATTAACGGGTTGTGCCAATTCTTGACGACACACACTTATGCTGCCGGTTGCGAGAAGAAGTGCTGTCTTGCTCTGGCAGAACGTGAGCAGTAATATATAACGTAGTAACTATTCCCCACTCGTTTCGACCAATATTAACCATCTGGAGTATGATGATAAGGGAGCCATGTTGACGTGATAGGAACCAGGTATACGGAAGAGCTAATCAATGATTATGTGAAACGGGGATTCTGGGACGCTACATTGTTAACCGCGGACCTTTGTGAAAGGTATGCCCGGGATTTTCCCGATAAGGAGGCAGTTGTCGACGCCAAGTCCAGACTAACCTGGAGGGAGGCGAGCCTGAGAATCGCCAGCATTGCCCGGGGCCTGCTCGACCTGGGCTTTGAGAAGTACGATGTAATCGCCACCCAGCTACCGAACTCTGTTGAATACTTTCTGCTGTTCTTTGCCGCGGAAAAAGCCGGAGTCGCCATAGTAAGTGCCCAGCCCACCTTCCGCCACGCCGAGATGGAATCAATCCTGCAACAGACCCGGGCCCGGGGGATAATTATTACCCGTAAGTTCAGGGATTTTGACTACTTCAGTATGGTCGAGGAAATTCGGCCCAGTCTGCCGGAACTGGAGCACGTAATTGTGGTGGGAGATGATATTCCTGAGGGAACAGTATCACTGACGGAGCTGATGGAAAGAAATCTGGAGGACAAATATTCTCCGCAATACTGGCAACAACGCCGGTTCAAGCCCTGGGAAGTTACCCGAATATTTAATACCAGTGGCACCACCGGTATCCCCAAGTGCATCGAATGGCCGGCTGCCCCCAGACTGTATTCAGGAAAGGTCATGGCAGAGCGGCTAGAGCTGGACCAGGAAGATATTGTTCTGGTTGGCTGGAATCTTACCAGCGGGGGGGCATCGCTTCTGTCCCGTATTTGCTCACCCCTGGTCGGGGCAAAACTTGTCAATCTGGCGCATTTTACCCCGCAGGGAGCCTGTGAAATGATGCAGAGGGAAAAGGTAACCGTTCTGGCCCTGGTTCCGGCACAAATAGCCATGCTGGTGGATTATCCTGATTTGGATAAGTATGACCTCAGTTCATTACGTGCTATATTTACCGGAACGCAGTTACTTACCTATGAACTGGGCACCCGAGCGGAAGAAAGATTGGGGTGCCGGGTGGTAAAAATCTACGGGTCAGGGGACACCGGCACGATATGTTCGACATCCTTCAGTGACTCACGGGAAGTAAGGCTGGCAACAGTGGGATTTCCCGTGCCGGGCAATGAAGTTATAGTAGTGGATAGTGACGGTAACCCGGTGCCACAAGGAGAGGTGGGTGAAGTTCGGGCAAAAGGGCCGGCTCTGGTTAGTGGCTACTACGGGCATGAGGAATTGACCGAGCAATTGTGGCATGATGGCTGGTTTTTCACCGGTGATGCCGGTAAGATTGATGAGGCGGGACATGTCGTGCTCCTGGGACGTAAACGCGATGTCATAATCCGTGGGGGCCAGAATATCTACCCCTCTGAGATTGAAAACATGTTGATGCAGCATCCAAAGGTAAAAGACGTAGCCATCGTCAGAATGCCTGACCTCATAATGGGGGAGAAACAGTGCGCTTATGTGACACCAACCCAGGGTCAGACGTTTGACTTTGAGGAAATGGTGAGCTTTCTACAATCTAAAAAGATTGCTTCCTATAAACTGCCGGAGAGACTGGAGGTCCTGACCGAACTCCCTCTGGTGCTGGCGGCGAATAAAGTAGACCGGGACCGTCTCGAAGAAGACATTGCCCGCAAGCTTAAGAAAGAAAGTGAGGACAGCTCTTAGCGGAAGTTTTGCCTGGTACTAGAACTAGTTTCGTTAAGGCCCGAGCTGAGGGGTATTCACGAGCAGAGGTGATGAGAATGTCTGGCGGGGTATGGACATGTTATAATGTGAGTGATAAAATAAAGGAAGGACGCCAGGGCTCTCAGGGTCGTGGTTAGAGAGGGAGGGAACATGGTTACCACAACCGTAAAAAAAGAAGAGCTTTCAGCAAGAGTGAAAAAGGAGAAGGAAGCGCTGCTCTCAGCTGCTCCACAGATTGATACTGAGAGAGTAGAGATCCTGCTGGATGTGTATCAAGCCGATGGCACCGAGCCTAATATTGTCCGCCGGGCAAAGGTGTTCAACCGGCTTTGCTCAGAGAAGACCCTCTTTATTGATGACAACCCGATTGTGGGCACGCTGACCAAGTACAAGTATGGGGCTAATCTTTATCCCGAGGAAGGCTGTGCCTGGATGGCAAGAACCGACGAGTTTTACCTTGAGCGCGGCAGGGTTAAAGTAACCCCGGAAATTAGAGAGTGGGTAAACAAGTCCCTGGCGTTCTGGCGGGATTCAAATCTATTTAAGGTAACCTGTGACGTCATAAGCCAATCACTCAAGGTAGATGCTCGCGTTCTGGCTAAGTGTGGTGTGTGGAGCGAAATCACCCCTCATGGCGCCGGGCAAATGGTTTTCCCCGATTTCGCCAAAGTGATAAACAAGGGGTTAAAGGGTATCCTCGCTGAAGTGGAGGAAGCGGAAGCTAAGCTGGATGTTGGTGAGCTGGGGGCTCTGGATAAATACTACTTTTACCAGGCAGCCAGACTGGCCCTTAATGGAATGATGGTGCTGGCGCAAAGGTATACTTCTCTGGCCAGGGAAATGGCCAAGAAGGAAAAGAATACCGGAAGGAAACAGGAACTGGAGGAGATTGCTCGTATCTGCGAGCAGGTTCCGGCAAATCCGGCCCGGAATTTTCGCGAGGCTATTCAGGCTTACTGGTTTGTAATGTTAGGCGTCTGGATGGAGAAGTCGGCGATACTTAGCACTCCACCAAATACCTTCACCCTGGCGCTTTATCCCTTCTATAAGAAGGATAGGGAGGAAGGTAGGATTACTGCTGAGGAAGCAATCGAGCTTACGCAGTTCTTTTTCCTGCAATGTAACCGTTTAGCCACTGTCCTAGCACCTCACGGGTTCAGAGTCAGTCAAACCCGGTTGGGACTGCAGTTAACTCTGGGCGGCTTTACTCCCGATGGCGAGGATGCTACTAACGAGTTAGATTGGCTGGTGCTGGAAGCTCAGCATCGTATCCAGATGCCGGAGCCGTTGGTCAACCTTATTTATCACGATAAACTCTCCGAGGAATTTCTGCTGAAGTGTATCGATTTGATAAGGACGGGGATAGGCCAACCCGCGTTTCATAATGGCCGGATAGGGATTGAACGCCATCTTCACAGCCATCATCTGCCACTGGATGAGGCAAGGAGTATTCGTATTGTCGGCTGCGTCCAGACGGCCGTACCCGGCTGTACGGACGGCTACTGGTACGCAAGACTGAATATCGCCAAGATGATTGAATTTGCTCTGGAGAATGGGAAGGACCCGCTAACCGGGATTCAGTTGGGTCTCCAGACCGGGGAGGCAGACAACTTTAAAACTTACGATGAGTTTTATCAGGCTTTTGTCAAGCAACTGGAATACTTTATCCCCCTGACGCATAATGCTTCACGGATAGCCTGGAGTGTACAGCGAAACTTTCCCGACCCCTTTGCCTCGACAACAGTCAATGATTGCATAAAGGTGGGCAAAGATATCTCAGATGGTGGTGCCAGGTATAGCCTGGGTGATGGAGTATGCATAGTTGCCGCAATCGATGTGGCTAACTCCCTGGTGGCAATTAAAGAACTCGTATTCGAGAAAAAACAACTCACCATGAGCCAACTGAGAAAGGCTCTGGCCGCCGATTTTGAGGGCTACGAAGATATACAGCGGATGTGTTTTGAAGCGCCTAAATATGGGAATGATGATGACTACACTGACCGAATAGCCAAGGGCATCTACGACATTTGCTATGAGCTGACGCCAAAAATTGACCACCTGGGTCGACCGGCTTTGCCCGCAGCTTACTCCGTGGCGGCTCATACGGCACACGGTGAATATACCGGGGCACTGCCAAACGGCAAAAAGGCAAGACTCGCCCTGACTGATGCCAGTGTCTCGGCTCAGGGTGGGACAGATAAGAGTGGGCCAACGGCTCTGGCCAGGTCTGCGGCCAGGATACTTGACGGGGTAAAGTATGGTTCAACTCACTTCAACATGAAGTTTCATCCTACGGCTCTAAAGGGTCAGGGGGCCAGAAAGCTGCTCTCCTTGATAAAGACTTACTTTGACCTGGGCGGATACCATGTCCAGTTTAACTGTGTGAGTAGTGAAACATTAAAAGATGCGCAGCTCCATCCGGAAAGTCATAAGGAGTTAATAGTGAGAGTGGCTGGCTTCAGTGCCTATTTTGTCCACCTTGATAACGACCTTCAGGATGAAATCATAAAGCGAACCGAGATAACGTTTTAACATTTTACGGCTAAGCGCAGTATCTGATGTGAGAACCTCACCCGGTTTCTGGCATATCGGTCAAGGTGGAGAAGCTCGGGGAGCACCTGCCTTGCTTAACTGGCAAGGGGTATTCGAGTAATTCCTTTCCTTATTACTTTCCGAGTCAACGGAAAAGACCGGCTATGACTGCGACCTGACGACTACCCATTATAAACAACAGGCACGGTGTGTTAGCCGTCGGCTCATGTATGAAGACCTGTGCGCTGTAATCCGGCTAGCGCCACGGCTATTATGTCCTCCTTGGGGGGAGAAACTGGAGCGATTGGGGGCAGGTTCTCCGCCCTGAAACTTTGTTGCCGGATAGCCTGGATTGAATGACAGGGGCTTAGAATTAAGGCGAGCCAGGAAAGGAGACCGGAGAATGAATCAAAGAGACATAAGTAGTTTTAGAAGTACCCTGGAATTTCTGAAGCAGAAGGGTGAACTGCTAACGGTTAAAGGAGAGGTAGACCCAATATATGAAATCGCCGGTATCGAAAAGTCCCTGGAGAATGGGCCGGCCCTGCTCTTCGAGAATATTAAGGGTTACCCCGATGCCAGGGATGCCGGAAACATTATGTCCCGGGAGCAGCGTGTAGCTGATATCTTTGGCGTCTCCGATTTTAAGGACTTAAAGTTCAAATTCGTGGAAGCAATCAGGAATCCATTACCGCCGGAGGTGGTTGCGGAAGCACCCTGCCAGGAGGTAGTCATTAAGGACGATATTGACGTAATGGCCACCCTCCCCATAATCAAGCATTCGGAGGTGGATGCTGGCCGCATTCTGGGGGGCGGGATTGTCCTGTCCAGTGAGGCCAGCATCGCTGGTGGGAATGACATATCTTTCAAGCGCATGCACTTCCGGGGTAAGGACTGGGCCTCCATCTTTATTCTCGGGGGTACTCACCTTTCCTATATTACCCACCGGCAGGGTAGGACTGAACCCGTACCGGTAACGGTAAATATCGGCACGCCACCCTCGGTGATAATGGTAGCCGGAACATCGACCTTACACGCCATAATGCCCCGGGGGACAGATGAGTTAGGTGTCGCCGGGGCGTTTCAGGGTTTCCCGGTGGAACTGTGCCCGGCCAAAACTGTTGATGCCCATGCCATCGCCAACTCTGAGTGGGTGATTGAAGGCTATATCTCAACTGAGAGGGTATGGGAAAGTGAGGAAGCCGAGAGGTTGCAGCAGAGGCGGGAAAGCCCCTACTTTCCCGAATGGAGTGGCTATTTAGGCAGAGCAACCAACACCTTCAAATTCCAGGCCACGGCGATAACCCATCGGAAAGATAGGCCCATCTTTTATACTCCTCTGGCCAACTCCTATGGGGACGAGAATATGGGCACCCCGTTGCGAGAAGCCTGCCTTTACGAGCTGGCGCAGCGGATGGTTCCCGGCCTGGTTATAGACATAAGTATTTTGCATGCCTTCAAGTGCTTTTTGGGTGCGGTATTTCAGGTGAAGAAGAGGGGAGCCGCCGATGACGCTTTCCCCAGGAATATAGTAGCCGCGGCCATCCCGGCCGCCACGTTGCGGTTAGCCATAATCGTGGATGAGGATGTGAACATCTACGATGCCGAAGATGTATTGTGGGCTATAGCTACCCGGGCCAATCTAAAAACAGGCATGTTTACCGGTGCCCCAGGCTCGATTGGGTTGTCCGCTCTACCATTCGCTGACATGCAGCGGGGTCAGGGGACCTGGTCCGAGGGAGGACTGGTAATAGATGCCACGGTGCCTTTCAAGGCAAAATCACGATTCCCAAGGACACACTACCCGGTTGACCGGGTGGACCTGGCCAGGTGGTTCTCCCCGGAAGAGCTCTCGGCTGTTCAGGCACAGCAGTGCCCGCATGCCAGGTTCCTGGCCGGAATAGGCGGTTAGTTCCGGCATAAGACGCCGTAAGAATAGGCGGAGATAGTAGCTATGGTAATAGGTGACATAGTAACCTGCAACGCTCGTCTATTCCCTAACAAGACAGGTATCGTTGATGAGCATAATAGATTTACCTGGAAGGAGGTAAACCGCAGGGTAAATTACCTCGCCAACGCCTGGCTCGGTCTTGGGCTGACGAAGGGTGATAGGGCAGCCCTTGTTTGTGAGAACTCCCACCAGTTTGCCGAGTTTGTCTTTGGTGTCGCCAAGGCGGGTTTGATTGGCGTCTGTATTGACTATCGGCACATGCCAAGCAAGCTTGCCTATATCATAAACGATTGTAAGCCCAAAGCTATCTTTGTCCAGGCTAAGTTCGTGCCCCTCATCAATCAAATTGCTTCAGAGGTAGACCAAATGCCCAAACTCGTAGTCATAGGTGAGGGTGGCGATTATGAATCGCTGCTTGCTTCCTCCCGTCCGGATGAACCCCGCATTGCCGTCAGCGAACAAGATACATTCCTGATTCAATATACCACCGGAACCACCGGTATGCCCAAGGGGATAGAGTTGACCCACAAGAACTGGATTAATAGCTGCGTGGTTCGTTTCTTTCTCACCCGTCTTGCTGAAGACGATGTTTACCTGGTTCCATACGCCTTGTTTGCCGCCGGGAATCTGGCGCACTTCCTTAACGCCTGTTTTGCCGGGGTCACGGTAGTGATTCCTGTCTTCAGTGGCAAGAACTTTGTTGAGATGATTGAAAGAGAGAAGGTAACACGTGCCTACGTGAATCCAACCACTTATAGAGTCGTGCGGGATTATATTGAAGCCGGCGAGCACCAATATGACCTGACAAGTCTACGAAAGCTGGCTATCGGCGGTGGTCAACCTACCTCCGCCGAGCAGTTGAAGGAGACCCTTGACTATTTCCATATCTCTTATTCCAATTCAAGCAAGGCATATGGACAGGCCGAAGTCTGCTCGCCGGCAACCTTCTTGTTGCCGTCAGATGTGGCGGCCGGACTGAGACCTGGTGCTACCGAGGAGGAGCGGAGGCGACTTGACTCGGTAGGCAAGCCATTGGGCAATACCCAGGTGAGGGTAGTAGATGACAACGACGAAGATGTTCCCCCGGGGCGGAGTGGAGAGATATTGCTTAAAGGCGACGGGGTAATGAAAGGCTACTACAATAGACCAGAGCTTAACGAGAAGGCGCTACGGGGTGGGTGGTATCATACGGCTGACATGGGTATTCTTGACGAGGATGGCTACCTCTACTTTACGGGCAGGAAGGATTTTCTGATAAAAAGCGGCGGGCTCTTTGTTTCCCCGGAGGAGGTGGAGAAGACCATTTTACGGCATCCGGCCGTGGCTGAAGCGGCAATAATCGGCGTGCCCGATGAAAAGTGGGGACAGATGGTCAAGGCCATTGTTCACCTAAAGTCGGGAATGACAGCCACTGAGGATGAGATAAGAGAGCACTGCCGGAAGCATCTGGCTCGTTTCCAGGTTCCTAAATCAGTGGAGTTTACCGAAGGGCTGCCGAGGGAATCAGCCTACGGCAAAATATCCCGGGAGGAGCTGCTCAGGATTTATGGGAAAGGTAGCGCCTAGCCTGAAGCCAGCCCATGGGCTCTCAGCAAGGGCATGTCAGCCAATATTTCGTCGGTGGGACCATCAGCAACCGTTTGACCGTGGTCGAGAATAATTATCCGCGGGCACAGGCTTCTGACAGCATCCAGGTCATGAGAGGCAATTATTTTCGTCATGGGCAGTCTCTTGAGCAGGCTTATGAGAGACCACTTACCTCTTGGGTCAAGATTAGCGGTTGGCTCATCAAGCACCAGCACTTCCGGCATCATCGATAAGACAGTGGCCAGGGTAATTCGTTTCTTCTCGCCGAGACTGAGGTGGTGAGGTGAGCGCGGTTCATAGCCACTCATCCCAACCCAGTCCAGGGCTCTGGCTACCGACTCCCTGACTTCAGGCTCGGGGTGACGCAGGCTGATTGGACCAAAGGCGACGTCATCAAAGACAGTGGGTGAGAATAGCTGGTCGTCTGGATTCTGGAAAACCAGCCCAATTTTACTCCGTATCCACCTTACGTTCTTGTCATCAACGAAAGCGCCGAATACCTTTACCCGTCCGTTACCCCGCAGGATACCATTCAGATGGAGTAACATGGTGGATTTGCCGGCACCATTCGGGCCGATGAGTGCCACTGACTCCCCCTTCTTTACGCTGAAGCTCACATTGGATAATGCCGGCTGACCGTCAGGATAGTGAAAAGAAAGGTTTTCAACTTTTATGACCTCTTCCATCATAAGCTCTACCATGCCACTCTCTTTCCTAGCGAAGCAGGGTAAACACGCCAGCCAGAACCAGGACTAACGTGAAACTCACCCCAAAATAGGCATCTGCCGGTTTGAAACTCAGACCATGCAGGGTCTGGCTTTGTCCGTCGTAGCCACGAGAGAGCATCGCCGCATAAATTCGCTCACCTCTTTCGTAGCTTCGGATAAACAGCGTGCCAATCATATTGCCTACGGTGCGGATGTGCCACAACCGGCTTCCGCCAAAGTTACGAGCATCCCTTGCCTGGCGCATTCGCATCACCTCGTCCTCCAGAACAAAGATGTAGCGATACATAAAGGATAGAATCATTGTCATCACTCTGGGCACTCGCAGGTACTCCAGTCCCTTGAGCAGGTCAGCCAATTTCGTTGTGGAAGTGAGAACTATCAGGCTGAGAATGGAGAGCCAGGCTTTGATGAGCACGTTCAAAAAAACGTAAAGACCGTCATAGGTAACTGAGACCTGCCACCGCCACAGGTTGTAGCTACCGATGACCTCTCCCGGCTTGAGGAAGGGTATGGAG
>SDBU01005849.1_pt1 | contig 14598 bp, 13 predicted proteins | sample 2277071 | NCBI WGS metagenome assembly SDBU01 (sample SAMN10397929, study PRJNA504765) | marine sediment metagenome | isolation source: marine sediment core GS08_GC12, 126 cmbsf | place: Arctic Ocean: Gakkel Ridge, Loki's castle | collected 2008
CCTGAGGCAACAGATTTACCGGTTAGATATGAACTCCATAAATTTTCCTTCGAAGACAGAAAAAATAAATTATTACAAATTATTTCCAGTTCAAAACATATAGACCAAGCACCTCTTTATGTTTGCCAAGATATAAATGCCTATGTATCGGAATTAACAGAAAAAGATGCAAGCATCTCCTTCATATTAGACGAAGATCGTCAGGCATATATCTACTGCTTTGAAGGAAGTATAAACATCAAGCAGTATCCTTCATTGGGAGACCGTGACTCATTGAAAATATATGGAAAAGCCAATATGGAGTTTACGCTTGTCTCCGACAAAGCGCACTTCATCATCATTGAGGTGCAACAAGAAAAACCTTTTTAGTCTAATGCACAAAATGACGGACTGTGACATGCCTCAGACTGCAAATGGTCAGGCACAACACTGTTGGCCCGCTTTCTCTGGCTAGCGCGAGATATTTCTTCCACCGTCCACGGGCAGGATAGACCCGTATATGTAGCGAGCTCTTTCGGATACTAGAAAAGCGACGGCATGACCAATGTCTGAAGGCTCGCCTATATGCCCAGCCGGAATTCCGGGGCTTTCGTACCTTCTAGTCCTGTCTGGATAATCTTTGTGTCCCACCGGGGTGCCCGTTGGACCAATTCCCACAGCATTGACCCGGATATTGAAGGGAGCAAGGTCAATAGCGGCGCACATGGTAAGGTAATTTACTCCACCTTTGCTGACCATGTACGAGAATTTGTCCCTCGCTCCGCGTGTGCTAGATACCGTAATATTCACTACACAGCCCCCTCCGTTTTCCTTCATCATCTCAGCCGCATATTTTGTGCACAGATAATAGCTCCGCAAATTCGCATTGATTGTGTATTCCCAAGTTTCAAGATCGCAGTCGATAATCGATTCGTTTTTGGTGTAGGCAACATTGTTCACCAGAACATCGAGTCTCCCGTACTTCTCCTTAACGAACGAAAAAAGACCGGCTGTTTGTTCTGCATCGGAGAAATCAACCTCATAACTGACGCCTTTCTTGGGAAGGTGCTCAGCTACTTCTCTTGCTTCATTCCCGTGGCGCGACGTAACAATCACGAGGAATCCTTCTTCCGACAGGATTTCGGCAATGCTCTTGCCGGCATTGTTTGTTGACCCAGTGACCAGAGCTACTTTTTCCATATGCCTCCCTCCCTTTTGCAGTCGCCATGAACCATAGATTATCCGTCGCCCAATGTCAATAGTCAACGGGTTAAACCTTTTAGCGGTATCGTCCGAGATTTCGTTCCTGGTAGAGAAACTCGAGCTCATCAGAGGCCATATCTGTGCCATAGAGAGAACACTAGTCCGGCTGGTGGACGAAACAGAGGAAGGCAAGTACCTGCTCTCAATAAGAGGGCTCAATTATATTGCTGTGGCTGGATTGCTGGCAGAACTGGGCTGTTTCAAGTCGTACCGGAGCGCCAAACAGATGATCAAGATGGCTGGCAGTAATCCCACCGAATCGGAATCAGCCGGGAAGAAGAGATCACGAACCCCGATGAGTAAGCAAGGGCGCCCGGTACTGAGATACTGCGCATGGACATCGGTCATCCCGATGCTGCGATTCAACCCTGATTTCCGTGCTTGGGCCAAGCAGAGGCGAGAACGTCCAGCCCGTGCTAACCCTCTTGGTGGAAGAGAGATTGTGGGGGCAGCGCTAAACAGGTTGCTGCGCCTATCATTTGCCCTGGTGAAGAATCAGACTTATTATCGATCGCCGCAGTTAGTGCAGGTGACCGGCTAGGAGGTATTTATCATACATCAGGTGGGTAGGGAGACGCCGCTTAGCGTTTTGGGAGCTCATTCGAGTAAACCCGTGTGCACAACATGGTGCCCCTGCCCTCTTGGCCAAACCCGAATGTGGTATGATGGGACTCCCGACAAAATCGGGGTGATCCCGTATCTAACAGCTAAGTTGGGAGCCAGGTAAAAAGAGGCTGGGGTCTGCCCACCGGTGTGAGCGAAGAATAAAGATATTCAGCTGGAGCTATTGACCTACAGGAATATAGTATGTTAGTATATAGCCGACATTTCCCATTTCAATTCACAATGAGGCATCCTGACCCTCACTGCTCTTGTCACCAATAATAGAACCGTGGTACCTGGCTGTCAATAACCGTCTCTGAGCCCTGCATCCGAGGTTATCCTGGCCGCGTGGAACTCCGGCCTCAGCCGGTTATCGGATTGAAGCTTCAGTGTCTCCCTGGTCTTTTCAACCATTGGGTTCCTCCAGCCAGCCCCATCTGATGACGCTAAACAAAGGGCTTTTGAAGCTATTTTACCATAGAAAGATGCCTATGCACCCGGTTTGATATGGGAAATCCGGGTTAATATCTCTGTCCTCCTTTCAATTGATTTTGCAATCTGCTATAATGCGCATGGTCACAAAGATGCACTTAGACGAATATCATATAAGAAGAGATGAAGTGAGCTTATAAAAGGCGGTGAGCAGCTTTTTAGTAGAACCACAAAAGGGCGGTAATAAAGGTAATAAATGCGACCAAAACAATCAGGAAGACGTAGAATGTTTCAGTGGTGGGGAGAGGACTTCGGCTGGTGGGGCAGGGTCGGCTTCATCACACCGCCACACTTTTCCATAACCTCCACCGAATTCATGGGCATTGTACCCTATGCCACATGGTACGCTGCCATGATTACCGATATTGCCCTACTCGAAGAGGAGGTGTGAAATGTAGATTTAGAGCTACCAAACTGGGTGGATATTTAGTTAAAGGAGGAATTCCAGATGCGTAAAAGTATAATCATCATCATCACGGTCTTGGCGTTAAGCCTGATGTTGTTTGTTGGTGCCTGTGCCCCGAAGGAAGAAGCGGCGACGGTAGAGGATTTTTATCGGGATAACAGGGTGACCATCATCGCCAACGGCGGGCAAGGTGGGGGTACCACTTATTCCGCCCGATTATTTGCCAGCTACTGGACACAGTATACCGGCGGAGGCATGCTGGTTAAAGTCATGTCAGGTGGTGGTGGTATCGAAGGTCTGAACTTTCTATACAATGCCGAACCTGACGGACTAACGATTGGTGACACTCACCATCCATCGGACTTGGCTGCTCCCCAGCTGCTGGGCACAATCGGACCGGAATTTGACCCCCGGGAACTCGGCTATTTAGGTGCCTTTGGCTTCGACCCCCAGATGGTCTTCTTAGGCACCGATTCCCCATATAACACTATTGACGACTTGAAAAAGGCAGATAGACTCGTATTCGGCGCTTCAAATCCAGGAAGCATGACTTCAGTAGGAATTATAGCTTTTATTGAAGTTGCCGGGCTCGAAAATGCCGAAGTGGTCTACGGTTATGAAGCTTCAGAGATGTTCCTTGGTGTCAAGAGGGGAGAAATAGACGGCTACTCCCTCGAGGGTGGCACCGGCAAGGTCTCGGTGGATGAGGGGTATACCAAGCCGCTGATAGCTCTAAGGTTTGAGAGGACAGCGTTCTTCCCTGATACGCCAGCAATCGCTGAACTAGTAGACCTCACCCCAGAGCAACAAGACATGGTAGCCTTTGTAGAAGCCCTGGTAGGTTGCAAATCATTCTACGCCCCACCCGGAGTTGCCGAAGATAAGCTTACCTTTTTGCGTCGCACCTTCGAGGCAATTACGGCAGACGAGGGCTTTAGTGCCCAGGCCAAGGTGAGATGGCCGGTTTGGGAAAAGCCCATGACTGGTGAGGAACTGCAGGAAAGTGTCACAAATGTACTGAGTATGCCAGAGGCGAAATTAAGTACAATTCGCGCCGCAATGGAGAAGTACATCAGATAGTCACTGGCAACAAACTCACAATCAAGCCCTGGGTAAAGGCGGTGGGTTTTTGTAGTTGATGATTACACAGGAAACCCCGGGGGGTAGAAGTATCCCCCGGGGAATTTGATACTTTGGCTTGAAGAAGGAAGCACGACATGGTTCTACAGGCATTTATGGAGGGTTTACAGGGTTTCATGCACCTGGAAATCTGGCTGTATCTACTGGCCGGGGTGGTGATGGGACTTGCCTTTGGCGTAATCCCCGGGCTGACCTCTCTGGTAGGAATGAGCATCCTGATGCCCTTCGTCTTTCTGATGACGCCAGAGCAGGCTCTCCCCCTTTTCATCGGAATTTGTGCGGTAAGCTATACTGCGGGTGCCATAACCGCTATCTTATTGAACATACCCGGCACAGGAGCCAATGCGGCCACACTTATTGATGGTTTTCCGATGACTCAGAAAGGCGAGGGTGCTCGTGCCCTGGGGGCGGCCTTAACCAGCTCCGGTATGGGGGGCATCATTTCGGTAATTCTGGCTTTAGCGATGGTTTTTCTGGTGCTACCACTGGTTTTCGCAATCCGCTCCGCAGATTTGGTCTTTCTGATACTGATGGGAATTTCCTTTATTGTCGTGCTGAGCCGGGGTTCTATGCTTAAAGGGCTTATTGCCGGCGGGTTTGGTTTTATAATCTCTCTTACCGGACTGCACGTTGTCACCGGAGCACCCCGTTTTACCCTGGGCACAGTTTATCTTCTCGAAGGTTACAGTCTTGTTCCAGTCCTCTTGGGGTTATTTGCCATACCCGAAATAATTAACATGGGAGTGAGGGGGGGGCTAGTACAGCAGTTGGGCAAGGTGGATCTGAGCATGAGAGGGGTGATTCAAGGAGTGAAGGACGTATTTCGCCACAAATGGTTGTGGCTGCGCTCCAGCATAATAGGCTATATCATTGGCCTCATCCCCGGAGTAGGCGCTTCAACAGCCATCTTCGTGGCTTACGGTCAAGGCAAGCAGACCTCAAAATATCCCGAGAAATGGGGCACCGGTATCGTGGAAGGCGTAATTGCTCCCGAAAGCGCCAACAACGCTAAAGAAGGAGGCGCATTACTGACCACTCTTGTGCTGGGTATCCCAGGCAGTGGTGAAATGGTGATACTCCTCGGCGCACTCATGATGCTGGGAATTACACCGGGCTTACAGATGATGACGACGTATCTGCCTTTGTCATTCAGCCTGCTTCAGGTCCTTTTCATTGGTAGCTTCCTGGGAGCCGTTATTTGCCTCTTGATAGCCCCGTACCTAGCCCGGGTATCCACTATCCCAGCCCGTTTTCTGTTTCCGTTGGTCACTATCATCGTGTTTATTGGTGCCTTTGCTTACCATGAGCGATTCCTGGACTTGGCCACACTTCTTATCTTCGGTATGTTGGGAGTGGCCATGCGAAAGTATGGCTTTAACCGACCGGCCATGCTACTAGGTTACATTCTGGGGGACCTGTTTGAAAAATACCTTTTCATTGCCTATCGGGCAGATGGGCCGCTATTTTTCATGACGCCCATCAGCCTGTCGATAATTACCATAACTATTGCCCTTTTCTGTTTTGCACCCATAAAGAGTCTGCGGGCACGCCGAACTAGGAGGGAAGCTAAGCAAACATGAAGAAGAGAGAAGAAGTCTGGGTCTATATAGTCGTCATGGCGATAGCCTTACTAGTCATGATAGAGTCGATTAACATGCACTATCTTAGCTCCAAGATACTTCCCTTGATTCTAAGCAGTATTATTTTTATTTTCGGAGGTCTAGGACTGACCAGGGCGCTCCTAGTAAAAGACGAATCAGAGGCAACCGCCCAAGATAAAAAGGAGAAGGAGAACCGGGAAACCTGGTACCGGTATTCACTTTTTGGCGCCTGGGTAGTCGGCTTTTTTATAGCCGTCTACCTGGTGGGCTTTATGGTGGCTATACCCCTGTTTACTCTCACTTACCTGAAGACGCATGGCACAAGGTGGCGCACCGTCATCATTTTCACTATTTTAACCCCGGCTATTGTTTACGGTGTGTTTACCCTCAGCCTTAAACTTTACTTATACGAAGGTCTGCTTTTTTCATAAAGAAAATAAAGGAGGATTCATATGCTGAGTTGGAGAGGGAGAATTGGATATATTTGCCCGCCGATTTGGGTTCTGGGACCAGAGTATGGATGTGTACTACCCGAAGGAGTTAATATTCACGTACTAACACTTGGACTCCACAAAATTGTGCCGGAGGAAATGCAAAAGGTTTTTGACCAGTATATGCCTGCTGCCAAGCGCTTAGCGCAAGATGAATGCGACGTCATTATTGTCGCTGGAACACCGATAGAGACGTACATGGGATATGACCGAATGCAACAATTGCTTAAGGATATTGAAGAGAGCATCGGCATACCGACTACTTCAGAGCTCAACGCGGCCATTGATGCATTGAGATGGCTTTCCGCAAAGAAGATTGTAATTGCGACTCCCTACGAAGATAAGAGAAATCAAGAGAGAAAGGCATTATGTGAAAACCTCGGCTTTGAAGTTCTTAATATTAAAGGTCTTGGGTTGGCTCACCCGATAGAGTTCATGAAGCAGCCTCCTTACGCAACGTACAAACTCGCTAAGGAGGCCTTTATGGAAGCCCCAGACTGTGATGCTATATGGATATCATGTCCTGTATGGGGAACTGTTAGAAATATCGAGAAGCTTGAGCACGACGTAGGTAAACCTGTCGTAACTGCTATCACAAGTGTTGTCTGGACAGCTCTTAGAGCAATACAGATTAAGGAGCCAATTAAAGGGTACGGAAGACTATTAGAAATGGAGCGTTAAAAGGTAAGTACTGGTAAATTAATCTACATCTCTAACTGAAACTGTATATTCGCACGGTTAAAGGAACCTGATTTACTGTCGATAGGTGAGCAGTCTCGTGGTAACCAGCGTGGAATATTCAACTATTATGGGAACCCGTTTTTCGCAACAAGTAAGCGAAGTTGAACCATTTGTTAGCGTTCTGAAACCAGCAGCGAGAGCGTGCACCGGTAATGTCTGCGTTGCATTAATCTCCCACCCCGCAAAATGGGAAGGCACAAGTGACTATGTCAGACTATGGTCACTAAAACAGTAAAGAGACATTGTAAATTAGCTTGAGAAGTTAACCCGAAGAAAGAGAAAGGCTGGATTTTCCGTTCACTAGGGATATCCAGCCTTTCAGTTAAGCGTTGACGAAGCTGAAGGCTCAACTTTTTCCGATTCGGAACATTTTTGTCCCACACGAAGGGCATACCCCTTGAGTTGTCCAACATCATTTTCACGTTCTGTTTTGCGAAAGCAGAACTTCTACTATTGGCCAATCGCTTTAGTAGTATGTCATGGCCTCTCTATTCACACTTCTCCTCATGCCATCCCTAGTTTTCCTCACAGGTTAAATTCAGTTGACCAAACCAGTCGACACCACCGGTAATTAGGAATGAACTGGGTAGTGTTATTTCACTATAGGGTGAGAACGGTTTATCCTCTAGGAAAACATTCACTAGTTGTATATCTCCCGTCCCAATAACCTTATCCGGCTTGGGGATCATAATATCGCGTTCAAAACTGCCGGTACTTACTATAGCCGTCGCCTCAGATACGTAAAAAGCCAGGGGCAACTCGGTACCGTTCTTACCTCCCCATTCGGGGGTCAGGAAAACTGTCTTTATGCCCTTCTGCTCCAGGGCCTGCACGGTTAGCATCAGATCCATGAAGTTGTTCCCAGAGGTAACAATTCTGGTAATGACCGCACCATCTGTCCCAAGCAGCTTAGCCATCTGTGAAGTACACGCTGCCGTAACCTGCTTGCCAAACTCAGTTTCAAAACGAGTCCTCTGTACAATTACCCCCAGGAAACTCAGCTGCTTCCCGTGCTGCCTGAGTAGCTCCAGAACAATCGGTAGATTTAGCCATGACCATGTGGTGTCTCGAATTCCACTTCCATCGCGTGTATTTGTTGTCAGCGCTCCGTCAAATAGTTCGTTGGGGTGAATGAAGGTGGGTAGTGACTCACGGATGGGCAACCCATAGTAGGCTACACCGGAATGAGGATGATGCCACTCAGTAAGGCAGGTGAGGACATAGATCACCCTAGGCAGAGAGGAGTCACATTTGAACAGTTCAAAGACTTCTATATCTTGTGGAGTTGTATCTCTGATAGTCTCTGCCAGGGAATGGGCGACTCTCAACTCCGCCAATTGAATGGCATTGTGCGCCTCCAATTCGGTTACACTGTCGACGAGTTTGAACATCAGGACAATATTGATTGTCGAGCCGAATGGGGTAAGCTGTGCTCCTGGCCCCCACATATCCACGATCCCAGCAGCTTGTGCTGCAGTTCCACTCAGAATAGTCGGTTTGTACTCTACAGAAGACATTACCGTTATACCGGATAGACGGTGGGTTCTGCCTTCGCCTACTGTCTCCACCGGACCGAGAATCCCCGGGAACACACATCCTGGTCCCGATACCTTTATCCGTGGCTCAACTGCATCACGTACTTTGACAATCCTCGTTTTCTCTCCCGGAAAGGCTATGTCCAGGTCGGCCGAGGCAACCCTCTTGTCCTCTAGGATAAGCTTCAATAGCTCTTCTTTATTAATCTCAAGGATTCCATTGCTGTAGGCAGTCCGGCTGCCGAATTTGACGTTGTTTACCGGGAAGGTAGCCATTTCCAGCTTCATAATTCTTCATACCTCCTATCCGGATGTAAAAGTAACATTGACCTGCCATATTAATTATAGCACCTTCTAAGTTAGTCCCATCGGCATAATTGCTGGCATTATAGATTCTGCTGGTAATTCATTTTTCCCGGAATTACGCCTCTAACACCGCCTCGTGGACATTTAGAATCACCAAGACGGCGGGGTATTAAATGAATATGGATATGGTCAATTGTCTGTCCAGCTGATTCACCGTAATTTACACCAAAATTATATCCAGATATTAGATTATCATCCTTTTCAAGCTGGTTTCGCCGTGCACGTAATAAATCATTCGCAGCAGTTCTTTCTAGTTCTGACATTTCAAAGTAATCTGTAATATGTCTTTTCGGTAACACTAATGTATGTCCCTTAGTAACTGGATATCGATCTAAAAAGGCAACACACAAGTCATTTCCCAGTAAAACTTCATGAGTTGTCGAAACATTACAAAAGATACAATCCTCAATGTGTGAATCTACATTAATCTTCTTAAAATCTGTCTTGTCTTTATTCCCTTTAGAACGATTACACTTAGCACATAATACTTGCAGATTCTCTTCAGCTGTCTTGCCACCGCGAGACCGTGGAATAATATGGTCAATATCCAGATATGTCGTTTCTTTTGTTGCCCCACATAGAGCACACCGTCCTTTCGCGGCTTTTAACACTCTATATCGCATTGAATCTGGTATTGGTTCATTATCTAAGAGTCGATTGTCGGTGACTTTCCAATTGAGGGGGTACAGCCCTACGAGTTCTTCCAAAGGGCCGTGGAGGCGGCTCTGGGCAAGAATAAGGAATAAGGTGGGCCATAATTGATCCAGTCCATCGTTGTTTCAATGTGAAGGTGAATCCGTATATAATCAGTTAATGCCGATGTCTAGCTTGCCGGGAGGATATAGCGCTGCCACCAAAAATCAAAGACAAACTATTTTACGGGTGGGTGGTGATAGTCACCCTGCTCATTATAGGTACTACTGTCTGGGGAGTGCGCTTTTCTTTTGGTGTTTTCTTTAAATCTATAGAGGCAGAGTTCAGTTTGAGTCGAGCCGCAACATCCGGCATGGTCTCGGTGTACATGATAGTTGCCCCTGTATTTTGCCTTCTAGCCGGCTGGGTCGTAGATAGATACGGACCCAGAATTATCATCCTTGTAATGGGCTTGCTTACTGGCCTCAGCCTGTTACTGACCAGTCAGATTCACTCTGCATGGCAGTTATTCATTACTTATAGCCTGTTGTTATCTATGGGAACCAGTGCCATGTATATAGTGCTGGCGGCAACAGCCTCAAGATGGTTTGAGAAAAAACGAGGGTTTGCTTTGGGCATTGCCAGCTCAGGCACAGGACTGGGCATGGTGATTATGTCACCGCTCGCCACCTATCTTATTTCTGGATTTGGCTGGCGAATGGCATATATCGTAATGGGACTAGCTACCTGGTTAATCGTGATTCCCTTATCCAGGCTATTAAGAAAGGACCCCTATGAAATTGGGGCTCTACCCGATGGTGCCATCTCAACTACAAAGGAAACAGGGTCACCAGGGACAACAATTAAAGACAACAGTGTCCCACCACCGGGCCTTTCACTACGAGAAGCATTCAGAACCAGCAGTTTCTGGAGTTTGTCATTTATCTGGTTACTTATTGCTTTTAGTCATTTTTTTGTATTAACCCATATTGTGCCGCATGCTACAGATATAGGTATGTCCCCCGAAGAGGCAGCGGCCCTCCTGGCTCTGATAGGCGGCATTGGTATCGCTGGCAGAGTGCTTGCGGGCAGGATTTCCGATAGGATAGGCAGCAAGGCCGCCGCCATCGGCTTTTCCCTGGCCACGGTAGGGGCCATGGTGTGGCTGCTTTGGGCACGTGACTTGTGGGCGCTCTATCTATTTGCCCTGGTTTACGGCTTTGCCTTCGGAGGGCGTGCCACTGTTATAAGTGTGCTGACTGCCGATGCTTTTGGGGTAAGCAATATTGGTGTGATACTGGGTCTGATGGACATTGGCTGGGGAGCCGGAGGCGCTATTGGCTCAGCTATGGGGGGGCTGATTTTTGATGTTACCGGTAGCTACGTTATCGCTTTTGAAGTCGGGGCAGTAGCTATGTTGATAGTAACATTGCTCATGGCAACATTAAAAACAAAGGGACGCGATTTTTGAAGGGACAAGCTTGGCCTGCGCCATAGACAAGCAACACGAATAAATTGGAGGATTTCCTATGAATATCGAAATCGCAATGCGCGTATGTGGTTTTCTCTTTCTGTTTCTTTTGGTTTTATACCTCCCAATGGCGGCATTTGGTTATAAAATAGGATTGGGTCCTTATGACTCAGACGCTGAGCTGCAAAAGATTAACAAGCATCCAAAAAAACTTCAAATAGGCATCGTGTTATCGCTTATGTCACGTGGTAGCATCATTGCACTTGCTATAATGTTGTTTATTGTTTTTGGTTCATATAGCCTAATACTTGGAATTGTTTGGACTATCTCTCGAATAGGAGAAGGCTTGGGCCAATTCTATAATGAAAAGAAATACTGGGGACTTCTCAATATAGCAAGGCAATACTCAGGTACTAGTGGTGCTGAAAAAAATGCGTTGAGTGCTCGAACATGGCATTGTACCGTCTTTGGAGAAAGCGGTTTGTCTTGCTCTGGTGTGTAGGGGTGCCCTTGGAATCTGGGCTTGTGGCGCAGATAAAAAACATAGCCTCTGACGATATCTAGGCTAATAGATGAAAGGTGGCATGGATAACGCTCAGTCTTGAGGTAGGCTGAGAACTGGGTCAGCATATCCCCGACTGTATAAGACTCATGCCGACAATTGCCTATTTTATACTGATAAATCGTCTGGTATCTGCATCCATCACTGTTCAGCTGGTATCATAACTATGAGCAGGTATAATAAAGCCCTATGCTCCATAGCTATATGCGCGATCATCTTGGTCGCATTAGAGAGAGGTATGGTGTGAAAATCGCTGGCCGTGAGCTATGTCGACCATATGAGGAATATACTCAAGTCTAAATATGTGAACCACAATATAATTGCTTATACTCCTTCAATTGGGTGGGGCCTGTTCTTACCTTTAGTCTAAGTTAAGCATCCGCCGGGCATTGTCGGTAAAAATCTTCCTCATGTCCTCTTCGGGAAGACCCAGAGACTCTATCACTTTGGGGTATTCTGCCAACCTGAATTCGCCTGACCCTGGTCCCCAAGGTGCGTCAGTGGCAAAGATAAGTGTGCCAGCCCCAAATACCTCATAGGCACACTTAATGGCAGCGGCACTACCGCCGACAGCAGTGTCATAGTAAAAGCGTGAGAAATAATCAAACAGCGGTCTGGGTAAAACCTCAACCTGTCCCCCATAGTTTTTCCTCTGGTTCTCCGACTCATAGGTCTCAAGAGTACGACTCCAGTAGAAGGGAATCATTCCTCCCCCAAGGTGGTGACTCACTACTTTTAGGGTGGGGTAGCGTTCCATAATCCCGGAGAAGACCAGACGGGAAAGCATCAGTACGGTTTCAAAAGGCCATCCAAAATTGTGTATAAGGTCATACTCAGCTTCATAGCTGCGGCCGGTGGTGCCGACTGGGTCATTGGGGTGAATGTAAATGGGCACATTCAACTCAGCCGCTTGAGCCCAGAAGGGTTCGAATTCCGGCAAATCCAGGGGTTTCCCATTTATATTTGAGACGACGCTAATAGCCTTCAAGCCGAGGTTCTTAATGGCACGTTCCATCTCCTGCCGGCTACCTTGATCAAACCCCGCCATAGGGATGGTACCAGCAGCAATTAACCTTCCCTTTGAATCCTCCATAAGCTTGGCCATACTGTCATTGAGCACCCTGGCGTAAGCCAGTTGGGTAGCCACATCGCCCGGCAAGAGATTACTATCAAAACTGTGTTGCGGTGTCACTACCTGAAGGGAAATGCCATTCCTGTCAAGCTGATCAACCCGCTGGCCAATATCAGTGAAGTGGGGCTTTCTTTGTGACAGGGCTGCTCCCCAGTCAACCCTTTCTCTTGCCCATTTGCCCCCTTTATCAGCCAACTGATCAAAATACTGGCTGTTCATCATATGAGTGTGGGCATCAATAATTACTCTAATTACGCTTTTCCTCCTCATAAATCATGCTTATAAGTCTAGAATATTTGGTATGGCATTTCATACAGTAAGCTTGCATTAGCTCACCTCCATTTTGTCTGCAGAATAGTCCATTATACTTGGAATGTCAACAATCTTGCTGAATCACACAAACTAGCTTTTTAGTATATAGGGTAACTAAAGGAGATGACTCCGGCCACAATAGAAAGAATGGTGTGCACAACATGGTGCCCCTGCCCTCCTGGCCAAACCCGAATGAGGTATGATGGGACCTTCCATGGGAAGAGAGACCGTATCTAACAGCTAAGTTGGGAGCCAGGTAAACAGAGGCTAGGGTCTGCCCACCGGTGTGAGAGAAGAATAAAGATATTCAGCTGGAGCTATTGACCTACAGGAATATAGTATGTTGCCATATACCACTCCCGATAGGCTTTCTCGACATCAACACGGTGTGAATCCATTTAATTAAGACTTTCTTAGTCCTCCAAGAACAGTTTACTTGGGCTCGACAAAATAAGCGGGTGTGATAATATTAGTAATACCCGTAAACATTCAGGTGCTTTGCAAGAATACCATGAACCGTTTTGAACGGGGCGGGATGCTGAGGATTTAGCAAGTTACTATAGGCAGACAATGCTTCAATATACAGAGACTGATGTTGTCGCGCTAGGTGAAGAATGAACTGGTGGCTAGTGAAGGTATCTTTCATATCTTGGATGAGTTCAGGATAATACTCAAACAATTCTCTGAAGTCGTGTTCAGTCATAATGTATCCTCGGTCTTATTTTTACTTTTATTCCATTAATCATCGATTCTAATTCCAGGCTGTCTAAACGTTTTCTTAATTATAGCATTATGTTTATTTATAAAAAATGATTGGGCACAGGCTAGGTACGTTGCTACCCAACAATTGCTTATATTGTTCAGTTCTAAGGGAAATAAGATACGTTATTTACACTTAGGGTGTACCAAGAAGGGCTAGCTTCAGATTGAGCTAGCCCTTCTTATTGTGGCCTATTTCTTTAAGGACAAGCGATCTAGCGACGAAAACTTCTGGTGCTGTATAGCTATATGGCTTGATGCCAGATTTACATAGTGCCTCACCATCTCCAGGGTGGAGTGCCCTAGTATCTGCTGAAGACTAAATGCGTCACCACTCACATCATTAAGCTTTATCTTTTTCTTTTTTCAAATCCCCACATTTTACTAGAATACCAGCGAGATCTCTTGACAAACCTTTAACAGGTGTGTTATTAATTGGCGCACATGCAAAATTCATATTACCACAAAGCGTGCTTATTCCGGAAAGGGGGGTAGTCCGTGCCAGCAGAGCTCTTTGCCAAAATCCAGAAAGCGGTGGTCGAACTCGATGAGGAAAGCCTCCGCAAGTTAACTGAAGAAGCCATCGCCGCAAAGGTAGACCCGGCCGAGGCTATTGACAAAGCCTATACGGCTGGTATTCGAAAAGTGGGTGAGTTATTTGAAAAAGGAGACTACTTCCTGCCGGAACTGATAAGGGCCGCCGAAATAGTCAAGGAAGCGGTCGCCAAGGTGGAAAAGCTCATTCCTGAGGGCCAGGTAATTCGCAAAGGGAAAATAGTAATGGGTACCGTAGCCGGAGATATCCATGACATCGGCAAGAACCTGGTCATTATCTGGATATCGACACGCGGTATCGAGGCAGTCGATATAGGAGTCGATTGCCCGGTCGATAGGTTCATAGACCGTGCCCTAGAGGAAAATGCTGACATCATAGGGGCTTCCTGTCTCTTAACGATGACCGCCCCGGAACAGAAGAAGCTGATTGAACGCATGAAGGAGAGGGGGATACGGGAGCGATTTAAAGTGCTCGTGGGCGGAGCTGCTATTGACGGGGCGTGGGCTGAGGAGATAGGTGCCGATGGATTTGCCGGTGACATGAAAGAGGCAGCCGA
>SDBU01005850.1_pt1 | contig 14596 bp, 10 predicted proteins | sample 2277071 | NCBI WGS metagenome assembly SDBU01 (sample SAMN10397929, study PRJNA504765) | marine sediment metagenome | isolation source: marine sediment core GS08_GC12, 126 cmbsf | place: Arctic Ocean: Gakkel Ridge, Loki's castle | collected 2008
TTTTATTTGTGCAAAATATCCCCCAAATTATTTAATTCCATCTTTTGATGCTATGGCAAAGCAAGAGGAGTTAAATAAAACAGCTAATGCTAAAGATGCTTTATACAATCAAGCCTTAAACATTGTTTTATCTACTAGAAATGCTTCGACTACCTTTTTACAAAGGAAATTAAAAATAGGCTATGCAAGAGCCGCTTCTATCATGGATGAACTAGAAGAAAATCGTGTGATAGGGCCTCAAATAGGATCTAAACCTAGAAAAATTTTGATGTTAGATGAGATTTAAGGAATAAAATTAGATGATTTTTTATTCATCAAAGCATTTAACTCTTCTTTTAAATCTATAACCTTTTTATTCCATTTCAAGGCTCTTTTTATATTTTTCGCAAATATCCCCTTTTGGGTGATCTGAAGATAGTTTCGAGAAATTTTCTCCTCTTCATCTAACTGATGCTTTAATTTTTCAACCTCTTTTAAATCTATTTTTTTTTGATTTTTAATCCGTTCTATAATTTCAGCGATTTGACTAAGCTTTGTGACTTTTTTCATCAAAAAAATATAGAGGGTTCAAATTAAATAAAGGGGTTAATTTTACTCACTGAAAAATATTATTCAACCTATTTTTTTAAAAATTTTATTTATGCTTTTTCAAGCCTTATTCAACCGACCTTCTTATTTAACGCAAATAACTAAATATAAGATACTTAAACAAAAGAAGAGCGTCCCTTTCTCTTAAATTATTTCTTTACAATAACTTAACAATTTGCTATAATAAAACAGTAGCCGGACAGGCAAAAGGAAGGAAGAGAACAATGAGTGTAAGTAAATTAATAGGATCAGCTCAAATCTATATCAAAGATGGTAAAATATCTAGTATTGAAGATATCGAATATAACGATATAGGGCTAAAATCCTCTAAGATTCTATCAGATGTTATTAAATCAATCTTTCCAAAAGGATCATTCGACCAAGATGGAGCCTTGTGGCTGCAAGTGCTTGATAATAAAGATGTTAAGCTGACACAAGGTGCCCTTGTTGAAGAGCTTAACAAAACAATATCACTTCCTTTAAAAACAGCTGAAAAAATTACCGAAGCTTTTGAATATCACATAAAAGCTAATCCTACCCCTAAAGACAACATTATAAAAAATCGATATATAAAAAATGTTGTAAATGGAGCTGATTGGGTTTTTAGACAAAAGATTTATCATGCAAAATTAGCTGATATTACGACAATTGCGCTGTTTGCTTTTACGATTTTAGCTATTGTAGTATCAATCTCTACTCAATCTACACACGCTTTAGATATTGTTAAACATCTCAAAGTTACACAAGTTGTATTTGGAGGCCTAAATATTACTGTTGGTGGCGTTTTATTTGGACAATCTATCATGAACTTTGAAAAAGCTAGAAAAGCGCAAGATAAAAAAGAGATGACAAAAGCTGTTGTGCAAGCTCTACTATCAGTAGTAGTAGCTACTGTAGGAGCTACAGCTATCATATCTTTTTATAAAAATGTATCTCCATATCTTTTAAAATCACTATTTTTCTCATGTGCAGCTGGCTTATTTTATATTGGAGCTAATAATTTCAAAGAGATTCAAAAGCTTAAAAAATTGTTAAAAACAATGGATTTCAAAGACTTTTTAACAAAGATGCTTCAAATAGCAGATGACGAGAAAAAAGAGATCAAAGCTAAACTAAAAAATCTAAATGACGGTGATATAGATAAATGGCTGAAAAAAATTATAACTAATGAGCAATATTTGCTTGTAAAAGATCTAGATTTAAAGTTGAAAAAGAAGCTAATAATTGAAAAAGAGATGGCTATGTTAGAAGAGAGAAAAAAAGCTCATTTTGATGCATATTTAGGAAAACAATTAAGAGAAGAATCATTAGATTTATTAAAAAAATCAAACATATCTGAAAAAGAAACAGCTGAATTGAAAACAAAAATAGAAGAAGCGATTCAACTGAGAATAAAAGCTGAAATTGCTAGGTTAATAGCTCCTATACTAGGAATTACAGCATTTGGAATATCTGTAGCACATTTTAACAATAAAACTATCCAAGATTTAATCTATAACTCTTTAATGCTTGTAGCATGCTCATTTTCAGCGCCTTTAAACTACAAAAAAAATACAAGAAACGTTCCTGTTGAAGAAAAGGTAAAAGAACATCAAAAAAATACTTTACATAATGAAAAAGAGCCTCTACTTTCTACGTAATAATCATGTAATTTATTGTATTTCAATAACTTGGGTTACAAAATCATTTATTCCTTTTGAAGATTTTTCTTTACAAAAACTTAACAATCTGCTATACTATAATAAGCCTTAGGAAGGAAAAGATAAGCAAGGACTTTATATGAATAAGATAGCAACAGTTAAATTTTCTCTATCGGGTTGCCAAGATCTATCTATTTCAGATATTAGATATAAAGATAAAGAGGTGCAAGCTACCACTAAACTTTTAGCTGTCCTTAAAAAATCTTTAAATACACTCCTTGAAAACAGCGCTTTAAAGGAAACAAAGATATCAGAGCCTTTTTCAGATGAAGATCTATCGGAGACTTTTTGTTCTAAATATACTGTTGAAATCTTAAAAGATAAATCTATTAAATTTTTAAGAAATCATAACCCTTCTGATGTAATTGAAATAAAAGATGAAAAATATCAAAGCGTAGCTGAAAAAATCAGCACAAAAATTCATTTAAATTGGATTTTTAATAAAGCTACAAAAGAGGAGATAAAAGCTGAAGAGCCAAAAACTATAGCTAATAAAGCTAAAAATATATCTGATGATATTTTTGTTCAAAAACTACTACATGCAAAAGCTACAGATATCGCTTTTATTGGTTTAACTGTTTTTACAGTTTTAGCAATGGTTTTAACCCTTATCCCTCCTCATACTTTTGGAATAGCTTTTTTTGCTCATTTAGAGCATCTAGCAAAAGTTGGGGCGCATGTTTCTCATCCAGTTTTTGGAATTTTAAATACAACAGTAGGTTTAGCAATACTTACTCAAAGTATTAAAAACTTTCAAAATGCTAAAAAAATTAAAAATAAAGAAGAGATGATAATAGCATGTCTTAGCTTAGTTTTTTCACTTGCCATCATCACAACTGGAGCTATAGCTATAGCTAATTTATCAAATGATATTGTCCTAAAAACACTCTTCACTATATGCGCTAGTTTTTCTCTATCAATAGGTTCTTATAATTTTATAAAAACTCAAATGCTCAAAAAACAGCTAAAAAAACATGAAAATAATTTACAAAAATTCTTCGAAGATCTCATTCAAATAAATAAACAAGAATATAACAAATTAAAAAATAAAACAGAGACACTTGAAAAGAAACAGATCACAAAAGATCTTAAAAATTCTCTATCAATTGAAGAGTTTGAGAAAATCAACGATAAAGATTTAAAAAAACAAAGACAAAAACTATTCAATATTGAGCTTGAAATGCTTCAAAGAAGAAAAATTGCTAAATTAGAAAGGCTTATTAGATCTGAAAAAACTACAAGAGTGCTAAATGTTTTAAAAGGAGCTCAAGATCCAAAACTTTATAATGATCTTAAATCAGAGCTAAGAAAAAGATCTATCGCTGAATCTTTTAGAATATTTGCTCCAATCTTAGCAATTTCAGCTTTCTGTATAAATGATTTTGCAAATTTTGATAGCCTGCAACTTAAAAATTTAGTCTATTATTCTACAATGCTATTTTCTAAATTATCTGGTTTTTGGTTAAACTATGTACCTAGCTGGAGAAATGTTGCTGCAAAAGAGAAGAAGACACCTATAGTCTTGGAAAAGCCAATAGAGGCTTAACTAGAAGCTCTAGAATAACTCAATTAATAAGATTTATATATCCCATAGCTCCATTTATTACAGAAAAGATTTTCTCAATTTAAAAAAGTATCTTTTTCGATATAGTATCTTGATGAGCTAAAGAAAGCTGAGTTTTAGGGTTTTTAATCCTTAATAATCTTAAAAAATTTTCCTCTATTAACTGTTTGGAATTACACTCACCAGATATATGCGCTATATGGATATGTTTTAGATTTGGATGTATTATCTCATCTAAAAGCTTTAAACAATCCTCATTTGATAAATGTCCCAGTCTAGATAGCACTCTTTGTTTATAGACATATGATCGATTAGATGAGTGCACCATAGAAGTTTGGTGATTCGCTTCAATATATAAATAATCTAGATCTTTTAAAGTATATTTCACTAAAGAGGAGATAAAACCTAGATCTGTACAAAATCCAAATTTAAGATTTTCATATTCTATTACAAATCCGACAGGATCCAAAGTATCGTGTGGGATTGAAAAGGGAAGAATTGTTAAATCTTTATATTCAAATGTTTGAGATGTTGTAAAAATTCTAAATTTTGGCAAAATATGTAAATTATTATAGATGCTTTTTGCTGTATCTGAGTTTGCAAAAACTTCAATACCTAATTTATCTGTTAGAATTTTTAAGCCGGCTATATGATCTGAGTGTTCATGTGTAATTAAAATTGCATCTATATCTTCAATTTTGACATCTATTTTCTCTAATCTTTGACAAACTTGTGAATATGAGAGTCCTGCATCTATTAATATTTTAGCTTTTTTAGAACCAAAATAGATGCAATTTCCTTTAGAGCCCGATGCTAGTGGACAATATCCTATCATTTTTAAATTACTTTAAATGTATTTTTAAAATGATAAGATAAAATAATTTTATATAAAATTCATTTTTATTTTGATAAATTTTTGAGTTTTAATATCCAGAACAATCAACTTATAGCATACCAAGGCATCACTTGAATATTTTTACGTTTTTGAAATTCTACTCCAGCATAGACAAGGCATCCCTTTTTTTGTTTATTATTTTTTATATTTAACCAATCGTTAAGATTTATAAAAAATTGCTCTGATATTGTTTGAGATGATTTGATTTCAATAGGAAAAAGATACGAATTTCCTTTATCGATCATTACATCTATTTCATTACCTGATCTTTCTTGCCAATAATAGAAAGAAGGCATTTTATTTAAATTATAATAAGATTTTATCAGCTCAGACATAACAAAAGTTTCAAAAATTCCTCCAATATGAGGATGAAACTGCATATCATCTAATTTAGTAATTCTAAGCAAATGACAAAGAAGTCCCGTATCTAAAAAATAAATCTTTGGAGATTTCATTAGTCTTTTATTAAAATTGTTATAATAAGGCTCTAAAAAAAATATAATATAGCTCGCTTCTAATACTGAAAGCCATCTTTTGATTGTAGTATGAGTAAGACCTAAATCATTACCAAGAGATGTAAGATTTATTGGTTGTCCTGATCGTGGAGCTAACATTTTTAGAAAATTTTGAAAAGATCTCAAATCACCAACATGCAATAATTGTTGCAAATCTCTACTAACATACGTATCAATATAATCTTTATAAAACTGCAAAGGATTTAAAACATGTTCATATACACGAGGATACATTCCATGAAAAAGATAATAATATAAAGATTTTTTTGGCTTTGATACTTTTTCCAATTTTTGATCATGCCAAAATTTTTGATAAGAGCGTTTTTGCATCTCTGCAAAAGATAGAGGCAACAAAGTTAATCTAGCAGCTCTTCCAGTTAACGTTTGAGAAATTTTAGCATTTAATAAAAATTGTTGAGAACCTGTTAATATAAAACGACCAACTCTAGAATCTTTATCTACATTTGTTTGCAAATATGAAAAAAGATCTGGTGCATTTTGCACTTCATCTATAATAACTTTATTTGAATATTTTTCTAAAAAGCCTCTAGGATCATTTATTGCATACTCTTTTTGATCTGGATCTTCTAATGATACATAATCATAATCTGGACAGGTTTTTTGAGCTAAGGTAGTTTTACCAGATTGTCTTGGACCTGTTATAGTTACAATAGGATATTTGCTCAAATAATGTTTTAAATGTTTTGATAAATTTCGCTTGAAATACATACAAAGCAGCCTATTTTTCTTTGTTTTTATAGTACTTTGTCTAGACAATTTATGTCAAATTGAATATTGAATATTCAATTTAACAATTCCTTTTTCCTAAATATATGACTATTAATTACATGCAAAATATAAAATTAAAATTGATATAGTTTTTTAATCTCTTTTTCGATCATATCTTTTTGAGGAAAGTAAGCATCTTCTAAAATCTTAGAATAAGGAACGGGAATATCTAGAGCTCCTATTCTTTTAATTGGAGCATCTAAATAATCGAAAGCATTCTCTTGAATTAAAGATAAAATCTCGGCTCCGAAACCTGCAAATTTTTTATCTTCATGTAAAATTAGAAGTTTTGAAGTTTTTTTAACAGAATTGAGTATTGTATTAAGATCCAAAGGAACAATAGTTCTAAGATCGATAACTTCTACAGAAATCCCCTCTTTCTTGAGCTTTTTAGCGATTTCTACAGCATACATGACCATCATAGAATAACAAACGATTGTAATATCATCGCCTGGATGGACAATTTTTGCTTTTCCAAAAGGAATAATTGAATCTTCAGTAGGCTCCAGAGTTGCTGCAAAATTTCTTTGTCTGTAAATAGCTTTATGCTCTAAAAAAACAACTGGATTTGGATCTTTAATTGCAGCTTTTAAAAGCATTTTTGCATCCTTAGCGTTAGAAGGGGCGACAATTTTCAAACCAGGAACATGAGCTAAAAAAGCTTCTATGCTTTGAGAGTGGTAGGGACCACCTTGAATATAGCCACCTGTTGGAATTCTGATAACTGCAGGACAGCTATACTCACCATTAGATCTATAATAAATAGATGCTATCTCATTTACGAGTTGATTTATGCCAGTCCAAATATAGTCTGAAAATTGAATTTCACAAACAGGTTTTTTGCCAGCCATGGACATCCCTGTTGCAAGACCTATTATCGTAGATTCTCCAAGTGGAGTATTAAAACATCTTGTTTTTGAAAATTTATCAGTTAAATTTTTTGTTATTCCAAAAACGCCACCTTTTTTACCAGCGACATCTTGTCCAAAAACTATAATATTAGGATCTTTTTGCATCTCTTCTATAAGAGCATGATTTATTGCATCCATGATAGTTATAGGCTCTTCATCTTCGATAAAAGAGACTTTTTCTTTTATTTCGATAGGAGAGAAAAGTTTATCTGAAACTGTATCTTTTGAAGCAAAGGGAACATCTTCAGCATCTAATGCTTTTTTTTCTACAAAATCAAAAGCTTGTTTTTTTATATCTTCGATTTCATTTTTATCTAAAATTTTTTCATCTAATAAAAATTTTTCAAATAAAACTACAGGATCTTTTTTTAACTCTTTTTCAATAATTTCTTGGCTCTTATATTTTTTAGGATCATCTGAAATGCTATGAGCTCCGAGCCTTGGCACTTTTGAGACTAATAAAACAGGACCATTTTTTTCTTTTAGATATTTTGTAGCCTCTATTAAAGCTTTTGATGTTTTTAAATAATCAGTCCCATCAACAGTAATAATTTTTAAATTTTCATAACCTTGAAACACATCTTCTATTAAGCCTGCTGTTTGCTCTTTTTTAGTAACAGAGATTGCATATTCATTATCTTGAATAGAAAATAGAACAGGAAGCTTATAAATCGATGAGAAATTTAAAGCTTCATGAAAATCACCTTGAGAGGTTGCTCCATCTCCCGCTGAGACATAAACTATTTCATCTTTTTGAAGTGCTTTTGCGACGCCAACAGCTTGCAAAAATTGAGAACCCACACAGCTAGATTGACAGGTAATATTTAAAGTTTTATCACAAAAATGATCTGGCATCATCCTGCCTGATGAATGATGATTGGAGTCTCTTGCTAAAAAAGATGCAAAAAGATCTTTTAAATCAGCACCAAGGCCTATTACAAATGCTCTATCTCGATAATAAGGCAGAGCCCAATCTTTTTTGGCAGTTAGATGAAAAGCTGCTAAAATGCCAATAAGCTCGTGGCCCATATGAGATAAAAAAAATGTAGTCCCCTTGTTTTGCTTTACAAGTTTATTCATCTTTTCATCTGTAAACCTAGCTATATATAAATAGCTGAGAGTTTTTTGACATCTATCTTTAGATTTTAAATCTATATTGCTCATAAGATTTTAAAAAGTTATTTTTTCTTTTTTTTAGATGATTTAATTGGAGCAACTTGTTTGATTCTGATAGCGCGTCTTGGAGGTTTTTCTTTCTTCTGAAATCCTGATGGCAATACTTCTTGAATAGCCGCACCAATTTTAGTCTCTTTTTCTTTTGGAATTTCAATTTTTTTAGTTTCAGAAAGTTTTGGTTTTGTAAAAGGTTTAAATGGTTGTTTTAACTTTTCTATACCCATATCTAACTCAGATGAAGCTAAACGAGTTTGAAGCTGTTGCAGAGATTCTAATCTTCGAGAAAGAGCTTCTAATTTTTCATCGACTTTCATGCGAGGGGTACCTCTTAAAGAAGCTAATAGCTGCTCTTCTGTTTCAAATTTTGCAGAAAATGTAACAGCTGTCGCACTAATAATATCTGGAATATATAAAAAGAGTCTTACAACTTTTGGTACTTGAGTATATATATCCATAGATACTTGAGGATCTAGTTCAATTTTGGCAATTTGTTTAGGCGGGCGTCCTCTTTTAGGTCTTGGATTTAATGCTTCTGATGAATAATAACTTTTTGATTTTTGAATAATCAAATCTCTAGCAGATGTTAGATCTTTTGAAACTTTTTCATCAAAAAATGTTTGTTTTAATTTCTCTACAATTGTTTTATTAAACTCTAGATCTTCTTCGAACACAAATCTTATATCAAAAGATCTAAGATATTCGATTATTCTGACTCTAAATCTTTCTTGATAATATTGCTGCCATTTTTCAAGCTCAGCTAGATTATCATAAATATATTCTAAAAAATTCTCTCTCGCCTCTTTCCCGCTTATTATATCTAATAGTTTTTCTTTAGTATCAATATCATAGACTTTTTCTGATACAAAGCCCTCCATAAACTTTTTAACTTCATAAAAAGCCATTTTAGGAATTAAACAATAGCGATGTTTGTTCTCTTTTAACTCTTTTTCTAATGCAAAAAGTTCTGCTTCATCTTTATCCAAATCTGCATAAACTAAAAATCCCTCGATATTATCTAAATAAAAATCTCTTTCATCATCAGATTTTGCAAAAGCATCCATCAAACGGTGAAATCTTAATATTAAAGGTATTTTAGATTTAATTTTTTTAGCCATAAACCCAACGTTGATTATTCTAATAATTGTTCAATATAATAGCACAAAAAATTGCTTTTGACAAGCGCTCTATTGAAAATAAGGTTAAATAAATCTATAATGCTTTTAAAAATTAGGATAAAAAAAAATGCTTGATATTAAGCTTCTTAGAGAAAACCCAAAGGTTATTGAAAAAAAATTAAAATCAAAAGTACCAGATATAGATCTTTTTAAAATATTATCTTTAGATGAAGAGGCTAGAAAAATTCAAAAAAAAACTGATGATTTAAAATCTAAAAGGAATGCATCGTCTAAAGAGATAGCTCTATTAAAAAGAGAAAATGAAGATTGCACAGCTATATTAAATGAGATGACAAAAATTGGTTTAGAGATAACAACTTTAGATAAAGAGCTAAAACAGATCTCAGATAAAAAATATTTTTTATTATCAACTCTTCCTAATATTCCTGTGCCTGAGGTTCCTATATCTTTAAATGTCGAAGATAATAAATGCATAAAGACATATAAAGAAAAACAAAAAATTGATTTTCCAATAAAAAATCACACAGAGCTAAATGAGAGTTTAAAGTTATTTGATTTTCAAAGGGCTACTAAGATTTCAAAAAATCGTTTTGCCATGTATACTAATATGGGCGCTAGATTGGAGTGGGCGCTTTTAAATTATATGATAGATATACATCTACAAAATGGTTTTATTCAAATCATCCCACCACTTTTAGTGAAAGATAAAACAATGTTTGGCTCAGCACAGCTGCCTAAATTTAAAGATCAACTGTTTCATCTAAAAGATGAAGAGTATGATCTATATTTGATACCTACGGCTGAAGTTGCTTTAAATGGCATTCATATGGATGAAATTTTAGATGAAAAAGATCTTCCGATAAAATATGTAGCATACACTCCATGTTTTCGAAGAGAAGCTGGTGCTGCGGGAAAACAAGAAAGGGGTTTGATTAGAACTCATCAATTTAACAAAGTTGAGCTATTTTGTTTAACAAAACCAGATAATAGCGAAGAGATGTTTGAAAAGATGATAGCCTCTGCTGAAGATGTTTTAGAAGGTTTAGATCTACACTACAGAAGTATGTTACTCTGTACAGGAGATATGTCTTTTGCTTCTGCTAAAACTATTGATATTGAAGTGTATTTACCTGGACAAAATCGCTATTATGAAGTGTCATCAGTCTCGAATTGCACTACCTTTCAAGCAAGGAGAGCTAAAATAAGATATAAAACAAAAGATGAAAAGCCTAATTTTGTACACACTCTAAACGCATCTGGAGTTGCAACCTCTAGATTAATGGTAGCTATTTTAGAAAACAACCAACAAAAAGATGGCTCTGTTTTAATACCAACTATTTTAAGAAAATATTTAGATGATCAAAAATATTTAACCCCACAAAAATAATGCACGATAAAGCAAAACCTCAAATTTCAAAAGGGCACATAATCTGTTTTTCAGATTTTAAATTAGAAGAGGTTCCTTCTCATATTATAAATTTTGCTATAAGCATAAAAGAGTTTACGCTTTTATTTTTAATTATTTTTATCTCATTTAAAAACTTAAAATTAGAGTTTTATCCATTCGCATTCATTTTTTCATTTAGTTTTATTATCTTAAAACTATTTTTAGTAGCTTTTGGAGCTACTTCAAAATTAGAGAGATTACATAAAATTATAGAAGATAAAAAATGGCATATTGAACACAAAAGAGAAGAAGAGAAAAAAAATCTCGAAGAGATTTATAGAGCAAAAGGTTTTTCTGATAAGCTACTACAAGATATTGTCGATACACTATCTTCAGATGATAATAGACTACTGCAAGTAATGCTAGAAGAGGAGATGGGACTAACACTTGGATATTTTGTTCATCCTTTAAAACAAGCTTTTGGCGCACTATTAGGAATGTTACTATCTGCAATAGTTTTAACTATTTTTTATTTTCTTCTGCCCGTAGATTATAACTTTTTTATAGCGGGTGCTATCTTGATTATTTTAAGTGCTCTAATTGCTGGAAAATTTGAGAGAACTAAAACATCAAAAGAGATTGTCTGGGATTTAGCTTTTGCTATAGTTTTAGTATTTATCACTCACTTTTTTACGATGATTTTGACTCGGTAATAATTTTTTTTCCAAATAAATTTTTCTTTGTAAATTTTTTTAAATTAATAGTACTCTAAATTCTATGAGTAGAGTTTATACCTTTGATGAGTTTTTTGAATCTGGCTTAGAAGTTAGCGTTTCTCCATTTTTGGAAAAAAAATCAAAAAAATGGTCAAAAAACATTCCATTAAAAGCTTCATTTTTTTGTCTATTTTTATTAATTTTTAGCTATTTTGTTGTCTATGCAAATATAAATATCAACATCGCCTATTTACTACTTAGTTTTATCTATTTAGTAGTTGGTATTCCAGCTCTTTTGGATGCAATAGAAGATCTAAAAAATTTTGAGATTAATATCTCTGTTTTGATGACACTCGCAGCCTTTTTAGCTATTTTATTAAAAAGTCCTTTAGAGGGAGCCCTTTTGCTTATTTTATTTAATATTTCAGATAGTTTAGAAAAAAGCATCTCTTATAGGACTAAAAATGCTATCTATAATTTAAATAAAATAGCGCCATCTAAAGCCTTTGTTATAAATGAAGATAAAACAATCTCTCAAAAATCATTAAAAGATATTAAAGTAAAAACAAAAATTTTGATAAAAGCTGGAGAGATTATTCCTTTAGATGGAGTAATAATAGATGGTTATTCTCAAGTAAATGAAGTGCATTTAACAGGAGAGAGTTTGCCAGTTGTAAAAAAAATTAATGATCTTGTATATGCTGGAACTATAAATATAGATGGATCTATCAGCGTTGAAGTTACCAAAACAAGTGCAGACTCTACAATATCTAGAATAATCAAATTAATCTCAAAAGCAACAGATGCTAAACCTAAAATCCAAAGATGGCTCGATAAATTTGGTAGGATCTATTCTACTATAGTAATAATTTTGAGTTTTATTTTTGCAATAATTTTACCTTTTATTTTCAAAATCTCATATTTTGGTCATGAAGGAGGTATATATCGAGCGATTGCTTTTTTAATCGCAACATCTCCTTGCGCTCTGATAATTGGAGCTCCTTTAGCTTATCTAACAGCAATATCGTCTCTTGCAAAAAAAGGAATTTTGTTAAAAGGAGGCTTTATTTTAGATGCGATAAGAAAATGCAAAATATTAGCTTTTGATAAAACTGGAACTTTAACAACTGGGAATTTTGTTGTATCTTCTTTTGAACAAATTAAATTTGAACAAATTGAAAATGGTGAAAAATTTGATAAAAATCTCGCTAGAGCTATTATCGATAGTGTTGAGAAAAAATCTGCTCATCCAATTGCAAAAGCGATCCATGAATATGCAAAAGATCTAACTTACGATATAAAAGTTCGTGATTTTAAATCTGATGCATCTTTAGGCATTCAAGCTACAGCTGAAATCGAGAACAAAGAATATAAAGTATATATAGGCAAATTAGAATATATAGAAAGATTTTTAAAAGATAAAAAAAGCGAAAAACTTTTAGATATTATTGAACAAAAAGCGAAAACTATTAGTTTTATATTAATTAATGATTTTCTATTTTCAATGAGTTTTTCTGATGAAATCAGAAAAAGTGCTTTTGAGCTTGTAAAATCTTTAAAAAAGAAAAAAAATCTTGTTATGTTAACAGGCGATAATATTTACAATGCTAATTTTGTTGCAAAAGAGCTCCATATCGATCAAGTATATGCAAATCTCTCAGTAGAAGATAAATTAACATATGTATCTAAATTTTCAAAAGATGGCCTCGCAATGATCGGTGATGGAATTAATGATGCGCCTGCACTATCTAGAGCTATGGTCGGAATATCACTTGGAAAAGTTGGCTCTGCAACTGCTATCGATGCATCAGATGTCATCTTGTTAAATGATGATATTTTGCTAATAGATTACTTTATAAAAAAAGCTAGCTCTACCTCAATTATAGCTAAGCAAAATCTTATTTTTGCCCTGCTTATTATTGTCATTGCATCTATCCCCTCTCTTCTAGGGTTAATACCTCTTTGGCTCGCTGTCACCCTTCATGAAGGCAGCTCCGTTCTAGTAGGCCTAAATTGTCTTAGACTGCTAAAAGCTTAATTACAAGTAACTTGCAAATAAAATCAAGCAATCGAGAGCTTTAATTGCTAAAAAATAGCGCTTTATGTTACGATAGGCTTATATATTAAAAAAATTGGACACAAAGAATTGAAAATGCTTTTTATAAAAAAAAGATTTACCAAAGAAGATAAAGAGAAGAACATTCTTTTTGGTTTGGTTGAACTATATATAAAGACAAATACTCCTATTGGATCTAACTCACTAAAAGATAGCGGCTTTGATCATATGAGCGCTGCTACTATCAGAAATTATTTTGCTAATCTTGAAAAAAAGGGATTTTTAACACAAACGCATATATCTGGTGGTAGAATTCCAACTATAAAAGCATTCAAAGAATATGCAAAAAACAGTTTAGAGATAAGTTCTACGATCGATAAAAAAGATGATCAATATTTTGAAAAAAACTTAAAAATAGAGAAAAAGCAGATAGCTGAATATTTAAACAGTTCTTTAGAGCTTCTCAGCTCTTATACTAATTTGAGTGTTTTTCAATCAGCGCCTCGTTTTGATCAAGATTTCATAAGCACTATCAAACTTATACTTTTGGATACTAATAGAGTTTTATGTGTAATAGTTACAGATTTTGGGCTTATAAAAACTGAGATTTTATACTCTAAACAAGATATAGATGATATATCTTTAAAAAAGATAGAAGATTTCTTTTTATGGAGAATGAATAAAAAAGAAAAACCTATCTTTGATAATCAAGCCTTATTTAAATTAGCATCGCATCTATATAATGAGATGATGGTTCGCTATATTGTTGGATATGCAAATTTATCTAAAGAAGACATTTATAAAACTGGGCTTTCAAATCTTTTATCATACCCTGAATTCAAAGATCCCATAGTGTTATCGGAAGCGCTCTCTACTTTTGAAAATGTTGATCAAATGCATTTTGTTTTGCAAAGTGCAATAAATAGCAATTCAATTAAGTATTATATAGCAGATGATTTAGAGCAATTTGGACTAAAAATAAAAAACACAGCATTGATTTGCATTCCATATCATATTGGAAACATAGCTGTAGGTGCAATCGCTATTTTATGTCCACTGAGAATAAACTATAAAAAGATTTTTTCTATTTTAAAAATTTATAGCAAATATTTGTCAGATACTCTTACTAAAAACATATATAAATACAAAATCACTTTTAGAAA
>SDBU01005851.1_pt1 | contig 14596 bp, 17 predicted proteins | sample 2277071 | NCBI WGS metagenome assembly SDBU01 (sample SAMN10397929, study PRJNA504765) | marine sediment metagenome | isolation source: marine sediment core GS08_GC12, 126 cmbsf | place: Arctic Ocean: Gakkel Ridge, Loki's castle | collected 2008
CCTTATTAGTGACTGCAAAATCACCCCTGCCAATTATATCCATTCCTATTAGGACTTCAGCATTACCAGTTACAGATGCCTCAACCACCATCAATTCAGAACGATAAACCAAGTTTGGAAGGAAAATAGCAACAAGGTATAAAGGAGCGTCGTCCTTCTTACCACTGGCAGTGGTTAATTGAGTAATGCCGACCTGTTTTAAACCAAGGTCGTTAACAACCTTTTGAGTGATAACTGTACCAGTTGCGCCAGTATCCCAGATAGCGCTATATTCTTTTGCATTAAGGGTTTGGGGACTTATTGTGCCAGTGATGGATGAGGGATTAAATGCGTTAGTAATGTGGACTTCATTCTGTAAGACTCTGGACATCCGGTCATACGATGAGATAAATGACTTGACTTTAACTGGAGGTTGCATTGAGTAACCCCCTAAACTGAAACTCTAGAATGATAGGTGTGGGTGTAACTTGCGTCGCCCTGTTCACATTGTTGGACTAAAAAAGTGCCTAGTTCATGCTGTTCTGCGGTTTTTTCAACCGCCTCCAAAGCTGAGGCGAAAGCACCTAGCACTTTGCCATCTTTGATTACAATGAATTTGCCACCGTACTTTTCAACGAGTTCATCTTGATGGTCCAAGTAATACTTAAACTCTTTTTCTAATTTCTCCACTACAGAATACCCCTTTTTTGTTTTCTCCGCATATATGATTATATCATAATAGTCAATATGGCAACTAATGCACTACCTTATACTGAGACATTCCGATAATTATTCCAACACTACATTATCTATCAGCCTCGTCTTGCCAATCCTTACTGCCAGAGATACTAAAGCCGGTGGATTGACGCTGTCCAGTTCGTCTAAGGTCTCGGCGTCAGCTATGCTCACATAATCAATCTTTACCAGCGGCTGTTTCTGAATAAGGTCTATTATCTCTCGGCGGAGTTTTCCCGCATCTTTTTCGCCCTGTGACCAAAGTTTTTGAGCCAGACTGAGTGACTGATAGAGGACCAACGCTGCCTGGCGCTCTTCGGGGTTGAGGTAGGTATTGCGACTGCTCATCGCCAGACCGTCATGCTCGCGCACCGTAGGCACAGCCACTATTTCCAGGTTCATATCCAGGTCAGCCACCATCTTCTTGATGACGGCTAGCTGCTGGGCATCTTTCTGCCCGAAATAGGCTCTGGTTGGCTGCACAATGTTGAACAGCTTGGCAACAACGGTGGTAACACCCCTGAAATGACCGGGGCGGGAAGCGCCTTCCAGCCGTTCGGTAATCTTGCCAACCTCCACCCAGCTACTAAATTGAGGGGGGTACATCTCGGCTGCTGAGGGCATAAAGACGATGTCGGTTTTTTCCTTTTCCAGCATAGCCAGGTCGCGCTGAGGGTCACGGGGATACTTATCAAGGTCTTCCCGCGGACCAAACTGGGTTGGATTAACAAATATGCTGACTACTACCGAAGAGTTTTCGGCTCTGGCTCGTCTGACTAGAGTTAAGTGACCTTCGTGGAAATAGCCCATAGTGGGAACAAAGCCAACCGGCTCGGCGAGCTTGAGCCTTAGCCGTTTCATTTCATCTATTTTTTCAATGACTTTCATAGAGGATGTTATCTACCTCACCCCCTTTATCCCCCTCTCCTTCAAAGGAGAGGGGGGAACTAGTTATATAAGAGAGGCTTCGCCTCTCTTCAACTCTCCTTACTTTGAAGTAGTAATGAGGGAGTTTTAGAGGGGCATAGCCCCTCTAAAGAAATTACCTATCCCCTTCCCCTTATTAAGGGGAAGGGGATACAGGGGATAGGGTTAATAAACAATCTCATAGCAAATCTTTAGACTAATAAGGAGAGAGAGTTTATTTGGCTAGCTCGGCTAATATGCTTTCATCCATAGAGAAGCTTTGCTTGTCAGTGGGGAAGCTGCCTGCTTTCACCTCATTATGGTATTCGGTAACGGCAGTTCGGATAATGTCGGTAAGCCTGGTGTATTGCTTGGCATGCTTGGGGACAAAGTCGGCAAACGAACCTAGAATGTCATTTATAACCTGAACCTGCCCGTCACAGCCTATGCCGGCACCAATGCCTATAGTAGGGATGCCTATTTTCTGGGTAATCAGGCTGGCTAGTGGCGCCGGGACAGTTTCCAGGACAATAGAAAACGCCCCGGCCTCTTCCAGCGCCTGGGCGTCTTTAAGCAGTCTAATTGCCGCCTCTGGGGTTTTGCCCTGCACCTTAAAGCCGCCAAACTGGTGAATTGACTGGGGGGTAAGTCCAATATGTCCCATAACCGGGATACCACATTCCACAATTCTTTTTACCTTTTCAGCGACTACTACACCACCTTCAAGCTTGACCGCCTGGGCGCCACCCTCTTGAATAAAGCGGGCGGCATTCCTGAGAGCATCATCAACGCTAACGTGGTAGGTCATAAACGGCATATCACCAATTACCATTGCCTGCTTTGTGCCTCTAACCACGGCTTTAGTGTGGTGTAGCATCTCTTCCATAGTTACCGGTATGGTTGATTCATAGCCGAGGACAACCATACCCAGACTATCTCCAACCAAAATTAGCGGTACTCCCACCTCATCGACTATCTTGGCTGTGGCGTAGTCATAGGCAGTGAGCATGGTTATTTTCTCACCCTTCGGCTTCATTTCTTTTATCTGGTTTATAGTAACGCGCATTTTCTCTCCTAAAAGGGCAGAGCCTCGACCACCCGTCTGGTTTCGGTGATAGCGTTTCTGGCATCAACATATACCAGTTTAGGTTTAAGATTGCGGGCTTCATCATCCTCAACATGACAGTAGGACAGGATAATAATAGTGTCTCCAATGTCCACCAATCTGGCGGCAGCCCCATTTAAGCAAATTTCGCCGCATTCTCCCTCAATGGCATAGGTAGCAAAACGGGCACCATTATTGGTGTTTAGCACCTGCACCTGCTCGTAGGGGAGGATGTCAGCCTTTTCCATTAGCTTTTTGTCAATGGTTATGCTGCCTTCATAATCAATGTTGGCTCTGGTAACGCGGGCTCGGTGGATTTTGCTTTTGAGCATTACTCTCATTAGACTTCCCCCTTAAATTAGTCAGGCTGTTTTAGTATATCTTGCAGCTCCTGTGCCTGGTGTTGGTTAATTCTACCCTTGGCTAAGGCAACAGGGATGGTCTGGAGACCAAGTTCTCGATAGGTAGAAAGCAGGCTGGGAGCTGATTTTTGTAACGCATCGAGGTGCTTTTTAATTGTCCCGGTATCACCGCGGGCAATCGGTCCGGTGAGGCACTGGGGAATACCGACAGCATCAATATTATTAATTGTCCCTCGCAAAAGCGGGAGCAGTGCCTGGGTAGCTTGCTGTGGTGGCACGGAGAAGGTTTGCCACAGGTCGGTGGCTAGCTTGACCAAGGTTACCATATAGTTGCAAGCGATGACTGCTGCCGCATGATAGAGTACCTTATCGCTTGCCTTTAGCTCCACCCAATGACCGTCAAGGGCAGCAGCCATATCCTTGAGTGTATTTAGCAGGGGCAGCTCAGCCTCCACGGCGAAGGTTGAGCCTGGTATATTGTCTATAGCCTGTCTTACACTGGCAAAGGTCTGCAGGGGGTGAAAGACGCCAACCTGGGCGCCTGATTTCCTGGCTGGCTCCAGGATGTCGGTTGAATCAGCACCGCTGCAGTGAACTACACTTTGCCCGGTGTGCCACTGTATTTGAGAGGCTACCGGGGCGATAGCATCATCGGGGGTTGTAATGAAGACAAGCTCGGCGGTGTCAGCCACACCCTGGTTATTATTAAATACCTGGCAGCCGCTAACTGCCTGAGCTAAACTTTGCGCTGAGGTTTGACTTCGACTGGATACTGCCACTACCTGATAACCCTTGCTACTCAGCCTAACCGCTAGGGCAGTGCCGACAGTTCCAGCGCCGATAAAGCCTAATTTGTCCATTTCTTACTCAGCCAAAATAAAATGCCTTCTCCGACACAGACAGAGAAGGCATCTAAGACACAGTCCAATTTTCCGCCGTCTCGGTCATATCCGATCCAAGCGACTAACGTTGTTAATAATACTTAACTTTGGGAGCTCACCGCCCTACAGGGTCGATGGCTAGTCACCAATTTAATTATATAGGGCTATTATTAATTTTGTCAATAGGGCTTTGGGGCATAATGATGTGCGAAGGCATTTGATATTTGAATGTAATCTGATATTATTAAAGTTAGGATTGGTTATCAAAGCTACTTGACAAATATAACTTGCGGGGTTATACTTGGTGATACAGTATAGAGTAATATATTATACTAGACCAAGTGGTCGGCAACCAGTAGCTGAATGGCGAGATGAGCAACCAAAGGATGTTAAAGCTAACATAGATGCTAAGATAGGAAAATTGGCAGGGCATGGTTTGGTTCTTCTTGGTACCGAGATGTTGGATAAACTATCAGGTGATAGCGATTTATATGAGTTGCGGAATGTCGGATTGGGATGGAGGATTGCCGTCTACTTTGACAGGGCAATAAATACATTCGTGCTCTTGTATGGTTTTAAAAAGCAAAAACAGGTGCAACAACAAGATATCGAACAAGCACGTCGCTTGTTATATGAATACCTAGCTACGAGGAGGGGATAGATTATGATTAGAACACCAGAAGGTGATTTAGAGCAGGAACTTAGAGACCCAGAATATGTTAAGCTTTATGGGGCTTCTGATGCAAAGGCGGAAATTGCGATTACTCTTGCTAACGTTCGACGTGCAGCTAGAAAAACTCAAAAAGAACTGGCAGATGCGATGGGTCTCAGACAGCCGTATGTTGCTAGGTTAGAGGGAGGGGATGCAAATCCTACTATTGGTACCATCGGTAGTATACTGGCTATGCTTGGTTGTCGGCTCGTTGCAAGGACTGCGCTATTGCTGCCAGAGCCAGTATCGCCAACTATTGAACCTATGTTAACGGCAGGTACGGATGCAAACATGGTAGACGTGACAACGGGCCAAGTAGGAAGGGAACAACACGCTTTGCCGTTTAGTGCCGATGAATATAGCTCTCTTGTTGCAGTAGGGACCGCTAGCGGTTGGCATCCAGTTAGGGCAGGAGAGTATTCGTCCAAAGCTGTTGTAGGAGGTTCTGTATAATGAATTTATCCAAGGATATGCAAAGAAAATTTACCGATGAGGTCAATCTTGTCATAAAGAACATGAAAAACACCGATAAGCCTGTAGAGAAACTATACTTTTTTAGTGCTGGGTACGGTATGGCTCAGAGGATAATAAATTTCGAGTATGAACCTGAATTATCTTTCATTAACCAAGTACTACACCTTGTCTATAATATGATTAATGCCAGGCTCACTGCGATTTCCATGGGACAGGAAGGAGGCATTTCTATTCCCGATGGCGTGTTTAGTGGCCTTGAGGATGCGCTGGAGGAAATGGTGGATAGGATTGAGCAAGGCAAGGAGACTTATCCCACGCTCCAGAAAATGGTGAATCTTGCCTATTCCACAACAGGCAACGGGTATTATTTGTATTTGAAAGGCATGATTATCGTATAGTTCTGCTGCCTTTACAATTGCCGTGCCTGCATGACCCAAACGCTCAACAGGCAATTCACGTCTCCTTATTGCTTTAGCTCCCGAAGAAGTTCTGAACACAGGCCATCGGGGAGGGGGGGTGAAGGTTTACCCAGCAGGTCAGTATGCAGGGGGGTGATGGAGATGTTACCTTGCTCTATCGCCCATGTATCTGTTGCCTCATCAGTAGCTTTATTTACCTGTTGGCGCACTAACCAATAGTATTTCCGTTTGCCATCATGTCCTTCCTCAACGGTGTCGGTATGACTTTTGCTGGCTAACCGGGTAATCTTTGCCCCCTTGATTTTTGGTAGAGGCAGGTCAGGCAGGTTTACATTTAGAAAAATGTTGGTGGGCAGGGTGTTAGAGTCAATCTTTTTAGCTAATAAGGTGGCTAATTTAGCGGCATTATCCAGGTGCAGGCTATTTACAGCGTCGACTGAGATGGCAAGGGCGGGGAGACCGCGCAGGTAGCCCTGTAGAGCAGCGCCTACTGTTCCTGAGATAAGCACATCCTCGCCTAGATTCAGTCCCTCATTTATACCTGAAACCACCAGGTCTACCCTGTTTTTAACCAGTTTTTCCAAAGCCAGAATGACACTATCAGACGGCGTGCCAACTACTGAGTAGGTGTCTACTTCTGGCACCATAGGTCTCACCTTCTGCACTCTTAGTGGCTGGTGCAAGGTAACCGCAGTGCCTATGGCACTCTGCTCTCTATCTGGAGCTACGACTACTACCCGGGCAATGTTGTTTAGCTCCTTAACCAGCCTCCACAGCCCCTGGGCAAATATGCCATCGTCATTAGTTACCAGTATTCTCATAGGAAGCTCCTTGGTCTTACCCCTGAAGTTTATCACGGTTGAAATAGTGACAGCAAACAAGCTTGCTGAGCAAGTAGGTTTGTGGTAGCATATAAGTTGCTGTGAACAGCTTTATGGATGAGGTTGCCGCCACCCCTGGTGGTGAACATATTCGTGCTTGTATTCAGTGTGGTGTTTGCACCGGCACCTGCCCTGCGGCTGGTGAGATGGAATACCCACCACGAAAGATTATTGCCATGATTCGGGCCGGGATGCGGGATGAGGTTCTATCCAGTAGCTCTATGTGGTTCTGTCTCTCCTGCCACTTGTGTGGGTGCCGTTGTCCCCGTGGTGTCAAGCCCACTGACCTAGCTCATGCTTTAGAAAGCCTGGCAACTCAGCACGGCTTCAAGATTAAGGGAACTCGTACCCCGGCTATGTATCAGAGCTTTGTCAGCTCGATTAAGGGTAACGGGCGAGTCCACGAATTTGGCATGATGCTCAGGTATTACCTGACGACTAACCCCTTAGCGGCACTCAAGTTGCTGCCTGTGGGTTTAAAGCTATTTCTACACAGACGTATGCCACTAATGCCTAAAAGGGTTAAAGGTAAAGGGGATTTAGCCAAAATCACACAAAAATTCAGGGAGGTTAGAGCCAGCCATTGAAATACTATTCATATTTCCCCGGATGCTCAGCCGACGCAACAGCATATGGTCTTGGTCTTTCGGTTGAGGCTATAGCTAAGCCCCTGGATATGGAGCTAATCGAGCTGGAGGACTGGACCTGCTGTGGTTCAACCCCATATGGGTCGCTAGATGAACTGGAGTCTATTGTTGTGGCGGCTCGCAATCTAGCTTTAGCTGAGAAAACCGGGCTGGACTTGGTAACACCTTGCAGCTCTTGCTATGTGACCTTGAGTAAAGCGGATATAGAACTGCAAGACCACCCCCACCTGAGGGTGCAGGTAAATGAAGCTCTGGCTGTTGCCAATCTGGGGTATCATGGCAACCTGCGAGTAAGGCATCTAGTGGACGTTTTGGTTAATGATATTACCCCTGAGGTTATTGCGTCTAAAGTTCAACGGCGTCTTGATGGGCTTAAGGTAGCTCCTTACTATGGCTGCCAACTTGTTCGTCCTCATTTTGGCACTGATGACACGGAGTCCCCACAGTCCCTTGACCGCCTGGTGGAGTGCTCAGGGGCTGAGGCAGTTCCTTACCCATTAAAAGCTCGCTGTTGTGGGGGGGCTTTAATTCTCTCTGAAGAGAACCTAGCCCTGGGTCTGATTCATAAGTTACTGGAAAACGCTGTGGAGAATGGTGCCCAGTGTATTGTTACCCCCTGCCCGCTGTGCCAGACAAACCTTGACGCCTATCAGAGCCGGGTCAATAGTAAGTTCAAAACTAATTATAATTTGCCAGTTCTATTTATTAGTCAATTGATTGGTCTTACCTTAGGGATTGCTCCCAAATCCCTAGGCTTAAATACCAATATAGTTTCACCTAGTCGGGTGCTAGACCACATATATAAGCCAACGCAGGAGGTTAAGAGTGGAACCTAGAATTGGTGTATATATCTGTCATTGTGGCAGTAATATTGCTGGCACAGTTGATGTAGAGGAGGTTGCCCGGTTTGCCCAGGGTTTAGAGTCAGTGGTGGTGGCTCGCGCCTACCGATACATGTGCTCTGACCCGGGTCAGGAATTAATTAAAAATGATATTAGGGAATTAGGTCTTAATCGTGTCGTTGTTGCTTCCTGCTCACCGACAATGCACGAGCCTACTTTTCGTCGTGCTTGCCAGGAGGCAGGGGTAAACCCGTACTTGTTTGAGATGGCGAATATTCGTGAACACTGCTCATGGGTAACTGAAGATAAGCAGATGGCCACGGAGAAAGCCAAGGCCTTGGTCAGCGCTGCGGTAAGACGGGTCTATTATCACCAGCCTCTAAAGACCAGAGAAGTCCCGATTAATCCTAATACCTTGGTAGTTGGTGGTGGTATTGCTGGCATTCAAGCGGCGCTGAAGGTTGCTGACTCTGAACATAAGGTCTATCTGGTGGAGGCAAGCCCCAGTATTGGTGGGCACATGGCTCAGTTGGATAAGACATTCCCCACCCTGGATTGTTCAGCCTGTATCCTTACCCCCAAAATGACACTGGTGGGCTCTCATCCCTATATTGAGCTAAAGACCTACAGCGAGGTGGTCGAGGTCTCGGGCTATATCGGGAATTTCAAGGTTAAAATCAGGAAGAAACCACGCTATGTAGATGAAACCAAGTGCACTGGCTGTGGTACTTGCTGGAATACCTGCCCAGCTACTACTATTCCCAGGCAAAGGGTGATAAAGAAGGGCGACCAGGTGATTAAGGTTATCGGCGGCAATGGTAAGAGTCAGCGGTAATTCGGGAGAAAAGGGATGAGCATTCAAGTTGATAAGCTAGATAGTATCTTGGATAAATACGAGGGTGAGAAAGGGGCGTTAATTCAAGTGCTGCTCGATGTGCAGCAGGAATTCAATTGGATTCCCCAGGAAGCGATAAAAGGGATTGGGCAGAGGTTAGGGATTCGGTTGAGCCAGATATACCGGGTAGCTAGCTTCTATAAGGCAATGAGCCTGACACCGAGGGGTCGGCACCTGGTCAGGGTTTGTCTGGGTACTGCCTGCCATGTGCGCGGTGGGATGAAGATAATGAATAGAGCAATAGATGTTCTGGGTGTGGGGGGAGGGGAAACAACCCCAGATATGAGGTTCACCCTGGAAAGGGTGAACTGTCTCGGCTGCTGTGCCTTGGGACCAGTGATGGTAGTTGATAAAGATTACCATGGGAAATTACAGACCTCAAAGGTGGAGAAGATTCTGGGGAGGTACGAATAATTGATGAGGGAGAACAGTGACACGGATAAGTTCACCGGCTGAGCTGGAAAAACTGGGACAGGAGATACTGGCTAAGCGTGACCCCAACAAGCCTTGTATCACCATATGCGCTGGCACTGCCTGTCATACTACAGGCAGCGATGAGGTTGGCATTGCTTTTAATGAGGAGATTAGCCGATTGAATTTGTGGGAGCAGGTAGAGGTAAAGAGGACAGGCTGCCACGGTTTCTGCGAGAAAGGACCTATAGTAGTAATCTACCCTGAAGGGATATGTTATTTTCAGGTGCAGCCTCGGGATATCCCAGAGATTATTTCCCAGACAGTGATGGACAAAAGGGTTATTGAGCGGCTGCTCTATGTTGACCCTCTCACTAAGCGTAAGATAGTTATTGAGTCTGACATACCATTTTATAAAAATCAGACAAGGCTCGTCTTTGGTAATAATAGTAAGCTCGACCCCAAAGATATTGAGGACTACATTGCCCTGGGGGGCTATAGTGCTCTGGCTAAGGCTCTGTCTGAGATGACCCCAGAGCAAGTACTGGAGGTGGTAAAAAGGGCAAATATTCGAGGTCGTGGCGGCGGCGGATTTCCTGTGGGCAGGAAATGGGAGACCTGCCGCAATGTCCCGGCAGAACCTAAGTATGTAATTGTTAATTGCGATGAAGGAGACCCGGGGGCTTATATGGATAGGTCTTTATTGGAAGGGAATCCACATAGTGTCCTTGAGGGGTTAATCATTGGTGCCTATGCTATTGGCTCTCAGGAGGGCTTCATATATGTGCGTCAGGAATATCCTTTAGCCGTTGACAATGCAGGTATAGCTATTAAACTGGCTGGCGAATACGGACTCCTGGGGGAAAATATTCTCGGTTCAGGCTTCAACTTCACAGTTAAGATACATAGAGGTGCTGGTGCCTTTGTCTCCGGGGAGTCAAGCGCCCTGATGACAGCAATAGAGGGCATGGTTGGTGAGCCCAGACCAAAATACATTCGTACCGCAGTTGAAGGGGTGTGGGGTAAGCCGTCAAATTTGAATAATGTAGAAACCTGGGCTAATATCCCCCTTGTCATCAATAATGGTGCTGAATGGTACACTGCTATCGGAACCGAGAATAGTAAAGGAACCAAGATATTCGCTTTGGTTGGTAAAGTAAACAATACCGGGCTGGTAGAAGTACCTATGGGCACTACTCTGAGGGATATCATTTATAACATAGGCGGAGGAATTCCCAAAGGCAAGAAGTTCAAGGCAGTCCAGACCGGGGGTCCATCCGGAGGCTGTATTCCTGAGCAGCTCATCGACTCCCCGGTGGATTTTGATGAACTAACCAAATTGGGCTCTATGATGGGCTCTGGCGGGATGATTATTATGGATGAGGATACTTGCATGGTTGATGTGGCTAAGTATTTTGTTGATTTCCTTTGTGATGAATCGTGTGGGAAGTGTCTTCCCTGCCGTGAAGGGCTCAAGCAAATGCAGGAAATATTAACTAATATCAATGAGGGGAGAGGGAGTGAAGGTGATATTCAACTACTTGAGGAGCTAGCCCAGGTTATGGCTGATACCTCACTATGCGCTCTGGGAACTACAGCGGCTAATCCGGTTGTTAGCACCCTTCGTTACTTCAGGGATGAGTATGAGGCGCATATTGAGCAGAAGCGCTGTCCTGCTTATGTTTGTAAGGAGCTGACCTCATACTATATCGACCCCAGCAAGTGCCAGGCGTGTATGATTTGCCTGCGGGAGTGTCCCGTTCAAGCTATTGTCGGTGGTAAGAATCAGATTCATGTCGTTGAACAGGATAAGTGCACCAAGTGCGGCACATGCTTTGAGGTGTGCCCTCCTCGTTTTAGTGCGGTGACAAGGATATCAGGTGAGCCGGTGCCTCCGGCACCTCCACCAAAAGAGAGGGTTTTGGTTAGGGAGAAAAAGTAGAAAGAGGCTGGAGAATGGCTGAAATTACTTTGGAGATTGATGGAAGAGAACTGACAGCTGAAGAGGGAGCGACTATCCTAAAGATAGCCAGTGATGCCGGGATTAAGATACCTACGCTGTGCTACCACCCTGCCTTGAGTCCTTATGGGGCCTGTCGCCTTTGCATTGTTGAGATAACGGAAAGAGGAAGGTCGAGGATAGTTACCTCCTGTAATTACCCGGTGAGCCAGGGCCTGGTAGTAGAGACTATGTCTGACCGGGTGGTGAGAGACCGCAAGGTGCTAATTGAGTTGCTCCTGGCCCGCTGCCCTCAAGCCGAGGTCATTCAGCAGTTGGCTCAGGAGTATGGAATTGAGAAATCTAGGTTCAAAGTAGGGGCACCGGAAGAACTATGTATATTGTGCGGATTATGTGTGCGCATGTGTGATGAGGTTGTTGGCGCCTCGGCTATTAACTTTGTTAACAGAGGGGTTGACAAAGAGGTAGCTATCTTGCCTGAAATAACCGCCGAGGCGTGTATTGGCTGTGGGGCTTGTGCCTCGGTATGTCCCACCGGGCTAATTACTATAGAGGACTTCTACGGCAGAAAGGTGCTCCATGCTGAAGCTAGCCTTGGTCCCAGCACCGCCATTAGCGTTCCCTTTATGCAGGCAGTGCCCAATGTTCCGGTAATTGACCCAGACGCTTGCATTCATTTCAAGACTGGTGCGTGTAAGCTTTGTGAGAGGTTCTGCGAACAAGGGGCAATCAACCACGATATGCAAGAGGAATACGAAGAGATAGAGGTAGGGAACATCATTGTAACTACTGGTTTTCAGCAGTTTGACCCATCAGGAATATGGCAATACGGCTATGGAAGGTATGATAATGTCATAACCGGGCTTGAATTTGAGCAGATGATTAACGCCTCCGGTCCTACCAGCGGCAACCTGCTCCTAGCCGATGGTCGGGAGACTGAAAGTGTAGCCATTATCCACTGTGTGGGCAGTAGGGATGAGAAGTACCATGAGTACTGCTCCCGGGTTTGCTGCATGTATTCCATGAAGTTTGCCCATCTGGTCAAGGAGCATACTGAGGCTGAGGTCTACGAATTCTATATTGACATCAGGAGCTTTGGTAAGGGCTTTGAGGAATTCTATAACCGAATTCAAAATGAAGGGACGATATTTATTCGAGGTCGCCCGGCTGAGATAACCAATATAGCTGAGACGCCTGAAGAGAAAGGCAAGCTCATTGTTCAGTTTGAAGATACATTAGTTGGAAGGCAGCGTCGGCTTGCAGTGGATATGGTTATTCTGAGTTGTGCTCTGGAGGCGCAGCCAGATGCCGAAGCGGTTGCCCGGTTATTTAATATCAGCCGAAGCGCTGATGGCTTTTTCCTAGAGAAGCACCCCAAGCTGGACCCAGTAGCTACTATGACCGACGGCATCTTTGTGGCTGGCTGCTGTCAGGGTCCCAAGGATATACCTGATACTGTAGCTCAGGCCGCAGCAGCGGCTGCCGAGGTTCTAGCTATGATTAGCAAGGGTAGGGTAGAGATTGAAGCAGCTACCGCTGTTGTTGACGAAAGAATCTGCTCCGGGTGCCAGGCTTGTCTAATGGTGTGCCCGTATAGCGCCATCTCCTTTGACGAGGAGAAGAAGGTGTGCCAGGTTAATGAGGCTTTGTGTAAGGGGTGTGGTGTTTGCGTTGGTGGTTGCCCCAGTGATGCTATAAGCCTTAATCACTTTACTAATGAGCAAATCCTGGCTGAAATGGAGGGTATGCTGGTATAGCCGATTTGGTGACAGAGATGGAGAAGCTAACTGTAACCATAAATGGTTCCCCAGTGAGCGGTAGCGAGGGGATGACCATTCTGGAGGTTGCCCAGGAAAGCGGTATAGATATTCCTACCCTGTGCTATAGACCAGAGCTAACTCCTATTGGAGCTTGTCGCATCTGTGTAGTTGAGGTGGAGGGCTCCAGGACCCTGGTCGGCTCTTGCCACACCCCAATCAGTCAAGGCATGGTTATCTATACCCATTCCCCCAAGGTTTTAGAAACTCGCAAGATGATTGTAGAACTTTTACTGGCCAGCCACCCTGATTCCTGCCTGGTTTGTGACAAAGCTAACCTGTGTGAGCTGCGTAAGATTGCCGCCGACTTGGAAGTAGGGCTCCCCCGATTCAGGGTGAGGAAGCGTTATTACCCCGTAGAGGATGTAAGCCCCTACCTTCAACGCGATTTGTCAAAGTGTATTCTATGCCGAAGATGTGTAAGGGCATGTAGTGAGATAGCCAAGCAGAATGTATTTAGCCTAGCTTATCGGGGTTTTGACTCCAAGGTGGTGGTTGATTTTGACCAGCCAATAGATACGGAAGTTTGCCGAGATTGCGATGTCTGTATTTCCTTCTGCCCAACCGGAGCATTGAGCAAACCAAGGAAGATAAGGGAAGAGAAGAAAGGGAAGCCTCTGGTTATAAGAGGTTGATTGTTCATAAATAGAGGGGAAGATGAATAAAATCGTTCAAGGCAGGGAAGAACTCCTGGTGCTGTTAGAGGAGGCACAAAACAAATTTGGTTATTTGCCCACAGAAGTCATGGTTGACCTGGCTAAATCCCTGGACATTTCCATAGGTGATGTGTATGGGGTAGCCACCTTTTACTCCTTTCTGTCTACCAAGTCACAGGGCAGGAATGTAATCAGGATTTGCAAAAGCCTGCCTTGCTTTCTCAAGAACTCCCAGACCATAATTAACAGCGTGGCGGCGGAAATCGGGATTGAGCCGGGTGAGACCACCCCCGATGGCAAATTCTGCTTTGAGTTGACCAACTGTATCGGTGCTTGTGATAGAGCTCCGGCAATGATGGTAAATTACGATGTTTATGGCGATTTAACACCGGGGAAAATATCACAAATTTTGAAGGCTTATGAATAAAGCTCTGGGTTCAGTAAGGAGGTAGTTAAGTGCCAGAGAAGCGGGTTGTGTTGAGAAATTGCGGGATTATCGACCCCAAGCGCATAACTACCTATTTGGATAGGGACGGTTCTAAAGCTTTAAAGAAGGCTATGGACGAGATGACCCCGGAGCAAATAATAGACGAAATAAAGGCATCGGGGCTGCGTGGTCGGGGAGGGGCTGGATTTCCCTGTGGTTTGAAATGGGAGTTGGCAAGAAAAGCTCAAGGGGAAGAGAAGTATGTTATCTGCAATGCTGATGAAGGGGAGGTGGGGACATTTAAGGATAGGTATATTCTGGAAAGAGACCCGTTTACTCTTATTGAAGCTATGGCTCTTGCTGGCCATGCCATTGGGGCAAAGATGGGCTACATCTATCTGCGTGCCGAATACCACTTCCTCCTCGATTTGTTGAAAAATGCTGTCAGTCAAGCCAAAGAGAGGGGATTTTTAGACCACTTTGATAT